>OFRM01000004.1_pt1 | contig 81512 bp, 75 predicted proteins | sample 1543101 | NCBI WGS metagenome assembly OFRM01 (sample SAMN07774223, study PRJEB24372) | wastewater metagenome | isolation source: Exp Tend VB 0WW | collected 2016-02
ACAGCACGTGTCGACACAGCGACGTCGAGATTCGTTGCAACCGATGACGATATGCCGGCGATGCGATTCTCGAGCCAACCTATCGTTCCAGATGTGTTGAATGTGCTGTTCGTTGCATTCCAAACACCAGACACGACCTGATCCGACGTCAGCGACGACGACACCTGCGCGTGATTGAGCGCATGACCCATCGTTCCAGTCGTGTTGAATGTACCTGACGTCGCATTCCAAACACCAGAAACAAAACTGTCAATATTCGCCTGTGTAAGCGTCACAGACGACGACAATTGAGCAAGATTCAATGCTCTTCCAAATGATCCGTCTGTATTGAATGTACCCGACGTTGCATTCCAGATAGATCCAGATAGACTGTCGAACAATTCTGACGACACATTTATGACACGTGAAAATGTTGTTCGAACATTCGTTCCGCTAGATGGTCCATTGAATGTATCTACGATGACACTAACTGCATAGTCACCAACGCCGCCACTTGATCCAGTTAAGAATGCAGCAGGGACGTCGAACCGATACATGCCTGCCAACTGCGTTGACTGTGTGACTGTAGGTGTATAGACTGCAGTGTCGGTACTGTTTATGATTGTTGCAGAGAAGTCACCCCCCAACAAATTAGTACGTGGCAGACCATCGCCGCCAACTACGTGAAACCACATTCGAAGTCCACGTGATGTGCTTGTGAAAAACATCTATCAACTTACAAAACCACCAACAGCCGAATAATCTTCTACGATAACAACAGATGCACCTGAAACTGGAGAGAACGGTAGTCTCTCATTGAAGTATATCGTTCCGCTTGTTTGATTGAATCCTGCTATCTTCCTGCTGACGCCCGTAGATCCACTTGTAACTATGACACCCATTCCTGCATAGAACTCATTTGGTTCATTTAGACCGGTGAAGATGTACTGTGTTGTTCCGCTGATGACGCTAGTCGTCACTATCTGAACTGAGTCAGCGACAGAATCTACTGTATTCTGAATTTCATTCAATGTATTTTGCATTGACTCAACTGTCAGTAACAATCTGACGATGCCTGAGTCAATGGTAAATGCCCCTTCTAATTGACCCGATCCTGTAACCGTGGCTGTCAATGAGACAGATGCAGTATCTGGAGTCTGTGAGTACAACCTGAATGCCACGACCGACATGTCTCCACCACCTGCACGTGCACATGCAGCACCGAATTGATTGTCAGCTGCTCCGCCATTATACTTGTGAAGCTGCAATTGTAGCGTTGATGCAGACGGAACAGCACGAAGAAGTTGATGACCGTATACCGCGGTAAGGTCATTTGTTGCAGTTAGACCGTAGTCGAACTGAAGGTTTGAAAATCCGAATGTTGCTGGTGGATACTGTACTGTTGAATCGATCAGAAAACGTCCGTCGTCGAAGAAGTCTGTCTCATGCGTATAATTTGCAAACAGCATGTAGTCACGTGTTGATCCTGACGGATTCAGTGGCAATGTGATACTACCTACTGTGACGTCAGCATTTGTAGCAACGGTTTCGCCGTTTGTATCCAATCCGTATACGATATCCTCATTTTCAATTGAGTTGCCATCTAGTGCATGCACACGAATACGTCTGTAGAATATGTTACCGTTTGAGTTAGTTCCGTTACCCTCAAGTGAGAATGTATACTCTATCGAAGATGTGAGCGTGAATGCACGCGCGACACAGTAGTTCACGATACTTGTCGTACCTGCCGGCTCAAGGTCATTCAAGTGAAGTGTACCAGAGACTTCGTTTCCGTTCTGTGTAAGCCGAATAGCAATCTCATCAGTCGATGCGGCGGCGGCTGATGCTGTCATCTCACACGATGCTATTATTACGTGTCGTCCAGTTCGTGTCGGGGTGAATACCAGAGATCCAGATCCTGAAGATCCTAGCGTTGTCCATCCTGATGTGGGTGACGAACCAGACAGATCAGCATTGGGTGACTCTGAATGCCATCTGCCGTCATTCAATGTAATTCCAGAGAAGTCAAGCGCATAGATCCTACCCAACCCGAATGCACCATCTTCTGCGGCATCGGCTGCATAAATCTCCATGACGTCAGAAGAACCAGTGGCAGTGACGTAAGTTGTCGCAAATGACATTGCTCGACCACTTTGTGCGGCACCACCATGACCAGCTATAGCACCGCCACCATACGGAAATGTGTGCGCATACCTTGCATAAGGTATGCCACCAATGTCGAAACGCATCTGAAATAGCTGATTGTTCTGGTTCGAACGACCATACACAGAACCTAACACAAGGTAGTGACGACCAGCTGTAAGTGCGGTTGAGCCTGTCTGTAATGTCAGACCCAAGCTAACAACAAGGTCATCAGCATTGAATTCTAGCGCGTTATATTCGATCGCTGGCATCAGCGTTCCCTTACGATGATCGATCCAGTATTGAATATTGCGCGATCGCCTGCAGCAACATTTTGTGCAACGCTTGACGAGTTGAAGTATAACATGTTGCCGCTTGTCTGTGCATCAAACAGGCCGATGTGTGACACGCTGCCCCACGATGACGACGCTGGACCAAATGATTGACCATTGCTGCTACTTATTACACCAACGCCGGCTGACTGTGTCACAGCACTAAACGTAAGAAGTTGACGTTGATATCCAAGCGAGCTCGGTATTTCTGGCATCGTCGTAACACCGTCCTCTGATGCAGAGCCGGTGAACAGCGCTAGATACACCGCCGACGGTGCAGACGGGAATGCTGTCCCTCTCAACCAGTTCAATTGTGCAGCTTCTAGGTAATCTGTCTTATTTGACATCGTAGAGTATATATGACACATTCGACATCAGAAACAGAAACGCCCCATGTCGTGTGACATGGGGCATCATTTTATACCAGCGAAGTATCAACTATGCAAACGTATGTGTGCCAGATGCAGCAAACATGAGGTAACGTAGACCGTCACTCATGAATATTGCCGATGAACCAACGACTGCAGACATTGTAACATGTGACGACTGCTGTGTCGTTGATGCACCAGCAGCTCCGAATGATCCCGACGGTGGAACGAAAGCAAGTACAGAAGCAGGTGCAGAGCTTGTGATCACATGACTGCGTGCATCGAGCATCCTGAATCCGTACATGGCGAACGGTACATCTGCTGGATTTGGCAGGGTCATCTTCAATGCAGTTGCTAGACCTCCCGCACCTGATCCAGACAACGTCGACAAGCCAACATCTGTTCCGCCTAGTGTTGCTGTCGCAGTCCTTGCAACTGTGTTTCTTGCAAACGGTGAGACTCCTGACGTACCGTCAAGATCTAAAGTGTCTCCGCCAGAAGAGCTGTCAGACACCTGTTCGTGGATTAATCCCTTACCCTTGATGAATCTTACTCTAATTGCTGGCATGGTGTCCGTAAATATCTTAATAAACGAGGATTATACAATCAGTACTGATTATTGTTAGGCGAACGTATGTGTGCCAGATGCAGCGAACATGAGGTAACGTAGACCGTCACTTATGAACAGTGCAGTCGAACCAACACCTGATGACATCGTGACGTGTGACGAGCGCTGTGGTGCAGGACCAGAGTCACCAAACGATCCCGACGGTGGAACGAAAGCATGCACTGGAGACGAACTCGTGATCACGTGTGGACGTGCATCGAGCATCCTGAATCCGTACATGGCTAGAGGTACCGACGCTGGATCGGGAAGAGTCATCTTCAACGCAGTTGTCACGCCACCAATGCCCGATCCAGACAATGTTGTTAACCCAACATCTGTTCCACCTAGGGTTGCTGTCGCAGTCCTTGCAACTGTATTCCTTGCAAAAGGAGAAACACCCGTCGCGCCATCTAGTTCTAGTGCATCAGCACCCGATCTATTATCGGGTATCTGTTCGTGTACTAGCCCTTTACCCTTGATGAATCTTACTCTAATTGCTGGCATTGTGTCCGTAAATATGGACGGGCATCAATTATATCATGTCAGCAAACAGTTGTTAAACTTCTACTACTGAAGGTGTCTTCATCACGGGGATACATGTTTTGACGATATGCTTCAAGCAAGATCGACGATGGAACAGCCACCACATAATGTAGTTTTGGGTTAACCCTCAATAGGATGATGGTATCATCCAACTTCAACCATGTGCTTTTATTACAGAACAACATTACATCATACTTTCAAAGTGAACTGTGCTGAACCGGCTGCATATATTCGATGAACACCACGTGATGATGCTACGACAACTTCAGATAAGCCCAGCTTGGAATTAGCTTGGATAACCTGACGACCAATTCGTGAACCACCACCTGTCGTCCAGAAGTAATCTAGGGCTGTTACAGACGGATTATCGATGATGTTCGATCTACGATTGTGACCAGATGAGTATGCAACGAAGAAACCATTGGGATTCCATCGAACAGGATTAGCTATCTCTGGTGTGATAGTACATAAACAACATGTACATGTTGGACGTGTATCGTTGAACACGATCTTAATGTGATACTCTTCACGAGTTAGGTTGTGAACCGAACGAAGATGATCAGCCATCGTCTTTCCGAATTTTCCATTCGATGCTGGTTTGATCTCAACATCACATATGTGACATCGTGACTCAAATTCTTCGAATCGACCGTACTTGACGTAACTTGGATGAAAACTCACTTATGTAATATACATTTGATATCCATGGATATACAATCAATCGCAACTTAAAAAGAAAGGGAGCCAAAGGCTCCCTGTTCTTCGTGAAGCCTGTCTAAACAGGCTTAGTGATCAGATTACGTTGAGATCCATAACATTAACAACTCCGTAAAAGTCCGAACGGACCATCTGCTTGCCGTATCTTGTCATCACACCCTTGCGAGGTGTGAAATCGTCAGGTCCATAGATTGTAGGAGTAACGATAAGGGGAACATATGGCGCGTATACGTAACCAGTCTCTAGGTAGCTTCCGCCCTTGTATCCAAGGAGGATTCTGTTCCTTGGGAAAAATGGATCCTTGTAGACGGTGAAGCGGTTGCTGATCGTACCGATTGCCTCTGCACCGATAACGAATGGAGCGCTAGCCTGACCCGAGCCGTCGAACTTGATCGAAGGCTTGTACATGATCGAACTCTCTAGGATCGTCGAGACGTCTGGTGACGTGACGATGAAGTTAGCCGAACCACGCAGTGTCTTCCTGTGAATCTCGTTCGCAGCGTCGACGATCGTCTCGATTAGGACAGAGTACCATTCAGCAACGTTACCCGTGAATGACGGACCGGTTGCAAGCGTGCTTGCGAAGTTCTGCACAGCGCCAGTCGTCTTGTCGACGAATACGCCAGGCTTTCTGCTCCAGAAGCGAACTGCACCGTTAGCCTGACGAAGTAGGTCACCGAGGACCTCTCTATCAATCTCAAGCGCAATCTGCTGCGACAGGATCTGTGTCAACTCAACCTCTGCATCCATCGAGTGGTATGCATTGAGGTCCTGTGCAAGCTCTGGCGTCCAACGCGCGCGGAGCTTACGTGTATCTGCTGTGACCGGAATTGCTTCGATCTTGATGTCGATTTCCGGGATAGCAGCAGATGGTGGATTACCAAAGTTCGATTCGAATGAAGGTATCGTGAGCGCAGTACCCGTGCTGGAGTCAGCAGAGAACGAGTCACGAAGCATCACACCAATTCGGCTTACACCTTCACCAGGTGAAGGAAGTGCACCACCATTTGTCAGACGAAGAATCATCTGAATGTGTGTACCGTTCTCTGCATCCTCGGTGAATCCAGTAACATTGAAGTTACCTCTCCTGTTGAGGCGGCGGAGGTTCAGAATTCCAGAACCACCTTGGTATGCCGATCCCCATGCAACGAGGCCGCCGGTCGTACCAACGTCTGACAAGACGACCTCGGAGATTGCAGAACCACGAAGGTCTGCACCCGGGATCGCGGTTGTGATCGATGATGCCGACACGTGGAATATTGCAACATCGTACGTTCCTGCATCGAGAGCAGTGATGATGTCAGGGTCGAACATGAGTGTTCTTCCGTTAGAACCCGTAGCACCGACAGCGTCGGTAAGTGCAGAACCAGATGTCCATGCACCATTAGCACCGCCCCAGTGACCTACGTCGTTGTTCAACGTAAATGCGCTACCAGAGTGAACCTTCGAGAATCCGACGCCTACGAGGTCATATGAACCACCAGCTGCGAGCGAACCCGACTGGATTCCTCTACCTGTTGGTCCACCGAAGATTGACGTACCAGTTGAATACGTTGCATCAGTACCTGCAGTAGCAGTTGCATCTGGACCATAGTGACCACCGACGTTAGTACCGTACGTGTAATCAAGATAGAAGAGCAGACCACTAGGAAGGCTCATAGGCTGGATCGAGACGAGCTCGTTTGCAACCAGTCCACCGAATACCTTACGTACGATAGGGAATGCAATATTAGAGAATCCCCTGATCTGTCCGGACGACGTTAGTGAACCGCCGCCTGTAGAGAGTGCAGCACTTTCCCTAAGGATCTGTGCCATCTGATTCTCAAGGAGACGTGCCATTGTGGTACGTCGACGGGGATTACTGAGGTTCTTGAGTAGACCTGTGCGTCCCCACTTTTCTACGAGACGAGCATCTTCGTCTGCAACATTTCGCTCGCGAATTCCTTCTGCGAGCTGAGCTAATGAAAACTTACGCATATTATTTCTCCGTGTATGGGTATCTATTGTAATTCAGCGCAAACTGCTTGATTTCGCACTCTTATTCTAGACCTGCGTGTCTTTTCCACAGATCGATGTCAATGTTTTCATTGAGCATAGAGTGTTCACTGGAAACCGCATCCGACTTGCGACTGAAGCCACCGGATGTGATCACCTGGGACGAGGATCCAATTGGACGCTGCTGTCCCTCACTTAGTCTATTCGAACGCTTGTCAAACGCACGAACTAGGTTCTTGTATAGCAGCTGCGCTTCTCTCAAGTTCCCCGCTTCATCCATTGCGTCGACGATGCGACCACGCTGGACTTCTGTAAGATCAGAACGCTGCAGGAGCTTATTTGTATAGAGAAGCTTTGCTGAAAGCAAATTGTTTTCGCCTTGCTTTCTTTCGCTTTCCGCTAACTTCTGACGAAGTTTGTATACTTCACGAGCAGACGGTGTTGAAGGTCTCGTGCCTTCAGACATTCTATTTGTACGTGATGCTGGAGCACGACGCCTGAACGATTCTTCAAGCTCTTCTCCTGCAAATGGCTCTGACGCCTCAGTTGCACCACCAAAGCTCTTGTGACCCTTGCTAGGACCCCTAGATTCTTGTCTGTGATACGACGTATCCATTTCTCTGAGTGCGGACGCAATATGACGCATGTCAACCTCGACAATCTCCTCAGAGTCGTCGTCAGGTTCATCTGCTTCATATGCCATCACTTCTTCTACTTCTTCATCATCACCCATGTCAGTTGACTCTTCTGATTCATCAGAAAGATCTAGACCCATGATGTCATCGTCTGACTGTTCTGTATCGTCGTCATCAACGACATCGATAGAAACATCACCCTCTGCACCATCAATGATATCTGCAATCTTGCTAAGCACATCTGCAACATGACCGCCAGCGCTAGGCTCATCTGTCATCTCGCCGTCGAAGTCGTCAGAATCATCTGATTCACCTTCATCATCAGACTCGGCACCTTCATCGCCGCCACTGAGATCGATGTCAAGTCCAGCTTCGTCCTCAGCATCATCAGCTTCGAATAGACTAGCTAAGTCGCGAGCAACAGCGCGTGATTCCATTGCTGTATCTGGAGCTCCACAGTCATCAGCTTCGAGACTTAGTCCGTCCTCGTCTCCGTCCTCATCGTCAGATGACTCATCATCACCGAATAAAGAATCTAGGTCATCATCAGATTCGGTATCATCGTCATCGCTGCCGCCACCAAGCGCATCAACGATACGTGCCTTCGTATCTTCATCAGGCACATCTAGACGAAGCATGATTTCTTCTTCGTTCAATGGCTTTCTACGAGTCGTCATTGTATTAATCTCCTTCACAAGTGTCGCAATCTTATTCTTCAGCTGTGTTGTCTTTGACGAACTACCTCGTTGGTCGAGCGCTTCAAGTATGCGACACATGCTATCGATATCTTCGTAAACCTTCAAACTAGCCTTCTTACGTGCACCCTCATTAAGGGTACGAAGAAGTCGTGACTTCTTCTCAATAAGAGAGATCTTCTTCGTGATCTTTGTGTACACAGTATCAACCAAAGTGTTGTTCACTGTTGCATAAGTACGTTCAAACTTCTCACAAAGCTGATTCTTTTGCTGACTATTAATTGTTGCTGTGTTACGAACGACAACATATGCATCGTTGATACGTTCTGCAAGTGATGTAAGACCAGCAATCTGTGTCTTTCCGACAGTTGACTTATCGGTTCTTATGATACTAACGACCTTATTGAATGCTTCACCCAAACGATCAAATGCCGCATACTTGTCGTCAACCTGATCAACAAGCTGACGCAGTGCATCAAGCTTTGTCAGTGACTCACTCACATCCTTAGATGAAAGTGTTTCCGGTGTGACAGCATTTGTTGCAGCAGTAACAGCCGATGATGTAACAGCATCACTTGGCTTGCCTACCTTTTCGTCCTCCGGTGCTACACCTGCTGGATCTTCGACGACGATCTTGTCAAGGTCAAGTGTTACAGTGCCGTCAGAATTAATCTGCAGTGCAGCTGCTTCGCCATCTGCACCACCTTCTATGGATGCAGCAACATCAGCAGCAATGTCGTCACCAGCAGGTTCAGATCCAGCAACATCGACTCCTAGGAGGATATTCTCTGAATCGTCGTCGTCCTCACCGTCAGCTTCAAGCAAAGCGCGTTCGATGTATCGATCGATCTTTGGTCTGAATTTCTCTAATAGCTGCTGTTCAACAACTTGTGTTGTCTTCTGGCGAAGCTTCTTAGCGTCTGCAACGGCCTCGTCGTAGATGTCTGCCATTCCTGTTAATCTCCGCGCTTAGTCTCGTGTCGTAACTATCGTTGATGATTCAAAACTTACTTCTCAGTAATTGCAGTAACGCAAAATTGTTCTGACATATTTACGCATTACTCTTTCTTCAAGGGCGTCAAGTCTAAAAAACGCCTCTCTATCTTCGAATTCTTCTTCATCATCGCCCATTATGACGTCACTGTAACGTGGTGATTCAACACCACCAGTTCGTCTAGGTTCATTCCACATCGGCTGTGATGACCATCCATACATCGTTCCGATGCTAGGTTCAGACGTCTTAGACCTCAAACGTATAAGGCTTTCCTGTGCAATAAATCCAGGTATGCCAAATGAATCTTGACCCTGCATTGCACGACGATCTCTTACATGCATGCTCGTTCGATCATTTGGAACATAATCGCGTAACGTTTTTCTGTCGATACGACCACCAAGTTCCTCATCTTCAACATCAAACTCTTCATCCTCCTCTGGACGAAGATCTAATTCATCATATGGAAACCCACGTTGCATTGGATATGTCTTATTGCCAGGTGTATCATTCGTAGAAAAATACCCATGACCAGTCATCGCATCAGCGCGACTAGGACTTCCGAATGTTGTGTTGTTCGACATACAAAAACTACATTGGGACCTTAAGGGTCCCAAGTGCAGCAAATTTCATCAACCAGGCTTTGAAGTACCAAAGATAAGTTGACCGATCTTTTGCTTCGAAACAGAAGCCGCAGAATCTGCAGGTTGATCTTGTGATCCTGCACCTGACGCCTTTGCAGCTGGACCGGGAGTTATCTCAGTTGGATTTGTCGTTCCGCCAGCTGGCCATCCACGATCTGGATAGAACTTTTCAATTTTCGGTGCAGCGCTATAGTTTGGATCAAATGCTGGAACATCGATATTGCTCAAATTGAGCTCATCTTGAACAGCTTGTAGTATCGCTCGCGCCACATCAGGTGTATACTCGGCCATAGTTGTTGCAAACTCGTGAGAAAGATCTCCGTGGCCCGCAGTACCAAATCCATATTCAGTTTTCTTCTCGACCTGTGTTGTAGCCATTTGTACCTCAAACTATAACTATCACAACGAAAAAATTGTGACTAGTTATATTCAGCGGCGACGAGGTGTACGTACAGAGCGACGATCGCGTGAAGCTTCTGCAATGATACCTTCGTAGGTCTCAATACGCTTAAGTGTTTCCTTAAGACGTGTCTTCAACCTGTCAGCGTGAAGCTTGAGAACACGAAGACGCGCTTCAGCCTTAACACCTGGAGTAGGCTTATCAACCTGTGCAACGAAGTCTTGACGACCAACGTCCTCTGCTTCATTCCATGGCATCTCTTCAGGAGATACATCCTTAGGATGTGTCTTACCTTGAAGCATATCAGCTTCTTCGCGGATTATCTTACGCAGCTCACTTAGTGAAAGAGAACGAACTTTCTTATCCATTGTGTAAATCTCCCTAAATAACGCCTAAGCGTCAACGTTTGTTACGTATCAACAAGCGATGTAACTTTTCACATCACACTATAAATTATCAATCAAGATCTGAATTCATTTGGGCTGCAAGTGCCGCAAGGTCATAATTGTGTGACACTGGTACTTGAGCATCTATAACATGATCCCACTTCTTGTCACCCAATCCTAGAAGTGAAAGATCATCTGACACAGATACAGATGGTTGCACTTGATGCTGTTGAGGTTGTGCACCCCTCTGTCTATTATACATCTCAGTCAACTGGGACTGGGATGGTGCATTATCTTCTTCAACAACATGTCGTATTGGTTGTTGATACTGCTGAGGTGTGCGCTGATATACTGGATTCGGGGTCATTGCTGCTTGGCGAAGGTGCACATTAGGACCATCATCCGCTGTAAATTCGGACGCAACAAGTGACTCCCATGACTGCGATTTTGGATTTCTCTTGTCACCAGACATCTGATCTGGAAGTGTGTTGATCAATGTATCAGCAACTAATGCCTCAAAAAGGTCCTTAGGACCATCAGATGCCTCAGGAGCTACGTGTTGTTTACGTGACTCAAGCATTGCAGGAACATTCGTCTTGCGTTGAGGTTGAACAGGTCGACGCGACTGTACAACTGGTTGTTGCTGTACCTTCTTTCTGTTACCCACAATCTCAACGATGCGTTCACCAAACATGTCAACTATTGCTTCCTTGACAAGTGTGCGCGCAAGTTGTTTATCCTCCCTAAGGATCTCACGAATACTCTGCTTCACGCACTCGTTTATATATCGCTTGAACTCAACCCTATTGAATTTCATACTAGTATCTATCCAATCAGTTGATCGACCATACTCTATACATTAAGCATGGTTAATCACTTCAACAAAGAAGTTCATCCCACGCCGATCCACCCGGAACCAGGCGAAGATCCTGTAAACTCTGTCGAGCCCGTCAGGAATCCCGTCATCTGACGTCCGATGTTCGTCAGACCTGCCATGATATCAACTTCGCCAGTACCCGCATCTGCACGAATGTACATCTCATTGACCCTCAACGTGAACTCCTGAATTGATCCAGATGGAATTCGATAGTAATTCGTCGTTGGTGATCCGTTGATGCCGTTGACAGAGAATCCAATTCTGTTTTCTCCGCTACGCGAAAATACACGTATGAACTTCGTGACTCTAGGAAAGCCGATACGTTGTGGTGTCGTAGTAGTTGCAATGGAACCGGATGTCCACGGTATACCAGACATCTGGTATGATCCCACATCATGGAATCCTGGGCCTGTATTTGCTAAGCTCATGTTATTCTCCTGAACTACCTATGCTTAACGTCTCCAACGCATGACGTCATTCAACAAACGATCGATCCTCACATCACGCGTGAAACGTTCTTCATTCAATTGCGTAAGCTCTCCTGTCGAAAGCACACGACCTTCCTTCATGATGAATGCAGACGGTGTAGATGGTTCAGACACGACATCCCAACATATAAGTTGGAAGTCATCTTGGACTATCGCGCGGCCGCCCTCATTCTTAGTTGAACCAACGCCGCGGCTTGAGATACCAATCGTGACTCCCGCTTCAACTAGACTCTTTAAAATGCGACCACCAGGTGTATCTAGTACCTCAAGTGATCCCCACACGACACCAGAAGAATCCATCTTTGCTTCCCTAATAATGTGAGAAACGTGTTGAAGTTCAACGACACTTGACTCTGGGTGATCAAGTTGACCTAGCGCGCGATTCTCACGAATGAACTTCTGATAATTCTCGACCTCTTGTTCAAGGATCGCACGAGGATATATCCTTCCGTTCTGATTGAGGACATCAGCCTTCTGCAGGATCCCCTTCATCATCAGCTTGCCGGACTTCTTCTGTTCCTCTGCAAGCAGTTTCTTATCATATTCGAATGGCGTCCACTCACGTAGAAGCTTGATCACCTTCGCGTCATCAGTCATTGCTAAGTTCATCCTTTAGTTCACAAAGTTTCAAAAAACGTGCAACAATGACATCATCTATGCTGGTATGATCTAATGAGTCAACTGACTCTCTAACCTCATTCAACTTGTTCAATGTGTATGTGTCACCCTTCGAGCTCACATCGTGCTTGTACTTGTCAAGTTGCATCAATGTATCATTCTTGATTGCTGCAAAATTCTCACTCAACTTCTGTGTTACACCGTCGAGCGCATACATGTTGAGAAGTGAACGTTGTACAGGACTCAAACGACCAGAGTACCTCTTGTTCAGCTTTTCTGTCATAAGCTTCACGACTAATGCATCATTGCTTGGATCTGTCTTTTCGTACACCTGGTGTTCAACAAGAGGCGTCATCAATGTCGTCTGCAGTTGCTTCTCATATTCTGCAATTCGAGAGATGTTAGGAACACCTGTATCACGCCAATCGTTGAATAATGTCTGTACAGTCGCAAAAAATCTATAGTCAGATACTGGACGATCGTAGACATCTTGCCCCAACGTATGATTGATCTCATGTATCAATCTCGTTTTCTCTGTGTCAAGTTTCGTCCTGTCATACTTTCGTACAGCATGACGTGTCTCTCTGATGATCGCATTTGCCATCGTCTCGTCGACACCGCGGGTCTTTACAACCGCATTGAACAATCGCCACTCCCGATACAGTTCAGTACCTGGCTTGAAGTTCTTACGTATGATTAATACTGCTTTCTCTGCACTAGCATCATCTTCTCGCATCACGCTATCGATGATGTGGCGGACTAAAAACTCGTATATCAATCCTATGTTGCGACGTTTTGTATGTTTCTTATTGAGCGTCATGACTGCTTTCCTTTCGCAACCACACTTCGACGCGAAGCTAGATGTACGTATCTTACATCAAAGGAACTTTGCATCAACATCTGCAAATCGTTTCTGCATGATCTCAATTGCTTGCGGATTTTGATCAACTAATATAACATCACGTCCCAATTCGACAGCCGCGGCGCCAAATGTACCACTTCCAGCGAAGAAATCAAGCAACTTATCACCTGGCCGTGAGTGTACAGCGATTATCCTCTTGATGATCGACACAGGTTTTTGTGTGGGATATCCAGTCTTCTCAGCACCACCAGTGTGAACTATCGTATTCCACCACACGTCTGTGGGCGTCTTGCCTCTCTGTGCTTTCTCATCGCCAACAAGTGTAGGTGCAAGGTACGGAATTCTGTCTATCTCGTCGTAATTAAAACAGTAGTTCTTGTGATCTTTCGCATACCACAGTATATTGTCATGTTTTGTCGACCATCTAGTCTTCGACCTGCCACCATAGTCATATGACCATATGATCTCATTTATGAAGTTCTGACGACCAAATATCTTATCTAACATCACCTTGACATAATGAACTTCACGATAGTCAATGTGCAGAAAGAAACTCCCTGTAGCATCTAACAATCTATATGCATGTTCAAGCCGCGGCTTAATGAACGTTTCGTAGTCATCAAAACTGTCACCGTACGAGCGCGTTTCAGAATTCAGTTCGCGTTTCTGTACAATTCCAGTATTGAATGGGGGATCTATGTATATCAGGTTGAATGATGCATCTGTAAATCGTGCAAGTACATCTAAGTTATCGCCAGAGTACACTTCAAGTGTCATGATCTACTCCTTGCTATAATGATGTGTTCTGCGCGGTCACGAAGTTTATTATTCTTCGATTTTTCGCTGACAATCTTCGACATTATATTCTCATTTACCGTATGAATCGAATGCACCTCTATGTCATGTGTCTTTGTAATGACGTCACTCAATTGTTCTATTGTCATAATAGATGCACTTCCATATGACACGACAACATGACCCACATCAAGTTTAAGCAACAAAGACTCTAGACTCTGTTGTATTGTCTTAGCTGAACACCACGGATTTTTCACCGCAGAACCAACAAAGTCTTTCCTCCTGTTGGTTGTCAATGCGACATCAGGTTCATCACCACGAGCAATAGTTTCCCAGATGTGATAATTTGTTTGATAATTTGCTGCAGTATATGGTGGATCAAGATACGCAATATCAGCTGATGGATATGTGATCTTCAGCGCATCACCCTGAATGTGTGTGCCTACAGGGCCCATTGACGACGCGTACACTTGCAGATTGAGATTCTTCTTTGACCTTGTGCACCAGTCGCGCAAATATGATTGTTGTATTGCAACAGTGTTATCAACACGATCCATGGCAATAATAAGAGTTGCAACCAGCGCGTTGTATTCAGATAACGTTATTTTTTCGCTGTCAAGAAGACGTTTAAGTTCTAGCCGAATAGCATCGACACGCATGCCATTAACGGGTGTCATGAACCTAATATTCTTATTGCAATTTTCAGATGACGGAACGTCACAATATGTGCGCGTGAACCATCCGTCAATTGGTTCAAGTCTAGATAGACGTGCCGCATAATATTCAACGACTTTCTGATCATATGTAGAGCTCACCCATGCACCCGAGAAGACACGTGAGTATGTCGCAATATCTGATGTGGTTACTCTTACTCCCGACGCGCGTAACATCTGAGCGACACGTGTCGTTCCAGAGAAGACATCAAGGGCAGATGCAGGCGATAACTTGAGCATCGCATTACGCAGTTCAGGAAGAAGAGCCTTCTTCGATCCCATATATTTCGGACCATGAGTCATGATCTTCTCATCTGTCATGTCAACACATCGTCCTTGTATGTTCCAATGACCTCATCCAAGATGTCGTCGATAGAGTCTGTTGCAGCCTCTGTCAGAACACCCGACATTCCATCGCCGCGCGCACGTTGTAGCTCTTCACCAAAGACATTCTCAAGTCGATCGAATACAGCACGAAGTGAAGTCGTCATGCGGGCGCGCATTGGTTCAGGATCGGGTTCTGCATCTGACATATAGTTGTCAAGAAAGCTCAGTGCATCAAGCTTTTCATATAGTCTTGCCTTCTCAGGCGCGAACCTAATGTCGTTACCAAATCGTTCGAGGGTCTCTAACTTCATGTTGAGTATGTCACGAAGTGGATTGGTACCCACTTCAGATCTACTTGTCATATCATCCTGTGCATCGCGCATGCTCGTCATCCTTTCGAAATCTGGCATGTGTGTCTCTCCTGGACCATGACGTGTCTGCGATCGCTTCCTATTCGACTGTTTATTCTTACTAGTTTGCGCATGCATACTCACACGAACAGGACCTGATTCGCTTGATTTTTCTGACCGCTCTTTGTCTTCGTCAGGATCATACGATCCCTCAAGTCTAGGTTCAGCAGACGTGTTTTGCGTTTCATCTTCAACGACAAGCTTACCCTCTGGTGCATTGTGTGCGAATAGATCGTCCAATGCCTCATCACCTTCATCACCACCATCAGTATCTTCAGCGGCGTCGGCGGTATCAGTATCAGGTACCTCTGGTAGTTCTTCGCCACCAGGAAGTTCATCATCTGTGATGCCAGGTTCTGTACCAGCACCGCCAGCAGGTGTAAATCCACCACCAGACTTGAAGCCAACACTCTCAGGTGTTGCACCTTCACTTATCTTGCCCAACGCAGCACGACGCTGAACATCATCAACAACTTCAGCATGCATGTTGCGCTGCTGTTGTTCTGACATGTTCATGATTGAACGTAAGAGGAATGGTGTTGAGAAAACTTTTCCATCATCGACAGTAAGTGCAGAACCGATGATCTCAAACTTTCTTGCGAATAGTTCTAACTTCTGTTGTTGTGCGATAGATGAAGGATTGTTCAACTTGAGTTCAAAGTCAAACATGTCATCGCCTTCATATCCATTCATGAATAAATGAATGTATGCAAGACGTTGTAATTCAGAGATGATGACCTTCTGTATCTGCTGAATTGTTCTCGAGAAGCGAATATCTTCCTGTGCTAGCGTTGCCTTCGACGATAACATCTCATCATATCCAAGGTATGCCCTTGGTATCTTCAACGCTGCAAATAGCTTCTTTTGAATGTACTCAACATCTTCCGTTGCTGACACATGCTGTCCACCAGCCAATGTGTCGATCTTCGTACCAGACTCTGTTCCTCTGACAGGAATGAAATAGTCTTCAAGCGTCTCTAACGGATTGTGTCTGAAGTCAATCCTACCTGTTGAGCGGTCAACCAATGTGCTAGAGCGAAGTTTCGCTTCCTGTGCAGCCATGTAGTTCGGTACTTCTTCAGGTGGGATGCCGCCGACGTCGATGTAGAATATCCTACGCTCTGGTGACCTAACGACCCTGTAGACCAACATTGCATCCTCAATGAGGACCAACTGTCTCCAGATCCTACGTGCTGGCTCAATGATGGAAGATCCATATGGCAAGAATGCATCATTTCCCAGGATCCTAAAATGTGTCAGCTGCCAATTCTCTAGTGCAACATTACCCTGTGTGACCCACCTAAAACGTACAGCCATCGGATCTTCTGGATCAAATCCTTCTTCACGTTCGATCTCATTTACAGGTACAGGAAACACCTGCATGACACCATATCCAGGAGCGATATCATTGAACAAGAAGAAGTCACCGAATTTAACGAGATTCAAGACCCACATGCGAAGATTGAAGTCGATATTCAATGTGTCGTAAAACAAATCTTCAAGGAGTCTTCGCACCTTCCTGTTATCACTGTATATCTGCAGTACCTTGCCTGTCTCATCCTGTGAGACAGTTTCATCTGCGTAGATATCAACAGCAGCCGATATTTCGGGTGTGTAGAGCATCTCACTAAAATCGGCGTACCTCGATAAGCGATCATATTGCCCGTAACTATTGATCGCATTACTATATACGAAGCTCTGTGTCTTGCTAAAAAGCTCTAGAGCCGTGCTTGTAGGTGGTTGACGGTAGTCTCGAATCCTTCGCTTGATCGCTGGACCACGGAAGATTCTATTGAGACGAGCATACCAATCTCCACTCTTGTCACGTTTTGCCATATTACGTTGTTCCGATACTATACGCTAATTATACAGCACGTCACGACGACATGTCATCTTTACTTGTATAACCAACCTAGACCACCGAGCGTGCGACGAACATCCTCTGGTAAACGAGCACCGAAATCACGTTCAGCATCAGACAACGGTTGTGTTTGACTGTATGGTGCTTCGATTGCACGTCTATTAAGCACTGCATATGCATCTGCATACGCATTAGATGCCGGCGCTCTACCGTCAGGACGTACATACTGTGTAGATGTCTTATTTGTAGCAGCGACGAGTGCCCATGCCATAAGACGTGCAGACTCATCTATTGAACCGAGGTTCATTATACTGGCACCAATTGCGAAGCTAATGATCAGATCGTCGTGTGTACCCTTACGTGCCTGTATCTTTGTGCCGCGGCCCGAATCTACAAAACTCACAAGCTGATTTATGAACCTAGTTGAATAGCATTTGACCAACCGGTTTCGAATGACTTCTTCCATTCGCGCCAAGATCAACTCTCGCTTCTTTCCTTGGTTATTGAATCCAGGGATGTCATCGGGTCCTGGATAGAAATTCGGATTCTTCTCTTTCTGTGGATAGTAGAAGTTTGGATAATCTCTGTGTTGCAAGACAGTTATAGCATGGTGACCGTACGTGTTAAGTTCGGGCGCCATCAATGCATCACAGTAAAATCTGCCCCACGTATCTAAAAGTTTACCAAACTCATCAGGTCGTACATGACCCATGTATTCAGCTGCGATCTCACCCTCTGTATTGTCAAAGACGTGGAAGGTGGAATAGTCACCAGTAGAGTCACCTCTAGCAACGTCAGCCGAGATTATGTAACTGTGTGTACGTTGAGGTTCTGACCAGATCCACACCTGACCCTGGGGACCATCGCGACGGGCTGGCGACCTACTAATCGACTTCAACCATTCAATGTCTTGACCAGAGATGTACGTGTCACCAGCACCAAGGAAGTCACATGCATACTCCTGTGCCCATTCTTTCTCTGAGTACTTCTTCTTTTCTTCTTCGTACCACTTCTCATCGCGCTCTGGATGCACGTCCCACATCAATTCGACTGGATTCCAGCCGTTCGTACCTGCAACAGCGTCAACGTATGTCCTATGAAAAACGCCAGATGCACCCTTCGGTGATGAAAGCATGCAGACATTACCACCAGCAGACAACGTCGGCAAGATAGCTGCCCACAATGCATCAAATCCTTCGATGTGTGCTGCCTCGTCAATGATAAGAAGCGAAACAGCCTCAGATCTACCTACGTCTTCAGATCTTGGAAGAGCCCTGATCGAAGATCCATTACCGAATGCAATGTGTTGCATCGAATCTCCAACCTTAGGCTTCAATATAAGCCACTTCGGAAGGCTGTTGAATGCAACTTTGACCTTCTTGATGAAGTTCTGTGCAGTTGCTAATTTTGTAGCGATACAGACAATGTTCTTGTCACGATGAAACAACGCGAGCCACAACGCATATGCTGCCGCAACAGTCGAAATTCCCAACTGTCTTGACTTGACTATGACATTGTAACGATGTTTTTGTAGATCGTCAATGACATCATCTTGAAACGGATATGTTGTAAACGTCACAGTACCACGAATCGGGTGCTGGATCTTCACATATGAGTTGATGAAGTACTTCGGTGATTTACCGCAAGCAATGATCTCTCTTATCTGTCGTTGCTTGTCTAATATCGTGCTTGTCATCTCAACAATCTCTATATCAACCGACTTCTACTTCACCAAAACAACGATAATATGCTGTTCTAACAGTACGAAGAGGTGAGAATGTATTGATGTCAATCATCTCAACTGTTGGTTCAAGATCAACTAGCTTAAGCTTAATGGCATGTCCAGTACGCTCCTTGAATCCCTTCTTTACTTCCTTAAGATAAGCATCAACTGCCTTTTGTGCAATCTCAAACTCATTTTGATTCTGCTGAGGAGATAAAGTACCCTGATACGTTATGACTGTTACATACTTCACGACAGCTGTGTCGTTTGTTGCAAGTGACATCTTGACAGACATCGTTGGTGTTGCATCTGTTGATGACTGACCCCAAGTCGTGTCGCAAACCTGGGCTAATGCAGAGATATCTTCGTTCGTGAACATGCGTGACTAAGTATCACGCTCGCATACCAAGTGCACGAAGCGTCATGTCTACAACAGTTTCAGTCGGACGCCATCCGCCTAGCCAACGTTCAGTTCTGCCATCGATCCACATTCTGTCACACCATGCACAACATCCGTATTTAACGTACGGTGTTGTGTCAACTTTAGATGACATGATTAACTGGCAGATTGGACATGCAAGCGGAATGTGTTCTGGCACATGCTCTGGTGTGATGACATCGTATTTCTCTCTGTTGATCACAGTCTTATGCATAGTAAACCTTCGCATCTAGTCCAACTGGACGCGTAATATCGATAACGTTATCGACAACATCCTTGAGCGTGTCTATGTGTGTGATGATGATGATGTTTTTGAACCACATCGTCAATTGTCGTAGAAGCTGGCCACATGCATCGATGTTATCATCATCAAGTTCACTGAAGCCCTCATCGATGATGAGCATATCTGTCTTCGGTAGACTTGACACATTTATAAGCGCAACTCTAATTGCAATCGATGCAATCATCTTCTCCATTCCGCTGCCCAGCTCTATTATTCTCCTGTTGTCACCGTAGTCGATATACACATTCATCTCATTCGAATCTTCTGGCAACTCTAGTTCAATCGTGAATCCAACAACATCAACGAGAATTCTTGCTATTTCATTGTTGATAGCAGGAGTAAGATGACGGAGTATCTGCGAAGGAATTCCACCCTTAGATGTTGCCTGAATTAGCTTCTCATATGCGCGCCACTCAGATGCTAATTTCGCATATTCAATCTTCTCGTTATTCAGGTGCTCAAGCGATTCATCTAAACGTCCTATCTTCTGCGCTATTGAGATCCTGTTTGAATCGATACTAGAGATCGAATTCTCAATGTCAGCAATGTCGTCCCTCAAACGTCTGTATTCAAGCGTTGCATCGCCTGTGCCCAACTGTTGACGCATGGTTTCAAGTTCGTTGCGTTCATTCTCGAGCAATTTAGCATTGTTGTCTATATCGTATTCAGTCTCAATCTTGTTCGTGTTTTTCTCAGCTAGTTCAAGACGATATCCTTGCTCTTTAGCAACTATCCGTCTGTACCTCTTCAGCTTATCTAACGACTTGTCATTCATGATCGTTGCGAACGCCAATTTCTTGTCGCTCAACGTATTACGAAGTTGGTCAAACAACTGTTGTAAACGTGGCAACTCCTTCTTGTCATCATGCGAGTCGCGAATATACTTGCACATCGGATATTGATCTCCGCAAGGTACTTCTGCAAGTGTCAACACAGACTTTTGCTTCTGTTCTATTTCATGTCTGTCAACCTTCAATTGACGTTCAAGTCCTGATATCCACTCTGATAGTTCGGTGTACCTTTTTTCGCGTTCTAGTGAGACAGACAACGGAAACTTCTGCTTTACACGCTCGATGATCTCAAGTCTGTGTCTAAGAGATTCAAGCACAACATTCACATTATTCAGCTGATCAAGTAATTGTGTTCTCTTTTCATTGAGAGACGTGATGAATTCAGACTTTTTATCTATGTCACCCTGAGTGACGCAAGTTGTTTCGCCGAATCCTGCAATCTTGATACGTTTATCAGCAAGATCATTCCGAAGTGACGTCAATTCACTGTCGCATGACGTGATCTCATTTCTAAGAGAGCCCTTCTTCGTCTCAATCTCACGCTTGAGAGCTGCCCAGTCACGTTCAGGCATGTCTTTTACGCGAGCTCGAAGAACTGCAGAATCTTTTTTTGCAAGATCGTATATCTGTTCGAACAATTGTAGATCAAGAAACTTCGACAAGATCGACTTTCTTTGTGCGGCACCTTCGTTGATGAACGCCTTAAGACCACCCTGTACAGCCAGCGAAGTAAGCATAAAATCATCAGCTGTACCAATATGTTGTCTAACGTATTTCTCTGTAACTGTACGCTGTTCACCATTGAGCAATTCAGCTGTTTCAAGTTGCTTGAAATCAAGTGACGTTACAGCATGCGTGAGACCATTTCCTGCAATCTGCCTCTTTGATGAACGAATGATCTCGTACTTTTTTCCGTCGATAGTCACAACTGCCCGGGCTGAGCAGTAATCTTTTCGTGTGTTTATCACGTGTAGATTCTTCATCGGACCGCGATCAGTGGCATTGAACAACGCATACATCATTGTTCCAATGATAGAAGATTTACCCGTTGCATTTCCAGCGAATATTCCTGTTATGCCAGACAACGAAGAAAAGTCAACTAAGTTATTCGCACCGTAAGCAAATGTATTGTCGAACTCTAGTTGATCGATTGACCAACGTGTATTCCTTATGACAGAATCTGACTCTGTTGTCAATTTGACATACTTCTCAAGAAGCGTATCAATGTGATCCCAGACGTCAAGCTTTTCATCTTCATAGAAGTCACGGATCATTCGTGACAGTGTCTTTACGTCACGAAGGTCATTCGTTGCCTCATATACCACGTTCTTTGACGTAAGATCATTAGTGGTATCAATCTTCGATATGACCTCTTTTGCGCCTATGTCATTCTTCAGCACATGTACGATCCGACGCCAGTCAGCCTGAGGTATTGTTGAGCTAGACTTGACACGAATTCTAGATCCATTTCCGACGTCTTTCACACAGGAAATTAGCTCTGTTATGTCATTCGCCCAGTCGACAGTAATATACTTGTTGTGGTTCGGAAGGCTTATGAATTCGACATCAAAATCATCACGTGATCTGATATCCCAATACAAAAATCCGTGCTCAAGGCCTTCTCCGTAATTCTGTTGTATTGTAGAGCCACAATACCCCATCCACGGCTTTCTGTGACCGTCAACACAATCTCTATATTCTAGAAACTGCATCTTGTGAATATCACCCAACAACACAAAGTCGTAGCCGTCAAAGAAGTCAGCTGTAACATCACTCTTCAATGCAAAATCAGAATCTGTAAGCGATCCACGTACTGATCCATGAAATGATGCGATGTTGATTTCGCCAGGTACAGGCTTAACATTGTCCCAATTCTTCTCATCGAAACAAGAATACACACACCAATTGACACCTGGAACAGACGACTTGTATACACCAGAATCCTTGTAAAGTGTTATCTTAGGGTTGTTCAGCATGTTCACTATCGGCGTGATTGCATCCTGACGACCCAAGTTCATCAAATTACCGTCGTGATTTCCCAACGTGACAATGACATCAGCGATGCTTGCCATTGAAGTGAACCACCAATTCAGACATTCAAGTACTTCAGGACTTATGTTCTGTGTCTTTGTGTGGAAGATGTCACCACCGATGTATATCACATCAGGCTTGATCTTTTTCACCTCGGCAAAGAATGTCTCGAATACAGATCTGTATTCGTCATGTCGGCGTGTTCCACCAGCCCAGTGAATATCGGCAATATGACAGACACGAATTCTTGAATTTGACACCATATAAATGGTACTCCACCACACATTTCATGTTCAGACTAGTCCACTGTGTGTACTTGAGCCGATCTGTGAAATTCTACTTACTATTCTTGACTCAGGCGACCAAATTTTTGCTGTTGATACTCTTTGTTGTACAACGTCACATGGCATCTGACCAACATCTTTATATCCGTCAACTGACATGATCTTCACATCAATGTCAAAACTGTACAGCAACTTGGCAATCTTCTGTGAATTTGCAGTTGCATCTTGATCTAATCCAAGAATGATCGGTGTGCCATTCTCAACGATCTTGTTGAACAACAAAAATTGTTTATCGAGTGAACTACCGAACATACATGTCGAATTCATCTGACACTTGAACACGTCAAATGGACCTTCAACTAATAGAAGCTCAGACGTCCAGTCGATGTCTAACTCATTGTAGATGATCGCCTGTTTTCTTCCAGGCGCATTCTTATAACGAGGAAACATCCTATCTGTAACGTCACGAGTTGTATAGTAATTGAGGTGTCCTGCAGCGTCAAATGACGGTATTATCAACCTTCGATCGAACGTCGACACAGTTGAAAATCCAAGCTTGTATCTCCACATGTCACTAACTGACAGACCACGACTATATGCGTATTCAATGACAGATTTTGGACCTGGTAAACGTGTATCAAGATTTTCAGCTAACAATGAGAATTTGCTCGGCAGCTCGACTGCTATTTCCTGTTTCTGTACATCTTCTACTACAATCTTTGGTACTGGAAAGAAACGACATGCTTCTGCAAATAGATCGCGCTTGTACCTACGAATCAGAGATGCGATCGATCTTCCCTTTATGCCGCAAACCCAACAATGATAACAACCGTTGTCTAATCTAACAGCAAGCTTGACCTTCTGTTTTCCTTCAAGCTTACACTTCGGACATATGCACGCGACATTTAACCCATCAGCAGAGCGATGAACATGCCCGAATGCAGACTTGAGAAGTGCGCATTTTTCTGCTGTATTATACACTACATGCATTATAATACATGTCAAACGTGTTGTATGCGTGTCTTATATGCTGCTATTGCGATGACATAAGCATCCATCATATCATAACACTCGTTACGCATGTGACCACTTGGATGTGTTTTTGACGGTTTTGTCAATGGCCAAGTGATTGTAGAAAGATCACTGTAGTTCTTTGTCATATGATCGAAGATCTGACGTTTTACCCACAATGGATCCTTCTTCTCAACAGTTGTAACAGCCTTGATGATCTTCACACCACACAACTTACGAGCAGCAGACGACTGAATGTAATGTGGGCATGCTTTGAAGGTGTTTCTTGCCATGTACGTCACAATACCATTGATCTTACTCAGCGTTGACAACGTATGTGCAGATGAGAATCCCTTTCGAAAGCGCTGTAGATCTTCTTCAACATACACATCGACACATTCAACACCATGAACAGATATGAGCGAATCGAATTTCTGTTGTATGAGGTCAGCGGTTGACCACATGTCGTCACACTTCGTAGTGTTAGCACACGATAATGCTAACAGTGACCCATCATCTGCATCAAGCAACGCAATACCAGTCACTGCTGTCGACACATCTAACCCAACGATGTAACTCATGTCAAAAATCCATTCCGATCTTCACAAGGATCTTCTCTCCCGTTCGCTTGATGATCGGTTGCGCAAACGTTGTTTTTATCAACACATTCATATTCTCATCGTGAAGATGCATACCTGTCAGATAGACAAAACGAGGATCATATTCATTAGCAGCAAGACTAGCAGATATCGGCTGAAAGGTTGGATTTGAAGATGATGTGTGCATGCCAGCAGCGGCTGACACTCTTACCTTCAATGTATGAATGTTCTGGCTACCTCTGAATTCAATTGTGTGTTTTTCTCTGCCGTAGTAAGGCAGGTGAGGTGACTTTACAACTATGAATCCCTCATCGTAAAGCACATTTCCAACAGATGCCCAAGTTGCATGCTTCGTCTCTGCATCGGCACGATATAAACTTCCATATCCATTGTCACGAAGTGTTATTGCAATCGATCCTGCAGAACCAGTCAATGACTCATCATACAGTTTAACAGTTCCTGGTTTTATCCTGTTACCATAGAACATGTTACTGACGTCAAAGATCGTTACTTCGTTAGAAGAATTGTCGCGCGTTCTCTGGAAGACGGCTAGCACTTCACCAGGATCTACACCAGAATTATCTGGTGTCGAACCAACCATTGCTTCAAATAACGACCCCGTCTCATGCATCATCGATCCGAAATATGACATCGATGGAATAAGCTCTGTGAGTCTTACCAACGAAGGATCATATGATCCAAGATCATTCGCATATGCAAAATTGATATTTCCACTTAAGGGTACAGGTACAATCGTTCCCGTAACCAACAATGCATAATCTGGTGTGAACAGACCATCATCGCATGGTAATATTGTCAGATTTCTCTTTCTAACAGATGCAGTCGAATACAGGAAGTCAACAGCAGATTTCACATCTGATGTAACATTCAATTGTGACGCGGTCAATGCATATGCACGAGGATAATTTGCTCTTCTGAAATCTCTCGTGAAATTCTCAAGATTAAGATAAAGAGCCCCAACACCAAACGACATTGCAACATTGAATGGATCTGTTGTTGTGCCATCTATTGCAAAGAACGGTGTCTGTAACACACCGCCCAAACTTGAAACTTCGATCCTCCTCGGAGACTCTGGCGTGAAGAATGGTGGCACATAGAACAAAAGATCTGACATGTCAGTAACTGATGTTAGTGACGCAGAGTATATCTCATGTTCGGCGAGGTACTTGTTCCAGATCCTTAATTCGTGTACTTCTGCGCGCAACGGATGTCGAAAGACGTGACCAACTGGTGCATCCAAATTTCCGTCTGACGGATCTGATTGTAATATTGTGAGACCTTCTCGTGTGGCCGCCGATGTGCCAAAAAAACGAGACTGTGTGTTTGAACCTGTATACGGGCCTTCATAGAAGTTACCGACATACAGAATATCTGGGCTTGCGCTAATACCTGTCGTCAATGATGAAGACGGAATAACGAATGTTCCAGCATGTTCGCCATCGACAACAAACGAACCTGTACCAAAATTCTGCGTTGTAGTGCCCCAACGAACAACAACGTGATGCCAGTTGTTTCTCTTGAGCACATTGTCGTTAGATATGAAGACTCCATTCGCATTTGCTGTGACTTGTGACGGGATCGTATACGTACCCGAATGTATCTGTAATACGATCCTGTAGCGATCTGGCAGACCCTCATTGTCGCGACTTGATCCCGTGATCAGTGACAAAGCATAGACACCCGACATGTGAAACAGCGTGCCGGCATCAAATGATTCAGATCCTGTCAACGTCGTATACCTCGGATTTATACGAAAGTCAAACGAAAACGGACCTTGCGGAAGGTAGATGTTACCAGCGACACTTGCACTTGGATTCAAATTTGGATACATCAAGACAGAATCACTTGGTACAGATCCCGTCTCAAAGAAGTTCAACGTATTGTAGTTGTGATACGCCCAATGTGCACTCGGAAACAACGTCCTGTAGTATGGAAACAACTGTTCTCTAATGCAACGTTTCGTCATGAAGTTTCTGTTTAGAACAGAAGGTGTTTCAATCCTCGTAATTTGTAGCTGCTTATCATTTCGTTCTGACGAGCGAATCGCATTTACCTTATTGAGAATACCCAATGCAACTTCGAAGTTCGAACCTGATACAACGGCGCGACGCTTAGCTTCTCTGTAGTAGTCAGCTACATCAAATTCATGACCCTCACGTGTAAACGTATCTAAAAACGGCGAGAATCCTCTTGTTTCCTTTTCAATAGAAGATCGCCGCGGAAAAAGCTTGACAGATCCAGTGATAGAACTGTATGTTCCAGAGACTGGATCAAGAACATCTGCCGAATATACCCGTCTACCAGTGACTTCAAGACTGAAATTCTCTAGAAATTCTGGATGTATCTTTACGATGCTCATCTATTCCAGCTGCCTTAACTATCAACATGATGCTAATGAATCAGGTGACAACACGTGTCATCCTGATGTCATCATGACGTAGCATCAGGATTAGGTTCACGAGCTGTTATAATGTACCTGAACGTCACGTGGGTGACGTGTGAAGACGTGATGGCCATTCTTAGAAGTCCATACGAGCTCTAAGTAGCAAGTCGCGTTCGTCATTCTTCTCGATCGGTCGTGACATTTTGCCAACAGCTAGAAGATTATCATTTGCATCGTAATAACCTATGCCTGTTATCATGACGAAACTTCTCTGGAATTCTTCCTGTCCTTCATCGATGACAACAATCCTGTTATCTTCATCCACGTACGTAGGATTCGATGAATAGTTGAACTCATCTGCACCTAGACGACACGTGATGATCGAAGAGTTGATATTCGTTATGTTCAAGAAGTTGATCGCGCTCAACGTACCAGAACCCAAACGTACAGACGCAACGTGATCAACAATATCATCGATAGACGCTGACAACAAGAATGAGTTGACGAATGCGCCTGACAATCTTGTTTTTCCGTGTTCAAAACCTGCCAATGATCCAGACTTCATTGCATCGATTGAACCTGACATAACCTGTGTTTGGTCAAGTATCTTCGCGAAGTCAAGCACAGCAACACCAGCATCATTGAATAACAGACCGACAGTCACGTTCGTGTTCGACGCGTCGACGATGCTTGAGACCTGTCCACCGAAAGACTGTTCTTTATTCGTGGCTGCACCAATGTCTGTAAAGACCTGAAATCCATTCGCAGAATTGATCGTCAAATTCTGATTGGTTGCCGCGCTAGACGCAGAGGCATAGAACCCCATCACAAACGTCTCTCTCTTAATCTGGTCTCTAGCGAAGAGACGCTTGAAGCTGAGAAATAGTGCTGAGCTGATCTTATCTGTTGCTGTCGTCGATCCAAATGGTGCAGTAAACTGTTCATCGGCATCACCCAACAGCTTCTGTGCGAACTGCTGATACATGTAGATCTTCTCACGCATCATCACTGACTCTGATCCGAAGAGATACTTTCCGTTTGAGTCTGTTCCACGAAGTGCAAGGTTGACAAGAGATGAAGATGCAAACAGACCAACAGTCATGTCAAGGACAGGATTTGCTGTCTCAAGACTGAAGTCTTGATCGTATATCGTCTGCCACAAGGAGCTTGTGATTCCTGGTCCAATACCACCCGTGACGAAATGTTGGTACTGTTGACGGCTTTCAGACCCAGATATGTCATTCTGTATGACGTCAACTATCTGATCTAGAAACGATCGTGTTGTCTTGAAGTCTGCAGAGGTCAGTTCTTTAAAGGTGCTCATTTGGTGTTCCTAGATCTCGTGACGATTAGCTTGTCTTAGAGATTTGAATCTCGAATTCCTTAACGGCACCAGACTGTGCACCCGAGATCTTGACAAACGAGCGTATCAGGTTCTTATTACCTCGTTGACCAAAGATCGTGAACTGCGCATCAGAAATTGACTTCACCTGAAGTGTGAATGTCAATTGTGATCCGCCTAATGCAGTCTCTCCCGCATCTCGTGTCACCATGTATGTTGCCCTTCGTTGAAAGTCAACGTCATCTGGTGCTTGACCTGCAATCTCCAAGAATTGATTGTCAAGTGTCAAGATAAATATCTGATCCCGTAATTCGACATCGATTGAATCTTCATCTTGTATTGTCTGAGTGACTTGTATCCTGCGGGTCGTATTACTGACCCTGCTCATCGAGACAACAGTAGATGTTGAATCTAGACCTTCACCAGTAAGTGACAGCGACGGCAATCTGATAAGATTCGGATTTGAGATGCTGATGCATCTATATTTCAGTGCAAGATTTCCATTCGTCTGCGCTTCAAGTACAGCTGTATTTTTCTCAATCTTCTCTTTGCCAACTGTTCTTCCAAACTGCTTGACGATGTTATAGTTGACCTCGTCGTCAGCGACAGCAAATTTGACGATATCAAAGCTACCGTCATTCCTTGCAAGAAATTGTCGGCCCGTGTCTGTAAGAACGACATCAATCAAAATATTATTGGTTGTACTATCTAAAACGCCCATACTGATTATAATCCTTTTGTGGCCGAACAAATCTTCATGTTCAGTTCGTCGATTGAACAACGTGAAGATTTAATAAACTTGATGCCGTCGATTAATTCGTCATTTTTAATCTTCTTTCGAAGTGTTTTCACATGCATGTTGAATTGTCTTGCGACGGCATCGAAATTCTTATATATGCAAACTAACTTACCATCTACAAATCCAGAAATATACCAACACATCCCTGTATTAACACCGACTTTATCTTGATACGTCTTTTTAAGACCATCACTAATGTTGCTTCGATGTTCTCTTGTCAATTTTTTTCCAGAATGTGCAATCGAAATTTTCTTCTTTGTAGAAGACGACAACTTACCTGGGCGACCCCATGGCTTACCGAAATTTGGATGGTTTTCACCTCTTGGACGCGTGGCAAGATTTGCTATTCTAGCAACATCAGATAATTTTTTTCCTCGTTTTGCGTTGCTAATTTTCTTGCATGTGTCAGCGGATACAATGCGATTACGTAATTTTTCTTTTGTTGTTTCAGAAACAATCCTACCGGGAGTGCCTTCGCCACCATCAGTTAGATTGTAACCAATTTTTGAATTTCGCGTATTCAGCTGTTTGATCCATTTAATTTCGCATTCATTTGCATGCTCATTATTTTCGCACTGTTCGAGCAATGACATATCAAAATTACCAGGTCCATACTTGCGAATCGCTTGCGTAATTGCTTGCTTTTTGTAATTTACAGAAAAAGCATGCCGAACATGTACATTCCAACGTTTTTCTATAGAAAAGCTCGTTTTTCCAACATACATTTTTGCATTGACCTTGTTCTTGATGGCGTAAATCAACATTTTTAGTTCACGTTCAGATACACGTAAATATCATCAAGTTCGTTTAGCGAACTGTTTCCTGCCAGTCTTCTGACGACTGACCGCTTTACCCAACGACTGCTTTGCTCGACGTCGGTCACGAAGTACTATATCAAGAATTGAACCTTGTTGTAAATCCGTGTTTATGAGCTGCAGTCTATACATGCCACCGTTCTTGTCGGTCGACAGAAGATGCAGATCCCTATTCGATGCGTTCGTAACTTCCAAGAATTCTGGATCAAAGTAGACTTCGACCTGTGAGTGACCTGAGTCTCGTATTACGTCAACGAGAACGTCATCTTGTGTCACGTACATGTTTGGGTACGGTTTTGGTGCACCCGAAGAAGACACCAGTTTCTTCATTATGGTGTTCCTCGCTTGATCGAACCTAGCTTCAAACTGTGTTGAATAATTCGAAGTCATGCCATGTGCATCAATTGCAACGACTGCATAGATGTACTTCGACGTCCTTGAGAACTCATAATCTATGTAGAAATTCTTCGGACTTTCAAGTGTCTCAACAAGACGACGAGACGGACGTTCACCAGACTCATATCTGATGATGCTGTTGTCGAAGTCATATTCATGTATAAGTTCAAATGCTTCATCTATCGATGAGCGTCTGAATATCTGCCACTTTTTTATGTCGCGTTGAGGATTGATTGGGAAACTCCACGTCAATCTTGCAGCATGTTTTGTTCTGTCCCAGTCAACATTGAAATCGGCTGGTGGTGACGGTGGTACATGTTCAACAGTATCGACAACACGACGGCGGGCCTGCTTTGACGACAACAGAATTGACGCTGCAATCACATCATCACTGTCATCCATTGTAGCTGTTAGCTCAACCTCAGTTATCGTACGAATCGAATAGATGTACTTTCTACCATACGCGATGTTGACATCATAAGCATTTGTTGCAGACGGATTCTCGACTATTATTGGATCACGGTGAATGACTTCACCGGTGTTAAGCACTTCACTCTTATCAATGATATAACCAACCACACGGCGTCGAGTGTCGAATGATGTGATGTCTATCTTACGTGTTCTTATTGGATCTGCATCAATGTCATATTCAGCGGTTGAGATCTGTTTCACGTCTGTACCAGCTAGCGTACGCTTCTGTTCATGACGCACAGCTTCAAGTATCGGACCAACCTCATCTGCGAATAATCCAAATGGATCCTTTTTTATCGTCTGCAGTACATCACTTACAAACTTTGAATTGATCTGTACATCAAGACCAACATCTCTTATCTTGTCGAACCTACGACGAAGTTTATCCTGTTGTTCACTGTCATTGATGAACTTTACATTTATCTTCTTAAGGTTGTTCAACGATTGAACGATGAATCTAGCATCCTGTGTACCATATCCTGTCGAAAGCAACTTTGCAGCATCAAATAAGTTAACATTGTTCTTACTAATGTAGTTGTCTATCTTCGTCAGTGTTGTATTAAATTGTCGTTCGACACCTCTATTGTGATTCATTACACGACGTTCAACTGCACCAGATGTTATGATATAAAGTTTATCATCTAGATTGTCGTCTTGAAATCTAACACCTGTAAATGCTGTAGTTGTAAGTTCATGTTCCAACTTTATCTTTGTTGCATTCATCTCAATTGAGGGTGAATTGACATCATTGAAATCATTCTGTGATCGAAATTCGTTCTTGCTGCCATGTCCTCTTGGATCAAGCTTCACAGACTTAAATGTAAACCACACTACACGTGGAACATCACGTTGTATCTTTCTCTCAACATCATCATTGTTTCTATCGATCTCAACACCTACATCGTTAACACTCTCGTCTGTGACAAAGAAATTGTAGAAGTACGTCGCGTTAAATTCGGAAACTTCCGGAATATCAACGAATGTTGTAGGTGCAGATGGATACGACTTGTTCATCTCATCACTTTATTCCACTAAGCAATTGCTTTGCGAAAGCCTGATTGGGTATTGAATTCAGTTGTTTCATTGCTGATTTCTGCTTTACGCCACCAGACTTGGTTATGACAGAATTTATAGAGTTTTTCAATTTTTTTTGCGTTGCATCATATCGTTCAATGACAACAAAGTACTGATCAATGGATATATCCATATTCTTTGTGATCCGCTTGAGATATGCCGAAGTTTTTCCTGTTTCACGATCAGACTTTACGCTCAATCGCTTCTGTCGTATAAGACGATTGAATGCTGCACGACCAGCAACAGTTGACTGTGTCTTATCTACATCGATCTCAAACGCAAATGGATCGACAGCAACATTGAATACCCTCTCGAACAACTTAGGTGATGTTATGGTGTGTCTTAATTTTTCACCACTCGTCAACATCGAACGTGATCCACTCAATTTGGCAAGATCAGACAACTCTTGTGACACAAGAACATTCGTCTTGCCCATCTGAAGCCTGTCGAATATCTGTTGTTGTTCAAGTACACCCGGACTGAATTCGCCGGCCTCAATTGATGTAAGAAGTTCATCGAATTCTGGAAATTTTGCACGCAGCTGACCTAATGTCAAATCGCTGTCTGACAATTCAACTATTCGTGATGCGATGGCCTGAAAGATCAGCGATGTATTTCTTGATGTATGGTTCAGAGCTGCGGTTGGCTCAAAGAGAAACGAGTCTTCTCTCGCATCAATACCTGTCAACATCTTCATGTAGACAGAAAGAAGAAAACTAACAACGTGATTCCTCAGAAGTTCCTTACGACGTTTTCTTGAGAGAAATTCATATCTAACATCATCAATGAAATCTGATCCAAGCTGACCTCGGGTATTCGTCTCAGATAACGACGAGAAATCCAATGTTCTTACATGTTCTCTAATGAGTGCATCTAACTTAATCTGTGATCGTATTTCAGTATTGTTTATGTTCTCAAATGAGAATTGCGACACAAATCGTGATAATTCAAACACAAACTTGCATGGCTTGAAGACGATATCATCTTCTATGACATTCTTCATGTGTACATTGATTGTGATCATGTCAAGCTGTTTGTTAGTATGTGCGTGTTGAGTCTCATCTTCATACACACGATCAGACTGCATCAATTTATCGTTGAATCCAGCTGGAATTCCCACAGTTAAGATCTTGGTAACATTCCCATCAGCACCCCTAAATTCAGGTTCAGACAACATGCACCACAGTGCATCTTGCACACCCGCTGGTACTCTTGTGTCATCAACAAACACGTCACGTGGTTGATTATTCCCCTGATCACCCTGAGTGGGATTCGAATTAACAGTTGTCGCTTGATAAGACAGTGGTGAGAATTTTGCATTGTATTCTGCAATATCACGAAGACGAACGAAGGCCAAAGCCGCCTGTTCCTTCGAGAGAAGAGCTTTACGAGCCTTTTTCTCATTCGAAGTTGTCAATATCCTCTTCTCCAACGTGTTAGCATCTAATGTGCCACGCCTGATATCGATCTGTTCTTGTGGCATCAGTTGTGCGATATATCGTTTGACTACAGGATCATTGAAATATGCCTGTGCCTTATCAACAGCATGATCAAAGTGTGATGCAATCTTTCTGAAGTTCTGCGTGATAGACTTAATAACGCTCAGGTCAAGCCGAAGTGATTCTTTTATGTTGCCAAGTTCTGACTTGAATTCGTCTACCAACTGATCATCAACATGACCTGTTGAAACACCAGAAGAGAATTGCCCAAGATTCTTGCTTGCCGAATTGATAGCTAGTACAGCAAAAGATTGCTGATACTGCGACGACGGTGTCGCATCAGTACTAACAGATGTGACAGTCGCAGCCTTTGCAAAACTCTTTATCCTTGTCTTACTGTACGTAACATTAGCAACAGATTCATTTGCACTTACATTGTTGAACCTAGAAAAATCATATGATCCAAGCATACTCATTATAAGTTCAAATGCGAACAACATTCTCATGCTCGAGCTTATCGACAAATACTTCGTTCTACCAGAATCATCATCAATCAAGTGACGATTCACTGATCCCTCTCCTCGTGAAGCAGTATCTTCTATGTCATCAATAAACCTAGCGATCGAGAACATGACAGATCGAAAATCTTCATCAAATGTTTGATCAGATGTTGGTTTTTCAATCTGAATATTTGTGCCACTTGTTCCACCGATGTTAGCAACCTGTACGACATTCTTAGAACCAATACTTCCCTGTGAAGCATGTGAACCAAGTAGTGCAAATGTCCTATCAAGCACCAAGCGCTGTACATGCTTGTAAGCAGTTCCGACAGCATGAGTTGCAGTTATCGGTAATCTACCTACATTTATCTCTTGGGCGATCGCTTGTTCACCGTCTGGAAGCAACGGATTACCACCGACAGGCGTACCAACGATAGTCGCTACAGGTACATTTGTCACATAGTCAAACAACGCAGGTAGATTGCCGTACGTCTTCAACTCATTCTGTGTCGCGTGTTGCATGACACCGATTGTTACTGGATCAACCTGCTTAAGATCATTGAAAATAACTGTTATTGCAAACAACTGAAACAGCAGATGGCGCAACTTCTGATCAGTTTGTGACAATGTAATGATCGAAAGAATAAAAATGAAATTCTTGGTTGCAAAATCATTACCATTCGCCATCATCAGTATGTCGGCAACAGTATTGTGGGCGCTCTGAAATATCGTTTCTGCACTTAGAGTGTTATTCTTTGAACCAAACAAAGTCTTTGCATATTGTGTGTCTGTTCGTGTTGCTGCTTCAACGACATTCATCGTTAGATTGATGCGATGTTCTAATGTTTGATTGAAATTAGCTACACGCGTAATATCAAATTTATCATCATCAGTTATGATGTTGTCAAAGAAGTAATCGCTGCCTGGAACATAGTCATTGTTATTCTTGTCGATGATCTGTCGTTTTTCAAACGGTAAAGCAACTTCGTCTGTGTTTGTGTCTACGATCCTCGTCAATGATATCAACGAATTTTCGCCTTCCGATTCGTCAACAATCGTTTGACCAGGTGTTCCTATCATCGAAATGATCTGATCATCGCCGTTGTCATTCACGCGAAGATTATTCAGATCGACCTGAACCTTTGTCATACCAAGGGCAGTTGAGATGCCGAATAGCCTAGACATTGTGACAGAGATAAGCTTCATCCTATCAAGCCGTGTCTCAGGCAACGAGTTTATGAACTTATCGAAAAATATACCGTTGAATGCATTCAATGATCTAAGATTATGACCAAATGATGCAATGTCAAACGAAAACTTTCCATTCGACAATGTGACTGTCTTATCATACTTTATCGGATCAACATCTGTTGGTCTATCAGCGTCGATGATGTCAAACAGTCCAGGTGTGTATCTTCTAACAGCATTTGCAAGATCAAACGCCAGCTGCCCAAAGATCTTCGTATTCGTGAAGTTCTTAAATCCATCTTCATCAAATCCCAAATGATCGACAAAAATCTGTCGTATATCTAAGATCGAATTGTCACCAGTAGACTGCACAGCCAATTTTCGAAGCCTACGATGTTCACCGTATATGTTCAATGCGCGAAGCATCGTGTCGATGATGGTGTGAGTGTCGATTATGAACTTTGTGTCATCACGAGCGCGCTCCATCTGTGATGTATATTCAGCTTGAAGCTTCGCAAGCTGTGCTGCTATGAGCGAATCATGCATCAATGAGTCAACAAATTTGTTGATATTGTCAACACGTGCATTTCTTGCAGACATCTGCGTCTCAAGCATGAGGCCCGTATCTGAGACATCACGTCCTATTTCACCTTGATATGCTGGTTCAAACCGTGACGCCAACAAAATCTCTGGTCTCAACGAGCTTATACCCTTCGCAGCAACTATCTTTGACTTCTGCGACTTTAAAGAGTCAAACTGTAACTGACCTACTGCTGATGCAAGCTGACTCATATGTGAAGGCAACGCAATACCAAATTGTGCAGGATTGTAGATCGTAGGATCTGCTGCCGATTGCAGCTGCGACTTCATCGGCTGAATATTCAGACCGCCGTACTTTGCAGTGGAATCTTTGAATTTTAATCCAGTTGGCATTAAATGACGATCCTATCGGATTCGATCGAAGAACCCATCAAAAAATTCGTAAGCATAGTTGTAATGCGATATGTACACGTACCCATATCAATGTTCGTAAGATCATGAATGAACTCAAGCGTTGACGAATTATTCAACGCGTGAGCGCGTCCGATTATCTGTTCAGTACCAAGATGATTCAAGGTAATGATGAAATAATCGATCAATGTCGTATCACCAATTATATCCCAACGAAGAATATTGGTAACACTGTCAAATCTCTCGACGCGCGCGTGGGTTAACTTAACGTCTGTTGCAGGTATGACAACATCAACTATCTTTGTATTACCGATGACTCCATACATGAACTCATCTTTTGCATGCAGTTGCTGTCGTGATGCTTTTGTAGTCAAAGTACCATGATTTAAGGTGAATGGATGTAAGAACTTTGACGGCTTGAAACTATACTGTCTATTTGTCAATCCCGTCACTGTATCAGCGACAGTTGAAATAATACGTTGTTTTGAATTGACAGTCTTCTCATACTCATCAAACAACGTCTCTGGTGCTCTAAGCAATGTTGTTATGAGATAGCGATATGTCGTTCCAGCGACGATGGGCTTCACAGCATGTGTCCTGCCAGCGTCAATATCTGAAAATAGTGACGTTGATATCACGCCGTAGTCATCTAATGATCCATCTGTTGTGTTGATCCTCTGAACGTGGTGTGCAATCAGTTTGTTGAGTGCCGCACGGTCATCATTTATCTCTGATTCAAATAGTGACGCAAGTCCTTGTCTTGTTAGTGCTGAACGCAACTGATCGAAATCTGCATCGTCGATCTGTGACCTTATGCTGAATTGAATATCATATTGTGAAGGTATTGAAGACTTTGTCGTCACATTCTTTATCTCGGGGTCAGATGTGATAATCTGTATTCCCTTGAATTCTTGATTCATGTGTTCATACATCGCATATGCTGATGACTGATCTGTAGAACCGTCTTCTAAGAAGAAGATAATACCATATTCGTATATGTTACCTTCTTTCACATTCTTGTCTACAAACTTCACACTTTCTGAGTTGTCTGTCAAGACAACGGGTTGATCTGTAACATATTGATATACAGATTCATTTAATGTGCGGTTCTTTCGTTGTATTCCAATTGCGACAGGTCCCTTTGTCATGTTTGTGACACGTATGTCTGCGTAACGACCATTTGGCGTCACACTTATTGCCGCATGACGGTTACATTTACGTCGAGAAAATTTTCTGCCTGTTCCAGGTATAACAATGTTTGAAAATGAAGAACCAAGCTGTCCCGATCTTCCGACAGAAACAAAACGATATGTTAATGTGCTTGAATTATTGACAACATCAGTAATCTTTACCAAGCCTCCCTCTCTGGAAACAGGAATCTCACCAGCATATGTGTATGCCATTGTGACAGGATTATTGATGTTTGACATGCGTGTTATACTACGCCTGTACATCTTCACAGATGTTGCTTGCTCGTCATATTGCTGTACTTCAATAGTGTTACGACCAGGTATTTGATTTGGTGATGCTTTCACTATTGGATGTTGACGAGGCGTTTCAAAGCGGTCAAGTATTCGTCTGTGTTTGACTATCTTGTCAACTAGTCCAACTACATTCTTCTCGGCATCGATAAGTTCAAATCTAACATAGAAAGATTCAGCTGCACCAAGTTCCTGTGCTGACACAACTAATGACTTAGAAGAATTGATATACTTTCGCTTTACAATGCTAACGACAGGAATCTCAATATCATCAGCAATAACAGCAGATGATGAAAGAAGCGTCGATTTCAGGAACATGTTCGAAAACGGTGACAATTTCTTGGCCGTCAATGAGACATACTTCGAACTAGTCTTCAATGACAGATCACTTTCGACGATATTTGTACCCGCAAGTGACGCCTGCGTCGATATAATTCCAACATTCGTTCCAATCACATCAGACGGATCAATTGCATTCTCAAAGATGAGATCAAGGGCCGCGGCTTGAAGATTTCCACCATTGAATCCTGCTTGTTGTTTTGGTGTGACAATGCCGGCGATCGATGGAACATTAGTCACGATCTTCAAAACAGGCGTCATGACATTCGACTTTTTTATCACATCGACTGTCTTTGTTGACAATATCTTCTGATCTGGCAGATACATCACTGCAGCGTCATCATCATCAGACATCTTAACCTTAGTGGTATCATTTGGCTGTAACTTCGTCGTAACAGGAACGATGACGCTCTTGAAGATTGAGAATACATTTCCCAGTTTTGTATCCTTCGCAGAGCTCGCCATCATTTTAATTCCGTCCAAGATATCGTCAGACGTCATGTGACTCTTCGAATCCTGTATATTCCATGGACTTACTTCATTTGTTGTCGGGCTACGTCGAAGTGAAATTCTCAGTGACTTAATATCATTTCGAACAACAGCAACAGTATCGATATTCCACGTGAACTCATACACAAATCGTGTTGACTTCTTGTCATTACCCGTTTGTTTGAGCGCTAGAAGACGTGCAAAATTCTGATCTACAGAGATTGCATTGTCATTTTTTGATTTGCGACGTACCTTCATGTCATCTCACGAGAAAATCAGCGTGAATAAGTTGACGAACGTGTGTGCGCCCCTTGAATCAGTATATACTTGGCCAACAAAAAAGACATGTTTACTCCCAGAATCAGAATTATTGTCTATGAACTCACCGAAATCTATGACATCCAATTTCTTCATGACGTCATTCTTCACGTCAAAGAACTGACCAAAAACATTGCTGTCGCGTGATGTCTCTGTAAATTTAACACTGACGCGTTGTGTATCCTTGAGATCTGCCAATAGACCATCAAGTGTCAATATATTACCTTGATCAATCCTATTGTAGTCACCAAGAAGCTGCCCGGTTTGATCTTCAGGCGTCTTTTTGTTCTTTGGCGGAAGATACTTGAAATTCGGTGCATGTGACAAACGACGATCTTGCATCAAACTTTCAATGTCATCTATTGTCGATACATCTATACCTTGTCTTGATGCTAGCATCTTATCGACAACATCAAAAGAGATGTTATTCTGACTCAAGGTGAATGACATGTCATCATCTAATGGATCGTCAGTTCCTATTGAGTATAGACTTTTGAAATTGTCGATCGAAGAAGTCAATAGACCTAACTGGGCGGCGCGTCTGAATTCTACTTGAGGAAAATTCAGGTACTTTGATCCAGATGATACAAGTACATGACCTGACATGACATCATTATTGCTGCCCTTAAATTGCAGCAAGTTGCCAACATCGTCAGATTCAAACGTTATCATGTCCTGAGGGCGACTGAATGCTTCTAGATGTGGACGTGAACGTGTATCTGTGGAGCCGCTGACATTGTCACCTTCATAAAATGCATCTTGGTCAGTGAAAGTTGCAAATCTGATATTCATGCGTCCACGAGCAAGCTGTCGACGGCCCTCGGCTGTGACAATCGTGTCTAGAACTCTCTTCTTGCTGTCAAGTAGACCCATCTTTAAAAATTAGGCTCCTCTGTCAATCTGCGTCATCTGTTCCTAGAAACGCCGTCAAAATAAGGCAGTGATGATGTTGCTTCTGTACTCATGTTACTACTTGACGTATCGTAAGATGACGTCAATGTGAATCTAACCTTCACTGGAGATTGACCAAGCTTTGCATCCTTCGTTACGAATCTTGTGTATATTCTCTGTTCCAACATGTCACGAAATTGACCATACGAACTTCTTCTAAACTGCAACATTGTCTTTTTAGGTGTACCAGAGAACAATCCGTACTTCCATCCCCTGATTAATGCTGCACGATTGAATTGTGTCAGTGTATTGCTATTAGCTGAACCAGTTGTGAACAACTTCCACACAGGCTGATTTCCAATGAAATCACCGAATCCATAGAATCCCTTCTCAAATTCGTCTTTATTCCACGAAAGATTGAATGCACCAGATGCTGGTGACACGATGGTCGTATTCTGAAGAAAGTCAATTGATGCTGTGCGTAATGTGGTTGTTGCATTGTCTGGATCATGCGCGATATTGCAACGCATTATCGATTCGCCATTGCCAAGAAAACTCTGACTTTGTTCAGAAGATGCAGCGATTCCAGTTGTACCATACACAAGCGCAGTATTTGAGATATTCTTTGTGCGCGGTGTAAGACGTCTCAAAAGTGATCCGTATCGTGATTCAAACGGATAACCAAGCGGCCATTTATTATTTTCAGTAATTGTGCTGATTAGAGGATCTGGTCCTATGAGTGTCTTCATTAATTGAATGCTAGAATTTGCTCGTAGTGGGAATATGATCGTGCTTGTTTTCTCGGTATTTATCTGCATGATCAACGAATCACCACCATCAATAGATTGTATCTCATGTGGCGCAGGTACAAGACTATCAAAGTAGATCTCATTGTCCGTTCGAAGGTTGACGTGTCTCTTGAGTGCAGTACTACCAAATCCAGCTTGTTCTAAATCAGTAACAGTTATGTCAGGTTTATCATTGACAGAACTTATCTTCACGCCGCGGCGGCCATCAAGTCTTGTACTGACAACATTTATAGACAGCGATCCTATCGCTCCAGAAACAAAGTCATCCGTATAACTTCCGGAAAACGATGCACGTGGTGCAACATCAAATTGATCGAATACATCAGCAGACCCAATAGCTTCTGTGATCATATTCGTAACAAGCGGCTCATTCCTAGGCTGAAAGACCTCGTGTCCTTCTCTCACAAGCGACCCATACAATGTGATCCTTGCTGTACCAGTATCGATTGCAACATCATGTGATGCAGACAACAGCGTTCTATTACCAGCAGAAGCTGATTGAGGATTTGTCACCACCGAGCGATGTTTCGACACTGAGAATATCAACTTGTCGCCTGGTAGAATTACATACGGCGAGAAGGCATGCTGTTCAAATATGAACGTATCAACGTTGATGTTAGATACATCAGTCGACAATGCAGGCTTGAATCCATTTGAGATCGGAAACGTGAATTCTTTTCCGAAGATGCTACGGCCAGATGGTGTGCGATCCATTGCGCGTCCAAATGGTGTTAGGGCGCGAATCTCTGATGCATTGAAATTTGACGCGCCAGCCGAGGGTGAAGACCTGCTATACGTTGTCAAACATCCATTTGTTATAGCCGCTATGGCTTCCATGCGAACAATACCCGTGAAGCCGCTGCTTGTACCTGATATCGTTGCAGATGGTTTTCCATATGCAAGAAACCCCTGTGCAGTTGTATCGGCGCTAGCACCAACAAATGGCTGTGTTGTCTGTACGCTCGTATACGACTGTGAAATTGCATCACCAATTGGAATGACGGTTGCACTGAGTATTATATTTCTGTGTGTGGGGGATACCTCGTGCATTAGACCGAAGGTTATGCATGGTCCTCCAAAATCGCGATCATAACTGTTGACAAGCAAGTGGGTCGTGCGATCATTCAACCAGTTTGTGCTAGCACTCATCGGTATCTCAATGATAGCCTTCTCAATGAGAAATGGGTGTTGCACCTCATTCAACTGTATAGCTGTCCTCGCAGTTGAAGCATATGCACGATTCTTCGTTACACTTGCAGACAAATACTGACCATTACCAATGACATCACCCAATATTGTAGTATTCAGTTCACCCGCACTCAACCGCGCGACGCCAAACTTATCAGATGGTGCATTATATCCACCTGCATATGAATTCAGACGTACATCACCGATTGTACCCGTGACAACAGGTGATCCCCACGGACCAAACAAGCGACTATCATATCCATAGTTCATTGCAGAACCAGTGGGTGTTCTTCCTGGTTGAATATAATTGTGATCAGCTCTTGCTGTATTAGCAAATGCATCTGATGGGTTTGTCACATTTCCGGTCAGCACAAATATCTGTGACGTCATGTCATAGTATGCTATCGATGCTGTCTGTGATAAGAATGTGTATTTTGCTCGTAGCGGTAGTGTCAGAACAATCTGTGTCTTTGATGACAGTGGTGAAGTAAATCCTGGACCTACATCTGTATACGTTCCAGTCGCATAAAATGTCGATGTATTTCCTTGTTCAAACTGTGACACTTCACGATATGGAAAATACGACTGTGTTGTTATTAGTGGACGATGTGTTGTGATCGTATCACCGATGAACTCATCAGATATACCAACAATAATCGTATCTGGAGATGCAGAGTATGTACCAGCATTGTTGTAATACTCATGAAAATTCGATGCTAAACCATTCTCTGTCGTTCCTGAGACGTATAATCCGAACTTGATCGCATCAGACATCTTAAGTTTAATCGGATACAAGATCGGATCAGCTGTTTTTTCGCTTGTTAATATTGTGCCGGTTGTGTTGAATATAATCGTGTTTCTATCGTTGAATGGACCAATGTTGAAATTTCCGCTACGATCAGATGTTGAAACTGTACGTGCAATTGTTGGAATACGCGTCACCTTATTGTCCCTGTATCTCAATAGGACACGTGGTGGTATTCCTCTAAAATGTGTTCTCAACGTCGTAGACATATTAGCTGTTCCTGATCGGACGTCTATATCTCATTAGTCCACCGAATGCAAGAGAGTCCGTACCGTATCTCGAACCGTGATATTGAAATCCTGTACCCATGAATATTCTCTGGTTGAATTCTTCAACATCAGTTGATGCACTCTTGTGACTATAAGCCTCGACAAAGTTTGAATGATCAGATGAAGTAAGTTGTGATTGTATACCCAAGATCTTTGTTGTCAAAAACGACGACGGTATACTTGGTGTAGATAATTGTACATCATTGAATGATGTAATTCTAGAAATTTGACTAACATTCCTCACCTCGTGTACTAATGGTCGTAACACGGTTGTTCCAGATAAAGGACCTGTCAATTTCACAAACGATATCGGGGCAAATGCAGTTGGTGTAGAACCTGATTCTACAAATGGTGTTATCCTGTTCTGTCTAGACACAAAGAACTGTTCTATCTTTGTGCTACTTCCCTCTAGACCTCCTTCAGAAAGTTCACCCAGTATGATATGTTTTGGTGAAGTTGTCGACTTCGTGAACCTTGGACTTACAACTGTCAGTTGCGGTATCGTTGGTCTTATATCTAGAGGTTCGATGATTCCGTCATATGATTCGGCATCGTCATCATCTCCGCTTTGACCTAAAAAGAATTCAGTTGTAGAAACTGTACCACTGTAAAAATTCGCGATTACACTTCTAATGTCCATGCGTGCTTGCATGTCATCATATGATGAGACATTAGAACGAATGTAGTTACTATGTCCAAATGTAATCTGTTGAATCTCATGATCAACATCTCCTGTCCAGAATACAGGACGCACACCTGCATAACGATAATGATCAGTTGTAACAGAAATTCCGTCACGTAATGAGTCTATTCCCATTGTGCTAATCGGTAAATTCATTACACTAGATGATCCTGTTGGTACAATAGATGAAGTAACGCTGTAAAGTACTATAGATCCGCTGTTGAATGTTTCTATGTACGAAGATGGTGCAGATTCGTAGGCAAATGCATTTGCAAAAAATGGAAATGATCCAGATATACTGAATATCGCTGAGCCAGATTGTACGGAATCGGCCATCTTAGTATCTCTTCATCATTCCTGTCAGAAGCTGTAGCAACACAGTTCCCCTGCCTGCGCCGCGTAGTGTTTCCCCAAGATACACATCTTCAAACTGATACATGAATTTCGGTCGTTCTAGCATGTGTGACTCTATGACAAAGTTCACTCCGAGGAATCGTGTCTTTCTAGGTATCAATTGTTCGATGAACATACCAATCGACGTATCGAACCACCTAAAGAACTCAAAGAATGCCTTGAAATTGACTTTATCTGTAAGTCTATTAAAGTAGACATCGCGAAGTTTTTGCAGATCAGGATAATCTGGTGAGAACATCATCGTAGGACTTCCAAGTGCGTCATCAAGTTCATCAAATGTTGCGAATATATTGACGATATCTTCATTCAATGAATCTGCAATCGAGAAATCGATCGCAAATCTTGGATCATCTTCAACTTCTTCAGTCGGAGGAGTTTCAAATACGGGTGCTAATGCACCCCCGAATCGCTGAACGTTCGAGTACTCACTGAAGCTTCTGACACGCACCTTATTCGTCGTTGTTGCTTCATCAAACTTAGGCGACAATATACTGTAGTTGAATGTTTCAGGCAGAATGACTGATGAAGTGGCATTGAATCCTGTGCCATAAATCGCATGTTTATATGTACCACTGAATAATCCCTGTGAGAAGTCCTGCAAGATGATCCCGCCTGCAGAATTCGACTGCGTCACTTCTTGATCTGTAGATACATCAAGTCTCAACTTTTCAAATGATCCCGATAGATCTATCACGAAGTTGAAATTTGTTGAAGGAGTCGTCACACCTAACGATCTAACGTTCCTTGCATGTTCTCTTGACTCTTCTTCGAGCAGTCCCTTCGACCAAAATCTTATGTGACCAATTTTTCCATCAAAAGCTGTCACTAATTTGTTCGAGCCGCTCAGATATCCACCAGATTGCTCAAGCGCACCAGATCCGATCCACAATACCATTGATTCAACTTGTTGTGCATCGTAAGCATGACTACTATTTGTCGATTCGTTCACGTATGTCGAAGTAACAAACTGTTCTACTATTTCTCCGTACGACTGTCTGTACGCGCGCAGGAAGTATGAAGAATATGATGACGCATTGTCGATATTAGGATCATCATTCCTGTTCCTACCAAATGAAACATGCCACTGGTTACCGTCCATTATGTTGACACCAGTGAATGCCATGTTTATGGAATTTCCTGTTGATCCAGAAACAGGTTTACCGAACAACGTAAGCGAACTTGAGACAAGGTACGTTCCCGATGTTGCGATCAGGTTGAACGGTGTAACAAATGTTCCCGTTGGACTAACACCTAATGAGTTGTTAACACCAGATGCTACCAGACGCATCAGGCTTTGTGACGTTACACTTGAACGTGCTCGTGGGTATTGGTATATGGCTTCAACAGACCAAGATCCTGATGTCAGCAGGATGTCGTGGGATGATGTGTTTGACATCCATGGATAGCCAGGTTCAACACGTGTAGCTGCTCTCAAGATAGATGACGTCATGAACGACGTGTAGGATCCTGTCATGTCAAGCATCGTCGACACAGTCGACTTGTTCTCACGTGATTCGCCGATACGTCCACTCTTAGGACCTCCAAATTCGCGAATTCGAAAGTGTTGATCTGGATCAATGCCTAACGTACGAATGAATGACTTGATGCTATGTACAGTTCCCTTTGATCTTATGATCTCGTTCAGGTTTGTCAACGTTCGGCGCCAGATTTCATTCTGTACCTGTTGCAACGACGTTGAGTGTGTACCGAATTCGTCAGTTATGTCCTGTGCATTGATGAACTGTTCAAACGTAGCATTATTGAACAAGCCTGGAAGATCAACACCGCGATATGAAGCAAGGAATGTAAGCAACTGATCGGGTGTCGTATTGTACTCATCGTAGTCTACAAACAGCGAGTCACCGAATGCATCGATGAATTGTTTGACTTGATCAAACTCTCTTGCGATCACATAGAGCAGTGCCGCCAATAGCTGTGGTTGACCAAGTTCGGCCTCACCAGGCATACCGGTACCGTCGATCTGATCTGCTATCGTTCCAGTGACATTCTGCAGCGCCTCATATGCTTGACCCTCGAGAAGCATGTGTTGCGGTATCAACTTCGTTATCAAGTTCGGATTCGCAGCATCGTAATCACTTGCAGTGACAAGCAGTGTCTGATTGAATTCAATTATCGGTGTGAATGTTGAGAACAACACGGGGTTGTGTTGCATCTCTTCGTATGCCATCGGATTGGGTATCGAACTTGTAACACGAAGATTGAATGAGAATGTTGACTCATCAATGTAAGAGAATAGTGAATTTCCGCTGTGATCAAGGATGATCCTATTGATCTGATCTGTTGGGCTTGAACCTATCGTACCAGACGGTTCATTGAACTTGTAGTACAACTTCAGTTCTGGTTGAGCGAATATTCCCTTCTTTGCGTACTTCTTCTGTTGTCTTATTGACCTAACATCGTGAAATATTCTGAGCTCGTCTAGTGATCCTGAGAATGTCTGAACTGGAACGAATTGCGCGCCGGCCGAAGATGTCACAGCCGACGATCCAGATCCGATGTACATCGGACTTAGTGTGAAGTCGATCTGTCCCATCTCAAGCTTAGTTGAGCTTGAAGCAATGAACTTCTCATTTGCATATAACAACAATTTGTTGACATCGCCGCGGCGATCATATGTTCCAACAATATGTGTGAACTCACCCTTATTGATAGTACCGCTAACAGCTATCGTAGCTGAGGCGCTAACGAATGTCATCATTGCATCAACTCGTGTCGACGACGCAGTACCGATAAGACCGACAGTGAATCCGTGTACACTTGAAGACAACTTCTGAAGTATAACCTGATTCTCGTTTGCCTGAGCAGGAACATACACGTGAAATTCAAAGGTGATCGGATCTAAGCCAGGATCAAGCTTCGAATGTCCCGTTTGAAGTTTTGAGATCGTCGGAAATTGTGAACCTGCATGGTCGACGACCTGTATGTAAGATCCTGACGCTGGGCCTGTCGATCCAGAGAAGTTCAAGTATCCGATGTTCTTTGGAAACTGATCGAATATCCAAGACTCGAATCCAGTCAAACTATCCTTAAATGCTTCTACTTCCTTCCTTGTGCCGTCGAAAGGATATCTGTTGAAGATATTCTCAAACGCAACATTCACATTCACTTCAGCCGAATTGAAGAACGTGTGTGAAGCAAAATTTGAGTAGTCAACATTCAGCTGTTGCGTTGACTTAAGACCAACGCCTGGAGGATCATATCTGAATGACGCAGTGCTTAACACATTCGTGTCATTGAAACTGCTTATGCTTTGACGAATAAGCGGTGCACCTTGATCTAGTGAATGCCTAACGAATGCAGACCTAAAGATGCCCGGGCGATTAAACTTCAAAGCAATGTCATTGTCGTTTGCCATTGGTTCACTGTTCAATTCTGAATGTCGGTAGGTTCTTGTCTATGATCAGTTCTTCATTTCCATCTCTGATCAGGAATTCGAATCCAAATACACGACCGATGTGAAGATCTTCTGGATAGAAGTCAAAGTACATGCTGTTTGTGTCGATCGACAATTTTGTCGAACTGTTATCTGTGTCGAACGGAATTATCACGTCACCAGAGTACACGTCTAGTAGCCTCCAGTATGTTTCAAACATCAGACTTGAGCGTTCTCTTGGCAATTTAGAGAATTCTACAGCATTCTCAGGTGCAATATCAAACACATTAACACGTATACGTGGTACAGACGCACGCTTGTATGTCTGTCTCAAATTGGGCATCGTAATGATCAACTGTCTGTCGTGTGAGAATGACCCAGCACGATCGGGTGCCTTCACAACGAGTGTACCTGTCATGAACGGAACTGTTCCGTCATTGGATCCCCATATCGTGTGAAACGTTGCAGAACCAACGAGATCGATAGTTGGACGAAGCGCAGACACAAACGAAGATATCGCAAATGTGGCTTGGTATGCACCGGTGACGAAATTGCTGCCGTATGCAAACTGATTGACACCTACAGACATTGTGAATGACTGTGACAGTGTCGGTGCTATGCCTCCACTGATCAACTTCAGTGTGAATGCGTTAGTACCTGTAAGTTGTGTTGCCGCGGCACCAGAGACGAGATTCTTTGGTGTACCTCTCACGCTGTTGAACATGAAGAGTGATCCAGTTGTATCAAAGACGAAATTCGTGTGATTATCAGCAATGCTATCGTCAAACTTCACGACCAACTGTGGACGTAGTCCTGGATTACTTGAGTGTCTTGTTGCAAATCGCTTTACGAATAGAGAACTTGAACTGATCTCAAATGATCCAGAAAATGCTATCCTATATCCCTGATCTGGTATCTGGCCAGCCAATGTTGCAGACACTATGTCTGTAACGTCGATCTCTAGATCTTCCTTTCCAGACTCAAATACCTGTGTCTTATAGAGCGATCTGAATCCATCGCCGTCACTAAGATTGCCGCTGCCGATGATATCAATGTCGGTTGATCCCAGTGATCCCTCGCTTGATGCACCAGCAATACTCCACGGCACGAAACCAGATGAGACAGAGGCAGTCACCCAATTCGTCACATCGATGTCAAGAAACTTGCCGATGTCACGCCCGACGCCCTCATCCCAACTCTTCGAAACAGGATGAACTATGACTGTGAAATTTGACGGTGTAGGTTGGCCTCCGACGACATCTCTAAGGACTATTTTCGCATTGAACGAAGAGTCGGATATGTCAACTATACTTCCGGTAAGCGCGCGAATAGGATCAAGATTAAACTTCACAAGGAGACGTGACAGTTCGATTGGTTGATCTGATCCAGATATTGTGCTTTCATCGAACAACTTAAACAAGTCCAACGTACCTGCATATCCGACATTTGCATCAACTGCACGATACGAATTGTTGATAATCTTATTCGTGATGTACGAATCCTTGCTAGCTCCCAATATCCTATACATCAGACAACACTCCCAACTATGTCGAGGTCAGAAAATTTCACCTCAAAGATACCGCCTGGAGGCGGAAAGACATGTTCCTTCAACGTGTTTCCAGCGATGTTGTGCTGTACATCACTGTATCGTTTTCCGTCCATGACACCAACAAAATTTCTCACCTTGACGCCAACGACAGCAATAACACCCGAGTTGTTGAATATTAAGTTCCTTAGATCACTGAGTGATATCGGCTGATCGATCTGACGTTCCCGTGTGTCAAGAAATTTGGCAAGTCGTTGATTGATAGTCTGCACGACAAGTTGTCTGTTTGCATTTGGTGCAACAACGACCTGGTACTCGACGCCTATGTTCACAACTGGAGCATCCAACACATCGATTGCATCTGATATCATTCTGAACGGATTCAGGTATGACTTTAGGTTCAGCTTGAGCGTGTCAGGAGCAGGTACTAGCTTACCTGTCGCATCTCTACTTATGATGTGTAACTGAGTGGCAAGAGGATTGTTTGGATTTGCACGTACACCAGCACGAAATACGCGACCGAAGTTCGCTGGTAATGTGTAGATGCGTGCAAGAAGATCAGGCGCAGATACAACACGTGACTGTGCATTACGAAATGCAGGTATTCTCGAGCGAAGCTCTTGTACAGTGAGAGGATTATCACCACCAGATGCTCGTGCTCGATTTGTTACAGCGATAGATGCACGAACTTTCGACGCCTGTGCAGCATCTGGATTACCTGGAAATCTCACTAACAACGATACGACGTTCCTCAGTGTGTTGGGTTCAACATTGTGTGACAATCCTCCACCGAAACGATAGTCAACTGTAACTGTCGTGTTTATAGGGGCAACACCAAGTGTGCGTGTATTCAACATGCTGTTAGGATCAATAGTGAACCTAGAGAACGTTTTCTTTCCGAACAGAGGCAACGCTAATTGACTAGGATCTGGAACATTGTCGATGTCATACGATGTTGCTTCGCCAGCGCCAAATCTTAGTGTCGTTGTGCGATTATTCAGACTTACAGACGAAGTAAACCTGAATGGTGCCGCAATGACTTCTAGATTATCAGGTACATCTTCGTTGTCTCGCGCTACATTTGCAACACGCTTGAAGACTGTATCTTGTGCAAGTGATTCAACTTCGTAATATTCATTACCACCTGAGTCACTCACGGTTATAATTTCAGTCACGTTCTCGTTTGCTAACGTGATCGTTCGAAATGGTTTGAATTGTGCACCGAATGAGAATGTCTCAGATGTACGAAATCCAGACACTGCAAGACCATCAAGTGTCAATATAAACTTTGTCGGTGTACCATCGGTCGCAGTGTCTGACACAACAACATTTGCCTTGAGATCACCCGATGATGTGCGCGCCGAAAAATCTACGTCATTCTGTAGTTCAAATCTAATTCCGCTGTTTGATTCGATTATCGTGCCGGCAAGAATTATTGGTAATTCTGTGCTAAGGGGAACATATACAGAACCCACGACTGCAGCATCAACCTTTGCAGCAAATGTCAATACTGCAACCGCTGGTGATGCGCCCTTTATCGGTACACCTGCTGAACGAAGGTGACGTTCGATGTTGGGTGTCTCAACGGCTGCATCAATATCAAGTTCTGCAAACTGATGATCCAAGTAAAACGACATGTTATCGCCGACGTACGACGACAGTTCGATAAACATGCCTGCAAGACCATTTTCGGAAAAGTCGCTTATCTTTTCAGGTGCAAAAAACGAGCGTGCATATTGTGTAAGTGACGCACGAAATCCCTGGAAATCTTTTACTAAGAACCGTCGAGGGCGATTGAATTTAACGTCGTTTTGTGAATTAGTCATTTGTTAGCCCCCAACAAAGAATGTGACTGTGATCTTCTTCTTCGATATGTTCGCCCTAGGAACATCGTAAGTTATCGATATGTCGACACGGCCAGTCGACTGTTGACCACGTGTACCGACATTCGTCTCAAAATCATCAAGCACGATGAATGGCATGTAACGTTCTACAGCTGTTTTGATACGGCGCATTGCTTCATTGTTGAAATTCTCGCTGTTAGTAATCTCAAATGTCAACGGTTGCAAATTTGCACCATAGTCATACATGATCACACGATCACCATGGTTGGTGATCAACAGGTTCTTAAAATTGTCGTGTATGAGATCGGCAATGCTGTGGTGCATCTTGAATATGCCGTCTGTCTCATCGCCAGCACGTACAGGCGTCATGATACCAAGAGGCAGACGTTCTGCATCTTCAATTGCACGGCGCCGGGCACGATCTTCAGTCGTTTCACCGACACTTTTAAATGATATCGCAGCCATGATACTAGCTCTAAATATAGAGCCACATCATCTGTGAATATACTTGATCAAACTAAACCAATTGCAGACGCCACAACCTTTATCAACATGCCCTCACCGAACACACATCCGATCAAAACAACAACCAACATTAACACTAACTTCTCAATGTAAACCAGAAATCCCGCCAAAAACGTAAGTACATTCTTAAGTTCAATACCAAGACAGGAAAGTATCGCATCGATGACGACAACAGCAACAAATGCAACCAGACCAACTGGGCCTTTTGTCAGTGCTTTTATGAGCTCACCCGCTAATGCTTTTGCAAGTAGCGTCGCAAATATGATCGGGATCGCCTTTATGACTGCACAGCCGATGAATCCTATGACAGGAAGAGGAAGGGTGATGTTGAACTCGATCGGAGGAATCGGTGGAATGATCAGAGGTGGAATGTCTGGTAAACTCAATCCGTATGGAACTTCAAACGCAAAGTCAAGAGGAACAGGTGGGATAGGTGGAATAGGGGGAATCGGCGGGATCGGCAGGGGCACCGATGCTAACAATTGAACTAACAGGTCAGGTGTGATGTCGCCAATATCAACATCAAAGAAATACTGAAGCTGTGCTTGAAACGTTGGATCGGGTAGCGCCATTCCCAGCGCGAATTGTGGTATCGATAGTGACTTCATCGGAAATCCCAACGATTTAAATGGTACTGTGAAGTCAAGTATCGGTGCGAGTGGCGTTGCACCATTCACATTCAGTGCATTCGCCGTCGCTTGATACATCGTGTCTATAAACACCTTGTGCCAAACAGGAAATGTCGACTGGTGCTTCGTTATCGGTGTGATATTAAAACTGTTAGAGAGAAATTGATTGCCCGGGAACACCACTGCTGGAGGTAACGAACCAAATAGCATGTCACCAGGACCATTGAGTAATAACAGATTCGTGCCATCAACAAATTTCTGTCTTGCCGCAGGTGTTATCTGACCTCCTTGCAGGAGACCAACTGTTGTCAGTATCGGCATTACGTTGCCTTAATAAGTACCTTAGTACCGAAATTACCGTGTGGATCTGATATGCCAGCTACACCACCCATTGTCGTGATAATCGGTAGACCAACAACAGTGCCGCCACCATTGACACCCGTATTACCAAGCACTGCGTTATCTGAATCATCGCCGCCGAGTTTTATTATGCCACCTGGTCCAGGTATCAAAACGATGTCACCATTTGCCTTGAGAACGATCGCAGCACCGACACCATTCTCACCTGCTTGTATCTTCACATCTTCACGTCCTATAAGACGTAACTGTGTTGTCTTCAAGACAATCGAAGGTGACTCTGTACCAGATGCTTCGCCACCATTTGGAATGTTAATGTTGAAGTGCTCTTCATTATCAACATCTGACTTCATGGCAACATAGACTATCGAACTGTCATTTGTGAAATCTGGATCACCTTCTGACACAACATCGCTCAATGACCTTATACCAGGTGTTTTATCAACTTCACTACTGCCACGTGTATTTTCAACTACGTTAGGAGCCGTGCGAGCATCTTGACCACGACCAGCCACCATCAATATTGCACCGCGGCCTTCACCAATTTCTTCTGGATTAGTTGCAGCGGCGGTTCGATCTGTCATCAATGATATAAGTGTATTGTTAGATCCCTGAAATGTCGTGTCGCCGGGGCGCGCAGTCCATCTAGGTACAGGTTCTGGTTGAAATTGTGTACTTGCCTGTGCTGTCTCAACTATGTGTTCATACTCATCAGGATCACCTATCGTCAAACTGTCATCATCTGGACCACCGTTTGGAAATCCAGGTAATACAGGTATTGCAGGAGGCGTTAGTTCGTCGATCGTGTCGCGATTGAGATCACTATCTGCATAACGACGATCACCATGTGTGTAATTGATGTCATCAACGTCGATAGGTTCTGGTATTCTACACAACCAATAACCCATATCTGCACCTATCGCAGGATCTTCATACATGATGAAAACCTGTTCACCAGGCTTCACTGGTAGTCCAATGTATGGATCCAACATTGGAAAGAAGATCGCAGGTCTGTTATTCTGACGATCTGCTTCGCCAGTAATCACACGTGCAATTATGCAGTTCCTGCGTATTCTAGGAACAAATTCAGGATTTGTGACCTCTTCAACTAAGGTCGTTTTTTTCTCATCTGTTAGTTGAACAACAGGATCGTAGATAACATCAACGACAACAGCTCGTCTAAGTATCGGAAGTTGAGTTGATACTCGTCTGTTGTGTTCCTCGTTCGCATTTACCTGCTCTTGAGGACCACCAGTGTACTTTCTATCAACCCTATATCCCGTACCGTTGGCGGTCATTGCTTCTTATCTATCGTGTTTAAAAGTTCGTCGTAGTTGATCTCTTCAGACTTTTTAGTCAGCTGTTGTAGTTGCTCAACTATCTTCAACAACTGATCATTTGCCTTACTCATCTTTTCAAGATACTTGACGATCGTTTGACCGTGAATAGCATGTGCATTTGCATCATTCTTACTTAGAAGCGGAATGAGATCGGTTATCAAGGCTGCGGCGCGTTCGCGATCATGTGTTGCATTTGCATATATCTCAAGCCACAACGATTTAGTACGATCATCAACGTCTGATGAATTCAAGAGAATCTCATCAAAGTCCTTGAACTTCGTCTGCAGACCAAATAGCTTCTTTGTACTGATGATATCTTGGATAGACTCATCATCTTCAGGATCTTGATTTGAGCTCATGACTGTAACTATCAGACCTAGAGAATTCCAAGATCGGCATCTGGTTTGAGAGAATTGAAGTGCTTCTTTATAACCGAGATTGCCATTGTAAGCTGTTTAGGTGTCAGATCACTCATCTCTCTGATGTAAGTAAAGACTGCACGCTTATTCAGCAATGGTAAACTGTCGCGCTTCTCAAAAAGAGTGATGACTGAGTCTATACACTTCAGCTCGTTCTCATTCGTAAGGCGATCTCGAATTATTGCGAACACCTTCATCAGCTGATCTATTCGCTCGCTTGCGATGATATCTTCATCATGTCCATCTACAATGAACTGTTCATCTAGTTCATCCTGCATTGCATATGCACTACCTCTTGGGTGAGCAGTCGTAGATCCAGACTTATTACCAGTTATATCAACAGAGTCAAGACTTACCATTCTCTTCAGAGAAACTTGACGTTTCTTTGAACGCACGATCAACCAATTCTTTGCAACGACATTGAAGTATGAAAATGCCTTAGTTCCGCGGCTGGTATCGAATTTGTTCAATGTTTCATACAAGAACGTGATACAGTCATTCTTAAGATCTTCATGTGAATCATACAATCCAGTGAACTTGTAGATGCATATGAGATTCTCGACCAACTTATCGAACGCGGGCAAGATCGAATCAATGTACAATCGCGTTCTCTCAATTGTGTCAGTTGATCCTTGAAATAATTCAATTGCATGTTGTTCTTCTGCACCAAAGTAGTAACGTCGTATATCAGGTGCACGCATGCCACGACGACGACGAGTTTTCTTCACACCATCTTCATTACCAACCATCACGTACCCGATGTCTTTCTGTTGATCTTGTTCGCGTGCCTTGTCAATGCAACATGTGCACGTGGATCCACAGACATCTGTTGAACGTTTTGATTGTTTCGTGAAGATATGTTCAATACTTCACGCTGACCATCTCTTGCTTGCTTCATCAGTTCTTCTCTGGTCTCTGCATCAAGTTCACGTGCAGATTTCGGATTATGTGGATCTTCCTTCGAAACATACTCTGCAGTTCCAGGTGTCACTTCATTAGTTTTATCTTCTATTTCTACATCTGTAAAAATTTCAATGACATTAACAACAGCGTCTCTACAACGTTGTATAGCGCTTACGACAGATCGTACCTCTGGACTATCAAAAAACACAGGCTTATTTGCAACTAATGCGATCTCCATGAAACATGAGTCAAGTAATCTAAGTGAAGTGTCAACTCGAGTCTCGAGCTCCTCTTCAAATTCATGTTGCTTGTTGTACATGTTCACGATGATGTATATCGATCCTGTAGCGATGATGACACACAACAGTGACAATAAAATTGTTGCAATTATCCAACCCATGATCAAAAATGCTCATTTAACACAGCGTCGTACATATCTCTTATACGTTCAAAGCTGTATTCTTCCTTGAGGGTCTCACTAAGTTTCGTCGCCCATTCTTTCGGGATGTCGCTCGACTGTCTGAACTTCTTCAGAGCAGTTTTCAAGTGATTTTCATTCGGACATGCCCAACGCGAACCTCTCATCCATATATTCTTGTCTATCTTCTGATCTGGTATCAGCTGCAGTTCGTATCCGATCTTGACGAACTTTCCCTTATTCATGAAATCAAGATGACCAGACCAATCTGTTGCAATCACTGGTACACCTGCAACAGCGGCTTCAAGTATTGGTAGACCGTAACCTTCACCTCGTGTTGGTGACACAAATGCTCTTATTGAAGGATCACGATAGAGGTCAGCCATGTGTGAATCACTTAGCTCACCATGAACTAAGTGAATCTTCGGAAATGCGTCCTTCCTGACAGCAGAAAGCATCTGTCTGAACTTGTCTATCGTCGTCAGTCTGTCAATCTTGGACCCGCGGCCCGAGTTTGTCTTGATGACTAGACCTACTTCTTCGTCGTTCTTAAACGTCTCACACACTGCCTTCAATGCGGCGAATATGTTCTTACGATCAAGACCAGAGTGATTTGCGGTCAACTGGCTGACAATCAGGAAATTGAATGGTGTACTGAATCCAAAATCAACAGGGGTTGGATTCGGTATAGCAAGCGCTGGTGTGTATGATTCTGGAACAACATGAAGTGGCTTCTTGATGTCGCCCGTTGCTCTGAATGTCGATTCTGTGAATGTCGACGGTACTATGACAAGATCCATCGCATTGCAGTTGTCTATCCAAAGAGGATTACACTTGTCAGTCTCAACTCCCGCTGTAATACCCACGTTGAACTTTGCATCTGAAGGCGTCCATTCGTTGGGGAGGATCAGCTGTATCGACACGTCGAACTTCATGCGCTCGTTGTTTTGATCGACGATAGGTCGTGTGTACTTCATGACCTTTTTCACTAGTCCGTCGAACATTGAACCATCCAACGTCCACGACGTGTCACCCCAACGTACAGGTTCAAAGTACAGGTCAATCTGCTTTGCTTCGGCCTTCTCGATCAGGTATCGAGCAACTTGACGTGCATGTACACCGTACCCACTCATTGTTAACATTGGCGCCTTAAATAAAACAGTGTTCATAAAAATTTCATTTCTACAAATTCGTCATTAATAAGCGTCAAAACACGATAATCAATGTTTAACGATGAATAATGTTTATGTGCAGCAATTGCCTTAATTTTTACAATTTCGTCTCGAATACATAACGCGCATTGAATTAATCCCTTGTCATCTGTAATAGATTTCATCGTGACCTTCTTCATAGCGTCGTCACCTTCCACGGTTCATAGATCGACTGTCTATCGTTTTTCCACTTATCGATCACATCGAACATCGTTCGATCCCATTCATCGATTGTCTTCTGTAGATCAAACTCTGACGTCGTGTATGCATGTGCCTTTGCGCCAAGTGCGGCTCGACCATCAGGACCCATCTCATACATCTTCAACATTGCATTTGCGGCAGTCACTGTTGACACGTGATCTTCATATATGTACGGTACCAACTGTCCACCGACGAGGTCACGTACCTCAGGAGTAAGCGCGATACCGTTCTCAGACCCATCCCTGTGATCGACGACCTGTCTTGTGAGACCTCCTGTCTTCACCGCAATTATCGGCTTACCGCACTGCATCGCTTCAAGCGTGCTCAATCCAAATCCCTCGTGTGCAGATAGGGTAAGACAAAAGTCCGACATATTGTAGAGGACATTCATGTTGTCGAATGAAACTCTGCCTGACGAGTAGATCACGCTGTCTTTTATACCGAAATGATCGGCGATCACTGGAAGATTCTGACCTTCAGGATCGTGAGGCTCGGTGTGCATGACCAGCGTAGCCTTCCTGTGACCATGCTTTTCCTGCAGAAGATCTAGAAACTGCTTCCACGCTAGGAGCACATTTCCCGGCATCTTTCGTCTAGCATTTCTGTTGACCCAGAGACAGACGAAATGATCATTTCTTTCCTTACCAATCAACTGGTCACGATGCTTGAGAGATTCATCTCTTGGGATCGGAAAGAACATGCTGCGTGGAACTGCATGTGGTATGAAATTCGTCTTCTCTGGAAAATGTTCCTTGACAAGTTCATATGTCAGATATGAGTGACAATTGACCAGATCAGTTGAGTCGTAAAAGACGTGATTGTACTTCGGCCACGGATCATTGTCCCACACATGCCAATACACGATCGGACAGATCTGATGTATCTCCTCTTCCATCTCCCAGACCCAGGTGAAGAATCTAGGATCAGTAAACAAGAAGATCGCATCTGGTTTATCAAACATCAGATGTTTTCTGAGTAGGTCTGGATTTCCAAACCCATCAACTGGTTTGACCACAAAATCTGGACTTACCTTGTCGATCTCGTATGACTCATGCCTAATGGCACCACCTAAGACATTGAATGTCCAGCGATTCTTCTTGATGAGACCTTCAATCAAATGTCTCGCTTGACAACCCACACCCGACGTCTTTCGTGGATCGTCGGCTAACATCAATATCTTTCTCTTCTGCATATCTTTCTAGATTATACTTTTGTGTCTTCACATGTATATCGTAACACAATATTTACGACGCCCCACAATTTCAAACGCCGACGAAGTATGGAAACGTCAAATTCAGAAACACCACCATCAGCTCAACGAAGATTATTTCCGACGCCCTCACAGTGCTTTGTTGCATTGAATTCGCAATAACGACACGAAAGCTTGTTCTTCTGATGGTGTTCTGCCTTGACCGCACGAATCATCTTGTCGATAGTCTTCTCAACTTTTGATGCTGTGTCTGGTCCAACAGATACTTCGACAGATTGACAACGTTCGCCTTGCTTAGCTTGTCTCTTGAGCAAAACGAAGTTGGTACGAATCGATGTCATCGGCATATCAAACTTGCGGGCCCAGAATATCTTATAACTTGCTGCCTGGGCGTTCGTCTTGAAGTCGCGAAGTTTATCCTTACGCCATCCCCACACCGTTGTCTTCCAATCGATGATACGCGTGATCTCTATACCGCGAGAATTCTTGTGCTTGATCGCAGCGTCAATATATCCCTTCCATGATACATCTGGATGTCCCAAGTGTTCGAGCGATTCAAAAAGTGGAATCTCTGCACCGATCGATTCCCATCCCTCATATGTTGTGTTCATCCATTCGGGCACTTCAGAAACGATCGCTGTCGCCTGTGCAATCCAAGTGTCCTTATCAGAGAAGGACTTTTCTGTCCACGTGTCTGAGATAAGCTGTGCTACTTCGTCAACAGGCATGGATCCAGATTTGACAAATGATTCACATCCAAAGTGAACGTAAGTTCCGAAGAACGTGTGCTCATTACCATCAAATGATCCAACCTTGTCAATGTAAACAAGCTTGTGTCTGAATGGACACTCGATCCAACACGCCAACTCGGAGAAAGATACATGCTGTTTTCCAGTTGGAAAAATTGGCAACTTTAGGTTCTGATCAGACACGTATACATTTTACACAACGCATCTTCACTTTACAGGCTCACTTACAATCCACGCCTGAAGCTGATCATGATCAAGCACATTCAGCATCGATTGCCAATTTTGAATGTAGAAATCCCATGTCAACTGATCAATCATGTTGTCAGGCGTAAGTTCAAATTCCAATTCGAGAGGATTCTGATTCTCGCGAACTCGAATAACACCCACACCACAGTCAAACAGGCCAACAGCCGTATCAATCTCGGGGCGTTGTCTTAGACATGCACATGCCTTCCAAGCATCTTGATTACAGATGCCGCCCCTGTACTGTCTGTGTTGATGGTGCTCTTGAAGAGGAATGCAGTCATGCATGACGATACATCCACCCTCATTCAAGAACTTAAGACTATTCACAACGTCTTTATAGACCTGCTCACAACGATGATCACCGTCTATGAAGATAAGGTCGAACATGGAAGTATTCGTAGCAAAGAACTCGTCACTTGTGAGACGAACTGTACCACCCTTATTCGGATCGACACCCACCTTAGTGGAACACCGCACCATGTCGAACGTTTTATTATCGCGACATCCTATCTCAAGATAAGATTCATACTTGAATCGATCGACAAGTGAGACAAGAAATCTACCTCTTGACTGTTTCGTCGACCAGTCGATGTGTAATTCTGCGGGCATTGATCCACTCTCTAACCTTAGTCTCCCACAGCACAGCTGCGGGATGCTCACCAAGCTTACGTATTGATGACCTACCCATGTGCGTCAAGATCGGTACAGAATTCATGTGAAATTCATTACCATTAAGTTGACAATCACCAACTAATAGTTGAGATTCTGCGTCACCATAACTAAGCATCTTCATTGCATAGCCTAAGCCACCATCTTGACGAAGCTTCGGCGATAATTCCCACCCAGTATCACGTCTCAAGATAGTACCAGGTTCTAATCCATAGAGGTGTGCATTCGTCTCGTCCAATGTAATATCTGAGTCTGGTAAGAATGACACAGCCCTATCTTTGAAGAGCTGTGTCTTGAGCATCGTCGCTAGTAGATTTGGAAATCCGAGGTGCTTGTGGTGGCCGCCGCGAAGGTGATATGTCCTAGCATACTCAGGACCGACTGCGACATATCCTTCGTTGAGTTTTTCAACATAAAGATCATCCCAACCAGGTTCGATGAATGCAACATCTACGTCGCACACCATCGACACATCAGACGTCACTCTCTCGAATATCTTGTCTAACGTCAACCCATGTGATCTACTGCAATACCCAAGGCCAGATCGTGCATCGAACACTTCCACTGTTGCTTCATTACCCAATTTTTCAAGCGCACAGACATCAACGTCATCGTGGTTAACACCAAACAAGAACCTGAACTTTGAGATGTCACTTGTCTGTGACATAGACCAGATCAAGAATTCTGCATATGACTCAGAATTCGTGCCACATGCAACTGCAACGTCTATCGTTTTACCCATCGATATTCTTCAGCATTTCTTCGAAAGTTGGAATACGAAGGTATTCACATAGTGGATATTTCGATCGTAGTGATCTATCGACCAACATTCCCGTTGTAAATTTTCTTATGTTTATTCCAAGCTTATACTTCTTATTCACTGCATTTACAAGTTGATACTTCGTTATCGGTCTATCTGAGAAGATGTGATACGTACCTCTCTTGTAGAGATTGTCGTCGATTATCTTCATCATTGCATTCGACAATGCCCTTGTCGTGAGACCATTCCAAATGTGATCGACATATCCATCGATTGTTTTTCCGGCTTGTTTCTTTGTCCACTCAAACAAGTTGCTTCCAGCTGTATCATGTTCTGGCCCGATTATGCTCGTACGCAACGACATGACAGTGTCAGGTTCACCTCTAGCCTTTGACATGCCATACATGTCCTGCGCATCACAGGGGCTGTCCTCATCATACATGCCTAACTTGCCTGAGTATACACAGTCTGTCGTCACGTGAACAACACGGGTCGACGTGTCGCAGTATAAATCACCCAATCTCCTTGGCAAAATGTGATTTGCTTCTGACATCAAGAGCGTTTGATCATCAGTCGACATGATGCGTTGTGGGATCACCCCTATGCAGTTGATCAAGTAATCACACTCAGGTAACACCATTCTAAGATCGGTGTGGGTTCTCACGTCGAAGTGAAACGAATTCCCATGTGTTGCTGTCTTACATGAGTAATTTCGAAATGACGGAAAAACAATGTGACCAGCTCTCTCAAACTGTGTCCACACCATGTGCCCAAGCATACCATTGCCGCCCAAAACAACAACACGCATGTTCTTCATGACTAGATCAACTTTAACGAATTTAAATAATCTTCAAGATCACTTTTTGACATCACATCATCGGCTGACGTGTACTGATCAACAGTGTTGATATTCTTATCGTCATGTTCCTTCGTCTGATGAAGGACATACCGCAGGTTGCCGCTCGTTCCCTTTACTTCGTACATTCTCTGTGACTCTACGTCATTGATCAACGTCTCGTGTAGCTTCTCGCCAGGACGTATACCGACAATCTTGACAGGCTTCGAGTATTTTTCGGCGAAAATATTAGCAAGGTCAATGATTCGCATCGATGACAACTGAGGAATCCAAACGTCGCCGCTCAATGCATTAGACATCGCGTCGATTATGAGATCGACACTGTCGTCTAGCGTCATCAGGAATCTCGTCATATCAGGATGAGTCAACGTAAACTGTGCACAATTCTTTGACTGATACTGAAATAATGGGATTATGCTACCCCTGCTGTCAAGCACGTTACCGTACCTCACAACAAAGTGTCTCGCTTCAAGTGACGTTGCATTACCCAATCTCGTGTGAAGTGAGCGATCTGCGGTTACAAGGCGTTCGGCAACTGCCTTGCACATACCATACACATTGATCGGTGAACAAGCCTTATCAGTGCTAACGAAACACACATTCGGTGCAAAGTCAACAAAATTGACAGCATCAACGACATTCTGTACACCGAGTATGTTAGTCGCGATCGACTCGCTAGGCTGATTCTCACACGTGTCAACCTGCTTGAGTGCTGATGCAATTATGATGTGGTGAGGTACACAGGTGCGTACAGCGGTCTTGACGGCATTTGGATCTCTTACATCGCCTACGATGAACGTTAGATGTCCACTTGCGACAGCAGACGCATATTGTTGTTTAAGCATCCAATGCTTTGCTTCATCTCGTGAGAATGCAACAACATACAATCCCATCGAGATGAACCTACGAATCAGTGCACCACCAAGTGATCCAGTTCCACCGAATATGAGTATCCTGTCGTTCGTCCAAACGCGGCGCGCATTAACAATCGAATAATCCAAAGAATTCAACATCACTAACCGCCTTGTCGTCTACGATGACATCATAATGTGGTTTTCCCATCATGAGTTCATGATATCTTACATCCCAATCACGTAATTGTTTCTCCGTTAGTGTACGCCAACCTATACCTGTTGTTGTACCCCGAGCGGTGAAGAGAAGTATCTCATGACCACTGTCATACAATGAGTTGATAACTGCAATGCGATCAAATTTCGGCTGTGCAGACTCATACTCACCGTCTGTGTTCGTACAGATCACACCATCTATGTCAAAACAATAACGCATCAGTCACCTTTCACGATACGATAGCTGTCCTCGTCGTCATGTTCGGTTGAGAACTCAAACAATTCACAGTCACTCAATGCCAACATCTGATGTACAAGATAGCGTGGCACCTCAAATGAGTCACCTGCGTTAAGCGTGAGCAGTTTCAATCTTGAATCGATAGCTTGTTGAACTGTTCCCAGATGTTCAGTGCACATCGCCAACACGATATCTTCTATGGGTGCATAACTGACCAACATCCTGCCAGACTGTAGGAAGAACGTCTCTGACTTCTTCTTGTGGAAATGTAGACTGCACCTCTTATTGGCGTCAAACTTCATCAGCTTACCACAGTATTCATGACTGTTGTGTATCCACAGTTCACTACCCCAACCCTTTTTGACGTACTTCATACAACCTCAGTAATCATTAAGTTGTGATCTCAACACGCCCAATCTTGCAATTGCGTCAGTATCACATGGCCTAGGCACAAATTTCGCATATGTCCTTGTCTCTGTGTCAGACTCTGTTGGACGACGCATTATACTAAACGTAAGCATCTTACGTGATGTCTTCACATTCGGAACACCATGATATGACGTATCTGAATTGACGAATAGAACAAGTCGATTGTAGATCGGTTCTATTTTGTGTGTGCATTCTGTCATCGCATCATTCCAGATCTCAAGATGTCCCTGATCCTCTGGATCATAATCCTTATTGAGATATAGAAGTGCTGTTATGTGCTTGACCAATTTTGTCTTTGGATTGAGCCGCGCATCACTGTGTATCAGCTGACAACCTCCTGGTTGCATCTCCCTCATACCCGACCAGCGCATCGAATCATCAGTGATGAGCTCATTGATCTCTGTTATCTTTGATATTCGCTCAGTCATCTCATACGAGTGAAGCATCTTCATCATTGATGAGATCTTCTTTGGCATCAATGTCATGTTACTCAACGAAAGCATACCACGTTCAAGGATGTTATCCTCGCCGTTGATCTTGTCACGACCTCTGAACCACCGTGGATCGTCGTCTTGTAACCACTTGTTCAAGACTGAATCGAGTATCGACTCGCTTATAAAGTTGTCGACAATCCAGATCTTATACGGATCTTCTATGTACATCAGCGTCTCAGTTTCTTGAGGATAGGTATTTCGCTATCGTATACACGCTTGAATCCATCACCGATCATGCTTTCGGTAACACGTACACCTTCGACTAGCCGTCGCACACCTTCTGGTTCAATGCTTGCCGCTTGATCTGATCCATACATCGTACGGTCGAGTGTGATGTGAAACTCAAGTACTTTGGCACCCATAGCAATAGCAATAGGAACCCAGATCAATCCACTGTAGTGGTTTGAGAATCCAATCCTAGCAGTATCCCGTATGTAACATCTTGTCGGTGAATCACGATCGCCATCGTAAATGTATCGATATTCTACCATATCTCGTATGACTGACATGTTCATCTCTGTCGGTTGAGACGGATATGTGCTCGTGCAATGCATAACAGTGTCAAGTCGATGACCGATCACGTCGAGCGCATGATCAATCTCTGCGACTGTTGACATTCCCGTCGACAGGATTATATCTCTGCCGTCAGCGACAAGCTTTCTGAGGAATGAGTCATTCGTTAGAAGCGCACTTGCAACTTTGTGATATTTTACATCTTGGTATTTTGAGATGAAGTCAACACTCTGTTCATCCCAACAAGATGCAAACCAATCTATGTTCTTCTCCTTGCAGAAGCGATCGATCTCATCGTACTGTTCTTCTGTGAACTCTAGACCATACTTCTGGTCACGTGTCGTTGTACCCCACGGACTTTCCCTTGGTTTATCAAGCTCATCTTGAGAGTAAACGACATCTATCGTCCGCTTCTGGAATTTGACAGCATCACATCCAGCATCAGCGGCTATCTCGATCAGCTTTTTTGCTATGTCAAGGTTACCATTGTGGTTAATTCCCACCTCTGCAATCACCACGGTATGATCTAAGCTTGTCAACATAATTTCACTTCTTCGGAATGAGCTCGTATACGCCGAAAGACTTATCATCGAATGTTATGAACACATTCTCAATGTTCACTGCATCCTTAAGTGCCTCGAGGATCCTTCTTCCATCTGTAAAATGTGCTGATGCCTCATGTCCCTCTATTGCATAGAGCTTTCTAACACGATTTTCAGCATATGCCTTTTGTGCGTCTGTCTTATTCATAATTTTGTCCATCCTCCGTCAACAGCAATATCTTCACCCGTGATGTATGATCCGAGGTCAGTCGCAAGAAGAGCGATCACACCCTTCACTTCATCACGTTGTGCAACTCTACCCAACATCGTTCTATTGTTCAACTCCTGGCGAAACCATTCTTTGTCGTCAAGTGATCCCGGTCGCGAAAATGGACCGGGACTTATAGAGTTGACTCTTATCTTTCGAGGTCCGAGTGATGCAGCAAGATAACGTGTTGCCTGACTTAGTGCAGCCTTCGCTGCGCCATACTCAAGTGCATTACCTCCCACACCACGATACATCTTCGGATCAGGAGCAACCTTTGCATACATCGAAGCAACGTTGATAACGCTACCGCCCTCGATCATCGCATTTGTTACTTGCTGAGTAAGGTAGAGTTGTGGTATGATGTTCGACGTGATCGAACCTGTCATCTGTGTTAGTGACGTCTTTGCGAAATCTAATTCTGTTGGCCAAACACACATGTTATTGATGAGCACTGACGGCTGCATCGCATATGTCGTTTTGATGAACTTCATCAATTCTGCAACAGATGTTTCAAGCTTCGCCTGATCATCTAAGTCGATGACATACTCACGTAAATTTGTGAAATTTGTGACATCAAACACACATGACTTGCCACGACTGACAGAGATCACATGTGCACCTAACTCAAGTAATGTATCACTTATCGCAGATCCAAGCCAGCCGCGGCCGCCAGTGACGACAGCAAGCTTACCATTCAACGACATCATTTCATTGAGAGTTCTCATCACCATATAATTCCGTCCGAATTTGGTCTAGCAGCAACTTCAATCGCAGATTCAACATACGCAACGTTGTGCTTGAATGTTTCTACATCAGTATTCTCTGGCATGCGTGCTGTCTGAAATGTGAGCCTGACGCATTCTGTGTGATGAAGTATTGCATTCAACTTCGGATGTGTGAGCTGTCCCCTACCATGACCGAGGGGTACACTTGCACCTCCAAGGCAGGCGTCTTTTATGTGAATGTTGTCTATCTTCTTAGCGAATTTCTGTGTATACTCGACAGGATCATAACCTAGACGAAGTAGATTTCCTGTGTCTAATGTGACATAGACTTGTTCTTTAGTTTTTTTCGACAATGTTTCAATAAAAGTATCAAGTTCTTCACAACTAAGATCGGTCTCTAGTGAGACTTTGATATCTTGACGTCCTGCCATGACAATGAATTTACACATATCTTCTATTATGTGTTCATTTTTACGTGCACTCGGCAGTGTCATAGACGCGCCTTCCAACAGTGGTAATACGATCCTTCGTATTCCAAACACACTCAATCTTTGAAGACGATCAATTGTGTTTCTTATAACAGCACAAAGACCAAGAGTGGGAATCTCATCAAGACATAGAGTGTCAACTTTGACATGACATGTGTCCTTGATGTAATCCGCGTCGGCGCGCGTCATCTCTAGGATGGGATTTTTGTCGTTGACAAAGCCAAATTCTGGCGTTGCAATCCACTCGATCGCAGAGCATCCCGCCTTCTCAGCAATCTTGATCTCTGTCATCCAATGATCAGCAGGAAAGCTCTGTATGAACGATCCAACCTGCGGAACTAGACGCCCCTGCACAATGCCGTACTCGTATCTTTTCTTCATTCGATCTCCATGTTTGAGAAGCATATTTCGAATGTTCTGCAGTTTGGTTTCATGTGTTCAAGAAAGAAGATACCACACGACTTTATGTTATGTGGTTCAGACCTGATTATGCGACCTAGAATTGTTCTACCCATTGATGAAATAGAACTGTACAGATTCATAATCACCGTCCAGTTATCGTGTGAATAGGTAAAATGATTACCATATGCTGTTCGTTTCCCATGTGAAGAAGGATATACTTCGCATATTCCCTGTGCGTCGATCATTGTATCGTCCATCCGCCATCAACAACGATGTTCTCGCCCACCATATAAGAATTCTTCCTATCCAAGAGCATGTCAATTGCAGGAAAAAGATCCTCTACACGACCCATCCTGCCAGCAGGAGTGTGTGAACCATACAACCTCTTGAATGATTCATCTTGATCTGCTTCAATACCTCCTGGTGATATGCAGTTGACCCTAAAGTTCTTGTCGAGAACCTGAAGATGTGTTCCCAAGATCTTCGTCATGTGTATAACGGCTGCTTTCGACGTTGAATATCCGATGTTCTTGTGAAGACCACCGTACATGTCTGTACGTGCGGTAACAATGCCTGTCGATGCACCAAAGTTGATGATGTTACCGCCCGATCCAAGTCGTGCCTTGGCAAACTCCTGACACACAGTAAAAAGTGCAGTAACATTGACATTCATCATTTCGCTGAAATGATCAGGATCTAGGTCAAGTATGGTTCCTCTAACTTCACCAGGACGTACGTGATCATTCATTGCGAAGCAATTGATAAGTGCCCAACATCGTTTCGCATATGTTGTACACATCCTCTTCACAGAATCATGACTAGCCATGTCGTAAATTCTCGACGCTGTACCATCTGAGGCTGATGGTATCTCGTAGTCAATTCTTATGACAGAGTGTCCAAGCTCTTCTAGATGGGCACTTAATGCTGAGCCTATGAGGCCCGACGCTCCAGTTATGATTATGTTCTCAGCCTGCATCGTCAGCCCACTGTCTTATCTGTGATATGAAATTGAAATTGTCGATGTTGAGGTCCTTATTCCATGCATTTGCAATGCATCTTGTCACAGGACCCATGTTGTTCTCATCAAGTGATGATGTACCGAACTGTTGACCGTTGATCTTATTACACGGGATCAGATTGTAGAACGTACCTGTGAACATCGCTTCATCAGCTTCAAGAACATCATATGGTTCGAAATTCTTGAACACGACTGGTATCATCCTACTCTTTGCGATCTTGTCGATGATGTACATCATACTACAACCACGGAGCAGATTTCTAAGCTCAGGAACTATTAAAGTCCCATTTTTCACGATCATGAAGTTCGATCCAGTACTCTCGCATATGAATCCATCAGCATCCAATAAGAGCGGTATTGCCTTATTGTTATACTTCTTCATCTCAAGATCGGCCATCTTATAATGTTGACGGCTCCTGTTCTTCACCTTCGCATCAATAAATTGAGATGGCACTTGACGTTGTACTGTCACACGTGCATCAGCAGGATCATCGTAAAAGTGAGCCAATTTTCTGGTTGTCTTACTCAAGGGCCAGACATTGACAATCCACGTGGGTTCTCCCCAGTTCTCACCTTCAGCTAGTTCGAAGACCTCACGATATATCTCAAGTGGACCTCGAGACACATTGATCATAAATCTATATTCTTCGTCAGCAGAAAAGTTATTCCGTTCTATAGCTTCATCACAGAGTTTGAATACCTCTGTTTTCGTCTTCGTGATCGGGATCTGAAGTGCTTTCATGCTGGTCCACAATCTGTCAATATGATTGCGGAGCAAGAAGTGTTTATGACGAAAGGTGCGATGCATCTCAAAACAGCCGTCTCCATACATAAATTGACTGTCATAGATGTGAATTTTTGCAGCTGTTTCAGGCACCCAATTTCCATTCATGTATGTCCAACGTTCGCTCATGAACGATCTCCTATCAGGATCACTGTCGGTCTTGTCGATGCTTCCACTCTGAATTTCGAAATGAGTTAACTACTTTAAGTCCGGGATTCTGAATAAAGAAATCAACTATCTCAGGACGAGTCGGAAATCTTCCCAGTTCACGACATACAGTTGATATCAACCAATAGTCCTCGGGATAGTCAAGTGTCAACCTAAGACCATCTTCTACTTGATGAAGATCTTCTACCTTCGTGTGTATTACAGATGGTTCTTTGATTATGAATTTCGTCACATTCTCGGTCGATCGTGTGTTCGAAGCTATATTCGCTTCTACAACACGACCAAGAGCATCGACAGCTACACCCATACCATGTGATCCAAGATACGCACGCATGTCTGGCATCACAAAATCATATGACAACGATGCATAGTACATGCGATTTGTCAAGATAGGATCGAAGAATGGATCATCACAGTCAACAACCGCGAATCGCTCAACATCAAACTGTTGACATGCAGACAACCAACGTTGCATCTTGTCTTCAACGGGTCCCCGATGACATGGAATTCCATAGTAATATGCAATCTGATCGATGATAGAGTCTTCGGGAAGGATTGTTGTTGCAATGACAGGCGTGAATCCAAACTTCAGTGCACGTAATATTACGTGGGACAGTACAGTCTCACCGCAAATATCAAACATGCACTTGTTCGGTAGACGTGTCGAACCAGTGCGAACTGTTATCATCACATGTTGCATATGAGTTTGTCGTAGAAATCGATGTGTTCAGAGGCCATGTGAAATCCCAACGTAGGACTAAAGTCCAATATCTTCTGGACGATATTGTCAACGTCAGGATCTATTATCCTGACATATGACTGGGACACTGGATGTAACATCCTACACCATGGATGCTCATTTGGTCTAACATCTATGTTGACGTATGGAACATTGACATCACACAAGTCAAGATACGCTGTGCTGCCGAAGCCAACAGTAACATCTGAAGCTAACGGAAGCAGTATGCTCTCTGATGGTGACCACTCTTCATCATAACGATGATCACCGAGTGTCGTTGAGATACCCTGGTGTTTGCGTCGTTGCTTCACGTATACATGCCATCCCATTGCGACGAACTTCGATATCAACGAATTCGCAATGTCAGTCGTTCCAATGTCAGGATAGAAGACTGTCATGACCTTCCTGTCTGTCTTACCGAACCTAAGTTTAGCTATTCTCTTGTATTCGTCAAGCTGCAGCATCGATGCTGGTACAGAATGAGTTCGTATATCTAGACCGTGTAGTACATTGTCGTTGTCACACGCGGCGGACGCAATCAAAGAATTTGTCACGTAGATACACTTCGATGCATGTAATGCCGCGGCATGACCCAATATGCTGTCAAATCCATGACTTAAGGTCACAAGTCGACTTGACTTGATTGACATTGATGAGTGCTCGACAGTTACTAGCGTGTCGAACGTTGAATCACATGATCCAACATCTACATGTGTGAATCCAAGCTCATCGATGACCTTCGTAAAACGATTGTAGTTTGCATGCGCCGCAAGTCCGTTGTACTTTGAACTTGACCTCGTGTACACGAAGACCTGCGAGATGTCTGAATGTCTCAGTGCAAGACTCGTCGCTAATGGCACATAGTAACGAAGATGCGTGAGGTCAGGTATTGCATATGCGATGGCCAACGACATAACAGTATTTGTAGCTCAAGTTGCCGTACGTTGTGAGGTCATAGTGATCCTGTAGTAACGTGATCACATCATTGTACGACTTACCAGGTATGAAATTGTGAAGTTCAATCACGAAGTGTTCTATCTTGTCGAAGAACTTCGACTGCACGAGTTCGTACTCACCGCCTTCTATGTTGATCTTCGCAAAATCTATGTTTTCATGCTCATCTAATACTGTGTATGGGATCAACTTCACCTCAACGGGTATTGGCTGACCATATGCTGCACCACGATCAGTGTAGAGATTCGATGACTGATGATCATCACCAGCAAACGTCTTCAAGATCACTGCTCCTTCATTTTCAGACAGGATGCCGTCGATCAACTTAAGTTTTCTATCAGGATATTGTGTACACTTCTTCGTTATGTGTGTCAAACAGTCTGGCATTGGCTCGACAAAGATGTACGTCGCATCTGGAAAGTTTACACCAAGACGATCGTATCCCTCACCATGTCTAGATCCCATGTCAAGAATCACAGTGGGTGACGAGTTCGTCGTCTTGATCACGAAATTAGACACCTCATAGATACCACCGTGTGTGAGATATGAATTGTCATGACCGACGTACATCAGGTACTCCTCGTGAATACTGTCGCAATGTATAGCTGGGGCGCATCTGGCCAGAGTGACAGAAGTTGCACGTCAAAAAGCTCTAACTCGTCGACTTTCTGCGTCAAATCGAAGACCCGTGGCACCTCTGCATTGATTATGTTGGTCAGTGTTCTATCGTCGTCGTACTCAGGATATCTTCGTATGTTATTCCGAAAGTCCTTTGCTGCTGCTGCATCACACAGCCGATCTGACCAGACGCACGAGTGAAGTGTGCTTGTGTGTTGACCGTAGTTGACATACTCATGATCACTACCACGGACCCAACCAACCTTGTATGGTGTGAGTCGCCAATGATCACCTAATCCCCAATCGAGGAATAGCACACCACCTGGCTTAAGCTTGTCGCGACAAGACGTGATGAACGCTAGCGGATCCGCTGCAAAGTATGGACATCGTGTTGAGACGATGAGATCGTAATCTTCACCGCGAAGTGTCAATGACTCGTTGATATTCCAGTGATTCTCACCAGACAATGTTATGTCGTAGAGCTCGACTTCGCCAGCATCGATATTCGACGTGAAGCCATCCAACTGTGTTGCACCTAAAACAGCAACACGACTGTATGTGCGCTTCGGCAACAACCAACTGTACCACGGAAACACACGTTGATTTGAACGACCCATCAGATCATCTCCTCCATGAAAGAATACTCAAGCTCACCTTGATGAGTGTCCAAGAATGTCATCAGTTCCTGTGTCCGCTTCTCATTCAAGTAACCACCATCCCACTCACATGCATGATACAGAAGCTCTATATCACCAGTTGCAACCGAAAGGTCATCATCTGGGATCCAGACGTTAGCATATACGATGTTCTTCAGGTAAGATATGTCACCGTATCCAGATGTGTGTAGACGTCGGGGCGACAATGCAAGACACGAGAATTCATTAGCAGCGGCAGGTACAACTTCGCTATTCATGTACATCGCAGGAGGTCTAAGGATGTTCTTAAACACATGTGTTAGATTGGCTTTTTCGACGTCATTTCGCATATTCAAAACAAACTTGGAAAAAATTTCCACACGTTTGCACATATTCAAAATGTTCGTTGTGTTTGTGTCTTCAATTTTTGGAGATATATTACCATCATAAATTACTACAAATTCATTATTGACTAATTCCATAGTTGCTGTTGTGTCTTGTAACAGCATGTACCGCATTTCATCATTATTTGAATATCCTGGAATACCATGGTAACGACCGTGGAATCCAACCTCAAAGTTTGCCTTAGGCAGTTGTTGCAGAACGTCACAGAATGCGGGATGTTCGTAGATGTACAGCGGTGCATCAGTTCGTGTGTCGACACGACCTGGGATGTACACAGTACGCCAGTACGCCGTCGGAACGAAAAGCGTGAACTTGACATCAGGATGTACAGCAAGAATCTCGAAGCATCGATCAAGCACACCGACTCCAGACAATGAGTGTGGTGAGATGTCATCGATCGATATGTTCATGCGCCTCATACGTGTCTAGATGAAAATATGATGTGCTCTTGAAAACCTGAACACAAAAAGATTATCAATCTCTCTGATTGATTCAACTTATATGTGATGTCACATAAGGTGCCGCGGGCGCCAAACTCTCTCATGTCAGTAAGTACACCATACACTATACTAGTAGCGTTAACAGCATCAACCGTGGTCGCAACGCAGTTATCGCAAATCCCAAGTTCAGATGTTGACATGTACATTTGAAGTCAATAAGACTAACTCATCTTCTTCACGTTCTTGATTGCACTTGGAATATATTCCCAATCGCGTTCTGGACGTACTTCTAAGTTCTTCTCCCAAGCACCACGCATGACCTTGGGATCAACACCTAAGTCATTCGCCATCTTCATAAATGCATTTAAATCTTTGATCAAACACGGCCCCGCCCACCCCAACATAGGTTTTCCCTGCCACGGACCCTCACCCAACGTCGGTCCGGGCACCTTCCAGTGTTCCCATCCCATACGATCGTCATTCTGAGCAATATCGATCATCTGTGTGTAGTCGACACCAAGCTTCTGACAGATCTGATACATCTCATTCGCAAAGGAAACCTTCGTCGCGAAGAAAGTGTTCTTCACATACTTGACAGTCTCGGCTGTGATCGCATCACAGATGCATATCCCAGGATCGCCTCGTAAGACAAAGAACAACTTGTGATACAAATCTTCAACACGTGCACACGTGTCGCTGTCACCACCCAACACGATGTGGTCTTGCTTGATGAAGTCTTCATACGCTGACCTAGCGTTCAAGAACTCAGGATTGAAGATGACGTCGAACTTAGACTTATCTGTGACATACTTTGCACGAAGTGCATCTGTCGTGCCTGGTGGGATCGTCGACTTGATGATAGCAACTGTTGAGAAGCTGCTGTCCAAGTGTGAGTGTATCTCTGCGATGACAGACTCCATGATTGACGTGTCACACGATCCGTCATCATTCATGGGTGTCGGAACACATACGAAGATGAACTCACAGCTCTTCACCATGGTTGCAACGTCGGCCGTGGAACGATCGACGCGGTACTTGTCGTACGTCTTGACCTCAGCGTCACGCATCAAGTAGAATGCATTAGTTATCGCGCCACCGACGAATCCCTGTCCAATAACACCTATCGTTAGCATGTAACCTCTTTCGTATTAGAGCGTGCGAACACTCTCGAACATAGCGATATATTTTTGTGATATCGCACTAATACTATACTTCTGAACGTTTGCGAAGTTCATCTCGATGTCATTTTCTGTCGGCAGTCGAAGTGTCTCTGTTGGCATGGCGACGATGCAGTTGTCACAGAGTACGTCACGCGCCATGCCAACGTCTGTCGACAGGATCGGTATCTTCATTGCTGCACACTCGAGGATCGCCTGTGGACCGCCCTCATGACGTGATGTGACAAGGTAGAGGTCGAGCACATTATACAGTTCCCACAATGTGCTCATTGACGCACGATCAAAGAACGTAAACGGAACATTTGCAAGTTGCAAGCGATCGATTACGTACTCACGACGCCATCCAGCGATGACAACGTGTATGTCAGACAACGTTGCAAGTTGGATGACCTGATCACAGAACACATCAGGGCCCTTAGCTAATTTTGGAAGTCGCGTTCCACCCTCTGTATCACGTTGAAACGAACCGACAAGTAATTTGTTACTGGGAAGTCCATATTTGTCTCTCATCTGCAGACCGTTGGGCTTTGTCCACACCTCTGGAACATACCAGTAACCGATCGTGAATATCGGCTTATTCGTCAACTGTGCGACGAACGCGGCGGTGTGTTTGTTCGGAACGTGGTAAGCATCGACGAAGTGATCACGAAATAGAAACATCGCCTTTGCATCGTCATTGAACTTCAATGGATCAATGTGATGAACTGTGAGAACAACAGGTTTCGAACGAAGCAATTGCTGTGGAACCTGATCCCAACACCATCCAGCAAGTAACCACAAAACGTCAGCGTCATTAGGATCTGACGTCGCAATTGTACTATTGGCATGAGTAAACTCACTGACCATACGATCAACGATCCAGTTCTCATTAGGTGCAAGCAAGAAAATCTTCATTTCACATACCTCATGAGGAACTCAATGTACCTGTCAACAACGTCGACAATGTCGATCGACGACTCTACACCACACCGGCGGGCACGCCTGAAGTCTAGCTTTGGTGGTTTGTAGAGTTCTATCGGTTGCGGGACCCAGTCATCTTCATCTATGACTATCGCCTCAGGACCTGCGACGAACTGCGATCCTGCACAACCTGCACATATTATGTTGCATCCCGCCGCGCGAGCGTCGACGATGACGTTGGGACAGTTATCATGATAGGCAAGGTGAATGAAATTGTCTGCGCGTTTGTACAACGCGATCAGTGCATGCCACGTGAGCTCACCGACGTACAGGATCCTCTCGTGATCACTACCTGGGCCACCTTGAGCACCAGCAATTATGAGCACGTCGTTGTCACCTGAGTGCTCTAGGAAGTACCTGACGTTCTCAGACAGGCGCTTATGTGGTCGCCAGTTACTAGCAGACACCCACACTTTGTCGAAGTTGTCCAACGTCTCATCATTCATCTCAGGAACAGATGCTATCACAGACATGTCGACACCATTGTTAATGATGACGGCATCATCTGTGTGCTTCTCACCGAAGAATGACTCGACGAGCGTCTTCGAAAATGGCGACTGAAATATGACGCCAGCTGAACGATCGTACGTCTCGTTTATCCTTGAGTTCTGCAGCCACCAGTCACCATACTGAGAGTCACTATTGTAGTATATGCCATCTAACCTCTGTATCAGAGGCGAATCTATCGTGATGTTTGACTCTATGAACGCTAAGTGTACGTCTGGGCGTTCGATGTGTGCAATCCGTTGCTTGACGATGTCGATGACATTGTGAACGATGTGGTTTCGCTTGAGGAGTTCATTCGTCAACTGTCTACCGAAGCTGTTAGGCCCTGACGTCGAACCAAGATTCACATTGTCAAGAAGTATCTTCACTTATACACAACCCTTGTCATAAACTCGTCTACTGTATCAAATATCGTTCGCTTATACGAAGCAACAGAAGACAGAAGTTCACTATACTTCTCAAGACAAGTGTCGATTGCAAAGTCAACGTCATACACATCAGAGAACTTCACACCATGTTGACCGACATACTCAGGTATGCTACCACCCAGGCTTGAGTAAATGACAGGAAGACCAGCTGCCATACCCTCTAACACGTGATTGGCACCAGCTTCATACATCGAAGCAGTCAGATATACATCATGACGTGGCAACTCAACACTCAGTTCTGCGGCGTTCATTGGTTGAAGACACTTGATGTTGCATGAAGCTGGCTTCCTACCAATGAACGTGAACTCTACATCAGGATGTGCAGCAACATGACTGTACACATCAAATCCCTTGAACTGATTGTCACTCCAGTGATGGGTGACAATGCGAAGTGGCACATGTGGTGCATGCTGTTCACGCCTATACGTGAAGAATGTGTTGAGTGCACCATTCTTGACAATGTGACCCCGTATACGTGATGTAGCTTCAATCGAGTTTATCGGTCGTGAGTTATCACGTGCAGCCAACTTTATGAGGTAGTCACGTGCCCACTCGCTGGGATACACAACGACGTCTGCATGTGGTAGGAGGTCAAGCCACGAGAATCCAAGTGCTGGTTTACCGTGTGTACCGACATCACCAATGCGGTATGCCAGCTTACCCCCCCATCTACGTTTGAAGTCCAATATGTTGTATCCTGACACACCAGACGAGTTCGGACGTGGATCGAAGCAGATATACAGATCGGACGGTGTGAGTTCATAGCACACCTCATGACCTTCAGCTAATAGCATGTGTTGCAACACAGCTATGAACTTGTTGCCACCGCCCCATGGAGGTAATGTGCTGAGATTTGCAACGTCATTTGTTGCAACAACAGGAGCTCTATTGAGATAGATCTTCACGAGAATAGGTCAACTTTCCTTGATGAAAAGACGTCATATGTTCGTGATCCAACAATTCTACAGAGGTCAACGTACTTGAATTTACATATGTCAAGCTCATGTCCCTGCTCTATCTTGAAAGAGATTTCGTTACCAACTTCATCTTCTACTTCAAGCCAGAATAACATTCCTGTGCCGAAATTCGGATATTTTCCCACATATATCTTCGACTGATATGCGAACTGCTCGCACTCTGTATTACAGAAGATACTAGCATCTTCAAGTCTCTTCGAGAAGGTGTTCACACGTAACCTCTAGCACGTATGAATGAGATATTGTGTATCTGTTCGATCTCTGATCCGGGACGGGCAGCTAGCGGTATCGAGCAACTGTCCATCTTATAGAGATAACACACCTTGTCTAGATAATTGCGTTCTCTACCAACCTTAAGTAACGGTAGCATCAAGGCCTGATCATATCCACGCTTGAACCACTCGCCATGGCGATCCTTAAAGTTATTATCCGCTACATCCTTCAACAGACTAGCTCTGAACGTGCGTAGATGCGACGCGCACCACGGCCACTCGTATGGATCGACATTGTTTGGCATCGGACCCGAGACATTTAAGTTATTGATGTCCCAGCGATGTGCAGTCCACAGGACGTCCAACTTGTCGTTCTGCTCATATGCATCGATTATCAACCGTACTGTGTCATCGTTACAGAGCTCATCATCAGCATCAACTGTAGCAATAATGACCTGATCATCTCCTCCACCTTGACAATTAGTTCTACAATAATCGCGTGCAGTGTCGACAATATTACGGAGTGCCCACTTTCGTTCAGTGTTGACCTGTACATCACGCCTGCTATCTCCCACCACAAGTCCTGTCAATGACTGATCATCTGGCGATGCATCATCGATGATGATGTGTTGCCAACGACTATCTGTTTGTCTGTCGATCGACTCACACAGGTTCGTGAGGTTCGCTCGAGCATTCCTATACGGTGATATGAATACTACTTTCATGAATCACCAGTTGTAATCGTATGGATCCTCAGGATCTACGAAATCTGGATGACGTACTATCACCTGACCGTAATCCTTACTCGTCAACTTGCGATCGTCCATGAATATCTCACGATCCATGATTACAAGCTCACGAATGTACTCATCCGAGATCTCATCTACAGCTCGGGCAACCTGTATCTCCTGCTGTTCAGGAGACGTCGGAAGATGGTAATCGTCGAAGATGACGAACTGCTTAAAATGATCCTTGACATTCTGCCAATCGTTCTTTACTGCAGTATAAGTGTGATCACCGTCGATGTAGACAAGGTCAAAATCTTCGTCAAGCTGAGGTAGAATGTCTACCGACCTACCTTGTACCATCTTGATCTTGCTCAGCCACTCGTGTGGGAACGAGTTTGACATCATCTCTATATGTTGCTTGTTGAACTGCACGTCGACCGACGTTATCTCACCCGGAATGTTGAGATCATGTAGTGTCCTTGCGACACACGTCGACCAATAGCCGCGGCCAAATCCAATCTCAAGGATTTTCTTCGGCTTGTACTTCTTTACCATTGCAGCTGCAAGAAGACCACGTTCATAGTTGGGACGAAAGACACATCCAACTGTCTTGTAAAGAGGATTATCGCGACCTCTTGACTTCTTCGCCGTGTGTTCACCTATGATGTCAAAGTCACCCAGCATCGTATCTTCAACAGGAGATCCAAGCTCAGTCAGCTTCTCGCGTATTCCAATTTGCTTCAATGTCACCATATTACTGGTTCCTCTCTATCCACTCGTCTATCAATACTGGATGTGTTTTATCACATGATATAGCAGGTGTACACGAAGAGAAGTCAACCTTCCTGTGAAAGATCCAACCACCCATCTGGGTCTCTAATCTCTCAGCTAATTCGCAAACGTCTTCGTCAGTAACATCAGACCACGGCTTGTCGAAGAACATGTTGTTTTCACTAGTATCGACCTGCGGTTCATTATACATGCTCTCCCAGAATCGAGCCCAATATGACCTGTAACTTCTTATCTTGCGTTCAATGTTGTACCATGAGTAATGATGAACAGCGGGAAGACTGTCGACGACAACATTATACCACTTCTCATACTCTTCAAGAGCTGCAACGTCACCAGCGATCGCTTTCTGACGAAGCGCGTCGATGTTCGAGTCGTAGAAATTGACGTACCTAACTGGGTTGTAATTAGACAGTATCACGTAGTCACAACTGTCTGTGCCTCGAGCGGCATACAGTTCACCACTGTCATCATAACGACGAAGTTGAGCTGGTATACCATGTGTGAGTCCAGGACGATTTCTGCTGAGGCGCCACTTCCAATTGTGGATGTCTGCTCTGACTTTTCCTGTCGTTCCCCAGTACTCAATAACGGGCAAACACAGGAGATCTGCACCCCTTGGGAAGTGCTTCACGATCTTCTTGATCTTGTCGTAGTCTGACTCGTGTATCACCTCATCAGAATCCTGTTGCCAACAGAAGGCACTAGTGCAAAGTGAACGTGCTAGTGCCTTCTGTCGACCATCGAAGTCAATCGCCCATCGTTTCTTTGATCTGTCACGAGGCTGCTTGTGTATGACAAGTTTATCATAGACAGAAGCTAATCTGACAAGCTCATCCCACGTGCCGTCCGTCGATCCAGAGTCAACGACGACGACTTCATCACACACACCCAACATACTCACGATTGACTCGACATACGGATAGTCATTCTCAATGCAGTTGTACGTCGTCGTATATCCTGACAGCGTCGTTACATCTTCACCCATGTCTGAGTAGATGCCATTCCAGAATCGTGACCTTGCCATGTACAAGTACGACTCAGTCGTCTCCAGATCATCGATCTTGAACCACTCTTCGTCTGCATGTTGCACGTGTTCGTTGAGCTGCAACTTACATCCAAGTAACTTAGCCTCGATCACCATGCGTGGACACGTGTCACGACCATTTGGCATGTACACGAAGCCCTCTGCATGAGCAAGCTTACGCAACGTCTCACTGTACGTCAATCCCCAGATGACTTCATATGTCTTACCATTGTCTATACACCAATTCGTCGCGGCGTCACTACCCTTGACCCAACTTGGTGATCCTAGGACGATCCATCCATTTCTAGGTTGATCCTTGTATTTTTCCTGTAGGATATGGATCGTCGCAAACGTCTCTTCATCGAAGACTGAAGATAGTACAGTTGATGGGCGATCAGCTAGAAACGGAAATAGCTTTTCGTAGTGAAGCTTCTGCTGCTCAGACATCCACCATAGCGACTTTGCGCCGTACATGAATGCAGAGACCATCTTACCATGTTGTTCATCGTGACACATACACGGCGCATGTTCACTGACTTCATGCTTCTCTGGAGAACGATATCTACAGTACTTGTAATCGTATTCAAGTATAGAGTACGACATGTTTGCGACGATCGTTGGAATCAGGTTTGCATCTAGGTTTGCGAAGTTACCGAATATCCAGTACTTTTCATAACCAGCCTGAAGTAGTTCAACAGTTACGTCACGTGAGTGTAACTTGAACACCTTGAAGGGACTTGCACCTATCAAAGCTTCAGATGTTAACTCTGCGCCGCCGACATAGTCGTCGACGAACATGTCACTCACGAACACAACCTCAGCATCATCTGGAAGCTTAAGCTTCGGTTTGAACGTGAAGTACTCTAATCCGTTACCTTGTGCCATCTACTATTACTCTTAACATGATACAGAGCAGTGTGACGTCATGTATAGACGAACTCATCAAATAGTCAAGATTTATTCAACTGTTAATTTAAGCTTTAAATTAAGCTTAAACCAGTTTACTAGTCGTTAGATCTATGTCTTAATTAAAAGGGGTAACCATGGTTAAACCCTAGATTACTGCAGCAACTTGTACTGCAGTATACTAGAGCTTAAACATGTCGCCCTTAATCAAAGGATCTTAGATGCTAACGACGCTAGATCAGAACGTTCACCACGATGTAAGGTGACATGTCCAGCAATGCCATGATCTTTGAACTTTTCAACTGCGTATGTTAGACCATTTGAGAATGCATCGACGTAGCTATTGTCGATCTGCTGAATGTCACCTGTCAACACGATCTTGGTGCCCTCGCCAACTCTAGTTATGATTGTCTTGAGCTCATGAGCACTGAGGTTCTGTGCCTCATCGATTATGATGATCGCATTTGCTATCGATCGGCCACGAATGTATGTTATCGCTTCAACCTCGACACGTCCCTTGTCTATCAACATGTCGAACATTGTCTTGTCACTACCCTTATGACCCATCAAGAATTCTATGTTGTCGTAGATTGGTTGAACCCATGGGCTCATCTTCTCGTCCTTAGTGCCAGGTAGGTAACCGATGTCTTTTCCAAGTGGTTGTATTGGTCTACTGATAACGATCTTGCTGTATTTCTTCTGCTCAAGCATGAGGTCTAATGCGCTAGCAACAGCTAACAATGTCTTACCTGTACCTGCTGCACCGATCAATGAAACAAGCTTGATACGATCGTCGAACATGAGACGCATGGCGAACTTCTGTTCTAAGTTTCGTGGCTTAAGCCAGGCACATGTCTGTCCCTCGTTGACAAGCAAGATTTTACTACCATCAACGTCGACTCTACCTGCAATGTCATTGAGGTCGTCGACAACGAACTCATTTGAATGCAGCTTACCATACATCTCTGTGAATTCTGAAGAGATGTCAAGCGATCGCGTGTACCTCAGCACTTTCACACATTCTGGTGTCAGTTTGATGTACCTTATGCCAGTGTATAGTTCATCTGCTACAGTTGCTACGTGAAAACGCTTGTAGTCATCGCATGGCATGCCAATGACATTGCATTTTATGCGCATGTTAATGTCGCGTGTGATTACGCTGACAGTTGCATGATGCTTGTCGCGATATCCGACAGCAACAGCGATGATCATGTTGTCGGGCTGTGTGTCATTCAGATCATCTGGTATACTACCTTGGAATTCCTCCGCTGATAACACACGAAGCATACCACCGTGTTGTATCTCAACACCATCGCGAAGGGATCCTTTCGTACCTAGCTCATCAAGTATTCTGCACGTACGTCTTGCATTTGATCCAACTTCATCCATTCGATCTTTCTTGCTGTCGATCTCCTCCAGCACGATCATCGGAATCACGATGTCGTTGTCGTCGAATGCATAGATTGCATGTGGGTCGTGCAAAAATACGTTTGTATCTAAGACAAAAGTTTTTCTATCTGATTTAGTCGTCTTCTTTGTCTTGCGTGATGGTCTAGTGTTCACAGTTGAACAACCTTTCGTCTGTGTGTTAACGTGTTATTTGACATGACAGATACAAAATCAGATGCGCTGACACAGATGGCAAGTGGAAACACGTGCTTTGCAACACATGCAAGACACAGGCTTCCTTGTCTTAAAGAAACATGTAAATTGTGGATCAACAGTGAATGCAATCATAATTGCACACTCATTGCGATCGCGATGAATATGGGCTCTGCAATGACATTACAGGAAATAGGCGACATCTATGATCTTACACGAATGAGAGTCTGTCAGATAGAAAAACGCGCGATCGAGAAAGTCAAAGATGTTATCTTTGAGTAACCCTAAGTCTCAGGCAGCTGCTTCTTCTTGAAGCGAGTTGATTTACTCTCAGCTTGAACCTTAGTTACAACCGGTTCTTGTGTCACTTGAGACGGTACTTCT
>OFRM01000005.1_pt1 | contig 81299 bp, 129 predicted proteins | sample 1543101 | NCBI WGS metagenome assembly OFRM01 (sample SAMN07774223, study PRJEB24372) | wastewater metagenome | isolation source: Exp Tend VB 0WW | collected 2016-02
CCACGCCCTTCGGTGCGCGCGGCGAGACAACGCGCTAAAATAGGGCCGAGGACGGCCTCGTCGCGCCAGCACTCGATCTCAATGAGCTGCTGGGTGTCTTTGTTCTCGTAGATGAACACGCCGCCATCGGAGAAGGGCAGGTTAGGGTGCTGCGCCTTGAGGCGGTCGATGTAGAGCATGAACTGCTTTTTGTATTTGAGTGACGGCCCTGTTTTGGCGAGGCCGAGGCAGGTACGGTTGTTCGCGCTCTTGAACTCAAGCGGGATATACTTGTCCCCGTAAAGGATGATGCCGTCAGTCTTGCCGACGATACCGGTTTCGGGGTCAATGATGCGCCACTCTTTGTAGACGAATAAGTTGTTAAACTCGCCTGCCTGCTTGCGTTCGCAGCCGGGGCAGATTGACGGAACTGGAATAGGCACGTCAGTAATGCTCATTGCGTCAGTGTGCTCAATCTCGTCCCGGTAGGCAGGGTTATCGAGGTTTTCGCGCAAGAAGTGGGCGTAGGCCCGCTGCTGACCGATGGTGGTCTGGCATTTGCGGCAGCGCCATGTCCCTAAAAGGAGGGGCGTCAGGTACCGCTGTATGCGTGAGTGGAAGTCCGAGCCATTGTCGAATATGCGCTGCAGCTTCGGGTCGATGTGGAAAGAGGTGTCTTCGGTGAGGCTGTAAAAGTACGCCGCTTGGCACGTAGTGCCAGAGATGAATGAAGGGTGGAAACCAGGCATGATCGACTCACCGTCGCCATAAAAGTCCTTCTCCCTGCGCTGGATGTTGACCTGTTCAAGCTCAACAATGGCGACAACGTGGGGGAGGGATGGCTTCGATTTGCCAAGAAGCGAGTCGAAAGCGTTACCGGAGAGCGTAGTGGGAGCCTTTTTCTCAAAGACAGGAGACTTTTCGGCATCCCATTTAGACTGCGCGTCTTCAAACATTGCGGCGAAACCACTCATCCTAATCGTGACCCTATATCAGCGACCTGCTTGGCAACACCGGCAGAGCAGAAAGCGAAGACCTTTTCGGCGATTGCGGTGATTTGTTCTGGCGTGGCGTCAGGTGGAACCTCGATAGACGCGCCCTGATGCAGCTTGGCAGACTGGTAGTTTCCGAGGTTCTTGGTGAAGCTGAACCCGATGGAAAGTTCCTTGATTTTGATTCCTTCAATACTCATATCTATACTCCTTTTCCTAAAAATTTATCGTAAGTCGAATGTATGGCTTCAATGTACTGCGACGCCTTTGCGTCGGTCGGCAGCCCGAGGGCGGTCTTTATCACGGCGATGGCCTGCTCATGTGACTCAAATCGCCAGAGGAATTTGGCAGGGCCAAGCGAAGAAACGCCTTCTTCGTAACGTGAGTGGAGAGCGGCCCACTCAGCTTTGATTTCTTCGACGAATGCGGGTGGCACAGATTTGGTGCCATAAACATCGTATTTGTCGAGCAGGTAAGCCAGCATGTTCAGCTCTTGCTGGGTCAGGTATTCTTTGCGAACAGTACCTTGCCCGATAGCCTTCAAATTGCAGGGGATAGTCTGCCAGAAGAAGGGGGCGGGGATAGTGCCGTCTTTGCGCCAGCGCCCTAAAGTGCGGCGCGACTTCTTAACGATGAGGGCAGCTTGGCGGACATTGTATAGTCTGAGAAGCTGCCCTTTGTACGTTATCTCTTTATTTTTTAGCGGCTTTTTGGTCACGCTTGATCTCAGCCAAGAGAGCGGCTTTTTGCGTGGGGTCTGCGAGGAGAGCGCGTGCTCTCTTCTCTTTGCGGCGCTTTGAGTACACGGCACGGAATTTGTGCTGTGACTGTCGGCGGCGCGCGAGGTAGTCCTCACGAGGGTAGGCGTAAGCCTTCCCATTTGAGATAATCGCGATATACTTATCGCGGTCTTTCGCCGGAATTTTGGCAAGAACGTCTTGCTTCATCTTGGCAAAGATTGGGCTTCCTTTAGGCATGGTTAAACCTCAATTCAACTGTATTCTTAGCAGCCGAACCCATCCCCTGTATTCGGGAGGCCGGGAGCGGTTCTTCGACAATGTAGTCGAGTTCGCGCTCAATGCAGGCCCGATCGGTGAGCTGTAAGTAGCAGCCCAAGCGAATTATATCAGTGCTGGGGAGACGACGAATAACCTCCGCGAAGGGTAGGTTCGCGTCGTTATCACCGAGGCACATTGATAATGTCAAGTTCGACATGGGCAACATTAAAAAACGGAGTCAAAGCGTCAAGCAAAAATACGATCATTCACGCAGCAAGGCAACAAAAAGTTGAAACTCACTCGCGCGAAGAACATAAAACTGCTCATCGCTGCCACCAAATTCAATAGCCACAGCAGGTAGTCTACGCTCGCTAAAAGCCTGATGCGATACTTTAGTGAGCCATTCCCTCTTGAAAGAGATGCTATGCGCATTGTCAGTACGCTTAGCCTCAATCTTAAATTCCTTTGTGGTAACGTCCCCTTTGACGAACTTACCGTTGCCGCTGCCCGGAGAAACCATGCCGCGATTCTCACGGGCTATCTGCCTCTCTTGTTTCGTTGAGGCTCGCTTCTTCTGCCGCTGAGATGTCTCCGTGCTGGCTTGGGTGAACTTCGGTAGGCGCATCGTCTTTCTCCATGAATGCCTCGCCGTGCTTCTCAAGGAGCCCTTTGGTCTTGAGCACGTCGAAGTAAGAAATCACATCGCCGTTCGATAGCGGCACTACCCCGTCCCACATGGGCAAATAGGTGTAGGCCAGCTTCATAGATTCGCCGAGGCGTGCGGCGACCTGTGCGCAGATTCCGGGGATTTGGTGGGTGTCTACCAGCGTTTTGATGGCATTAACGGCACCTTGGCCCAGCTTGTTTTCCCCGATGGCGTACCATGAGCCGCTTTTGGTCACGATACCAAGGCGAATGCCCATAGTGAGGGCGGTGTCTCCGTGGTAGAATGAGTAGGCCGGGTGGCCCGCGTAAGGCTCAATGAGGTAGCGCAAGATGGTTTTACGCAACGGCGGTGCCGTCTTGTTCTTGAGGGTAGTGGCTAAAACGCCGCGCCCTACCGTGGTGCCGGCGCTATCCTCAGTCTTGCCATCGACGACATCATTATCGACGCCTATGTGCCGAACATCGAGGATGATCGAGGCATAGTTGTCTTGCTGTGTGCCGCCGGGGGTGGTGTCAGTATTGAACTTGGCCTGCGTGTTAGTCCTGATCTGGTTGGTGAAAAAGAAGGTAGGTGGGAACTGGTCACGCGCCCTAAAGTCGGCGGAGATGCTGTTCATAGAGCGGGTAAATTTGTTCACAAGGCGGGCGAGGAGGCCGCGCTGCCATTCTTCCATACCGCCATCGAACTCATCCTTGGGTGAGAGCTGGGCGACAGAATCGAGGAATACGGCGAAGAACTCACCAGAGGCGTATAGCATCGTGACGATGTCGAGCGCCTGCTCGGCGGTACCAGCATTCACGATATACACAAGCTCAGTGGGGATGCCCTGTGCCTTGAGCCAAGAGTCAGTCCACGTCCCTTCAATATCGACAAGGGCAACCTTATGTCCGAGCAGTTTGGTGATGATTCGGATAGCCTGCGCAAGAATGAACGACTTGCCTGCGGAGAACTTGCCCTGAATCTTTATGGCATGGCCACGGGGCCAGCCGCCACCTAAAGCGATGTCGAGGCCGAGGTCGCCAGACGAGAAACGCTCGATTTTGGCGGAAAGATTCTGTGAAATAGGGCGTAGGATAGTGGTCGAATCCTTGAAGCCCATGCGCTTTGCGACAAGCTCGCGAACTTTGTCCATGCCCTCAGTGACAGCAACCTTTGGCTCGGGCGGGAGTTTCCCCTGCGCCTTGGCCAAAAGTGCTGCCGTTTCTTCTGCGGGTTTGGAAGTCCGCGCCTTTTTGGGCGCGGTTGCCATCAGTGGTTAGGGCGGCCTGATTCCGCAGCGTCACCAGCAGTAGCCAGAGCTATGAGGCGGGGTCTTTCGGAGACATCGCACATCTTAGCCAAGAAATTCTTGAGGTAGATTTTAGCGAACTCAGGGTTGCTAAAAACTCGCCGAGCTTCCGCGCGGTCTTCCTCAAGGGTTTTCCCCTTGGACTCCTCAAACATGCGTGGGAGCTGTTCAGGGAGCGCAAGCGGCTCAGTACCCATGATCTCGCTGAACGAATACTTCGTTCCGAAGCCTTCGCCAAACTGCTTCATCTCAAAGTCGAAAGACTCAAAGGTGTGCTTGTAGTTGGCAAGCTGCTTCTGGCGCTCTTTGAAGGGGCCAGCGAAGTTTTCGCCCTTGAGAAGAACCTTGATGCTCGGCTGCAGAATCTTCTTCTTTTCCTTCCCGCCTGTGAAGCTGTGATTCTTGTGAACAAGAATCCAAGCGCACTTCCACTTCGGCTCATCTCCGGCAGCGCAGAAATCGCAGTTGTTACGGTAACAGATGGCGTTACGGTACGGCGGCTTTCCACCCGGGTCATAAATCTCGTGCATGTACGCAACGACGGGCTGATCGTGCAGAAACCGCACAATCTCGGTTGGGTTCTTGACCGACATAACGCCTACAAAGCGTTGAAATCCGTCTCCACCCTTGCCGCCCCCACCATTCTTCTCATAGTCGGCTTGGCGGTCAGCAGCGGCATCGGCTGTCTGAGCGAGGTCAGGCACGTTGCCGAAAAAATCATCAATGTTAATATCCATGTTACTCTCCAAGGTCAAGTTTTGTGCCATTGCCAAGGCATAATTTTGTACCTAAATATAAGGTCGTGTAAGTACCCGCAGCCAGCCTATAACGGTGACAGCGGATAAAGCGATAAATGAGTACACAGCCGCAGTGTCTACGCCGTGGGCGCAAAAGCCGAGCTGGTGTGCGATAAAGTCGATCATTTGGGCGCACCTTTAGGATAAAAGGCAATAACGACGCCAAAGCATAGAAAGTTTACAGAAATATCGTAAGAGTACATCACCTTAAAGACAGGGTGCGGGATATTAGAGTCGCCAAACTTAACGCGCCTAAAACTTAGGCGCAGACTCCACTCTGAGGTATCTATGCCAACAACTACCTCAATGAACTTCAATAGCACAAACTGCATTCCTCTATACATAACTGACTCCTTACCCTTTCGCTTCTAACCACGTTTTTGATGCCGAAGGTTCCGCTTCAACGGGAAGACAAAGCTTGAACGTGTTTTCCATGTAGTCCTTGATTATGGGGATAAACTCATTTTCGCGGCCTTCGTCGCACTCGAAAAGAAGCTCATCATGGACGGTCATTAGAATCTGCAAGTCCTTGTTCAAGAACCGCCTAAAGATTCGCGCTGTGCAGAATTTGAGCAGGTCGGCGGCGCTACCCTGAATGAAGGTATTTACAGCGCGGCGCTCAAAGCCGCCATCCTCAAACTTCTTGTATTTGGCGAGGTTACGGAAGCGCCCGGAGATCGTGCGGATGCCATTGTTGCGGTAGGCGTAGGCGACAACCTTCTCTTTCCAAGGCTTAATGGCGCGGAATTGGTCGTAGTAGTTGCGCAGGTAGCTGGCAGCTCGGGCGATGGCAATACGCGCATTGCGGGCAAGGCCGGTAGCGCCGAGGCCGTAGGCCAATCCGAAGTTAATGTTCTTAGCGTGCGAGCGAGTAATGCCAATGAGGTCAGCGGTGACTTGGTGCAAGTCCTCGCCAGCCCGGAACGCGGCCACCATAACGGGGTCACGGGTAAAGTGGGCAAGCAGGCGAAGCTCGATCTGGCTAAAGTCCACCGATATGAGAATCTTGCCGGGCGAGGCAACGTAGAGCGATCGAATGGCCGAGCCGACCTTCCCGTCTTCCGAGTTGCGCGGAATGTTCTGCTGGTTGGGCGACGAGCTTGAGTTATGGTTAATAAACCCGTGCGCAATGTAGGAGTGGTCTTCTTCTACCTCAATATCCCATACATCCTCTATGCCAATAGGGGTTATTTCAACAATGGGTAAGCTTGTATAAGATTGGCGACGTGATCTAAGCGGCGAAGAACTGTCGCAGTGGTTACTCTTAGTAAAAGCATACCGGCCTTGGCTATGCGCCTCTCTTTCATTCTGTCGCGGCGACGCGTAAGAGAGTGGGTAGTGTGAAACTCCCCGTCTACCTCTACGCAGAGATTGTAGCAGGGTATATAGAAATCTACCGAGGAGTTCTTGTAGATCATGAACTGCCTGATATGCGGTATGCCCAAGCGAAGCAACTCCGCAGAGAGCATAAGCTCGTAACGATTCGACCCCCATGATAGGTGCGACTTTGGAGCTTGTCCTGAATCTCGGTAGTAGTCGTAGCCTTTTCCTTGATCTTTTACCCACCAAGAAATCTCCGAAATCTGCAAGTGGAGCAAATAAAGCTTCTCGTAAAAAGCTAAAGGGTCTGAGGAGTAAGCCTTTGCCGCTGTGAGGAACCCCGGAACGAGTGTGTTCAGCTTCTCTACCATGGAGAGGTCTATGGTCTGCATACGCGCCGGTAGGATAGCTGTAAGCACTATCTGGTGATAGGCAAGGTTGCGTCGAACTAAAAACTCTGACGTGCCGAAATGGCGCGCGATCTGTAAGATGGATTTGCCCAATTCCACCATCTGCGCAAGCCCGTCCTTTGGCAAGATGCGGGAGAGTGGTGTGGCTCCATGCTTGTTGCCAATAAGCCCCATGCTCAGACGCTTGCTGTGTAATGCCTTTAGCACAGTTCCATACTTGGGAGCGTAGTGTTTGCAAGAATAGTGAACCACATTCGCGGAAATAGAAAGCAACTTCATCAAGTCGTCGCGCCGTATTCCCTTGTCTACGACGTATTCTTTGAATAGCTCCTCCGGGAGTACCTTGCGTGTAAGTTTTCTCCCGTCTTTCATCGTGAAGATAACCGGAATAAATTGTATCATTTAGTGCAATATCCTTGAGGGAGCGCCAACCTGCGGGGGTAAGGAAACGATGGTTGTGTGTACATTTAATACTGCTGCCGTCAGCCAGCGTAACACGATACATGGTCTCGTGTCCTTTGTAGAATTTGCGGAGAATGCGCCGCTGCCTTCCACGGTGGGTCATAATGGTAATAGCGGAGTGTTCTGTCAAAGATAATTCTGAAATAGCCACTTCACCCATTGATGTTGAAAGAAGCGTATCGCCTGCAACGCAGTAGCGGCCAGTTTCCGTGCCCATAGAGTTAAAAGTAGGGTGGATTCTCCCGCGCGGGGAGATCATGCCGAAGAACTTGTCGGAGAGGAATGACGAGCGGAGCTTGGAGAGCTTCTTGTATTCCAGCAGGCGGCGCATAAACTCGGCCGTGTTCTCCGGGGTGGAGTCGAGGGCGATGAGGGCCTCAATGGCGGCAGCTTTGGTGGAGGCCGCGCCCTTCGCGGTGAAAAACTCCTTCATGGGCTGCATCTTTAGCGTATTGTAGAAGAGGTTGCCTAACTGCTTCGATGAGTTGAAGTTTATGGGGGTTCCCACAGCCATCGAGAGCGCCTTGTGAAGCTCGTCGATCTGTGTGTCTATATGCTTCTGCAGCTCTTTGGCGCGTTCAAGGTCGATGCGAATGCCGTTGCGCTCCATGATGTAGGTGAGAAACAGAGTCTCGCTTTCGAGGTAATGCGCGACAAGCAGCCCATATTTCTTGAAGTATTCGCGGAACCACTCGTAGAGTAGGAAGGTGATCTCGGCGTCCATCGCCGCGTACTTCAAGAACTGCTCCATGCCCGCCTCGCGAGAGCCCATGTAGTCGAGTTTCTCGCGGCCAACTATCGGAGCGAGGGCTCCGAGAGACGAGTCGTTGCGGTCGATCATGTGCAGCTTGGCCATGATGAGTGTGTCGCAGACTTTATCAAATAGGTTTATGGCGTCGTAGCCGGCCTTGTCAAAAACCTTGCCGTCGAATTTGAAGTTATGGAAGGCAATGGTTTTTGCCCGCCGAACGATCTCAGCAAGGAAAGCGACCTTGAACTCAGGCGTGGTGCCAATGAGCGAGTAGGCGTCCGAGTGGAGGCCAGTATCATCGCGCCACGACCATGAGGCGATTTCAAGGGTGTGATCTTCAAGGCTGGGAGTCTCGAAGTCGAGGGAAAACACGGAGTTTTCGGGGGGTAAGCGTAAGAGTAACTCGGCTGGTAACGTCATTTAGTATCTCCTTTGTGACAAAATACGAGACAGGGTGTCAAGCAAAAAAAGATCAATAAGAAATAATCTTTTGGGCATCTAAAATCTCATGAATACGCTCGTGAGGCGTTTCCGCGAAATCTTTGTATGGCTTGGGTGGGAAAGACCCGGTAAGTTTGCACCGCCCGCGTAGGTAGGTGACAGCACCTTTGGCCCACTTCATCCCGCCTTCATCTGCGTGCGGAACGAGGCAAATTGTGTCGTACATGAGCAGGGCCGTCTCGACCATTTCGCGGAACCAGTGCGTACCATTGGTAGAGAAGGCATTGTAGCCAAGGCTATTGGCGACTAAAACATCGGGGATGGATTCAAAGCCGAAGGCGAACTTTGAGTCGAACATATGCGCGCCAAACATCAAGGTAGCTTTGACGACTCCATCGGGCTGCAGAATCCATTTCAGGTTGCTGTTGCCTATGCGCGAAGCCCAGCCGACAAACTGGCCACGATAATTCTTTATGGGAACGTGCATGACCGTGCCAGTAGAATCGTTACCGAGCGAGTAGTGCTTGATGACATCATACGAGACTCCGCGCCCGCTCCAATACTCCTCGGCGGCAGAGGTGTGAGAGCATAGCACGTCGAACATCCACGGCTTGAGCTGCACCGGTTCAGGGGTGTAGTCTGAGGGCAGCGCAGTGCGGAATATAGTAGGCACCGGCAGGCCCATGCGGCGAAATAGAGAGCCAAGCTCGATACCCTTGCTTTCGCAGCGGGAGAAGCACTGCCACTTACCTGTCTTTAGGTCTATGCCTAAAGTAGTACCGTCGCCATAGACGGGGTTGCCGTGGGAGTCGGAGCCATGGGGAAAGGGGCATTTTACCAATAGGTTGCCCGACGAAATACGGTAAAATTCGTCCTTCTTGCCCATGAGCTCGATCAGTTGTTCTGGCGAATAACCGAACATTAGAACCTCATGTCGGCGAGTTCTTCGGGGCTGAGTAGGGGCATAGCCGGGGGCATGTCGGGCGAGGAGCCGCCGGCAGACCAATCAGCCTCATGGGAGTCCTCATCAGTTATGCTGACCTCAGTGAGCTTGGCTGCCGAGGTCAGGTCAGCGTTAAAGCCGAAAGTGTTGTTGTCATCACTTTCGCGCATTTTGAGAGTTTCGATGCGAAGGCGGTTGGTGAGCCTATTGGAGTTGGCGTCGAATTTACGCTCAAGACCGAGGATTATGGAGCCATCTTGGGAGAAGGCATCGGCGTAAGCCGCAGCGTCCAAATCCATACGGCCACGAGAGGTCTTCTTGCGCGAAAATTGGAGCGAGGCCACGATGGGGATACGAAACCGAGCATTGGTGTCTTTCAGGCCGCGCGATAGGGCCGTCTGGTCTTTCCATTCCTCTGATTTGGCGAGGAGATACGCACCATCCACGAAGGCAATGGCTGGGCTGTGTTCGATGATCTGCGCGTTAAGGAAAGAGAGGTCAAACGCCTCGCCAACGACAGGCTCAAGGATGGTGATATTGCCCCCAGCTTTGCCGAGGTCAGTCCAGCGCGAAGAAATGAAGTCGATCTGCTCATCATTGAGCTTGTAGAGGCGCACATCGTTATAGGGGAACTCAGCCGCAATGAGCGCGTCCAAGCGTCGCTTGATGCCGGGATAGCGCATCTCTTTCGTGAAGAAAACGACGTGTGCGCCACTAAAGGCTGCGTCGAGGGCCATGCGCAGCATGAGCCATGTCTTGAAGCTGCGCGGGCGGGCGATGAGGTACATGAGGTCATCTTCGGTGAGGCCATTGGTAAGTTCATCGAGGGCGTTAATGCCAATAGGGATGCCCCTGATCTGTTCTTTGTCGCGGTTCTCGCGGAAAGCCTCGGCAGAGGCCGCGATGACGGATGGGTCAGTGAGCGAGACGGCGCTGCCGGAAGTAAAGCCACCCTTGAACCGAGCGCTGGACATAGACAACTCTTTGACGGCAGCCTCAAGGTCATTATTGTTGGCAGCGGTGGATATGCGCTCAAGAGCCTGAGAGAGAAGCTCTTTATTGCGCGCATCGGCAAGCTTGGTGAACCAATAGTCGAATGGCTCGGTAAGCGGCGGAAGGACAGCGTTTGGGAACTCGGCCGTGACAGTGGTGATCGCGGGAAACTTGCCGTACCTGGTGTAGAAGTCCGAGACGAAATCGAGTATTGTTTGATTGAATATGGAGAACTTAAAATTTAGCGCCAAAACCTTTTTTAAGATCTTTGGGGATGGCTCGTTCAGCATTACGGACAATATCTCGGCTTCTATGTTCATTCTCTTCTCCTAAAACTGTGGCTGCAAAATTTGTGTATAAACGATCGAAGGCTGCGGGCTGGTACGGGCAGCCAATAATGTAGCGACTGTCATAACGCTCAAAACGCGGGTCGTCAGAAAAGATGATAATTGGGCACCCTTCCTTGCGGAGCAGGGAGAACAGGTCGGGGAATTTGGCGACCACCTTATCGGCCAATATGTCCTTATCGGGATAGGGCTTGCTGATTAGGCGCTTCTCGACAAAAAGTACGAGCTTGTAGCGATCGTACAACTTCGCGAGAAACCCACCTGCGGCGAACGGCAAATAGTACCCGCCTGTTTTGGCCTTAGTGAACAGGGAATCTCCGTGCAGGTAAACACGGGGCGCTGGGCGGAAAGGCTGGTTAAAGTCTTTCATCCCTCTTCTTCGTCGGCGGGGGCCATGAGCGCGAGCACGCTAGTATTCGGGCATATTTCGCGGTAAAGCGCGGCAATCTCGTCGTTAGTCACCTTCTTGCTGCCGAGGGTAAGCGAGCAGAATGACTTGCCTTTGTCGTAGACAGCGATCTTTTCGCAGTCACCGTTGAGGATGGCGAGATCGGCGTCGCCCTGTGTGACAGAGAACTTGCGCTCAATATCGAAATACTGGGATAGCGAATCGAGCACGTCTTTGGGGATTTCGGATGCTTTTACCTTGGCAGTGATGACAAGCTCCATAGAGGCATACTTGGTATCACCTAAAGCATCGACGGCCTTCTGCGGGTTGAATGTGTCCCGGGATTGCGGCGAAGATATAGTGAACTTCAAGCCCTCGACCTCGGTCTTATTACCGGGGCCGACGATGGCCTTAATCTGGTCTTTTCGGTCTTCAAGGGCGTCCTTGATGTGCTTGCTCATGCGATCTAAAAGGTAGGTCTGCACGGCGAGCGCCGGGGTTACTACCTTGATTTCAGTTTGTTCTTCCATTTGTACTCCTAACCCTTTCGAGGTTTATTCTTACGCGCCAATCGACATCGGGGAAATGCACGGGCATGGCTTTGCCCTTAATCATCGACATGATGGTCGCGCCATGCACAGTCTCAATATCGGTGAGCCCGCAGTTTGAGGTGTATATGGTGCGCTTGCCCGATTCTTCGCGGGACTTTATGAGCCGCTCAAGCGGAGGGGTGAGAATATCGTTTTTAGCGGCATAGGTCTTGCCAAGCTCCTCAAGAAGAAGTACCTCTACAGCTAAAAAAGCTGGGTTAATCACCCATTGATTTTCTTTGTAATCCTCAAAGAAGTCAAACACAGATACACAGCGAACACCGCGCCCAGCAGCGCGTAGCCGATTAAGTACAGCACACCCCACATGGCTCTTTCCAGAGCCGTTGTGGCCGAAGAAGAAAAGGGACTGAAATTCGCCTTTAAGGAAGGCCATAATCCCTTTGCGGACGCTGGCATACTGTGCCGTAGCGCCACGCGAATAATAAAATTCAAAGTCGCGCAGGTCTGCGCGAAGAAACTCGCGGGGGATGCCATAAGTATCATCCGAACTCATCGGTGCCTGCTTTGTCAACAACAGTAGATTGTCCCTGCTTACGTTTCGGGCCTTCCAGCGCGATCTTCATAAGGGTATCTTTCCAGCCCCAAAGTGCGCCAATGCTGGGGTGGCCGTCGAAGCCGGGGATGGTGCGATAGTTTTCCATAAACGCGGTTATCATCAGCAGAATACTCTCGCTGCCGTGGTAGCAGGTGATGAGCTTCTCAAGCAGCTTACGCTCATGGGTGTAGAGTTTTCGAGGGGGCAGCTTGATATGCCTCAAAAACTCTTCGCGCCAAAACGCTACGAGCCGGTGAACCGTGATAGTTCCCTTCGGGCGTTGTGGGCCGAGATTAGACAGAAGTTCGTTAGGGTCGAGCGCAGTCTGTAGCTCATTGCCGCGAGTGATACTTTCCTCAGTAGCCGTGTGTGTCTGGTACTGAGTGTAAGCGTCGGCGATAAACTGTGGCAACCGGTAATTCTTGGCAGACCATTCCAAGAAGCCTTCCAGTGATTCTTTCATGTGGTATCCTTAGTAATAAAAAGTGAGACAATGTGTCAAGCAAAAAGCAATTCACACGACGGAGACGGTGTGGCCCTCATCGGTGAGGTACTTCAAGCGATGTTTGGAGTGGGTTTTAAGCCACGGGTCAAACGTATCGAAGAAGTCATGGAACTCGGCAGTGGCGTTACCGACTTTGCGCAAAATGCGGCCGAGCCGTTGTATCTGCGCATTCTCAGGGGAAAAGCCGGCCGCATTGATGCAGAGCTTCCAGATGGGGTTATTGACGGACTCGTCATATAGGGAGGTGGCGATAACACAGGTGAGCTTGCCCGCTAAAATATCAGCTTTGATGGTGCGGCGCTCAGATTTCTTGGTCTTACCAGAAACAAACGGAGCGCCGAGCAACTCGGAAAGCGCCTGCCCGTGCTCGACACGGTTGACGAGAATGACAGCAGAACGCTCACCGCGGTTGCGCGCGATCTCGGCGATCTTTAGGTTGCGGGCTTGGTTAGCGACAATGCCCATAGCGTAGCGGTCTTGAGACGACATGCGGGTGAACTCATCCATGTCACCGGAGTACCGGGTAGTGTGGAAAGTGATGGAAACCGGGCATAGGTAGTCGTGGTCTATGAGCCATTTAACGGGGTAGTCGCAGATTTTGCGCCCGGAGAAAGCCTGTAGATAGATGTCTTTCTCGTCTTGCCGACTGAGCGTGCCGGTCATGCCGAATTTGTAGAACGCGAGGCTTTTTGAGGCGACCTCGTACCATTTCTTCGCCGCCCCGTGGTGGCAGTTATGAACAAGGATGCCCTCAACAAAGTAATTATTGTTACCTTCAACCTCTAAATTATAGACAGTACCCGAGCCACGCAAAGCTGCATGTCGTTCAGCACTTCCTGATTTGAGAACCGAAGAACTCTCCAGCCAAGCTTTTCGAGGAGAGAAGTCTTCTTGGCGTCTTCGCGCTGCCTCGACAGAGCTTTGTGTGACCCGCCATCTACTTCTATACAGATCTTTAGCAAGCTGTTGCCAATATCCACCTTGTAAGAATTTGGGTAGCCGCGCCCGCCCATCTTCGTTGGGATAGCTACCTCGGTAGGCCAACCGAGCGCCAAAGACAGAAGTTTTTGAGGGACAGGCAGCTCGCAGCCATTTCCACCACGCGTTACAAAATAAGGCGCGCCAGAAAGTCTGCGAGACAGCGCAGCTTTGGCTTTCCACGCTGGATTTTGCATCGGGTTCTTGGCCTTCATACGCGCCGACGCATGCATACGATTGGTGGATGCCATAGTCTCTGAGGCTATTTTGCGGAGATATACACGTTTGCATTCGGGGGAACAGTACGCCCTGCCACAGCGGCGGAAAAGCTCGCGCCGCTGTTTTGACAGCAGAGCGTGTAAAGTTGAGCACTGTGAGCACTGTGCGTTTAGCGGTTTCATCAAAAGTACGCGGCGTGATGGTAAGCATCATGTCAAGGCGTTTTTGAAGGTTGCGAAAAGGTATGTAGCCACGCTGAGTATAGAAGGGGTGCTCTGGCGTGCCAGTAACAACGGCACCAGTAGAAAACTTACTGCGGACGAGAGGAGAAGTCGTATGGTTAGCGAATACATGGGTAACACGCTTAGTCTCTACAGTACGCATGGTTTCATTAAACGAGTAAACACTGTCACCAACTTTCAGTGACTCGATATCGACACAGCCAGTGGGGGTGCTAACTAAAGTTCCGGGGGCAAAACACTCATCGAGTATAACGCAACCAGCGTTCTCCGTAATGGCCCGAAGCGGGCTATTTTTAGCGTAGGCGGATTGAATAGTGGCCACGGTAATATGCCCTTTGTCGGAGTGGCCATCGCCAAAGCGCCCGATCGACACGGACGGCAGCAGCTCGCAAAGCTCAGTGTAGGTATCATGGAGAGCCTCGACGTTGTTGACTAAAAGTACGGCGGGCAGACCTAAAGAAGCCATGATAGCCGCGGCGACGCGCATCTTGCCACCACCGGTACCGATGACGATGTTGCCTCTGGTGGCCTTGATAGCGGCGGCGACAGCGGCGACTTGGTAATCGCGAAGATTAAAGTTGGAGAATGGTATGGGGGCAAGCGGGGGCTTTTTCCTGTGGTCGAAGAAAGTGAGCTTGGTACCGATAGACTCAAAGTAGGATATTACCTGATGGGATAGGCCAGTAGGGAAACTATTTTTGCGCATAAGGGTGGTGAACCCATCCCAGCGGCCAAGTTTGAATGCCTGCGTGAACTGGTAGCCCTCGGGCTGGTAAGAGCAGATATTCTTAACGGCGCGGAGGTCAGCAGGGCGGACATCCGAACCGTTAATAGTGGTTACATCGTGGTATATGTCAAACCTTGCCAACTGCCGCATCCTTTAGTGTGCTGACGTAAGCATTCTGGAACCGGATGATCTCAGAATCAATGTCATTATTTTCGTTCTTTGGCGCCTCGGCGATCTCGACCCCTAAATGCGCGGCGAGGGCCGTCATGTGGTCGCAGCTCTGCGCCGCCTTGAATGAGGCGCAAGAGCAGAGGCGTTGGGAAGCCTTATCGCCCCACGACAGCGACGTGCCATTGACGACGTAGACCGAGGGGGACAGGCGAATGATCTCGTCGGTCATAAGATGTCCTTCACCACGGGGAAGCGGGGAATGCCGTCGTTGGATTTGCCTTGGTACTTCACGGTAGCCTGCCTGCCGACATAGCTACCCGGTGATTGCCATATACCGTAAAGCATGGCATCGGGGAGCGCGGGCTTGGCGTAAAACTCAATGCCGTCAGAGATCTGGAATTTGAGCGACCCAGCGTGGCCGGTGAGCTTGCCACGTCCCTCGATAATATCGAGGATTTCAAACTCCTCGTCTTGGAACTGCTTGATCTTGAGCAGGTTAGCCGAGCGTTTGAACTCATAGGGGGAATCTGCGCGGCGCATAGCGCCTTCGTAGCCTTGTTCGACAAAGAGCTGCTCGGCAGCATCGACCTGCTCTTGGTTCTCACAAAGCACGGTAGGCACGACTTTGACAGGGCCGGTAAGGTCGTCAATTTGAGCGAAAGCCCCGTACCGGTCGCTAAAGTTGCGCGCGGGGTCGATAATGTCGTAGACCCAATACTCGATGATGTGCTGTTGCGGGTGGTTTCCTTACGGCAGATCGACATGAGGTCTTGAAAGCCAACTTGAAGCTGCGCAGCGTAGGCCAGATCGGGGTCAGCGGAACCGCCCGCCTCGGCAGCGCGTTCAGCGGCAATGCGTTTAGCGTGATCGGAGGCCGCAAAGCGATGTAGGTAAAGCTCTCCGTCAAACTCAGCGTTGGCGAGCCACCTGTATTCTTTGCGAATGCGGGCGACTTCGGCCTCGATGTGCGGGAATTTTAGGGGTTTGCGCGTGCGGGAGTAAAGCCCGTCGAGCGGAGCCTGACACCTCATGCCGTCAAACTTGGGCTGAACGTAGCACGGGAAAGTGAGGTACTTGGGGTGGATGTCGTCTACCGATTTAGCGAGCATCGGCGCATAGCCACCGAGCGCAGTCTTGCCAGCGAGGGCATCATCGCGCGATTCAACGTAGCCAGCCTTGATTTTGTGCTCCCAAGCTGACACAATCTCAGCGCGGGCCTGCGTTTCGGGCGTGGTGGCGTTGGCTTTGCCAAGGTTCTTGCCTTCGCGCACAGTGTCCTCTGAACGCTGTAGCTTGCCGCCTTCTTGCCCCCATTCTTCGTATTTTGTGGCGTCATTAGACCATGTGCGCCAAGTCCATAAAGCGCCTGTGGCCGATTTCTTGTAAAGTGTTGTCAGTGTCATAATGCTCTCCCTACTTTGTGTTGTAATGATGAAACGAGTTCGCGTAAGAGGTAGTCTTCAAAGCCCCTTGATGCGTCAGGCTGCCCGGAGTGGTAGTGCGCCAGCTCATGGATGATGGTATGCACGGTTTCAAATACACCGCGCCCAAGGCCGACCTGCTTAATCCAGATGTCGCCGTGAGCGTAGGCACCAAATACAGTGTCATCATCGTCAGTGTACAGCTTGAGCTTGCCTTCGGGAACGGGGTACCCGGCATCCTTGCAGAAAGCTAAAGCAGAGTTGAGCGTGAGCCGTTCGATGTCGGAAAGTGCGGCGAGGGGAATCTCAGTGTAGCCCTCTGCCACGGCCCCCATGATTGAGTGGACTGTGCGCGATTGAGGCTGCTCTTTTAGGTAGGCGTAGGCGTCCTTATTGACGATGAAAGGCGTGAAGCCCTCAAGTGCTCGGCCATAGCGGCCGGCAGCCCACATTTCAGCCTGATCTTCTGTGCAGTAGACCTTGCCTTCCGGGGCGGTTATGGCGAGAGCGAGGCCGCCGTAAAACGAGGTCAACAGGCGCTCAAAGTAGTTCTCTTTGCCCGAGCATTCTAAAATTCTGAGGATGTACTCGCGGGTAAGCCTGCCTATGTTGTAAGCAATCTCCCAAGTACATGAGTGAAGGGCAGCTTGCCGCCGTTCATCTATAGATGCAGCGACCTCGTAGTCGTAAGCCGATTGGATTCCTTCATCCCTAAAGACCCTCACGCCGTTGCGGTAAACATTAGTACAAGTATCTATCTTGTTATATATAGCAATCTTAGCGTCCTTATATATAGGAGATCTATTGAACAAATAGTACTGGTCGAAATTTCGCAAGTGCTCCTCGGCCCTGCCTTGTGTGCGTTGCGGGTTGGCAGCGGTGAGCGCCACGCGGGTGATGCCGTCCGTGGGTTTGAGTGGGTCGCCGACTTCAACCTCAAGGCCGCCTGCATCTTTAGCGTTGCAGATGATTTCGCGCATCGCGTTATCGACTGTCCACTGTGGGCCCATCTCGGTAGTGAAGGAAAGCGGCACGGTGCGCGCACGGGAGTACGGGGATTCGACGCTCATTTGTACCTGCTGGAAGTCTTTTCCTCCGAGCGCGGCGGATTTGGTGGAGAAGTCGATTTTAGTGGTGCCTGACGTTATGCGGATTGCGTAGCCAGCCCGGATGAGCACGGCGATGGCATACTTGAACCCGGTGCCAAACATCCCGATTTTAGTGTCATCTTCGCGCTTCGTGGAAGCCCCCATGAGCATGATGGCGTTAAGCTCAAGCTCTCCGGTATTTGAAATTGTGATTGTTTTTGACATTTCGTGTTTCTCCTTTATGGCAGAAACAAAAAACGAAATAAGAAGTCAAGCAAAAAAGGGTTTTATGGTTCAGGGTCTACATGGTAAGGTTGTTCGATCAAACTCAGATCAGTCGAGTAAATTACCTTGAGAACCGTAGGCACGTTATTGATGACGATGACCACGGCCTGTGCAGCTTTGATCGCGGCGAGAAATTCGTACAGGATTGTGAACTCGTCAACCGTAAGGGACGCAGCGCCTATGTCTACGATGACCTGCTGGGTGTTCTGTTCTTTCCATGTATAGGTAGCGGTGCCAAGGCTTTCGGAGAAAACGCCTACTGTGTCCGGGGCGACCACAACAGCGGCCTCATTGAAAATATTTGTTACGGTGGAGGTGCTGATCGTAACAGTGATGCCTAAAAGGTTGAAAATTGTGTCGATGACATCTTGGATGGTGGCGTAAACCCGGTGGTTGCGCATACCGCGAAGAAGCCGAATGCGGCGCTCAGTGTCAGTATCGTTGGGCTGGAATGTTACGTTGAAGAAATGCGCCATGTGGTTGAACGTAGCCACGGGCGTGCGGTCAGGGTCAAAGATGAGCGAGACTGTCTCGATAGAGCCTTCATCCGCTAAAGGAGTATCCACAAGCTGGTCACGCAGCGCGTTAAGCTCGTCAGCGAGCGCACGCCACTCAGGGTCTTGCGTCCGCTGAACAAGAACAGGGAACTGCTTAAAGAGATCGTCTTTAAGAAGGCGGTTCATAGCGCGGTGACAGTTATTGTGCCCATAGTGAAAGTGAAGTCATCGGGCAAATTCACTTGGGCGATGGGGAGGCTGACCGTGGAGTACAGGACGTTGGGGATAGATTCAGCGACCTGAAAGATGTCGCCAATGTTGAGCGACGTACCCCAATTCGATACGTTGTCGGTGAGCAAATCAAGCAGCGCCGATATAGCAGGGTAATTGGTCGAAGTGAACGCCATTGAGAAATAGTTGTTGATGAGCAGCACGGCCTCGGCCACGCCAGATGTGGCATACTTGTTCACTATCTCTTCGCCGAAGTCAGCGACGAGCATACCAAGAAACACTTTAGCATAATTCTGCGCTAAAGAGAAGTTGGCTCCGGGGCGCATTTTTAGGCCGACAGTAATGCTCTGTGAGGTCTTGTTGGCATCGCGCACGCGTACATCGACGGCACCGAGCGGGGTGCGCGGGATGATGTAGTTTTGCAGCGCGGTCTTTAGGCCGCCAGAGGCATTGCCGCCCCCGGTGGGGATTATGTGCAAGCCGACAGTGCCGACACCATAGTAGCCGGGGAAACATTTTGCCCGCGCAATACCGGAGTTGAAGCGCCGAGATAGCAGCCTATAGTCGTTTTCAGTGACCGCGCGTTCATTGACCTTGAGGAGCTGCGGGGCCATGAAGCGCGCATTGTCCATCGTCTCTTCGGCTGCGCCGCCAGAGAACTGAGTGGAGACGAAAGCGAGGGATTCAACAGCCACGTCGCCGCCAGCATAAAAAATAGACGCACCAGTAGTGAGGAAGTTGCCAGCGGGGCCGCCGCCAAAACGGCCAGAAAAGTCGATGGAGTACGCACCGGGGATTGCCCCGGTGACACCATCGCCGAATCGAACCCGTGTGAACCCATCGGGGAAACGAATAAGGCGGTAAACCTTGTCGGTGGGGCCACTTTCAATAAGAAAATCAACCTCAGTCCAAAGCTGGTTGTTGATGAGGATTTCGCCAGAGCCATTGATGTACGAAGCGCGGGGCATGATGAAGGTCTGCCATGCGGTAGCGTCTGAGATGCCTAAAGATGATGTGACAGCCTCACCCTCATGGAAAGTAACTGCCTCAGTGAGAGCATTGAAAGTGTGCGACGCGAGCGCCTCAACAGATACGCCCTGTTTGTCGGGCTTAACGACGGTCGCGCGCAGGTCAGATGCAGCGACAGTGTAGGGCAGGGTGGTGCCGGCCGCGAGGGTGACATTTATTGTGCCGTTCGACGCTTCGCCCGGAGCGCGGTAATAGTCTATGTAGGCAAGCAGGCCATCTACGGCTTCGGGGGTGTAGGCGGATTCAAGCAGGGTGTTGTTTGCCGTGGCGTCGAGATACCAGTGCGCGATGTCGAAAAGGCCACAGAGCATAAGAATAAACCATTCTGGCTTATCGGGAAATTTGACCTTTAGGTCATAGAATATGGTGTTGAAAGTTCTGGCTGTGAAAGATAGCGGATTTCTCATGCGCCCCCTTGGCTTGGAATAAGCAGATCATAGAAAGTGGACTTCCCTTTTTGAAGGTCGGACATTCGCATGTACTTTATGCGAATATACCACGCCGCTGGGGGGAGGTTGTAGGACTCAGCGACGTTAAGATCGCCACGCGATATGATTGAGATAACCTGCTGCGAGGTGATGATCTGGCGGTCAACGGAGACGCTGGAATTGTAAAGCCCGATGGCCTCGGCGATGCGGGAAACAGCGATAATTTTAGTGAGGGGCTCATCAGATATGTTTTCGAGCAATTCGATGCCAGCTCCCTTGAACCGCGCAAAGTCCTTCTGGAAAAACTCGGAAACGATAAGCTCAACAAGGTCATTTTTGATAGCCCGGTCGAGGTCTTCTGCAGCCTCATTATAGTTGAAAAAGTCGGTTAAGGTGGGAGTGAAGGCAGCGTCCACAGGTTATGCTCAGTATAAAACGAGAGGGCGTCAAGCGAGAACGTCTATGCTTGTACTGTGGGGAGCGCCTGTGAATAGGCAGGCGGGGAGATTGTTGACCGGAAGAGCTGCGGCGATGCCCAGCTTAACCTTGCCACCGGGGCCGGGAGTGAGCTTAATGTTGCCGCCGGGCATAGTGGAAATTTCGACGTTAAAGGCGTCGAGCAAGATGTCGCCTAAAGGTGATGCGGTGAGGCTCATGTCGCCGCCGCTTGTGAGGTCGATAGTGCCAATGGGGGTAGAGCCTGCGGAGATCTTAATGGACTTTTCAACGTCTATTTCGATGTCAGCCAGCTCGCCATCACCTATGAGAATCTTCCCGCCGGGGCCGGTAGTTATGAATACCTTACCAAGCGGAGAGGTAAGCTCAAGAACGAGCTTATGGAGGCCGGGGATAGTGCGATCGAGCAAGAACGCAAAGTCATCGTTGCTCTCGTAAATATCAATATCACTGAGGAGGGAGTCTGCGGTGAGCTGGCGAAACTTAGAAGACCGTTCTTCCTTAGTCATAGAGGGGAAGCCCTCAACGCCCATACCACGCCAAACGAGCCTGTCGTCAGAGCCATGCTTCTTATACACGGTGACGAAGCTACCCTTCTTGGGGATTACGATGCGCCCAGAGCCAGATCGTTCGCACTGTGCAACACGCGTGTCGGTCTGGTCATCGCCAAGCTCGGGTACATAGACCTCTAAAGCAAAGGGGCCGTAAGATAGGGGCGAAGTGATGATTGCGCGGCCTTTAACGACGGCCATCATGGGAGACATTCCTTCGATCATTTTAGTGATACGAGAGATGTTCTCGGCAGCCGTGTCAAACTGCAACTGTAGCGAGCCGATGACCTGCATTACGGCAGATAGGTTATCATCATTTTCGCCGCCTTCGGGCTGCTCGACAGTAAAGGTTTTTTCAGTAGCCATGTTACCTTGAGGCATTGACTTCCATCGTAAAATTTGCATTAGGCTGAAAAGAGTAAGTAATCTCGTCTACAGTGTACCTCCCGGCGATAACGTCGGGAATGTTGTTGGATTTCTTAGACGACTCAGCGGTTTTACCCGGAGGGGGAGCAGGGGTAAATCCGGGAGTAGTGTTGAGCGAGGCCGCCTTGGTCTTGGATTCCATACCTTCAAAGTTTATGAACATACCCGGTACAAGGCCGGGGAGAGCGTAACGAAATTTCAGCTTCAACTTCTGCCCAAGGCCGGGGGTGTCTACGGGCATCTTGACAGCGGGGTCTTTGACGGCCTCTGATTTGACATACCAAGCCTTGTATAGCTCGGCGGCGCCCGCGGGGCTGGCCGCGGCCTTGGCCTGCATTTCCATGAACTGCTGATTGATGAGGGTAATGTTATCAATATCGCTGGTGGCACCTGCAGCGCGGTTTGCATTCTTCTGCTTATCGACCCAAGCATTCATCTTATCTTGGGAGAACGTGAGCACTACCTCTTCTTTAAGGGGGTTGCCGGGTTCGCCGGCAGCCAGCACAACGGCCTGCGCGCCACCGGCAATAGGCCCAGCTTCGGCGGGGGTAAAATCGAAAGAGATAACATTGAGGCCATAGATAGCGTTTATAGCAAACGGAAGAGGGGAAGGGAAACCGACCCCCGCATCTTTGTCGATGGGGGTAAGGTAGACAAAAGACTCGTGGCCTTTTGGGTATAGCACTACCTCAGTGCCACCGTTTTCGCTATAGCGTAAGAAAAAATCAACGCCATACTCATCGAGGACGCTCTTGAAAAACGCATAGCGGTTCTGATTCGGACTCTGCGTCCAACTATTCTTTTTGAGCGCATACTTTGGGTCATGCACAAGATATTTCCCTTCAAGAAGTGCCGTAGTATCGAGGGTGAAAAGGTGCATAGGCTCATCACCGATCAAACGCATAGTTTGAAAAAGGTCTTTGAATATAGTTTTGAACAGCATTATAGGCCCAAGCGTAGCAGGCTGCAAAGGAAGAATCGCGGGGCTTATGGTGTAAGTTTTAACCGGAGTTTTTGGAACGCCTTTCTTCTTAGCTCCGGGGTTGCCGAGTTTGGCCTCGTTTTGGAGTGCCGTACTGATCTTACTGACCTTGCTAAACTTACTCAACGGGTCATAGATAGTGGACGGGGTAGACATAACGTCGATGAGCTTGATGGTCGCGCTAAACTCACCTTTGTCAGAGCCAGTGACAGTGGGCATACCGAGCTTACCGATAAAGACCATTGCGCTGGGCTTCATCATAAATAGATCACCGAGGGACTGTTTGATCTGATTTTTGGGGAGAAACTTGCCTTTTTCGTAATGCTTGCCAGTGCCGATTAGATCAGTGGGGCTCATATCTCTGTAGCCAATCTTGATGCCGAACCGCGCAGAGCGGATGAGTTTTTTGGAGGCATTATCAAGGCCAACACCGGGGAGGCCACTAAAGAAAGATTCGTCCAACGGTTCGCGCAAAGTCATCGTGGCCTCGGCCAACTTGGCGGGTGTCGCGCTCGTAGACCTACGGCGAATTATAGTCAATGATGATATGCGCGACTGTAGCATGGCCGTGACATCATTGTCGGGGCCGAACGGCTTATCATCCTGTGACATATAAATTTTGTAAAACGGCACCGGAGGGGGCAATGAAAAGGGGAGCGGGGAGAATATCGTGCTAACCAGACCCACTTTAGAACTCCGGGATTATGAGCGTGCGAATGGTAGTGAAGTCACCTTTATTGGCTATAATGTTATCGGCGTTGGCATCAGCTATGGCGTACCAAGATGCCTCATTGCGCGCACCATAGGCGCTAACAGCGAGGGCGTCGAGCTGCTCATTTCCTTTCATAAGGTACTTGCTTGAAGTACGGTAGGACGGCATAGGGCGAACGCCTAAAGTGTCGCGCTCGATCTTGTCGGCAACTCGAGTGAACGGCGCGTGCGAAACATTGTAGTATCTCAAAATAATCCCTTGTAAGGGTTGCCATGGGAGAACAGTTTAACGAGGCCATTGGCAGTGCCAATGACAGAGGCAACCTTACTGAATGTATCCTCTAACTTGTAGAGTACGCCTGATTGATCGAGCTTAAATTTCAAGCTAACGTCGGTGTGCTGCGGAAACCCGAAGCGGTTGTGGTTCATGTGGTTGAAGTTAACCTCAGTAACCTTGTATTCCATTGGTGCAAATTTGCCAGTTCCCCACCACATGAGAACAGTGGGGTTAGAGGAAAACTGCCGCGAGTTAAGAAACGCGATGTCGAAGATACCGCCAGCGGTGCGGAGGTTGCGGAATTGAGAGAGCATAGGGCTGTTTCCAACGCTATTGTTGAAGTTCACAACCTTTAGCGAGAAAGCGACTTCTTCGGCCCCCATGCTGGCATAATTATTATCGGAAGAATCCCCACCGGGAACGGACACTTCGGCATAGGAAATGTTCTTTGAGTCTGTTATGGATACAGGTACGCTCTTGCTTAGAATGAGCGCAAAATTCTTTTTGTCAAGCATCCAGAAAGGGATTGAGCGTGGCATTGCCATTATCCTCTAACCTCCTCAACAGTGCCTGCGGCCCCATTGATCTTATATTTCGTAACTCTGCCGCCAACTTTAAGGTTCAGAATAACATCGCCAGCATCCCCGCGAGCGAGCTTGCCGGTGGCCTCTTTTATGGCATCCATGTTCTGAATCATGGCGGTAGGTGATGTGGTAACCTCTCTGATCTTATTATTGAAAGATTCGGAGCCAGCGCCAGAGAAGCTACTGTACGCGCTACCAATGGCAGAAGCTGTAGTGCCTGCGTCAGCGGTGCCCTCGTTGTATTTCTTAATAGCCTCATAGGCGCTCTTGCCAGTAGCGACACCACGGGTATCCATGCCGGGGGTGTACTCACGGATGAAGTTTACGGCGCGGCGAATACCGGCCATGATGCCATCGAACACAGCAGCGAAAAACCCACCGATAGACTTTAGTGGTTCGATGATGTACTTGCTGATTTTTTCACCTATCCACTGAAACGCGGGGCCAAGGGCATTCCAGACCCATTTACCTGCATCAATAATTCCCTTAATGACCCAAGTAATGCCTTGAATTATGAGAGTAATGCCTTTCACGATGAGTCCAATGACAAACCCGATGGCCTTAAACACAGTCCCGATTATAAACCCAAGCACTTTTGCAAGGAACCCGAACACATCTTTAAGTACCTCAAAGAATGACCCCATAGCTTCGCCGCCGAAGATAGAGTCAAAAGCGTCATTAAGCGCCTTAAATAAACCAGAGAACGCCTCTGATAAATACTTGAATGCCGGCCTAAATGCTTCCCATAGGCCAGAGAAAAACCCGGATACGACAGCAATTAGCACGCGGAATGCCCCAACAACACGATCCCATATAAACGAAGCTATGCGACCGAGCAGCCCGAAAAAGTTTGTGAAAAAGCCGGAGCCTTCAAGTATGGTAAACATGCTGACAAAAATACCGAGGAGTCCTTGAACGGCAGAATATACCTCTTTGAATACAACTACAATGTCGCCCCAAATTTTGGCAAATATGCTGGCTTTACCACTGGATTTTGTGAAGCCCGCGGAGAAAGAATCAAAAAATTCGACAATGTAAAAAAGTACAGTACCTATAGCCTCGATAAGAGGGTTCCACCAGAAGGACAAAAATACACCCCACATCATGCCTATAGTCTCAACCATAGTACGCTGACGTAGGCCAATATCGCTAACTTTTTCGCCCGCGATCTGCGCGTGTTTGGCGAAGCCACCCATCATGTCTTCCCCGGCCTTGCCGAGCCACCTAAAGAAATCGGCGAGTGCAGTGAATATAGGGTAAATAAAAGTGACCCAAAACTGCTTTAACCATTGGCCGAGGGCGGTGCCGAGGTAGCTAATGCCTTTAGATGAGTCCCCGAAGGCTTCGTACAGTTGGCGTACCGAAATTCTCACGGCATCGTAGAGCGTGCCGGCAGTGCCGATACCGTCAGTCTCTTCGGCGAGCTTAGAGCTATAGCGGATGGCAAGCTCAAGCCTTTTGTTGTATTCTTTAGACCCCTCGATTACGCCCTTGAACGCATCGGGGTTGACCTTATAGTCTTTCATAACCTGTGCGTTGGTGGTTTCGCCCGACGCAACTTTACTCATAACATCTTTGGAGCCTTCGCGCGCAAGAGACTCAGAATTGGTCTTAATGTTCTGATTTGCAGTGCCACCGACTTCGATGCCGAAGCGAGTAAATACGTCGCCAAAGTTAGACATCATGCCAGCGATGGTGCGCGACTGCTTGAACATACCGCCAGCGAAGCGTTCGGATGTGGCCATCCATTCAGCGATGAGGCGCTTGTATTCAGGCGTGCCAGCTTGCAGCGCGGCGAGGCCGGGTATCATCTCTTTCTTGATACCAAACTGCTTCATGCGTTCCCACTCACCCATAATGGCGTCAGCGTATGCTTCCATAGTGCGATCGAGGGACATACCTGTTGCGCCGGCGACGTTACCAAGAGCGTCGATGAGGGTGACAGGGAGGCCACGAATGTCGCGGATAACCTCACCATTCTTCTTCTTGAGCGTGTCGAGCGCAGCAATACCATAACCGCCAAGCTGAGTGACGGAGTGGAGAACCTGCTGTAAATCGAAGGGGGTTTCAGCAGCCTTATCCATAGCCTGCTCAAATATATCCCCCGCCTTATTAGCGTCGCGGCCCATACCGCGAAGGGATGTTCCTATACGGACGAGCTGATTTTCGGTATTGGTCATGCCCTCGAAAAGTCCTTTGAACATGCTTGCGAGGCTGCCGAGAGCCTGCATTGCAACTCCTAAAATGTGGAGCTTGGCCGCGAAGCCGACTGCGGCGATATTGCCGACGAGAGACTGAAAGCTGGTGCCAGACCCAAAAACGGCAGAAGTGAGGTTCTTTACCGCAGAAACTCCCTGTGAAAGTTCTTGCTCCATACCGCAAAATCATTAAGATACGTCGTCATTCCCAACGTCAACACTATTAGGATTCTTGTTGGCTTCTTCTATGCGCTTATAGAGGTCTTCAAACGCGTCAGAATAGGACAGAATCTTGTACTCATCCATGCGGTCGAAAGCCGTAATATCGACCCCGCCCTTCGACGCGTACATGAGGTGCGCGCCCATGCCGTGGTACCAAGTGGGGTCGAATTGGATGAACTCGCGTCCAAGGCCGACGCATAGCTCAAAAAATTCCCCCCGCGCCGGAAAGTCAGCAGCGGGATAAACTTCCAGTATTTTACCTGTTCGGCCACCCGGGTAGATTTTGTTCTCCGGGATATACTCAGGAAGAACTCTTAGGCCGTCAGGAAATCGAAAAGGTTTGTCGGCTCTAAAGTCCGATCTCGGTTAGTCGTCCCGCAGTGCGCGCAATCGTAGGAGAACTCAGCCTTTGCCGAGTAAGGCTCGAGTTTTTTGATGAGTTGGCGGTATTCGTGCGGGGGCATTCTAAAGAGCTTTTCCTTGCCGATCGACTTCTTGAGCGCCTTGGTTTCGGACTCATTGATGTCGTTTATGCTGACGATGCCCTCAAATATGGCCGCGATCTCGCCGAGGGCGAAGCCATCTTCGCGCGAATACTGTGTGTAGTCACCGATATTTGGTGGGATGATGGACAGGCTTTTTACCGTGATGGTGTCCTTGTTGTCGTGGGTGGTGCAGGTATGCGGGGTGGCCAGTTCATGGCGGATGATGCCGATCGGCTCGTCGAGGTACTCAGGGGCATAGTAGCCAGCGTAATCGAGCATGGGACGGCGGTAGGATTCCACATCGTCAGCCGGTAGGGCCGGGTCGAGGTCGAATATGGTGAACTTCCCGCAGTCAACGCATCGGTAAGATGAGGTGATGAGCGAGCGCCCTTTGGTTTTTAGGGCGATGATGATGGCGAGGTGGAGCAGGGGGAGCAGCCGCAGCTTGGAGATAAGCATGGCCGAGTTTGGCACCGGGACGACCTCTTCGGCCATGAACGAAACAACCGCGCTCATGCACATATTGCGCAGAATGTGGTAGAATTTGAAGCTCTGGTCTGTATCGGGCGGGAGCGAGGCGAGAACCTGCTTCATTTTGGCGATGTCGGGGGCATAGAGGGGGCGAAGCTGCGCATGGGTGATGCGGAGCTTATCGTCCTTCATAGCCGGGGGCGGCTCCATAGGGGCCAAAAGGCGGAATACGTCTTGGGAAAAATCGAGCATAGGTTACCTCAACAGTCTCTAAAATTTCGGCGTTTAAGGCGCCGAGTTGCCTAAAAGGACGGCAGCAGCTAAAGCTACATGCCGTCCATATCTTTGTCGCCGCAGGGCAGCTTGGCGGTCTGTCGGCCGCAGCAGGCCATGCCCTCTTCGTGTGAGCGTGACAGCATCTTGTGGGCGATGGCTTGGCTTATATTTAGTACCGCAGCGTCTTTATTAAGAGCGGGAGAAGACTGCGCGGGTATGCTTGGCCTCAACATTTCTTCTTCTTGCGTTTTTTAGCCATTAGCCTATGCCGCCTTCGCTGACGATGATGTTTCCATCAGCGTCGGTCATAAAGACATCGTATGGGCGAGTCGTGACTTCCCATATGCCAAGCTTAGGCGTGCCGAGGTCTTGGTCTTCCATCTTGTGGCCGCTGATCTCAACGCCAGTGAAAACCAGCGTGTAGAGCACTTTCCATGCCCGATCGCAGATTTCCACGCGGATTTTTTTGATCTGCGAATTGCGGTTCTCCCACCAGCTCGTGAAGAACTTGAAGGTAGGCAGGTTGTTGCCCTTGAGCTTGTATTTAAGCCCTAAAGGAGCCAGCTTGCGCTTTCCGTTGGAGATTTCCGTGTCTCTGTCCCACTCAGGAACAGTGACGGTGCCTTCTTCGCCGAGCGTCAGGCCCGAAACAGAGATGATGTCATCCACGGGGATGACACCGCCGCCGCCCGAACCGCCACTTGCGGTGTCGTCGTCTTCGATGAAGACCTTGTATCTTACGAGAATTGCGTTACGTCGTGCTGCCATGATTAAGCTCCTTGAGTGTGTGATCTCAGGGCTGCAAGTTTTTGCAGCTCTCGTGCCTTGAAAGCCAGATAGGATTCTTTATTGACCCGCGCCGACTGGTTATTGCCCATTTCTTTATGGTATGCCTGATGGTAGTTAGCGGTGATGATGACAACATTGTCAAAAGTTTCCGGGCCGCCCTTACCGGTAGGCATTAAATGGTGGATGACGAGAAAGCGTCGATCTGTGTTACCGGAAATTTCGCAACAAGGAGAAACAGCCTCGTCAATTAACGTCCGCTTCCAGTAATCTCTGCCGCGAGTGCCAAAAGGCATTGTTACGCTGTCTTTTGTGTAGACAAGCCGCTTAGCGAAGCAGTCACGGCAAAAATCAGTCTTACGGCTATTGTAAAACGCGATAGCTGTACTAAAAGTATTGCCACAGTCGGCGCATGTGAAATCGACACGGTAATGCGCCCACTTGGGGAGATCGGATAGTTTCACCTCAAGCGTATGCGGAAGAATATACTTCAAGCGCCAGCCATATGGCGAGCCATCACTGCGTGTACGCTGAACACGCTCAGTGGGGAATACGTATCCCCTACGTTCCAAGTTGCCAGCTTTTTTAGGGCTGGCGACGGTTATAGTAACTTTCTTTTCACTGTCATTCTGCATAGTTGACAGTGTAAAGATTAGCAATAAGGAGTAAATCATATTTTATACTCCCTTATACTATAGCTGGAATAGCAACCCAACGCCGATCACAAATCTCTCCGCTGGCGTTGGCGCCATGAAGTAGAACTTCGCGCGGATGATGCCGGCCGTAACGTCGTCGAATGGGTTGATCGTCTGGTCGGCGACGATGCGAACAACGTCGTTGAAGCCAGTAACAGTGCCGTCCGGTTTGACGAATTTCGCGAAACCGCTTTCGAGGCCGCCGTTGGTTGACCCTTTGTGGATGACCGAAGCGAACGCCTGCATACCGTTACGGAGCGACTTGAGAATTGCCTCAGTGTCCGTTTCGTTCTCAAGCTGCGCGATGACCTGATCGTTTTCAAAGGTGACTTTGAAGTAACAGGACATGAACACCGCATTGAAGAACACAAATTCCTTCTCTTTCGACGGCGTGCGCGCCGAGCGAATGTGGTAGTTTGTGCCGTCAGTGGTGATCCAGTTCATGCCGACATCAGCCAGAGGCGTGAAGTCAACAGAGTCGTTGATCGCGTGGGTAAGGCCACGGATGCCTAAAAGCCCTTTCTTGCGGCTTGCCGGCACTTTGTGGAAACCACGGCGAACTTGCTCCTGAATCGCGAAGCCGATAATGGCACCGACGTTCGGGATGTTCTTCTTGGCGTTGGGGCCAAGGCCGGTGGGGTCGTCAACCTGCAGCCACGCGCCGTTATAGAGCGCGTGCACCTTACGGGACAGGCGGCGACGGCGGGCGAACGCGAGCACGTCAGCGGTAACGGCGGCAGTGGACATCGGAGCTGTGCCGATGTTTATGCGCTTTCCGTTGCCGTTGTTGTAGCATTTTGCCTCAAGAGCGTCGTTCCACGTTTCGGTGAAACGCTCGGAATGCGTGGTGAGGATTGTTTGGCTATCGAACTCATCGACAAGCGCCAAATCTGTAGCCTCTGTCATAGCAGTACCGTTTGTACCGCTGGAAAGCCAAGTGATATTGGCAACGTCGTCTGTAACGACGGCCGGGAGGTCTGTCACAAGGCCGGCAGATGGCGTTGTGAGGTGCTCAAGCGCAAGGTAGCGCGAACCGAAGTCCGAGCTGTTCACGCGCAGCAAGAAGTAGTACGCCGAGTCGGACATTGTGGTGAGGTTCTTTAGTGTTTCCACTAAAGTAATCATGCCGGTCAGCGTGTTCTTGCGGTAGACCTTGATAGTGCGATCGACAACCGCTACAGGGGCATTGATGGCCGCGGTGACAGGGAGAGTCACGGTGACTTGGCCATTGAGCTGGTCAACCTTCGTGATCTTTGTAAGCGTGGCGCCAATCTGGATGATGTCACCAACCTCGTACTCAGGTGCAGCCTCAACATCGAGCACAGTCGCGGCGGTAGCCGCTGCGGTGAGCTGAGTTGTGAGACGGCTCGACGCGAGCATAAGGAAGCCGAGCGACGCGTTAGCCCATGTGCCGGGGTCTTCGTCGCCGAGCTGGCCAGCCTTGACCTTGAGTACAGCGGCAGGGGTTCCGTGGGTGTTGTTCACGTTGAGGAATGCTGCCACCGCATCGTCCGCGATAGAACGACGAACATTCACCACGCCAGCGATGCCGTCGAGGTTTGTGAAAAGCGATTCGAGTACGAACATGCCGTACATGCTGGATTGCTTGTCGCCGAAAGCGACTGCAGCTTCGGGGAAAGATGATACAGAGACAACCTTGCGGCGACCTCGCTCAAAATTTCCGATGAGGTTTGCGCGGTTGAGCGCAGCGCCCGTGATGCCTGCCGCCTTAATGGTTGGCAAGTCTTCTGTTTGGACGCCTATGATTGTATCAGCCATGTTCAGACTCCTTTACTTCAAAATGTTGTGGTAAGGCTTGCAAGCGGGCGATGCCCACTCTGCCTCATTCATCTGCACGATGCCGTAAGGCTCGACGCGGAGCAAACGCCCCGGCAGAGAAATCTCAATGTTGTCTGATGTTTGGTTTCTTTTGACGATGTTGCCTGAACTTTTGGGCGCGGCAGGTTTTGAGGGCGCTTCGACTACGTTTTCTTCTACAGTTTTTTCAGCCATAATAATCTCCTTAACCAGCTACGCTACTTCTCAGCAGTAAAAAAGGAATAATTGCAAAGTCAATCTTTTTAGCAAGACCGAATGGCTCGTACTTCATAGTGGAAAGATTTTCACTAAAGCTCATCTCTAACCGAAGTATCGCGTGCGGCATTGAGGCGATAGAATCCCACTCTTGTATGCCGTCAATACCTTTGAACTCATAAAAGCACGGCTCACCCGCGATGTCGATGAAGCTATCCTCATCGAACAGAGACGAAAGAAACTTACGCATATCATTTGCAATGTCTAAAGTGTTTGCGTAAACGTGAACAGCGAGCTGATACTTGTATGCCTTGTCGGGAGTCTGCACGCCGACGAAATACTTTCCGTCGGGCTTCTTTACATACGGGCCTTTGGGGAAATGCAACGAGCTTTCAGAGCCAAGGCGGTCGCGCGCGGGAAGCTCAGAGCCCTGAATGTAAAACACAGGGTAGATATTCTGCGCGTCGGCAATATCAGTGTAAGTGGCTGGGACAACGACAAAGACCGGCGTTCCAGAGACGTACTGGTTGAGCAAAGTGGTGCCTTCTTCGGTATTGAGCACTTGTACCTGCGTAGCATCGACAGTCTTGTCGTGGCCGAGGCATTGGTAAACATCACCGCCGATGCTAAAAAATAGATCTTGGCGCATAGGAACGCCGGCCGGTAGGATGAGAAGAGTGGCACCAGCATCGTTGCGCACCGTAGTGGTGCATAGGTAAGGGGAGACTTTCATGTGGAGCGCAGCCTGCAAAGATTGCTTCATAGAGTGCTCAACGTCGTTATCGGTGAGATAAAGGCCGCAGAGGTATAGGGTGACTCCATTATCGGCAAGTGCAGTGATGCGGATTCGGTCAAACTCGGTATCGTCATTGCCGATAAGAGGGGCGAGGTCAAAATCGAACGTGTCTATGTCGGTGGCTGTGGCCGGGAGTAGCCATTCAACAAGTTTATTGCCAGCAAGGAATAGCGTGACAGAGAAGGTGAAGTTTGAGGGCTTAATGAAGCGTTGCGGCGAAACGATGCCGGGGCAGGCAAGAAATAGGCGAAGGTGGGTGTAAACGGCATTCTGCTCAATATCGGCGATGAATGAAATGGGGGAGGCGAAAACCTGTTCGATATACTGTCCTGTAGTAAGCAGTGAGGCGGCGACAGAGGCAGCGCCTTTGCGCAGTGATGGCCATTTATTTAGTGAGAACGCGCCCGAAGCTGATACGCCACCAAGGGAGTCAAAGTCTGTGATGTGCTGATACATTTAGTATGGAGGCAAGACCACATTCATTGCAAACTTTCTATTCTTCACAACCCACAGCATGACAGCTTTGCGGAGAAAAGGTCTTGGCGGAATCTTGTAGTATGGTGCGGAAGGGTGTAAACCATATTTAACCCCGAAGTAAGCCTTGGTCTTGGCCGTAACAGGAATATGCGCACCAAGCGAGAGAATGTTGTAGAGGTCGCGATATGTGAGGCCAGAGGGGGCCGTCTCTGCGGGGAATCCTATAACGATGTAGTTACCGATAACCTCTGCCTTGAGTGAGCGAATAAAATCTTCTGACTCCACTAAAGGTACATTTGAGGAGCCAGATTGCGTAAGCTTAGTAAAAGGTGACTTTGGGCGAAGGTGGGCCTTACCAGAGCGCACGTAGGATTTGACGAATTGCACAAGGTCGGCTGCGGCTGACATGAGCTGTATGCGAGATACTTTATCGGCGGGGTGCTCTTGTTGCTGCTCACGCCCGCCTTTGTCACTGGGGCGTTTTGCGGAAGTGGTTGGGGTTGCGCCCGGAGGCTTGGCGGACGCCTTTGTGGCAATCTTGGCGTCAGTTTTAACGGCCTTATAGGCAGTATCAAGCGCGGGCGGGGTGGCTTTTTTGGCGAGCTGGGTGGCAGTAACGATGGATTTCGGGGACGCCTTAGAAGATGCCTTGGTGGCTACTTTGGCCTCTTGCATGGCGGTGGTCATCAAATCATCGACAATGCCAGTGAGCCAGCGCATCCCGGTAGCACCGAATTTTAGGAAAGTGCGCCCTAAATAGGAGAAAACAGGCATTAGCCCGCCGCAGTTATAGAAAACTGAATAGCACCTCGCGTAGCGAGGAAAGAACCTTGAGTCTTTTTAGAGTCGAGCTTGTAGGGTAGGCTATCAATGATGAATAGATCGCCCGGGCGAATTGCGAAGCGAGGGTCTTTAGCTACCAGAGCATCGAGGGTAGTTTTTGGGGCATAAATGATGCCAGCGCCACCGTCGGTTGGGCCGTACTGACGCGAAATATCGTCATCGTGAAAGATAACATCGGCCATGAAGTCAAATAGGGCCTTTTCTTCGAAAGTTTTGGCGTATTTACCGAAACCTTTGACCTTGCGCATAACAGTAACTTTTATGCCATATTCATTAGCAATCGTGGCCACAGCCTCGGGGTAAGCCTGTGAGTAGTCGTCTTTGACTTGAGTGGCGGTGAAGCCTGTGCGGTCGCGGGTGGGCAGAACATGCCTCATTTATGAGAACCTATTTGTGTTATATAGGGGGTCAGTATTACGGATAAGCCTGCCAGCCCTAAAAGACATGCGGGTGGCCGTAACGACGTTTGGCATGGGCATCTCAGAAATGACACCGGCCGAGTTGCGGCCGCCAGAATCGAGGCCGAGGTCTTTCTTGATACGCGCCCAGTAATCCTCAAGGCCACGGGCGACCTCAAGGTAATGGTTCATTACCTGAGATTTGTCGAGCTGGGCCTCTGGCGCCTGCAGCGCAAAGTATTTTGCGTGGTCAAACGCGATGATATTGGCAAGGTCAATACGCGTGAGGAGCGCGAGAACCGTGTAGTCCTCATCCTCAACGAAAGAGAGGTTCTTTTCACCTTTGTAACGCCGCATGGCGAGGCGAATTTTGTTCATGTACTCTTCGTCTGTGAAGGCGGGGGTGTCAAGGTTGGTGTCGCCTATGTCCGCGCGGATAGTGTCGAGAGTGGTACCGATGATTTCAGAAACGAGTGGTTCGGTGACAGCGATAACGGTGCCGTCAGGCTTTTTGAAGGTGAGCTGGAACCAGTTTGAGGGGTCTTTGTGCTTAAAGACTTCGATGTAGTTTTGATCTTGAGCGGCAACCTTTACATTTTCGATGAAAATGTAGGTTCCTTTAAGGGAAGTACACTCGGCCACATCGACCGAGTGTACGTCTTGTAACTGAGGGCGGCCCGTTTCGGCCCTAAAGGTACTTTGCTCCTGTTGGCCAACAAAGTAATCTTTAAGTCCGACGTAGACGCGCACCTTAGTATGTAGGTTTCAGCAATCCGGGGCGTTTCAGCAACGCCGCCTTTACGCTTGGCGGGACGCGGTAGACTTTCCCTTTTTCAAAGGAATACCACTTATCACCGCCTCGCATTTTCGGAATCGTGACTGCCATGTGAACCTTGACCATACCGTCTTTGTCGGTAGCGCCAACGCTCATCGCCTCTTCTGCTTCTGCGCGGTTCTCTCTGCGCCCTGCTGCCACGGGGGGCAGAGGGTTAGATTTTGACGCTTCTTTGGCAGAAATAACGCCCGTGCCACCGTCTTCGCCCGTTGCCGGGAATTTAGGTGAGTTTGGGGGGTTCCCAACAATTTCCCCTTCGGGTAACTTGCCGGGTGTGACTGAATCATTTGCCATTGCTGTCTCCTATTGCGCTAAAGAAAGGTGAACTTCGCCGGCAAGCGTCGCGCCGGTGAGGTTTGCGAGTGTCGTCACAGTGTCGCTCGTATGAACGACGCTGATGTCGGCTGAACCCAGCACCTTTTTGGTGGCTGTGTTGAGCACTTTTATTACTCGCTTGTTTTCAGGGTCAGCACCATGCGTAATTGTGATGGTTGCTGCCGCTGTGAGCCCAGTGAATTTCTCCGCCTGAACCAGATAGTTAGTAACGGAACTGCCTTTACGGCTATCCGCTACAACTGCGCCTGCACTATATACTAATGTCATGTTCGTCTCCTTATGCTGTGAAGCATTCAACGAGGTAATCGTTGATAATGCCGCCGCCCATGATCGTGTACCAGCCAAGCGAGATAAGACGACCGAACGACTCAACGCCGTCAGTGACAATCTCCATCGGGACTGTTTCGGCAAAGCCCACTGAGCGTGCGCCCATGAACAGTGCGTGATACACGTCAACCGTACCGCCAAGACCCGCGTTGATGTCGATGGTCTGCTGAGTTGTTTCAATGAAGATACAATTCTCATAGCGACCTACTTCACCATTGTAGATGTTTTCGGGGTTCGTGTACTCGTGAGCGTGCTTCCAGTCTGCGTCATCACGCAAGCTGCGCATCTGGTGAGGGTGAGCAATACAGATGTAATGCTGATCTCCACCACGATTGAACATTGGGGCGTTCAACGTCTTGAGCGTTTCGATGGCATCTTTCACTTCCGCAGTCGTGAAAACCATACCACCAGCGATTGTGCCTACGCTTGTGGCGGTAGACGCGAATTGCTCATTTGCAGTTCCGCTAAAAACGTCGCGGAGATAGCCGTCAAGGAACTCCGCATAGCGGCGACCTAACAGAACGGCGTAATCCGACATCGTGTCGCGGAAAGACGCTTCAAGGGCTGCGCGCGTAACTTGCGTTGCACCGCCGGCCTCATAAACAGTGATAGAGACTGTTGACTCTTGAACCGCCTCTTTGAAGATCGGGTCAAATTCACTGTTCAGAAGCCCGCCACCAGTGAGGTTTGCGAGTTTCAGGAAAGTGATCGTTTTACCCGGCTCGATGCCGAGTTGCTCTTTGTATTCCACGAAATTGCGGTACACAAAGAGTGGTTGCGCTTCGAGAATCGCCTCGCGGGAATAAACCTGCAAGACTTGCGCGGGAATTGATGAAAGGGTCTGAGTTGCCATTTAGCACTCCTTAGTTTTATTTTTGATGGTTCCCATTATCATCCCAAAAATGTTCCTGTACTTGTTTGCCTATAAGGTCGCTAAATGGTCACAGCCCGTACTTCGCCAAAACATCGTCTTTATGTTTGGCCAGTTCAGCGGCGGACGCAGTTTTCAGTGCGCGAGTGTCCACAGCCTGCGTTATGCTATTGCTGCGGGTGCTCTCGCCTCCACCACTGATAAATCCGAGTCTCTTCTTCTCTTCGGCTTCTGCCAATTCCTTGGTCTTCTGCGCGTCTCCCTCGGTCTTAGCCTTCGCCAAAACTTCGGCTTGCGTCTTCTCGCGGATACTCGCGTACTTTTGGCGCGCGAGTTCTGCCGAAGAGGCAAGTTCTTCCGGTGAGTTGCCGGTTAAGAGTTCTTCTATAATCTCGCCATTTGAGGCGGCAATGATTTTTTCACGGTGCAGTTGGAGAATCTGCGCTTGGGCAGAAGTTTGGGCCGCGGTGAGTTGTGTGGCGAATGCCTCGGCCTGCTGGCTGGCAAGCTGGGTGAAGCGTTGCTCAAGCTCGGCGATAGCGCCTTTGGCGTCGAGGCTTTCGCGTGCTTTTTTGTCAGCGTCGGCCTTCTCTTTTGCGGCAGCGTCGTCTTTGGCTTTCTGCTCGGCCGCAAGTTTCTCAGAAAGCGACTGCTGGCCTTTCTTGAGATCTTCGATGGTGGCGTGGAGCTGTGTGCGCGTTGTTTGCGCCTCTGCGGAGATGAGCTTTTCAGCCTTCACTTTGAGGAGCGCGTCTGACATTTCAACGTCAGCGAGAATGTCGGCCTTGGTTTCAGCTACGAGCTTTTCCACGGCTTCCTTGGTCATGTCCAATGCGGCATAATCCAACTTTGTAAGGTCAACTTCCTTGCCCGAAAGCAAAGCAGCGATAATTTGTCGTAAGTTCATAAACCCTCGTTTCTAAAAAATTACGCTCATCCGAGCGAGTAAGCTGACAGAAATTGTCTTTTGGCGTTGTCAAGCGACTTATCCCTAAGATCGAGCGCCTTGCCTACGGCGTTGCGGTGGCCAAATCCTTTGGTCTTGTAGAAGTACCGCACGCTGCGCGAGACGCCTTCATGGTCTGTTTCGTGAGTAGGAACGACAGGGTAAACGGGGCCGAGCTTACGCCCACCGGCGCCGGTTATTCTGCGGCGGCCAAGGTTGCGTTGAATGTCGGGGTTACGGGTGCGCTTGACCGGCTTTGCCATAAGAGTGCAGTTTTTTGCGAGTTACCCACGCGAGCTTCACACGCTCAGATGCAGACATACCAGCGTGCTTTGCGACAAGGCGAGATACCTTTGCGATGGATGCCCGTTCGATGGTGTCTTGGCGGCGGGCCTGTAGATGAGCAGGGAGGCCAGATTTATAGTGCTGGCCGACGAATTGGCCGGGGCCGGCAGTCGCGGCGGTGGGGCTATGCAGAACACGACCGCTATTAGCGCCAGCGTGAGTAGCAATGTCGCCAGCGGTGAGTTTTTTAGCCGAGAGGATGTGAGGATTTTTATGTGGGAAATTTCCGCTGGTGTCGATTTTGTGCGTCTCGATCATAACTTTGTCGAGGTGGGCTTCAAATTCTTTACCGGCTTTGGAGTCGCCGCGCTTGGCAGCATTACGCAATTTTTTGATAGCGTCGGCCTGCTGCGCACGCGCTTCCAGCTTGAGTTTGAGCTTATTCTTTAGTAGCAAGATTCGCGCATCTTCGGCCATTATCTACCCCTAAAATTGAATGCGAGCATGTAAAGTCCTTTACTGAATGGATACCACGGTGCCCGTCCCGCTGTAAGGCGCGCGAGTACCGGACACCGGAGACGCGGGAGTTTGCCCTTTTATCCAATTTATGATCTGCGTGGCGAAAAGAGTCATGGCGGTTGCGATGGTGTTACCGGTAATGTTGAGGACGAGCGGCGCGGCAGCGCCGACCGGCGCGGGGGAAGTCAGAAATCCGAGGGCCGTGATGTTGTATGTGGCGAGAAGCCACTTGGCGGTTATTTGGGTACTGAGGTTGGCGACAGAGGCCGGGTAGGCAGTGATGCCAGATGGGGTGAGAGTGAGGGGGAAGGCGATTATTTTGCCCGTAGCGGTAGTAACCGGGTCAGCGGTAGGGCCGAGCGCAGCAGCCCAAGCAAAGTTCACGTCGGCGTTGGCGATGACATAGGCGCTTATGGCGTTGGCGACCTGCTGATTAGCGGTAACGGGGTCAGTGGCCGGTGGGAGCGCGAGAAGGACAGAGACGAGCGCCGAGGGGGTAAGCATTACGCACGGCCACGAGTAGAACGCTTCATAGCAACGTCAACGGCGGGCTGGCCTGTGGCCTCTTCTACCTGTGCGGGCGTTTCTTCTGGTAGTGGTTCAGGTGGGGGTTCGGGCGTAGGATTTGAGATAGCGAATAACTTTGCGTCAAGCTGGGCCTGTTTTATGGCCTCGCGATCGACCTCGTTGATAACAGAGGCCGGGTCTTCTTCACCCAAATCCGCTAAAATTCTCTCACGGGTAGTGACCTTTAGGCGCTGCTTGGTTTCGCCATTGGCGAGGGTGTTGACCTCATCGCGCGGCAGGGATTCTTTGAAGGCCACGGTTGTGTGGTAATATGGGCGCTTGCGGAGCTTTTTTACTCGGGCGATAATATCGAGCATGTTCGCGTAATCGTCGGTCGTAAATAGCGCCTCTGTGAAATCGTCTGTGCCGAAATCCGGGGCGTCGTCCTCGTCGTTTTCGTCGGGTTCCTCAGTGTCGGGCGGTGTCTCTCCCTCTCCTGTGGCGTCTCCTGTGGCGTCTGGTGCGGTGTCTGATTCGGATGGTGTCGGCGGTTCCCCGTCATAAGTGCCAGTGAGCCGGGCCAGTTCGTTCTGAGTTTCAAGAATTTCGGCGGTGAGTTTTTCGGATTCTTCGGTGACCAGCTTGGAAGCATCGCGCATGACCTCGGCCTCTGTGCGCAGAAGCTCCTCGTCTACGCCATCGAGCATTTCGAGCCCTAAAGAGTCGATCTGGTTCATGAACCGGAGGCCCTTCTCAAAGCACGCTTTGAAGCCCTCACCGTAGGTAAGGCGTTTCAGGCGGGTAAGCTCAGTGAGCGGCAAAAACTGAAAAGACAGCGCGGCGGCCGAGGTATTGGAAATCGGCTGTTGCATACCGAGAGAGCCTTCGGGAACGCCGCCAGTGATGGAGGCAAACTCGCGCATGTACTTCATGTACTCTTGGAGCATCGCAAAAGTCTGCGTGACCTCAAGATTCTGCACCCGGCCATCGACAGGCAGGTTGGCCCATATTTTGTTCGCGCCCTTCTCGATGTCTTTTAGGCCAATGCCGAAAACGAGCGTGAGCGGGTTGCCGTGGTAGTCTACATTATCTTTGTAAGAGAGAAGCGAGGAGTTAAGCTCCTTGTTGAGTACCCACAAGTCGTGCAGATCACTGCGACCATGGCTGTCATTCGACATTTCAATGTTTTTGATGTGAACAAAGGGAAGCTCCTTGTAGGGGTTTGGAATTACGATGGCGGCGCCGTGCTCGTCTTGCTGCACAAAATCTGTGGGGTTGTCACCCTCTTTGAACAGCTTGTCAGCGCTGGGGAGCAGGGTTCCCATAGAGGTGACGTAGCCGTAGTAGCGTACTTCTTTATCATCCCAAATCTCGGCGATAGTTTGCACACGGCCATTTTCAAGCAGCTCATCCCAAATGGTCATCACGCGGGTAAGCTTCTTCGATTGCCCTATATTGGAGTATTCCCAAAAGGTGCGGCTCATATCCATGACCTTGAAGCAGACGCCGCCTTCGCCCTCATTGACTGTGGCGTCGTAGCCTACGCGCACAATAACGTCGCCGGCTACGCCACCGACCTGCGTGGTTTCGTCATAGAATTTCGCGCCACCGGAGTTTTCGAGAAGCTCACGGTAGAGATGTTTTAGGATGGGTTGGAGTTTTTTGGAGCTGCGGATTTCAGGGGGGTTGCCGACGAGCCAAGATTTTGACTTATTGACGAATGTTTGGCAGAGGTTGACGTAGGGCATTTCGCCCTCTTCGCGGGTGTACTCCCAATGTGCGCCTTGGTACATGCGCCAGTACAGCTCAACTCGGCCAACCCGGTCAGCTTCGCGCTTTTGGAGCACCGCGGTGATAGAGGCATTTGAGGTTCGGACTGCGCGGGAGACTGTGAGTGCGGAAATCTTGCCAATGATATTGGAGAGTAATGACACGCGCTAAATCCTATTGCTTCCGGCGTGCCGTCAAGCAATCATTCCTTTGTGCAATTTGGAGTGCCGAGCGTCGCGCATACCAGAGATTGTTGCGCTTCCACCATTGCGGTGGCGCGCGCGGAGAGAGGCGAAAGAGGGGCTTATCTCAGGGGATAGCTGAGACTTGAATATCAAGTTGGCGGCGACTTCGGTGCCATCATGGCCAGATTTCATGTATTCTTCGGTGGCCATGAGCATAAGAAGGAGGCTATCGACGTAGTCGTCAGATGCCCCAACCTTATCGTTTTTGCGAAAATACGTTCGATTGTTGACTGTGACCTTTTCGACGTTTACCCACTCAAGCCAGAAAGCCTGCCATTCTTTGCTCTGGCGGGCGCGCTTATCGGTGGGTATCTGTAGGCGCTTAGACCAGTAATACTCGTAGAACACGTCCTTCATGTGCTCTTTCGAGACTGCGCTAAAAATGACCGGGATGGTAGGCCAATCAGGGTATTCTTCGACAAACGACTCGTAGTTGGCGTCGCCCGGCCCGGTGGAGTCAAAGGCGATCATGCGGATGTCAGAGAACCCGGTGAGAAATTGCGCGATGAGCTTGCGCTGCATAGACCACGCAATCTTGTCGAGTTCAAGCCACGCGATAACCCGGTTGCTGTGGCGGGTTTCGGGGGTTACCCCATCTTCAAAATCAAGGGTGGTTTGGGTAAGCTCGGCGACGGTAACGATGGTCTTATTTCGCTTGCGCGCTTGGTCGATACCGATGGTGACGGGGCGGTCAGACCGGCGGGCGATGCCATAAGACGAGAGCATCATGTTTGCCTTGAAATCGCGCTCGGTGACGGCCATGCCCTCCTCAAGCAAGAACTTGTTGCAGTAGGACATTTGAAAGTACGGCGAGGCTTCACCGTACCGCTTTATCATTTTAGCGACGTGCGCAGCGTACCGTGGGTTGTACTTTTGAACTTCTATGTAGTCGTATTCGTAGTGCTTCCTGTTCTCCGGGTTACGGATGTCTTCGACCTTATTGCGGGTGATGGCGTCGTGAAAGTAGCACTTATAGTCAACGGCGGTGCCGACTAAAATAATGGTGCCATTGGTCGAGGCGACCATTGGAATGAGGGACTTCTCGATGGTTCGGTATTGAAGCCCTTGGCAGTTATGGATGAGTATATTGTTGGCTAAAAAAGTATGTGTGGCCTCAGTTTCGATGTCATAGACTACTTGCTTTCGAGGCTCTTTTTTAACCGATATAACCTGCTGTTCTCTATATCGCGCGCCCGGTTCGCGGGAATCTCGCGCCAAGCGCGTGCTTTCAAACGCTTTATTTTGAGCCGAGCGGGGGAGTGTTCGCGGATTTTTTGGCGTTTCTTCGCGCAGCTTGTGGAGCAGCAGATCACAATTTTTTTGAAAGCTGTAAACTCTGTCCCACAAACCGCGCAGCGTGTCAGCAATGTGGAGTTGTGCAGCTTGTACTGCATTGAGGGGATGACAAACGGCCTGATTAATTCGCAAAAAGTATTCCGCGAACGGGCTGGAAGTCCTATAACATGATAATCCCCCGCCCGCTGAATATGCGCCAAAATGCCAAAGCGTGCAAGCATCGTGACCAGAAGCTCTTGCTCCGGGAGTGAGAAGCTTTCGGTATGGAGCTGTAGAGCTTTGCCCTTGCCGCTCAAGCCACCGTCGTCCATGTACCAGTACGCCAAACCTTCTTCGCGTATAGAAGACGTCCACTCCTCCGTTACCAGTTTCTTTCCAGCGTTTGAATAGCACATAGCGTGATACTCGGCTAACTCCGCGCAAGAGCGCGTAGAGAACGTGTAAATGAACGCCCCTTTGCCAAGATTGACAACCTTCTTCGGGGGCGTTAAAACAAGTGGCGCGAGTATCGAGTATTTCAAATCCACATACTCTTTTTGCGTAATGGAGTGCGCGATGCGCAACCGAGGATAGCGAGAGTATTTTTTGTCGCCATACCCGCAGTAACCATCCCCCAAAAGTGTACCTAAAATAAGCTGGCGCATTGGCGTGATTTATGTAACAATATGTGGTACGTCGCGTCAATGATTCGGCGAGATTCTCTGCATACTCCCAACCGTTATCGGTCAGTATGCGCGTCTTGCCGGTGCAGCGCAGGCGCGTGCCATCGGATAAAGTAAGAGTGTAGACTGTCTTTTTATCGCGCTTCCATACAAGCGAAACAGTATCGAGAACTTTATTGCCGGCCGCGTCGTAGGTAAAAACTTTTTGGCCGACGCGTGCGCGTGAAATGGGGGTGAACCCGTGCGGGGTTTCGAGCAGCGTAGAGCCAACTACACTTTCTTCCATGATGAGAATGTGGTAGGTTTTGGACTCAACCTTAGAACGGGGGTCGGCGGATTGGTGGAATACAAAGGAGCCGTTAGACCAGCGCGTGTTGGCGATAGGGAATACGTTGAAGTCAGGGTCTGCCATGATCTCTTCGGCAGCGGCAGAGTTTGAGCGCCCAAGAATACGGGAGTAGAGCGTGCTGGCCTGTTCCCCGGATGGCGCGTATATCCCGACAAACACGCCTTTGGCGTAGACATCGAGCTGGGGGAATACGGCGGCGAGCGCAGGCAATACGAGGCAGAGGGTGGGAATAATACAGGCTAAAGTTTCAGACTTACCACCTTGGCGGCTTATGAGTAGGCTTAACTCGTCGCCATCGTTCATCAAGGCCGATCGGTACACGCGGCGCTCAAAGGGTATTTGATAGCCGGGGTGCAGGTCAATGCTGGTGATTGCCTTGCGCAGCGCGACCATCACGTCAATGAGCTTATCGACATCAAATTCTCCCCAATCTACCGTGCTGATGGCCTTGGCCGCAAAGTCTTCTTTGTCGGTGGCCTCGGCAGATAGCTTGAGGAGCTGGGCTTCGGTGAGGGTGACTTCGGGCTCTGTTACGCGGGTAACGCGGTCGTCAATTTGGGATTTTGCCGTGCGCGTGAACTCGCGTAGGCTGGGGCGGGATAGCTTAACTATTGGGGGCGTTACCCCAACTTCCGAAAGATCAGGCATTACGAGTTAAGGAACTCGTCTACGGACGGGGCGGCAACTTCTTTATGGGCAGGGTCAAGCTGGTCATCGGGGACGATCTCGATGTCATCGGGCAGCTCTTGCGGGAGGTGTGGGGCAAACGGGCTGCCGAAGATCTCCCTGAACCCATATTTTAAGCGGGGTCGTTCGGCGGGAGCGGCAGGCGCGACCCCGGTGACAGAAAGTTTTGCCTGAAAGAAAGCTGAGAAGACGATGGCCTCAAGGAGTTCTTTAGGGTTAGCGGCAGAGAGCCTTTCTTGCGGAAGTCGGCGAAGGGAAAGCTCGCCATAGTCGGGCGTCGCCTCCAAAATACCAGCAGCCGAAGGAATGCGGTGGTGAGGAATCTCACCCTGTACGAAAACAAAATAGAGGTTATGGCACCAGCGCATATAATGCTGATACTTAGCGTCGGCAGAAAAGTCAGCCAAGGAGCTTTTGATTTCAAAAACAGCAGTAGTGCCAGAAGGGGCGTAAGCCGCAACATCAAAACGTAGTGGGTTATCGGGCTGTACGAACACCTCTTGAGCAACGAGAGGAGTTTTAGAGCGATCAGCCAGATTAACAGCAGCCCACGCGCAAGCAGCATCTTTAAGCCTCTGTGCTGGTGAACTGTCCATCGAGTGCCTCAAGCCTTTCGGCCTCTTGTTCTGCGGCGATTGCGCGATCTACGATAACCTTGTCGATGAGGCCCGTGCAGCGCTCACAGGCAAAAACGTCTTTGCCATCAACCTGTTCGGGGAATAATTCGACCTTGATCGGCCGGGCGCAAACATCGCAGTAGCTTGGAGTATCCATCAAAACTCTCCCATGAAAATATCGCAGAGCTTGTTGCACTGCGAAAGCGTGAATTTGGCGATATGGGCATCTCGCTCACTGAGGCCCATCTTCTGTTGAAGCAGGCGGTAGGCGTCTTTCCTACTGAGCCTGCCTGATTTCCAGATTGAGTCGAATAGCCTATGTGCGCGGCCCCGCGCCCGGCGGGTAGGGGCGTCAGCAAGGGTGCCTAAAGGGCTGTGTGAGTTGCGGTGGCAGCCGACGTATGTGTCGCAGATGGCGAGATTCGGGCAGGCCCAAACGAAGCCATGAAATACGCCATAGATAGCCCGCGAGTCTTTGAGAACTGCGCGAGCACCGCATACAGGGCAGTGAAGCGTGACATCGGGGGCAAGCCCTTCTGCGCGTTCTTCCTGTAGATTCAGGGCATTTCGGAATGCCCCTGATTCGTCGGTGATGAAATTTGTTGAGCTTACGCGCATTTATACATCCGGGTCGAGCCTCTTTATAGCGGGGATTACTGACGCGATGGTGCAGGCTTTTCGGAGCGCCTGCCCCATCTTTATTGACAGGTTCATTTTTTTGAACTTTGCCTTGCTGATAAATTCCAGCAAGGCGGGGATTCCGCCGGTACTAAATACCGTGCAGAAAGAGAAATCCAACATGAGTGCCGTATGTGGGGTGAGTGTAAAGTCGGCTAAATAGTCTTTGAGCAAAGGAACATTCGCGCTCGTTATTCTACCACTGACGGTGAGCACACTATCAAGCAGCCGAAATTCTGGTAGGCCATCTTGGTTCATACGATAAGCGACTTCATATACACGAGCGCGGCGTACAGTCTATCAGTGGCGTTGGTACGGTAGTGAAGCCATGCGAGGCCGTAGAAGAACGCTAAAAGGCAGATGAGCGCCGCGCAGTGGCCCCACTCAACGATCACTGCACCATCCTTGATGAGACTGAAGTTTGAGCTTTGGCGGGGATGCCGAGGCGCGAACGTACAGCTTTGAACTCAGTGAGCAGACGGGCCTCCATCGCATCGACGCGGGACACAGTGTCGGCGGGGGCGGTGATAAGTTCCGAAGCGAACTTGGCGATATTCTGAGCTTTGTGGCGCAGTATCGCGCATTCTTGGCGAACGAGGCTCAGTTCAAGCTCGAGTTTTTTGACGAGAGAAGTGGCCATCGCCACCGTTTCGTCAGCGTAGATTTCTGCGGCAGCGCAAGCTTTGGTTTTGGCGATAAGAAAGTGACGCTTTTCGTTGTATTTGCGCCGAGCGGACATCCACTTAACGATATTCTTTAGGTTCTTGGGTATGCTCATAGTGTCTCCTTTTAATCAGGGTCGATACCATCACGCTTACGTTTGCGCGTGGCCTTAACCCCATCAGTGAAGCCGTGAATAACGGCAATGCCAACGACAAATCCACCAGCAACAACCATCAGGGCCGCGCCGATCACTAAAATCCAGTGAATAGCGTAGCCGACGTCTTTCATAAATTCCATAATTACCTCTCGTAGACCTTAGTTTGGGCGGCGGGGAGCATAATGTGGTCATGGGTGAACTCATCGCCTTCAACAGAGAAATTGTAGCCCATTGAGTCTACCCTAAGAAGTGTGCGTACATCGTAAAGGTGCAAAAAATACCCGGACTTGACCACGCAGTACGCTTCAAACTGCTCAAACGGAGGCGCATTGACCTCCGTTATATCATGCACGATGGCGACTACGCGCTTGGGGGTGTCACAGTACGCACCAGCAACACCTTCATGCGGCGTGACAGCTTTGAGAGGGAGGCCATCTCGATTTATTCCAAGGCACGATAAAAACGCAAGAAGCAGAGCGACACGGGCGTAATCGAGGTGCATTACCATTCCTTGCTGGTGATGTCCACCGGCTGCTCGACGACTTTTATACCTGCGCGGTAACGATCGACGCCATCTATACCGCGGACAACCTCAAATTTGACGAACTTATTGGCTAAAAGCAAATCAATCATACGATGCAGCATAGCCTGACGGTGCTGCTCAAGCGCGGCGGGGAGGTGCGCGCCGAGCCTATAAGCCTCGGCTGGCGTAATGTGGTGTTCGGCGGCGACATTGCGCACTTTGAGGTGGTGCGAAATTACACCATAAGAAACGTCGTAAATTGAGGGAGGGTTCCACACCCCTGCGTAGACTTTTTTAGCGAGCCATACGAGGGCTTTCGCTAAAGTGAGTCGGCGGCGCTCAAACCAGATGGCGAGCCTACGTCGATAGTAGGCAAGGTTCATTTGACGACAGCCTTCCCGGTTTCGTAGGCCGACTGCAGCTCGGCGAACGCAGCGGCAGACCCTTCGGCCATATCCGGGTGAAGAATTTTAGCAAGCATGCGGTAGTCTGAATCAAGTTCGGCGCGGGTAGGCGTGTAGGATGCCTGATACCTAAAGACTTCGCGCCAAGACCGCATTGCCTCACGAGGTGCGGGGAGCGCGGCGAATCCGGTAAACACCCGTGCTAAAATCTCCGAGGCTCCCCAACGGTCAAGACCGCGCATAGCCTCCACGGTGAGCGCGAGGGCATGAACATTGTGCTGCACACGCTTCCACTTATCGCACGCAAGCACGGCGTCCTTGCCATCTTGCTTGAAATACACGGCGACGCCAGAATCCCATGGCTCTGCATACTTGGCGTATGGGAGCCCGTCATTTCGCACAGGGATATTGGTGGACAGGATTACCTCGCGAGCACCCATAAGGGAGAGCTCATGGAGAAGACGGTCACGAATTACGCCGAAGCCAGAAGTGCTCTTGAATCTTGCGCGTTCTTGACTATTCGTCCTTGCGAAGCCTGCCGGCCAGCACAGAGGGAAAGCCTCTTTCAGCTCAATATCTACCATAAGTTGCTCCTATTTGCGGCATTTTGGGCAGCCCCAATTCCAGTTCATTTTGAACCCACAGCCGGCGCACTCGCCAACGAGGGTGATGCCCCTGTACTGAACGATGCCCGTTTTCCCGAAATATGTCTCGGAATCATCTGTTATGCGGCGCTTTTCAGCGAAAGTAAGCGTTTGCCCGAACTTCATGCGCGAGCCGTAGAGTTGCTTCTGCATTACTGGAACGTGCAGTTAGCGTAAATGTTCTTCGCTTTGATGCCTTTTTGGAGCATCGTCTCGATGAGCATTACCCGGTTCGTCTCGCAAGTAGCCTGATCTACGAACAGCGCCGAGCCAGAAGTGGCCTGCCCTGTCTGAAAAATTATCCAAATCAATACCATCATAAAATCCTCCTACGGTTTTTCGGCCTCAAGTTGTTTGTGAATAAGGAAAAGAATGCAGCACGCGGCGTGGGCTAAATGTGACTCGCCGCTCTCGCTATCCGAGCGTTCGCCAGCTTGGTGCGCGGCAAGATGGCGCAAAGCGGCAGCGAGGTAACGATTTTCACCGTCAGGCACTTTGACCCAATTATCTCGCTGGTATTTTTTGGCGCCGAAGGTGAGAACCTTCACAATCTCTTCGGCGGCCTTGAGAGGAACAAGACTCCAATCAGGCTTACCTTGGTCGTGCTTTTCTCCGAGAGTTTTTGGCGCATCGGTCATAGAGATAGCGCCTCGGCAGTTGCGGGGAAGTAATGACGAAATATAACCGCTATAGCATTGGCGATCTCACGGTGCTCTTGCTGGGTATGCTGGTCACAGCGAATTTGAAGATAGTGAATCCAGCTTCGCACGCTGCCCTTCATATAGATTTTAGTCTGCGTGGTGATGGGCAGCACAAAACGGGCGCTTTCTTTAGCCACGCCCTTATGCAGCATTTCTTCGTAGAGGTGCTGCGCGCGTAAATTATGGTCGCCGACAAGCTTGGAAAAGTAGTCCAAATCCTCCCCACTCAATGCGTCGGAAGAAGACTGGCGATTTTTGTCAGCTTGGTACCTAAGCTGAACAGGCTCCATTTCGGTGACCTTGGCATAACGCTGAGAAAACTCCTGAAAACTAAAGCTTCTGTGGCGTAGAATCTGCTGGGCAATACCGCGGCTGGTGATTATTTCCACAGTCATATCGGCCATCTCAAAAGGGCTCCAATGTTTGTTCTTAACGAGGTATGCGATAAGCTTTGGGGCAGTTTCGGAGTTCATTTGGTTGGCCGGGTTACTGACACGGGCAACATAGACGATAAGCTGCTCGGGCGAAAGGTCAACGTCTTGGCCTTCTACAATGTCGCCGATGGCCGCAGATGTGAGGGAAACTAAAGATACTTTCATCAGCAGTTACGCGCGCCCTCGGTAAGCCCGTCCATCCAATCGTCGTCATCCGGGTTCACGTCTACGGCTGCCTCCATAGCGACTTCCATGAAGTCTTTGCCTGCGCTGGCAATATCACCGCCGGAGTTAGCATCGTAAAACTGCTGCGCAACGCGTTGCAGGGCTTCCTTTAATTCTTCAATCGACATTATTTACCTACCTTCGCGGCAACCCGCGCCTTCCAAAATTCTTTTATTTTAGCGGTGACCCAAGAGTGCTCTTTAACATCTTGATCGGCCTTGCCATCATCGTAAACCGGGACATCTTCCCACACGCCAGCATCGGCGTCAGTCTCGCCGATGAGTTGCTGCAGAATGAACATGGGCTTAAATTTGCGCTTTCGCATTACCCAGCGTAATTTTGGTTCCATAGAAGCTCCTAAAGTGAAGATTTGAGCGCGGCAATTTCATCAGTCAGGCGCTTAACTTTGAGCGCGAGGCGACGAATCTTGCCGGGGACTGCGCGGTATTTGGCCGGGCAATCGAGTATGTCATCCTCAGAAAAATCCATATCAGCCGTTTCGGCAAGCTCTTCTGCGCACAAGACCAAGTAATCTCGCGCCATGAAGGGCGTTTCATTCGTGGTGTTTTCCATAAGGCAGTATAAAAAAGCGAAACGGCATGTCAAGCAAAAAACAGTTTGTCAGCATTACGCACGCGGAGCGAGACGCAAATTGCCTTGGCCGCAGTAGGGGCAAGGATTCATGTGTGCGCCGTCTTTGAGACCCACCCCGCATAGGCATGTGGGGCAAAGCGTGACGCCTTCACGAATTGGCTTCCAAGAAAGGCCAGAGCGCCAGCTTTCGTCTCCACCGACGCTGGGGATAGGGCAGTCTGTTTTGCGCGCGAGCATCTCCATGCGCCTGCGTCCTTGGGTGCCTGTGAGGGTGCAAGTAAGAACGCCATTGCTACTTACTGCGCCGGGGCGGTAGATGTTAAATAGGCAAGAGGAGCAGCTTTCAACCTCCGAGCGGTGCGGGTCAGCAAGCCATTCGGCAACCCTTTTCCCGTGCGCACGGGCCGCTAAAGGATTCATGGTTTAACCTCTCCGCCTTTGTCTGGGGCGCATAGGGAGCGGAATTGTTCGACAATCTCTCCAAATGTTTCGTGCTCGTCAAAATGCATTGTAGATTCGTCAAGAAGCCCATTATCGTATTTGTTTTGTGCGTCCATCGCATCCCGCATCAATTCTTTTACCTTCTCTTTGAGGTCTGGGCTGAGAGATTCTATAAAAGCGCGGTGTTTTTCTATGTTCATAATTTGACCTCGCTGCTATTCATAAAGCCGACTCTCACTAAAGCCGCGCAATAACTCTCAAACTTTTTACTTGTTTCTGTGTCCACGTACCCGCCGAATTGCGATGTGTGCGGACTTTTTTCAAACGACGGAATAAACCGTGACCCGCTGACCGTGCGCACCGTGCGCACCCTAACAGTGTTAAAGGACGACTCAAACATTTTTTCCGCCTCGGTAATTGTGAGTGTCTTAAATTGCGGGTTTCTTCTCATATTCCTTCCTTTGCTTCTGGCTGCATTTCAAATTTCAGCCGGTCTTTCAGCCTCTCAATTTCCGTCGCCTGCCCCGCTATCGTCGCGTCTGCCCATCGATTATACCGTTGACGAGGATTTAGCCTCGCCTGTTTTCCAGTATTGCCTACGCCTAAAGTGGGGTGTTTGTCGCGCTCTGATTCGTTCATTTTAGTATCCGAAACAACATCGCGGGAACCCTTATCGCCAAGCACGTTTGCCACGGTGCTTTATTCCCAAAGGTTATGTAGTATCGAGTTTTGTCTGATTCATCAATTAGCTTTTTCATCGTTACCCCCTCATTTTCTTCAAGTATTCTTGACAGTGATTGTAAGTCTCAGAGGACATGTGCTGAAACATTAAGGCGTTCAGACTCTCAATTTCCTTTGCCTGCTCTGAAATCTTCTGCGCTTGTTTTTCTATTTCTTCACACGCTTCTTTATGCAGGCCCGCAACTCCAGTAAGCATGTCACTTTTATCTGATACCGTGTATTCGAGTCTCGCTATCCTCTGCGCTTGGGAGTCTACTATTTCCGTAAGCAATATGGCTTGTGGCATAGCTAAAATCAGCAAATTACTGTCTCTGCCATACCGCTCGATTTTTTCTTTAATATCCGCTATGGCCTGCGCCTGTTCTGATTCTATTGGTGGGCCATTTACAGTGCACAGCTTGCAGGTCACGCGGCGTTTATGGCCGCGGAAAGTGTTTTTGCAGACGAAGCATTCGTTGGCATAGTTGCCATTTTCGTCGGCGAAGTCCTCTACCCAATCACGGGGCTTAACGTAACTCATGGCCAAAGCTCCAAAGAGCGATTTTCGGGAGTATCGGCTAAAATACCCGCGTCGATTGCGCAGAGAAGCCAGCCCTCAAATTGGTAGCGCATCCAAGCGTAGGAGTAGCAGCCATTGGAGTCAGAGGAGAGGCAAGTCGTGCGCCCAGCAGCCATCTGAGCTTTTTCAAAGCGAGCGACGACCTGTTTTTTGGTCATTTGCGCCATGCTGACCTCAGTTTGCGCCGAAGCAGGCGGCAATAGAGGGAGTGGCGCGCGGCCAGCTCATCTTTGGTGGGAGGCCGATAGGCGAAGTCATCCATGAAATTTCCCATGAAGGAAGCCATAGCCATAGCGGCCATAACCATGCCACGGCTCATTTTTTCGCCTTCTTCGGGGTGCTGCCGGCGAGAACGAGATTCCCGCTAAAGAGGTATGTTTCGCCAGAGGCCGGGTTGGTCACGCGCCCGGTCAAGTTATAGCCGGCTCCTCCGGTAGAGAATATGCGCGGGCTTGCTTTAAGGGTACCCCATGCCTTCGGGGCGGCCGGGGTTGTGGTGGCCTCAATGCGGATGAGCACCTCTTTTGGCGCGGCCTTATCCTTTATGAGAGGCTTGAGTTTTGCGGACTTTTTCATGGTTGTGGGCGCCTCCTTGGCGCGGGCGGAACGAAAATTGGCCATTCTTTGTCGCGGGCCGCGGTTTTTTTGCGCAGCTCGCGGCAGATGGCCTTGTAGGCGGGGTTTTCTCCCAAAAATTCCTCGGCTGTGAAATCTTCGGTGATGCTAAAATCCTCGAAAAGCTCGAGATCTCTGTAGTGGGATTCTATGGCCTCAGCTTGGCGCTCGATGAATGCCTTAGTGTTGGCGAGGTGGCTGATTGCCATATCCTTTATGGCGATAATTCGGCCATCTTTCTGCCGCCATTCAAGCGGCCTACCGCGCCAATCTGTCTTTAGCGGCTCGGACACGGGGCGGAGGCGCCGGGAGTCCTCGAAATCGGCCCGGGCAGAGAATTGGGCGGGGGTTTCCGGGCGCTCTGTAAGGTCATAGGGGTCATCGAAGAGGTCGTCAGGTATGTCGTGGCCAAATTCTTGCGCAAAACTCATGGTGGCTCCTTGATGTGCGCAATTACGCCGCGCTGCGGCTCGTAGTGCGCAGGCCAGTAGATCTCGCAGCCGCGCCCGCCGAGGGCGTTTCCTTTGCCAAGGTCGAAATAATCGCGGTCTGGATTCCAGTAAGGCTCATGCTCATAAAGATAGGTTTTGCCATCCCTATCGCGGGCGATGTAGTTTGCCCAAAGGGGCATCCCGTAGGCGCGAGGGATTGGGTCAGCCCAAGTCATGCGTGCTCCCAAAATACATTGGCGTATGGGTGCGTCGTATAGCTGCGGAAGCCGCTAAAATCGAGGGCGCTATCGAGGAGGATTTGCGCGCCATTAGGGTGAAATCCCCAAAGTACGCCGCGCTCGCTTGAGGGCAGGGATTTTGGGTTGTCGGTGGGCTTGAGTGTCACTCTGCGCCCGGCGGCCACGTCAGCTTTTATGGGATGAATCATTCGCGTCTTGTCTCCTTAAAGGCGTCGCAGCCTGTCGTTTTATCATATATGAAGGGGTGCCAATTCTGCCGATCGCCGGCCGGCATTGTGTAGCGCAGGCAATGCTGCCTGATGGGGCAACCGTCTCCGGGGCATTTTGCCATGTCATTATTCATCGGGTCGGCACCTCAATTATGGCGATGCGGGCGTCGCGCTCGTAGAGGCGGCGAAGGCGGTGGGCAAGCTCGGTGGGTGCGGTAATGTTTAGGCGAATGCTGTGCCTGCTTTCGTTCATGTGCGCCGTCGGCTCGCTGGCAAAGCCATTCATGCGGTATGTCTCGTGCTGGGGCCGAAGGCGGGTAAGCTCTTGTTCAAGCCCTAAAGTGAGTAGGTGAGTGAGCGAGGAGAGATCGCCGGCCATTGTCCGCTCGATGAGGTCTTTCGTGGTCAGGGAGAGCAGGTCGATGCGCTCGGGCTGGAAGTCCGAGATGCGTCGTGTCGCGGCCTGCGTGGCTGCCTCAAGGATGCGGCGGGTTTCGGCGCTCATCCCTCGGCCTCTTTTTGTGCCTGCCGGGCCGCTTGGGCGGCGAGGCCAGCTTTGTAGGCCGTCAGGATGCCAAGGGCCGCGAAGTCGATGAGCAAAAGCTCGAGTTCTTCCCGCGCTTGGGCGTTGCCTGCCAGCCGAGCGCGAAGCGGGGCCATCGTGGCCGCCGCGTCAAGCTGCGGGGTGCTGCGTTTGATGCTTGCCTCGATCGCGTCGAGGGTGTCTCCGTTGGTCATGTGTCTGTGCTCCTGTTCCTAAAGTGAGTCCTTGCTGGCGCCGGGGACGTAGGGTCAATGCGAGCTGTGAACGCAGCGCGCGGCCGGCGGGCAGCAAGGGTAAGCGCGAGAACCGAGATTCTGCGCGCCTCCCCAAGCACAAAAATTATGCGGAGGGAGCCGAGCAGGGCGGCATGTGATAAAGAGGGCGGCCTTTGAACTCATGCGGATGCCGGGTGGGGCGAGAAAATCGCATGGGGTACGCGCGATAGTAGCCATACCCAATTCACCCCTTCCGCGTTAAGGGTGGGGGGTCGATTTTGCAAGCCCCTGCCCTTCCCTCTATAGGCTAAAATTCCAAGGAAAGCCGCGTATTTGCGCGATTTAGGCAAATACAGCACGCGAAGCGGCAAAGCCGCTTCTATCCCTGTTTTATTCGCTATCTATGCCCTTTAAGGGGCTCCTCCTATGTATTTTGCGTATAAGAAGGCTAAAGTAAAGCCTATTGCCGCGCCAAGGGCAGATGTAGCGGCTATGCCTACATAAGAGGCAGGGCCATAGAGGAAGGGGATTAGCGCGAACTCGAGTATTTGCGCGAATAGCGAGGGTTTCGGGCGCTCGCCTAAGAGGCGAAGGCCTATAGACGAATGCACAAGCGAGTCTTTCGCTATAGTATAGCGATCGAACTGCTGGGCATTGGGCGTTTTTGCGCGCATTACCCCTACTGATGGTGAAAGGCCCTGCATAGGGCGGTCTGGTGAGCGCGTATGGGCGGCCTTATTAGGCAGCTTTGGGGCGGATTTGCTTTTTGGCAACTTTGTTCTCCTGTTTGGCGATTTCCATGGCCATCATGTTTACCGTGAGTCCGTATATAACGTAGGCGATTGCCTTCTCATGGCCACTGTAATTCTCGATGTAGGAGAGAAGCTCCTCTGGTGTTTTTGTCGCATAGAGGCCGCTGTGGCCGAGTTCTTCGGCGCGGGCCTTGAGGCGATTCGCTGGGTTGTCCTTGCGTTTTCGTTTGATTGGTGGCAGTCGGTCTTTAAGCATAGGGCAATCTAAAAAGACGAAATGGCATGTCAAGCAAAAAACGTGTTTTCAGTCCGGCGTTTCGGGCAAATTGCGGGCAGCGAAATAAGCCGCGCTGGTAGAGTCGCGCGAGAAGGCCGCGGTCGTGGTGATCTCGTTTCCGTCTTGCGAAACAAGCGACTTATGGTCGATTCTGCAAACGACTGATTTAGAGCCTTCCAACAGAAAGACAGCATTAAGGCCAAGCGTGCAATCTGGTAGGATGAGTGGCTCCACATAGAGGCACTTTGCGGGCGCAACGCGATCTGCGGATGTGATGAGGTACGTTTCGCCGGGCTTGATTTCGAGCGAGGCAGAGACTTCGCCTATGATGGTTGCGTTGAGTCTGTCGATCTTTTCGGCGGATTCCGCCATCTGGTCGAGAAGCTCTCTGTGGGCGGCCTCAAGAGCAGCGAGGGCGGAGAGCTTGGCGTTTATTGCGGGGGTCATGAGTGGCGTTCCAGCGGCGCGCCTACGGCCTGTGGTTGCGCTAAAGAAGGCTGGCGCATCTTGCCGCGGGCGACGCGGTGGTGGTATTGCATGGCGAATGACATCGGGCGGAAGTTGCCATTCATGCGCGGCTGGCTAAAGATGGCGCGGGCTCCGGCGTTTGGGTTGGCGTTAAGTTCGCGTTGGTGAGCGCGCTGCTTACGGCGGCTATTGAGGCGGCGGGCGGCTCTATGTGAGGCTATGCGCAGTAGCGTCGCTGGGCGGGAAGCCTTGCTTGCGGGATTTCGTTTCATATGGTTCTCCAATGACTGTCTTTAGGTTGAATGGGATGATGAGGCGAATGGGCACCTCTTCAACGATAACTTGTAGCTCAATTCGCGCTTCGGCGATGTCCAGTTCAGGTGGAAATTTGAAGTCAAGCTCAAGCTCTCGTATGAGTGGCGTGAGCGCGGCTTTCACCTCTTGCTCCTTTTCAGGGCCGAGGCGAAGTGCTGCGAGGTCTATTTCCATCTAAAATCTCCGTTGCTGCAGTATGGCGTTGGCAAGTTTGATTGCCTCCGAGCCATAGGTGCGGCGAAGCTCAAGTTCACTTTCTTGGTGCTCTCTGATTATTGCGTCAGAGGCTTCAAGCCTTTCACGGAATGATGGCCCGTCATGTAGCAGCTTCTTGGCGTGCTGTTGCTGGCGGCGCTGGGCGTCCCTGCGTGTGGCCTCGATGCGTGAAAGCGCGGTAATCGCTAAAGAGTGTGTTCCCATGCTTTGTTTAGCCTTTCTTGGGCTTTGTCGCCTTTCTTGGGCTTTGTCGCCTTTTTGGCCGGCGCTTTTTTAGGCGCAGCTTTCTTGGCTGGTTTCTTCTTGGTTGTTGCCATTGATGTTCTCCTTGGTTGTTTTTAGGCTTATGATTAAAAAATGTGAGCGCGAGTTTTTAGGCCCGCGCTCACGACACACACAATTAAGAAGGTAAGTGACAAATAACGTATGGCCGACTGCGCTTCGCTCCGTCGGCATATCTCTGTAAAGTGAATGAGCATTTTCTTTAGTGAGTGGCTGAACACATTTGCGAAACGGTGTTAATAAGGGAAAACGCGCACAGCGTGTCAAGCATAAAAAATAAACGTATATTATAGGCCGTTCGTCTTTTCGTGGTTGGTGATGGATGCGGCGAAGGCGTCGCGCAGCTCTCGGGCCGTCTTGAGTGAGTACGCAGTTTCAGATTGGCCGCCCCGGATGAGCAGGGCGGCGTAGTGGTCAAGCGCCATAGCGATGACCTCCTTTTCGTAGTCAGTGAGCTTCATGAGCGCCTCGGGCCATCGTATATGACATCTTCAAGGTCGAGGTCATGCTCCACGCTGAGCTTGTTGGCCGCGGCTTCTAAAGTATCGAGTTCGGCGGCGCTGGCGCTGTGGCGGCTTTCCGCGATGTCTGAGATCCGCTCGCAAGCGAGGCGGCATAATGCCACCGCCTCGTCTCTTGTGAGCGCCATCATTCTCGCTGCTCCCCGATCTGGCTGATCGTTGGGCGGCCCATGAGCGATGGGTAGGTGTTGTCGAGGAAGTGGTCGATGTCTTGGTCGTGCTCAGCCAATTCCAGCGGCGTTCCGTGCTTTTGGATGTAGCTCCGGGCGAGCTGCAGGCCGCGCATGATCGTGAATGCGCGAAATACTGCCTTCCTGTCACCATTAAGGCGAATATCATTTAGCGCCCGAGTCAGTTCATCGTCGCCTTTATCGAAAAAGACGGTCAGGCCATCTTTTCGCTTCGCTTCGATGTATTTGCCCCGGTCGATAGATGACTCGATGTTTTCTGTTTTTGTTAAATCCAGCATAAAGCCTCCATTTTGTGTGTTTTTGGCATTTTCAGCCAAAACCGGCGATTTTAGGCAAATCAGCGGTTTTCGCTAAAATTGGTGGCTGGCGGGAGTTTTTGGCTCCCGCCGGCGCTTTTAGGTGAGCAGGCCCAAAATCTTGAGTCTGTCAGCCCAAGGAGTGAATTTGGCAGTCAAATCTGCGCCGTTGCGGGAGAACCAGCATTGGCGGTAGAATTGATTTGCCTCCCACACTCCTACGTTGTCGCCGATGACCTTTGCGAGCGTCATTACGGCCTGCAAAACTGGGTCGGTCATGTGTGGCTTGGGAAAGCGGCTGAATCCGTGCTTTTCGTATGGCACGACTTCGGCCCCCTGGGCTCCTCCCTTCACGAAGTCAATCGGCTTTGCCTCAGTGGCGTCAGTGTTCGCCCTAAAGTGAGCCTTGCTTTGCGCGAGCAAAGGGGCAAACAGTCGGGCTTTTTCGGCTTGGTCTGTCATTTGTGGGTGTCTCCATTCAGGCAGGGTGTCAAGGTGGCACGGGTGACAGGGCAGGCAGGCAAACGACAAAGGGGAGACGGTGCGAGCGTCTCCCCTTGGCGTCTGTCAGTGAAACACGGCGTCAAGATCGGCGAGGGTCTGAGCGTCGGCGCGTTCTCCCGTAGTGGCGATGAAATCGCGCATTTCGGCGGCGCATCGGCGGCAGATGTTCCCAAACGTGGCGCACGGTGTCCCCTTCCCGCGTTTGCAAAGGTTGCAATGCGGGCGGGCGGCGCGTGGCGGGCGTCCGGTCATTTCGTCGAGTCGGCGTGTGTCTGTGTGTCCTGTCATGTGTGTGTCCTTGGCAGGGTGTCCGGGCGCGGTGTGTCCGCGTCTCGGTGGTTTCCCCTGTCCGATTGACGGGGGAACGGGTGAGCGTTCCCCCTGTCTCAGTCTTTACGGCAAGCGGTCAGAATCGCGTGACAGTCAAGTCACGGTCTGGCAACGAGTCTAAAAACGCGCGAGGCACGTTCATTTTCAGCGCGAGAAAAACAGCAAATTCCCTCTCAAATTTTGAGAGGTACGCGGTTTTTTGTGCGCGGTCAATGTTTCGCAGCGTTTGACGCATGGCGTCAAGACGGGTTGCGAAGTGTCCCACGGAGTGTAGCACATTGAAAAGCACGACAGCAGGGGTTCCGAAAAAGGGTTCGGCAGATTCTCCCTCTGAGGCAGGCACGGCGAGCGCGTCTGTCTTTTTGAGAATATCGGCAGCGATTGCAGCGCATTTGTCAAGCGTCGCGGCGTCCGTTTTAAGGGTCGTTGCGATCATGGCAGCGATGGCAGGAAATTCCTTTTCGATGCGTGCGACGTCGTTTTCACGTTTCGCGGCGGGCGACGCGGTAGGCGTCGCAGTAGCAGCGGAGAGCGTTTTCACGGCGTCAAGAATCGACAGCGCGGCAGTCGGTTTAGCGACAGTCGGCGCGGGCGATTCGGTCACAGCAGGCGAAACGGGGTTTCCCTTTTTGGTTTCTGCGGTCGTTGTTGTTTCTGTTTTCATTGTGGTGTCCTTGACGGGTCGGGATGGCGAGCACGTCGGCGCGGTTAGGCGTCGCGTGTCACGTCGCACGGTGTCCGTCAATCGGGCAGGGCATATAGACGGCAGAGGCGGCGAGGTGGCGCGTGCAGTCGGGTTGTCAAAGTGTCAGCGCGTCCGGGTTCCATCGGGGCGACGTGGTGACAGACGGAAAGTAATAAAACACGGGCAAGGTGTCAAGCAAAAAACAAAAAAGAGACGGCGAGCAATGACAAGTCATTGACAAATAGACGGCGGATTATGTCACGCAAAAGCGGCGCATATGGCAGGCAGACGCGACGGCAGGGCATAGGGCGAGCGCGTGGCGCGTCCGGGTGTCGATGGCAGGCGAGCGCATGGCGAGGGCAGGCAGGGCAAGCGGTGAGGCGTCCGGGCATCGTGCGCGGTTTTTGTCTCATGGCATGGCGTGCGGTGTGTCGATAGTGAGAGGGCAGGGCGGCGCGTGCGGTGTGCGTGTCGTGCGTCTCTGTCCCGGTGCGCGTGTGTCGCGTGTCCGGGTGTCTCGGTGTGCGTGTGCGCGCGGTGTGTCGTGTGTCGGCATGGCGCGCGCACGGCGGGGCATGGTAGGCAGTCGGCAGGGTGTCCCGGTGTCGGCGCGTGCGTGGCATTAATAAGACGGGAAAGCGTGACACGGCACGGCAAGCGGCGCGCTAAAGCAGGCAGGCGGCCCACCCGGAGCGTCGGCGGAGATCGTCGGCCCGCCGGGAGACGGGATTCTTTAGGGCATTGACGGCCCGCCGAAGACGGCGTTGGCCAGCGGCCCAGCTTTTAGGGGTGAGGTTTTGGGCACGGCTGGAGACCGGCGCAGCATTGAAAATGGGGTTTTGACCACGGCTGGAGACAACCTCGGCCCTTCGGGCGCTCGGTAAGAGCCTCGGCCCTTCGGGCCTCAGCCTGCGCCTTCTCCGGGCTGTCGCCCTATGTTGCTGCGACCCCTGCAAACATTGGGTTTCTTTAGGGCTGGTGGCGGGGCGAGGAGGGCGAAGCCTCGATGCGTGGGTGAGGAGTGGGCGTAACCTCATGGACAAGTCCAAAGATCAAGCAAGTATAGGGTGTAATAGGTAAATCTCTAAAATGTAGTAGAGCAGTGGCTGTATGTTTGCGCGCGGAAAAGGGGGAAATGGGCTGAGTCTTAGGAGCAGAAGGCAGAAGCTAAAGACGAAGGCGGCCGCATCTTTGCGCGCGGGGCGGAGAGAAAACCGGCCCTCGGCGCCTTTCAGCGCCAAAGAAGCCAAGGAACGGACATCACACGAGAAAATATCGAAGCCCAAACTACACAGCGCCTTAAAAGCATCAAGCAATAAGCAGAAGAAAAGCGCAAATTATTGGACCGAAACTTTCGCGCGCAGGGAGGCGATGAGCCTAAAATACCGAAGCGAGCGCACAAGGCGCGGCACGGAATTGAACCTCTCGCATGGCATGAAGAAGGACTGCCCATTCGCGCACCAAAGCTCGCCGCCGAGATAACCACGGCGATCGACATAGAAGGAGAAATGAAACCTCTTCATGGCTGATCTCGCATAAACGCGGCGAACGCCTTGCAGGCGTCGGCCAACGGGCCAGTGATCTCAGACCCGAAAAGTTTCTCTAACGCTTTGCGCCCATGCGCGTAGCAATATGGACTACCGCCAACAATCATGGTGGGCTTTCTAAAGCAGTTGCGCGCGGGGTCTGACATGAAGTAGCCGGGGAGCTTTTTTGAGCATTTCATGGTATTAGTTTTCATGAAGCCCGCCTAAAAGCATGCGCTCATCGTGCGCGAATAGGAAGTTGACCGTGCGAACCGGGCCAAACATTAACCAAGCGACTTGAAGGTGTCTTAGGGCAGGGTCAGTCCAGATCATAGCCTTGAGGTTAATGCGCTGATTAATGTCGAGGTCTTTATACCTGCATTCAGCCCAAGTTTTCACGTGGCACCTCCGCAGCTTTCAGCTCTAAAAGTTCGATGCAAGGCTTGAGCGCCGACTCAGCCATGCCAAGAGCGACGGGGATGACGCGCGGCAAGGACTCATGCCGGCGAATTATGGCCCCAATGTCGTTAATGACAGCCTGAATGGACTCTTTCGCCTCGGCGATTTCGTGGTGCGTCATGGTGCTCTCAGTGAGCGGAGGACTATGGCGCCCTCTTGCATCTTTTCAGGGTTATGCGTGGTGAAGTTGGCCACGCGGCAGCCGGCCTCTTCAAGCGCGGTGATGAAGGCGGTAAGATGCTCATTTGATGGATCGCCAAGGAAGCGGATTGATGGGTAGGCCGAGCTATAAAAGGCACAGCTATAGCTGGTACCATTGGCCGAATTGAATTTGGTGGTGAGAGCGGATAGGGTGGCCCGTGTTGGCAGGCCGGTGCGGAATTGTAGCGGAGCTGACATTTGGTTACCTCGTATGGTCAAAGAAGTCTATAAGTTCGCGCGCGTGGCGGATGCGCACGCGGAGCGAGGCGATGAGATCGGCGTTAATCCACCTAAAGAGAAAGAAGGCCGACTCAATATCGGCCAGCTCTTTCTCCAAGGCAGCAAGCTGAGCCTTACCTCGGTCGAGCTGCATCGGGAGGCACGAATAACCCTTGCTGGCGCGCATCGACTTTAGGGGAAAACCATTCGGGAGCAAGCAGGCGATAAGCCTCTGCCAGAAACTTTGCGGCTTCCAGCGTGGGGCCAACGGCAACCGGCGCGCCTTTGGCGTGGGCGGCATGGGCGAAGTCAACGCGCTCGCATGAGGATATGACCGCATCCCGAATCTCTGAGGCAAGCGCCGACTCACTGGCGGGAGACATTACGCGGCACCCGGCCGGTCGGCCTCGATTTCAATAACCGCAGCCAAAGGGATGAACAGGGTTTTGTTCTTCCCGGTGAACTCAGCGACGACGAAACCCTCCTGCACGCGCATGGTCGTGGGGTTGTCGTCTGCCACCGTGTCAGTGACGGTGAGGACGAGGGGCGTGCGGAGAACACTGCCACCGTAAGTGACCTTTTTGATTTTGTGTTCGTTGATGGTTTTCATGTGTTGCTCCTGTTTGAAGACTCAGCGTTATCGGGATTGCCCGTCAATATATTTGCGGGGTGCGCGTACTCTAAATAGACACCGCGTGAGCTTTTGGTGAGCACGAATCCGCGTAGGCCCATGAGGGTGATGACCTCCATAATCCGTATGGAGAGGTACTCCCGGTGGGCCAGCGTGTTCGGAAACTCCTGAATCTCAACGGTGTTTTTGGGATTGGCCATAGCCCACGAGACAGCGAATAACGCTGTCGCCGTAGTGCGCCCTGACTGCCGAGCGCCGGCATGGCCGGCGCTGACAGCGTGAGCGAATTGGGTGGGTACGTCGGAGATCATACCTTGCCGCCAACGATGTCCTTTAGCAGCTTGAACGAGCCTTCTTGAAGCCCCTTCTCCTTGGCAACGGACATGGCTTTGCGAAGCTGCAGGCCGCGGTGGTGGGTAGCGACGTTGGTGAGCGTGTTGTAGAGAATCCACGCCGTTCCGGGGCGCTCGACCTCATCCATGCCAGCTCGGTGATTCCAGATCTTCTCGGCCGCCTCGATCACGTTCACGGGCATCTTCACGCCTTCGTGGGCGTACCTAAAGATATTTTCGGACCTATCTTTGGTGAGTTCGATGGTCGCGGCTTGGCGCCATACCGGGAGGACTTCGCCGGCGAAGTTATCGACGAGCTGGCGGATGTAGGCTGGCTCGACAAGGTTGCGCACGCGGCCTATGTGCTTCTGTGCGGCCCCGGCGTGCTTGCTCCACGCCATAAGCCCGTTGAGGCACACAAGGCGCATGGCCCCAACCATGATTGAGAAATTCATGGAGAGATCGTAGCTATTGAGAACGTGCAGGCTGGGCTGCAGCCAATCCTTCTCATTTATGGCCAAACGATCGCCAAACCCGAAGGTCAGCTTCATCTGCCCGCCATTGTTGGATAGGCGCAGGCTCGGCTTTAGGTCGATTCCGGGGATTTTGTCGAGCGTCTCAAAGATCTGCTCGCAGACTTCCCGGTGGCGGATGAGCTGGTACTGCTTGGAAACCACAGCGTACACGTTGTTGAGGTCATTCGGTGGGCGGACGACCTTGTATTCTTTGACCAAGCCAGCGGGCGGCTCGCCATCTTGGGGGTTGTCATTGGCCACATAGAGGCTGGCCAGCTCGGCGTCGGGCATTGCGGCCAGCACGTCTTCGTAAGTGGCCATGGGAGTTGCGTAGTGAGCGCGGTGGAGTAATGTTGATGCTTGGGACATTTTATACCTTCATTGGCATGACGAGTGCCTTACAGTCAGTCGATGTGAAGTACAGGGGGCGCGAGTAGCCATCCACGCTGATGAGCTGCGCGTTCTTGCCAATTTCAATGACGGAGTGAAATTCCGCATCGTCACCAAGCAGCTTGGCCACTGCAGTCATGTAGGCATGGTTTACGCCACCAGCGATGTAGGCACGGGGCGCTTCGGTACGCCCGCTATTAGCGTGCATACAGGTGAGATTGCCGTCATCGTCAGTCTGCCTAAAGGCATAGTACGGTTCGCCGGTAGGCTCAACACGGAACTTTATGGGGTTTGAGGGGAGGTTTTTCGTCCACTTAACCGCCGCAAAGGCCGAGGCGTTGAACGGGATGCTGTGCGTGTACTGAGGGATGACACGGCTGATGTCGGGAAACTTGCCTTCCAGCAGGTTGTCCTCGTAAACGACCGTGTATCCATCGAGCACGAAGGTTATGCGGAACCGTGTTGTGTTCCACATGATGAGATAATCGACCTTCTTGAACGCTAAAAACTTGGTGAGCGCGGCGAACGGGATGGTCGGGTCTTCATGCGGGCCGGTGGGCTTGTCAAACAGCTTTAGCGAGAGGTCAGCAGTGAGTTCCCCGGCAACGCGGCCGTCAGTGACCCAAAGGCGCAGGGCCGTGGGCTGTGAAAGCTCAAGATGCAGGCCACTGTAAATGTACCGCTTGTCGTCGGTCGAGGGTAGCGCGCAGAGCGCAAGAATCTTGGCCCGTTGCTGCTCTGTCTCGATGGTGATGCTGCCCTCGGCCTCAAACTCTTCGGGCAGAGCGTATTTGATCGTGTGATCGGCTGTGCCGTCGCCATCTTCGGCGATGGGGGCAAGAGGGACTTCGGCTCCCTGCGCTGATCTGATGATGTGCCGGCCGTCTTCTATGACAATCTCGGCACCACTGGAAAGTAGCGCGAGGTTAGCATGTGACAGCCAACTCACTGGGGCAGTAAGCCCCGCGCCATCGTGTTTCACCGCTATAGACCCGCCAAGCGTTGTCATCGGGCAATCAATACGATAGCCGCGAATTAGGTACTTGTCTTTGTCTTTTCGGATTAACTTTGATAGCAAACTTGAAAGTTGCTTCATTGGTAACTCCTTGCCCCTGTCGCGTCAATCGGGTTGGCGTCGCGGGGCAAGGTCAGTAAACAAAAAGCGAAATAGAGTGTCAAGCAAAAAACGAATCGTCAAGGGTAAACACGCGCGACGAAGGCAGTTTTCGTTTCGAGGCTTACCAGCGTCTGCGAGGTTCCGGCGGTCTTATTAATGACCACTTCATAGGTTTTCGTCTTGGTCTTCACCGTGTAGTATGAGTACACCTCGGCGTCGAACGGAACCAGCTTGGGTACATCGGTTTCGTGGTTGGGCACAAGGTCAACCGTCCAGTTTCCGTTGGCGTCGGTTTTCACAGTGATGCCAGTGTTATCGACATGGACGGCACCATTGTAGAGGCTGGGGCGGCTGAGAGTTACGACGATGGAGTCAGCGAGGCCAGAGCCCTCGGCGGTGACTTCGCGGCCACGAATGGTGACCAGATCGACAACATCGGTGACGCCTTCGGCGAGCTTATCGTACTCGAAAGCAATCTGTGTGAGGTAAGGAGTGGCCCCGGTAGGGTCGCCCATAAAGTAGCCAATGATGGCGAAATCGAATATCTGCCCAAGATATGTGGGCAGGCGAGAGAGCGCCTCTTCTGAAAAGAGCGCCTCATGGAGCTGCGCGTCAACGTAAGAGTTGGTGGCGGCTTCCCATACTCCGGTTGTGGTGTTGTATTTCCAGTAATCGCTGCCAGATTTCACTAAAAATTTGAGGCGCGTGCTGCGGCGGTTGCCGGCGATAGCGACGTTGGAGACTGCCTTTACGCCAGCGAGGCTGACGGTGGCAACAGAGCTGGTGTTGCCAGTGTTGGTGGGGTCAACAAGCGTGACACGGCCAGCAGCGACAGCGAGCTTGAGTGGGTCGAATACCGCGTTTGCGGAGTTGGTGAAATCGTTGAAATACTTATCCATTCACTACTGTTATGCGCCGCGCTGCTCCATCAACATCTTTTTGGCAAGTTCGCGCGTGGACTGATACTTGCGGGCGGCCCCAGCGGGGGAGCGTTTGCGCGCGGAGGCGATATTGCGCAGCTTTGTGGCCTCTTTAGACTCACTCAGGTGGCCCGGATAAAATTCTGATAGGGGCAGCACTTTTTGGAGCGTCAGGCAGAAGCTGTGGGTCTTGCAGCAAGAGCGGCAGAGCGGCTTATTGTAGTGGGGAAAATCAACCTTTTTGCACAGAAGGCACTTTATGCGCCCCATTGCGTCTACCGGCTTTAGCGGGTACTTTTTGTTTCGTCTTTGTTTCTGTTCCATTTTGAAGTTCCTGTAGCTGCTGTTTCGCGATCAGCAGGCGTTCTAATTTCCTTTTGAGCGCCGCGTCCTTTATATCAAGCTCGCGGAGCTTCTCTTGATGGTATGCCCTAAAAATAGCGTTACTCTGGCGCCTGCGCGCGACCGCAAGCATCTCGGTGGCAACGCTCAGTGCCGCCTTTTGAGTGCTATCGAGGTTTTTTGGGAGAACGAGGGGCTTTGGTGAACTCATTTCTGTTCTCCTCAATTTCCGCCATAAATCGCTGGTTCTTGGCCGCGTGGTAGGCCCACACTACGAGCGTGTAAAAAAGGTACGCCACGCCAACGATGGTGGATAGGAAAGCGACGATGAATAGAGCCTCGCGCATCAGTGGATGCTCCCTACGATCTTGCCGTTGCCGCGGCGCATATTCGGCGGGAGCGCGATGCGGTGCTTGAGCGCGTCGGGGTCAACGCTCATGTCGCCAAGCTTAACGTCGCGAATGTCCTCGTTCTTCATGCGCTTTTTAGCGAGGCGCAGTAGGAATAATGCCATCTCAGCCATAGCCTTCGGTGTAGCGAGGCACATGAGCTGGGTTTCTTCGACTTTAGCGGTATCGGTGGGGATGGTGAGGACGATAAACTGCCCGACATCAGTGACTGTTTCAGGGTCGTGTCCCTCTATTTTGACTGTAATTGTTGCCATAACTGTAGCTCCTAAAATAAACCCCGCCGGGTTAGGGCGGGGCCAATCGAGTCTTTGCCGAGTAGGTTAGTACATCGGCTGCGAGATCATCGAGTCGCCTTCCAGTTTCGGCCGCTGAATGCGGTCGAGAACAGGGTTGTGGCCGGGGTGCAGTGGCCTGCGCGAGAAGTTTGGTGACAGTTCGTGATGCCCTTGAGTCAAGAGCATCTCGTTACCGCCAACCGAAGCCATCTTCGCGAGGGTCTGCAAGCCGCCACCTACGGTAGCTGGGTTCTTGAACTTCGGGCGCGCTTTGGGGTATGATTCCCCCATTCGCTCACCGCCGCTCATGACACCATCAATGTCCATATTGTCGTTCATAGTATCCTCCTTGCAAGGTAGTTATAGAGCTGTGTTGCTGTTCGCTACCCCGTCAAGTCGATTACTCAGCAGTAGCGAGGGCCGCTTCGGCTTCTTGCTCTGTGTAGAAATAGTTTTCCCACGGCTGAATGCCCTGAACGGCGATTGCGAGCTTCTTGCAGGCGAACACCTGAAACAGCGCGAACTCGCCCCGGAGGCCGACTGTAGATACAGGGAAGAACGGCGCGATGATAGCGAGGCCAGCGATAACGTCATGCTGGTCTTTTACCGTATCTTTGCCTTTGGCTGCGAGGAAGCGCAGTGACTCAATCCAGTCTTGGATGACAGCGAAGTCAGCGCCGAACTTATCAGCAGCGCGAGTTTCGATGTCCGCGAGGGACTTTTCATCGAGGCTTTTAGCCAATTCGACGTTCACGTACTCGGTCGGGATGTCCCCGCCGTCTACGAACTTATTGCCAGCACCATCTTCTTTAACTTCTACTTCACTCATTTGATTCTCCTGTACACTTATTCCTGAGATTAATCAGAGGCACACGGTAAATAAACGAAACAAAGTGTCAAACAAAAAACGTCATTTCGTCATCATCCCGCGCAGCAGATTTTGGAGCACGCCACCGCCCTGTCCAGAGGCGGCAGCCGCCGCTGCATTGCCCGTGGCATGGATGGTGAAGCCGTCTTGCTGCTGTTCACCGAGCTTCTTGAGGCCATGGAGCATGGAGAAATAGCGGCTGATCTCGTTGGAAAGCTGGGGGTCAAGCGCCCCGCCGTCAGCCCGCTCAAATACGGACGAGCGCATGATACGCTCGTACTGCAGCTTGATGATGTTGGTGGCGGATTCGGGCAGGGTTTCTTCGGCCTTCTTCTGCATACTAAAAACGTCAGCGAACTGTATGCGGCAGGCCGAGTTGGGCGTGCTTTTAGGGCAGCGATCGGAGATGAGGCAAGTATTGCATTGCAGGGGCAGGTTGCGCGACAGATCACCGCGAACAGGGGCTTTAGGCGGCCCAGCCTCGGCCTCAACGAGCGGGTGCATGATTGGGCGCTCAAAGGCAATGTCGCTGGGGGCGACCATAGCGCCCTCTTCCTCGGAATCAGGGGCCATCACAGGCTCTGGCCATTCTTCTTCGACATCCGGGGGAAGCGCGGCCTCGATGTCAGGCCCAGCGTCTTCTGCGGGCAGCATCTTGTCGTGCTTTTCGGCCTCAAACTCAGCCAACAGCTCATCGCCGGTAGTGGCCTCGCTGATAATTTTACCCTTCTTTCCCATAATAACTCCTTTTCGTCTAAGCCAGTAGGCCCGCCTCTTCCCGGCGACGCGCTGGTGCTGGTCAAGCTCCATCCACGCCACGAGGTTGAGTTTATTTACTTCTTTGTAGTCGTCCTTCTTTATGGCCTCAAAGTCAATGTTATATTTTCGGCAGACATTCACAAGGCGAGGGCGTATGCGCTTCTTGTAGTCAAGCCCATAAGTACGCATCTTGCCTGCGCGAAAAACGTAGGTCGAACCGTACTTCTGCCCACCAAGCCAAGTGAGTGAGTCCACACTGCTAAAATTGAGCGCGCGGAGATCCTCTTGCTTCGTCATGGCGTACCCATGAGTGCGCGTGCGATTGCGCTGCGCGGTGAGGATATGCTGGCGAAGCTCGCCTACATGCTTGCTCGACCGATTGTGAGTGTTGAAAGCAACATAGTCAAACTTCTTGTAGAAGTCATATTTAAGCCACTCGGATAGTGACGTTGTGGCAAGCAGCGTGGGGGCGATGTGGATTTTGTACTCAGGAGCGCGAAGAAACCAGCCAACCATGTCGGTGTAGCTAAAGTCATCGGAGTGGGCATCGACAGCGCCGAGCACCGTAAAGTGGTGGCGATATTCGCGCCCAAACTCGTAATACTCGCGGGTGTAGGCATCGAGGGTAATATCGAGTTTGGCCTGCTTTACAGCCTGCTGTAGCGTAAACCCACCTGAGTCGAGAAACACGAAATCAAAGCTTTTTAGGTCATTGAGGATGTCGGCCATGTTTTCTTGGCCTTGGCGCAGTTTTTGGCGAAGGTAGTAGTAAGAGAGGAGGCAGCCTTTGACGCCCATAGAAATCATGAGCTTGCGGAAGTAGGAGCCTTCGGCGCCGGCGAGAAGGACGACCTGCCCTACATCGGGGTAGGGGCGGAACTCCATGCCATTGAAGACTTGGTAGGTTGGGACTTGTATCGAAACACTCATAGCTTAACAGAAAATAAGCGGGGATTACTCCCCGCTTAAAACGGTCTTATCGACCGAGGGCGCGGCCGATTCTTCGCAGACCGGCACGACCTGTGGTTCCGGTAGCGCGTGCTACACGGCGAGTGGCCAAGCCACCGCCGAATACTGCGCCGAGCGGACGAATCCGACCACGCTGCACACCACCGAGACCCTGACGACGGCCTGCGCCGCCTTGTCCTGATTGTCCCATAGTTATCTCCTTGCCTTGATGATTTGCGGGTTTCAGGCGAAGCGAGCTTCACTTTCGGAGTTTCCATCAATCAAGAAGCAAACTCAGCGTAAGAGATGATTCGCTGCCGTCAAGGCATTTTGGGCACGCACGCACTGATCGCACGCACCGCAGCGAGGGTGAAATTCACAGGAGTATGTAAGCGCAAGGTCAACGCCAAGGGCAACCCCAAGACGGACAATCTCAGCTTTGTCGCTTTTAGTGTCGAAGAAGGGGGCAAGAGCAGGCACAGCAGGGTGAAAGCAGCTAAAAGCGATGCGGTTAAACTCAGCGAGAAATGTGGGGTCGCCGTCACCAGAGGTCTGTCCGGTGTCGTATAGGTGCCATACATCTTTGTCGAACTGCAGCCCGTAATACACGGCATCAGCACGGATAGCCGCAGCGTAAGAGTGCGCCTCGGTGAAAAAGCGCAGGTTCCTGCCTTGCACATAGCTCCATACCTTTTCGTAGTACCAATCAACATCGGCGCCGATACAGATATTGTCAGCGGCTGGGCGGTACCCTTCGCGGCGGATTCCATCATCGCCCATGAAACAAAAGTCGGGGATAGTGATACGGAGAGGCAAGAATTTCGCCTTAACAGTAACGCAATGTCGCTCACAAAGAGGCAAGGTTTCGCGGGCAGATAACTGCCCATAGTCAAAAAAGACCGCGTGGATTTCGGCGGCAGGAAGCATAGCCCGGAGGAGGTAAAGAAGTACAGTAGAATCAATGCCGCCAGAGATGACGACGACTATACGCGAGCGGCGAGACGCGGCCAAAAGCAGCAGATCAGTAGTTATGTGGGGGAACGCCTCAATAATGGAGCTTTGCGCGGAGTGCATCTAACCTCTCAGGGGCGAGCAAATCAAGGTAGTCGCTATAGAATTTCACCTCATTAACAAAATCTACGCTAAACCCTCCTAAAGTGGCGGCCGCAGAGATGGCCTCATTGTAGAAATCGGTGTAGGCGATGATGTGTTCATACTTATGCCGAGTGAAATACTCGCGCGTAAGCTGCATGGCCCTCCAACGATTTGGCACGCCAGAGTCGTAATGGGGCATAACCGGCCATAGTTCTTGAGGGACAACGCCTAAGACGCCGGTAACGATTATGAGGTGATAGCCATTAGGGAGTGTGCGGGAGACAGCAGAATGCAGCTCTGAAGGGTACGGCTTATCGGCAGCGCAGGGGACAAGCACACACTTACGGTGAGCGGGGGTAAACCCGTGGAGGGATTTAAGGTACGCAAATATCTCCGGGCGGTGGAAAGATCCGTTACAGGTGACTAAAAAGCTGGGCGCGGCTGCGTAGTCTTTGGGGACAAAGCCCCACTGCGCGTCAACTTTCCATAGAGCGTCGGCTGTTTCCGGGCGAAGAGAGCAAAGAGCCTCAATGACACCGCGGGGGTAATGATCGAGGTGGGGACAAAAAGAATCCTCATCAAAATGCACGCGGGAGCTGGAAACCTTGTGCCCGAGATAAGTGAGTAAGGGAACCCATGACCGAGGGGCGGCCGTTATGGTAACACACCCATCAGACCTTGCGGTAGTGGTCAAAGATTCAAAGAGCTTGAGCCAGAGTCCGTAGGTATCTTCGTAGCGTTTGCCCGAAGGGAGCGTGGATAAATCAAGGGTCACTTAGATAACGCCGCGTCCCGAATCTTACAAGAATCGCACTGCCCGCAGGGGGTTTTACCACCAGAGTAACACGACCATGTGAGGTCAAACGGCACACCAAGTTCCCTGCCTTTTCGGACAATGGCGATTTTTGTGAGTTTGATGAGGGGAGCCTTGACAGTGATGTCACCTTTTTTAGTCGCCTTTTTTATCAGCCGATTGTACGCGCTGACGAATGCGGGGCGGCAATCCGGGTACCCAGAATAGTCCACAGCATTAAAGCCTGTGTAGATAAGGGATGCCCCAATGGATTCAGCGTAGGCTAAAGCTATGGATAGAAACACCGTATTCCGCGCGGGGACATAAGTTACAGGGATAGCCTTCGCCATGATTTTTTCGCTGCGCCCTAAAGGAACCGCGATGTCAGCGCGGGTCAATGCCGAAGCCGCGACAGTAGACAACGCCAAATTGACCGTAACCTGCGCCCGTAGGTTGGGGAACCGTTTGGAAGCGGCTGACAGCAGGCGCTTGGCGTAAGTGGCCTCAACCTTATGGCGCTGCCCGTACTTGAAGTTTATGGGGTAAACTTCATGCCCGCCAGCCAGCAGCGAGTAAAGAACTACGGAGGAATCAAGCCCTCCTGAATGCAAACATACAACCTTTTTCATACGCCCTCCGATATTAAACGAATACACTCTTGCTTGTCGATCTTGCCGCGGATGGCGGCGGTGGTGGTGAGGCCGTCAGTTTCAACCCCGCGCACAGTCATGCAGGTATGAGTGGCCCGCATCTTGACGTAGATACCATGGGAGAAAGTAAAATTGTAGAGGTGGTCGGCGATTTCGTCAGTAAGCGACTCCTGAGAGGTAGGCTTGGACGACAGATGGCGCACAAGGCGCGGGATTTTAGAGAGGCCGATGACCTTTTTGTCGGGGTGGTAAACAATGTCGATATGGCCCATGACCGGCAAGTGGTGGTGCGCGCAGATGGTGCGAATTGGCACTTTATGTACCGCAACATAGGAGTCACCATGGTAGGGGAACATGGTCATTTTGAAGCCATGCTCGCGGTACGCCTCAGAAAATTCGTAGGCGAACATCTTGGCCACCCGGAGAGGGGTGTCCTCAGTATCAGGGGTATCAGTGGGCAGGCCGACTGCAGCCATGAATGCGGCGTAGTGCTCGGCTGCGGCGCGAAGCCGCGGGTTGATGGTGAGGTCGGTTAGGTGGCTCACAGGCGCATTCTAAAAAGAGTCGTCTCGATTGCGGAAATCTGCTCGCCCTTCTCGCGCCCTTGGATGGTGCGGAAGCCTGAGTACCAAGCGATATTATGCCCGCGTGAGGCGAGGTCGCCACGCGCAATGCAGAGCGCCTTGGTCATCTGGTTCAGCGCCTTCTCGCCCACAGTTTGGATGGTGACGGTCGGGAACTTCATTGCGTTGGTGAAAATGGCGTCGGCGACCTTTTTGACGTTGCTCGCCCGGCCAACCTGCAGCACGATTTCTTTGTCAGGTTTGTGCTCTGGATTCATACTAAGCTCCTACGGTGAAATGAGTCTGTGATCTTGCCCTCTTCGATGTACCGGGAAAACCCGATATGGACGGCCGCGGCGTCAGAGGCATGGAAGCGCAGCTTGCTGGTGTCGGCGGGCTTTACCTGCGCCCAATCAGAGAGGTACCGGATTTCAGGCATGATCGGCAGCAGGGTCTTGTAAACCTTGCCTTTAGTGGCCTTGCCGTCGCCGACAGACAGCGATCGGCCAGTGGTCTGTGGCATGAGGTACACGGGGATGCGGTGCTGGTGCCAAAAGAGGTATTTGATGATGCCGACCAGCTCGGCTTGGTAGATGTTGAAGCGCGGGGCGTTGATGGCGTAATCTTCAATGACAACCGCGTGAATGGCCTCACGGTGGATGAAAGCGTTGGCGAATGCCATAAGGCCAGAGGCCATGACATGCGGCAATTCGGCTTCTGCCGTGTGAGTTATGCTCGCGGTGGTGAGAGATATAAGCCGCCCTCGTGTGCCAATGGCAATGCCGGTGTGCTTCAAGCCAGCGTCGAGGGCGACGATCAAATCGGATGGGTCAAGGTTACGAAGTGGGTTTGTCATAAATGAACTGTGCCTTTCCTTTCGGGGTTTCCTGAACTTCAACTTTTAGTTTGAGCAGCCGCGCGCCAATGAGCAGCATGATCTCCTGAGCAATAGCCTCTGCCAAATTTTCAGCGGTTGTTTCCTTGTCCGTGTGGACAAGTACCGAGTTGGAGAGGGTATCTAAAGCCTTGTGGAGTTCTGCATCCTTGACCCATACGAGAACTGCGTGGTCAAACTTGTTGATTACCTGTTTAATTACTGTAAAGTCGAGGATGAACATTTCGTCAGAATCCATAGAAGCGGTGGCCTCAACATTAACGCCATAGGTATGCCCGTGGAGGTGGGCGCACTTGCCATCGTAGTTTAGCAGCCGGTGAGCTGAATCAAATGTTCCTGAATATGAAATACTGCGAACGATCATCCGGTGCTAAAAAGCGAATTAAAATGGTTGGGTCAACTGTTATTTGCCACAAGAGGCCGAAGCGGCAAGCCAGCCGAGGCCGACGCCAAGGGCGACCTTCCCGGTAGTCTCAAGTACGGTGCGCAGCGTGCTGGGCTTATCACAAATTACACCGGTATCGAGCTGGGTCATATTCTCGATGGTGAAGGTGCGCTTGAACGGGATGCCGCCGGCCGTGATGGTGACATGGTAGCGGAACTGGGTGACGAACTTGTATTCGCCGATGTACGCCTCGGAAACCTTCTCGATCTTATCGACCGTGAAGGTGTCCTTGCCTGTGCGCAGGTCTTCATAGACGACATAGTAGGCGGCCTGCTCATTGGCCTTCTTCATGCGGGAAAGCTCCGCGTTGGTGAGGCTCGAGAAGTCCGAGGATAGGCTATTTGCGCCGAGAAGCAAGCTCAGCATCAATGCGTGCATTTTCTTCATCTAAAGTCTCCTTAGATAGTGGGTCGGCCACGAAGGGCTTTTCGGGGTCATTTTCGGCTTTCGCCCAGCCCTCGGCCTTGCTCTGGTTATCGACGCCGAGAGCTTTAGGGATGCCCGCGCGGCGCCCTAAAATCTGCCAGAGCCCGATGGCAGAGAACACGGCGAGCAAGCCGCCGAAAATCCATTTGGCCTTAGCCTTAATCCATGTCCACATGAGGCAATCAGTTTTGGGGCGCGGCGGGGTTGTCTGTGGGCGTCGCGGGCGGTGTCTGCGGGGCGTCTGTGGGCGCGTCTGGTGCGGTTCCATCTGTCTTTTTAATCCCGTAAACGGCGAGGCATAGCACAGCGATGGCATCAAGCGAGGCCACCAGAGTGATGACCACGGCGTCAGATACTCCGTGGTTGCGCAGTGCAACGGAGAAGTGCCAGTGCGACCAGAATACGAGCTTCGCCTTTTCGACGATGGCCAATATAATGAAGATCATCGCGATGATCTTGCGGGTAGATGGCTTACCAGTGGCGTCTTGAAATATGAACTTTAGCATTTTAGGCTCCTTTTACTTTGCCCGGCCATTCAATAGGCTGGAACACAACAAACTTATCTTTCTCTTTCCATAAGGCCAGATTGTACGACACGCCTTCACCGTTGGTGCGCGAGCCGTATGGGTAGGTACCGAACGGGTCATTGGCAGAGAAATACTTACCGGTGGCATCTTCGTAAGCACCGCGAAACACGACGATATGCCCGAAGGATGTTAGGCCGCGTGCAGTCGAGCTGGCCACGGGGGTAGTGATCTTACCGGCCATGATTTCAGTGAACAGCGCGGCGGGCGAGAGAAAGCGCACCGAGCAGATAATGCCGTACTTTGCTTTTGCGTACCAAGCCCAAAAATTCATGTCCTCACGGATTGTCTCAAAAGCCATTCCACCAAGGTAAGCGAGGCCAGTTTCAGCAGCAGCTTTGGACCTATAAGCGGCGAGGTTGTCACGGAGGTCGGCCAGCATGATGTCCTCAAACTCGCGGGACAGCTTGGCTGTGCAGCCGTAGACAGCTAAACAAAGGGATTGGAGCACCATAGATACCGATGTCGCGCAACAGGTAACGGACGGGGCGATCTTGTTGTTTCGCTGGGTTTCGTAGACGGCGGCGAAGAATTTGGCCGTTTTGGCGACAGAGGAGCTGACACCTTTAATGATGTCATTTATGGCTTTAGGCATAGACCAGCCTGACGCGTTTGCGCCCGATTTGGCGAATAGGCCAATGAGCCAAGAAAACAGTTTCTGGATGAGGGGGAGGAGCATGTGCATGAGTCAGCCTTACGGCGTAGCGATGTAGCGTCGAGAATTACTTGAGCGGGTTAGCCGGGAGCTTCGCTTCGGCGCGCTTCATAAGATAGGGTATAAGTAGAGCAAGAGCCATAAGGCCGCCGCCAGCGACCTGAACAGCATTAACAGGAACGCCTTTGATATTTCCTTCGCAGCTATGAACAACCGCGACTTTCTTACCTTTAACGGTATGAGTTTTTGTAGGCGCAATAGCTGAAAGTGCAGTTTCAAAAGCAAGGTGTGTACCCCATACGAAAAGCAGCGCCCCGAAGATGAGGCCAAACCAGCGTATGCCTTCGCGCTGGGTTTCTTTCTTCCTCATTTGCGGCCAACACGGTGGTTCTCAAGAGCCTTGACAACCTTTTTGAAGGTATCTTGGAGCCCTTTGTAGAGGTCAAATAGACGCTCATGACGAGCCTCTAAATCGGCCATTTTTGTGGTGAGGTCAAGTACCTGCTTATCGAGATTTTTGATGGGTTCAGAGTACCAAGTTTTAAGCTCATCGCGCATCTTCTTTGTGAAGTGCTCTTCAAAATTACTGAGGCGCTTATCGACATCTTCTACCTTCTGGATGAGCTTGCCAGCGGCGATGCCGCCACCAATGAGCAGCGCAAATATGCCTAAAATTGTAGCGATAAGTTGCGCGTCCATTGGGCCTTTATCTATAGTTCCTTCAATAAGTCACTCTCGAAAACGTCGACCGGAGTGGCAGCGGCAGGGTCGATGCCTACGATAGTGCCGGTGCCGGGGTCGATCGACTTTGAGTACACGACCGGTGTGGCATCAGTTTCGGTGGTCTTGTAAAATAGCCGAATGGCGACGGGGTCGCCAGAAGCGTTCTTGTCGATTTCTTGCTTTAGGAATAGGGGGTGGTCTACCGGGGCGTCGATGTCCAGCGGCAGGTTAAACTGATCACGCGGGACAGAGGTATGGACAGATTCGTGGCGGCCGCGAGCCATAGTCAGTTAAAGCGCCAAGTTCGCACTGGCGTCCTCACGGTTTACATACCTAAATAACCTACGGTGGGCGGTCTTATACACACCACGACACACGCAGGCGATAGAACTAACATTACACCCAACGGACTGCGCTGCTTCGGACGCGGACAGCCATGAGTTAATGGTAGCTCCAGAAGAGTCTACCTCAATAACGGGTAACGATAGGGGGGAGGAGGCCCGAATTTTGCGCCGAACAGATTCGGGGGTAACCTTACCGAAATTAGGGTTCCTTTCTTTGGCCTTACACGCACGCATGACCGAAAGTGCGCTATCGGTATGCCTCACGCCATGACGCGGATTGCGCGCCCCAGTATTACGGAGACGGTTGGCCTCTATTTGAGCGGGGGTAAGTTTAAGCCCTAAAGTAGTCCTACCGCCGGGACAAATGTTATAGCCAATAGAAGGGTCAGTGGATTTGAAGTGCGCGATCGCTTCAATTTCGGCTAAGTTAAGCTCATGTGCTGTAAGGCACTCTTTAAGTACCTCTTTTTTGAAGCTATGGCGTCCGTACTTGGCGCGGGCGCGTTTGAAGTATTTGCCACTGCCAAGGTAAGCCGAGCGATTTTTAGAGTCTTGCCCGATATAGATCTTGCCGTTAACCGTATTGGTGGTTTTGTAAACGATCATTTGAATCTGTAGACCTGCATATTCCAGCCGAGTAGCTTGTATGAGGTGCCCATGAAGGCATGAAGCAGGGCGATCTGAACAACGCTGATATTGCAGGTAATTGTGTAGAATGGGTAGACGAAAAGGCCGAATAAGGCCGTGGCAAGCATGAGGCGGGCGTTGCCCATGTGGTAGCCGGCCGAAAATAAGAAGAGGCAGAAGATGTATGCTGCGAAGCCGCTCATGCCCGTGAAAGCGAGAAGAAACGTGAGCAACACTTGTTGAATGAGCGCCCAAAGGCAGTAGAAGGCAAAGGTCTTATAGAACTCGGCCTCAAATGGCCTGTAAATGCCATCGAGATTCAGGTACTCGAGTCCGAAGTTGCGGTAGGTAAAGCGGGCGGCGACGAAGAAGAAGCCAAAGAGAAAGGCGGTAACGGCCCATGAAACCCAATCGGAAATAACGTAAATTTCCCCCGCCAAGTAGCCTAAAATTGCATCTGTCATAGCCCCAGCGCCTCCACAATACCCTCAAAAGTAACGGTGGAGAAGTCCCAAGTAACCGCATTTACCTCTTCTTCTGTGGTAGCCGCACTGAGTGCAGAGAGGGCAGTTGTTTTGATATTGAGCACTGCGCCGGCGTAAGCGCCAAAAAGCATTTTGTTCGTGGTAATGCTGGTGCAAAGCTCAGTGACAGCCGTGATGTCGGCGGCGTTGGTGATGAGGATTTTGCCCGTGGCCTCGGCGAAAAGCGTGGTATAGGTGGGGTCGCTTTTGGCAGCAGTCTTCTCAGCACCACTAAGAGCGAGCCACTGAGCCGCGAGGGGAGCCTTATCGCTCCAAGTTTGGCGCTCGCCCGCAGGGTAAAGGGATAGGATAGAGGCAAAAGAAGCCTCGCAGGCCGCGAAAAGGGCTGCTTTTTTAGGGGCCACAGCGGAGGAAAGATTAAACTCCCATACATCAGGGAGCTGCGATTTCCAGTCGGCCTTTAGGGTATAAGAGGAAGATGGGCGGGGGCTTATCACTATGCCACCGGGAGCCTGATCTCCTGTGTAGTAGTTTCCTTGTTGATCTAAATAATGCATTAGAAACTCCTTTCTATTTCTACAAGTATATCATAGGTGAACTGTGCGGAACTTCTCGTTAATATGGATATAACTCCAGATCCCGCTACCGCGACAGACGGTTCACCAGAAAATAACGCGAAATACATGCTATAATTATTTCTATCATGACTTCCCAATACAGGCATGGTTTGCCTATAAGACCCATTGTCGTAGACAGTAAACAAATCAACTATCGACCCCTTTGCCACATTGCCTGAAAGGTGAGTGTAAGCTAGCATTCCCTTATACTTGACTTTGTTTACCCCAATGTTCGATCTCCGTATGATTAAATAGGCAAGGGAAGTACCAACAAAGTCTGAACTAAACCGTTCATAATACTCCCCATTAAGAGCATAAGTAATAGCTTTCTCCACATTAAGTGCTGAAGTCAGCGCCTCGCCTATAAAAACAGTGTTTTCTGCTGCAAACGCCGTAGGGTAGCCTTTATACATCTGCATCTTTTTAGTGTCGAATAGGTACTGCACAGGCATTGCTGAGAGAAGTGCTGTTACCGGTGGCGTGAAATTCGTGATATACTTGCAGTAAGATACATAGGCGAAGTCGTCTATCGCGCCATTCAAGTGGTTGCTATTATCTGCCGCTCTACCAAAACAGAAGTAGGAACCATTCACGACTTTTAATCGACTAACCACAGTATTAAGTAAATTTCCACCTATAAATACTCTATATGCGATACCATCATATGAAACAGCTATATGAATATAATCCATTGCATATGAGTAAGGGCTATCGTAGCTCATTATGTCAGCGGAAGCATCCGAGGTGCCTAATCTAACCGAAATAGAATTATTAGTTCCGTTGCCCAAAAAGGTAATACCAAAACCATTGGCTGCCCCGACTGGGGGCACAACCAAGCTAAATGGGAAGCCGCTGCCTGTTAAATTATTCTTCTTTGCCCAAAACTCAACAGTCCACTTATCTGCCCATACTGGTGCTTTTATATGTGCCGCATTGACATTCGCGTTTGCTCCACTAAAATAGAGACTCTTCGTACCAAACTTCGCCGCGCCAGATTCTATGTAGCAACCACGAGTCAACGTAGCATTATCATTACCAAAGCAAGTGAGCTGCCTCCCGTAAAGATCTTTAGTAATAACATCCCCGTCAGCGGCAGATTCAAAATCTAAATAAATCGCTTCTGCCTCATTGAAAGCGCGGTCAGTTTGAGTAGTCAGAGAAAGTGGGACACTTGGAGGAGTGAAAATATCGCGCACCGCAGGAGTATCTGATGCCGTAGGATATTTTTTAGTTTGATACTTAGCGTAAGGGTGGAACGCAAAATTTGAAATGTTCCCCAGCATCTTCTCTGCGTTGGAAGAGTCAAATTTAGCGCCTAAAAGGATTTTGCGTATAGCGGGGATTTTTAGCTCGTTAAAGATTGCGTTATAGCCGGACTGCGCATTATAGGCTATAACGAGGTAGCCATTAATGAACACTCTATGCGAAAGCCCATCAAATACCCATGCTATGTGGTACCACTGGGATGCTTGCAGGGGCATACCAATACCACCAGTGGCGAGATTTCCGAATCCAGCCCGGGATGCAACAGCATTCATGGGGATAACCGGGCTATTATTCCAAATATTGTAACCAGACTCATCGGTGCTTAAATAAAAGTGAGGTGTACCGTCTGTGGGGTGAAGGTGAACAAAGGCTCCGTGGTAATCGGTAGGCCCAGCAAGCAAAGAGAACACCGGCCTATGGTTAGCCCCGGCAGATGCGTCTAAGCGAAAAAAACACTCAACAGTCCACTGATCTAAATTTCGCGCGTCTAAATTAGCGAGGATAAGCTCGCAACGGTTAGTGGAAGCCACGTTATCAACACCTTCGCAACGAAGGGTATTCATACCAGAGTATTGATTTATATTACTTAGCTGCCAGCCGGGGCCATAGCATCTGAAAAAGTTGCCGTAAGGGTCAATAAACTCAGTGTCACCATTGGTACCATTAAATGAAGCATTGATCTTATTTTCGCGATCAGAGCTAAAAACCTGCGCGTAAACCGGCGGAAGAAGAGCAGTAACGGGGTCTACCTGCGTAGCGGAAATGCGCTTGAGTCCTAAAAAGTTTGATGCGTTGGCAGTTAGGCCGCTGAAAGTTTTGTCGGCCTCAGTGCGGTTGACGAAATCCTTGGGCGCGCCGTCAGAGTGAAAGCCTGCAGCGATAGTAGTAATAATGGGGTTTGTCGAATCAGCTTTAGCGGCCACAGCAAGGCCAGTGGTTGGCTCTATAAAATCAGCGTGGACTGCGCCAACACGGCCGGCGGCAACAGTTTGGCGGCGAGAATGAGTGGCGCGCTGCTCGATCCAATCTTTGCGCGTAAGGTCATTATTCGCCGCGGGGGGAAGATTGCCTTCGACGGTAGTGCCAGAGGCGATGCGACCGCCAGCGTTGATGCGCTTTTCAACGCCAAGGCCGCCTTCTGTAATGAGGCCACCAGTGTCTTTGTTGGTGGACTCTGTGGTGTTAGTGAGGGTCTTTACCCCAGCGATACTTTCATTGCTGACATTATCTACGAAGCGATCGTTGGCCGCGCGGGCAGAGGGGGCAGTGAGCGTTTCGTTCCACACCGGGGCATCACTGATTGCTGCGCTAAAGATGGCAAGAAATTGGCCGAGGCGCATAAGCTCATTATTTGTAACGGCGTCAGCCTCAGACGTGGGGGCTTTCTCAAATTGAAAATGGAAGTCTTCGCTGCGCGCGCCAGCAACGACGTTGAACGTGGTGACATTGGGGCCGACGATAGTGCATTGAAACTGCCCGAGCTGAATAGGGTAGTTGGCAGGGACACCGGGATTGACGGCGATTTCAAGGCGTGCTTTGCGGACGTAAGAATAAGTGCTGAGAGGATTGGATTGGCGGTTGCGCAGCTCGCCATCGAGCCAAACTACTTTGGCTCTGACCGTGTTGAGCGTGCTGTTGTCGCCGATAGCGCCGCTTGAGGGAATATTTAGGATAAGGGACACGCCATTGGCGATGCCTAAAACACCGGTTTGCGGGAGCGATGTCAGCGCGGCGCCAGTGTTGTTGTGGGGGATAACCGTGTCGTAAGGGATTTCGGCGAATACTGCGCCGTTGGAAACCAGCAGGTCATTCACGCTGTTGGAAAGCGCGAGGCCGCTCATGATGAGAGGCGGTACAAACATGCGCTGCATGAGGTCAGAGATTTCGCCGCGAAATGTGAGCTGGTCTAAGATGTAGTCGGAGGGGTTGAATTTGTCGCCGTCGATCTCCGGGTAGCCGGTATTTAAGATCTTCTTCTGTAAGTGGGAGCGATCACCGGGCGCGGGACGTGGCATCAGAGTACCCTAAAATCCCGCGCGGTCGCGTCAAACGATTTTAGGACGCACGCGCCGAAGCGGGGTCTGGTGCGCCGGGGATTTCTTGAAGCCTGCCGTCAGCCTGCGCAGCGCCCTCAAATGATTGAGTGCCTTGCGAGCGGTGCATATCAGGCGTTCTGCGGGTGATTTCCCGACTGAGTGCCTTGGCGTAGTCCTGAAACGGGGAAAGACGGCTTTCGGCCAGTGCCTTCTCCATCTTGAACTCCATCACGAGGTCGGTGAGGCCCAGCACGGCGTAGTCCATCGCCACGAGGTCACCGGCAATTGACGCCGAAGCCCCGGATCCGCGGTATTTGCGGGTGAGGAGCTGCATGGTCTTAGTGTACGCCTGATTGGCGTAAAGAATGTCCATTTCCTTGAGGGAGACATAATTCTTGAGGTAGGCCACCCAAGCGGTGTAGACCCCGAACAGGTTGCCGAGCTCGTCGTCCGACAGCGCGGAAAGCTGCGGGTTGAACGTCGGGGGCTTTGAGGTGGGCAACAATACGGCGGGTACGCCAAGCTCGTTGAACTTGCGCTCGATGGTGTTGCGCTGCTCCATGAGCAACTTCGCTGATTCGACGTTCTTGAGTAGGTCATCGAGCCGGGTATCGAGGGTGAGGTTCTCTTTACCAAGCACTTGCGCGAGAATATCGACTTTGGGGGCTTTGTCTTTTTTTGCCGTATCAACGGCCTGAACTGTATCTGTCATGTGATCTCCTATTTCAAACTAAAAATTTTGTGAAGCTGTAGGCCAAAGCGAAGCTGCGCGCGCATGTGAGAGGGTATCTTGTCGGTAAGTTGCGCAGCCATGAGGCACCGTCTATAGGCGGCGGTAATGGCAGAGGATGGGTACGTCAGCGGGGGCTTGAAGCCGGGGTCTACGGGGTTGACGTAGATAAGCGGCAAGCGCACAGCCTTACTATCGTCAAAGACATCGTAGAACTCGGACGGGAAAAGCCGCATGAGGAAAAACAGCAGCTCCTCAAAGTCCTCAATTACGAGCTTAACAAAAACACGCTCATCGAGGGCGAGCAGACGCCTTATGGCATCACAGTCGTAAGGGTTTGCCGGTGACGCGGCCGCCGCGGGGGTATGCAGCATTTTAGGAGAAATGCAGATAGAGTCAAAGGCCGAGTGCGCGAGAAGTCCGGCAGCGGCGACGGGCAGGCCGCTTGTTTCGAGCTGCAGTTTTACGTTCGGGAGGGCAGCTTTCAGGCACAAAGAGAGGTGGCCTAAAGAGTGGTACTCAAGTGGCTCGCCACCAGTGATAACAACAAGCGGATTCCCGTAAAGGCGCACAACGTCTATGACTTCTGAGATGCTTGCCAATGATTTGGCGCGATCGGGCGACCATGACTTCTTTTCGTCGCAGAAAGAGCAGTGAACGGTGCAGCCCTGTAGGCGGATAAAAGTGGCGTACATACCGGCGTAAACGCCCTCCCCCTGAATTGAGGAGAATATCTCACTGATAGGTACCATGATCGGTTCAGCGTTCACTGCGGCCATCCTTCACGCATTGCGTGGAGAATTTGCAGTCGGGGCATTCATCGTTGAGCACTGCCCGACCACGCCCTTCGGTGCGCGCGGCGAGACAACGCGCTAAAATAGGGCCGAGGACGGCCTCGTCGCGCCAGCACTCGAT
>OFRM01000007.1_pt1 | contig 75428 bp, 90 predicted proteins | sample 1543101 | NCBI WGS metagenome assembly OFRM01 (sample SAMN07774223, study PRJEB24372) | wastewater metagenome | isolation source: Exp Tend VB 0WW | collected 2016-02
AAGTTGCAGCCGGCTCTGTTTTACAAGCTGAAGATTGGCGCCAAGATCCCCGCCGGAACGTTTGCCATGCGCGTGCTGGGCAACGACTACGTTGAGCCCTACGTTGGCAACACGCACGGCGCGATCCTGATGGGCGTGGCCGAATCGACCTATGACAACAGCAACGGCGTGGCCGTGCTGACCTACCCCAACGATAAGCCGATGGTGTTCAATCGCGGCGCTTTCGATCAGTTCAAGAGCGACGGCACGATCACTTTCGACGACGTGTGCGCTCTGGTCGGTCTGAAGGACAACGCCACTATCGGCCATACAGTTGCTGCGAATGATTGCACCGTTGAGCTTTTGGCGATTGACTTGCGCGACCGTAGCGGCGCTACCGTCTACACCATTCGCGTAGCTCAGTCAGGCCCTACGTAACGAATACCTGATCGCCGGTTAGCGCCAGCCGCGCGCCGGCTAAACGATTTCGCCCGCTGTCTGGCCCTGGACAGCAGCGTTGAGAAAGCGAGACAGGGCTTAGACACAAAGAGGCAAAGAACATGGCTAGCGGCACTGTCCCACAGGGAGCGGGCATCTTCAGCGGCGGCGCGGAAATCGCTGTTCTGCAACAGGGTGTTAACGCGATCCTCAGTACTATGGATCTCACCAATAACGAAGCCATCTATCGTAAGGTGGCTTTCGTCGATAATGGTGTCACCACGAACGGCACCCCCGTAGGGCGCACGATTGCGGGCATCGACAACGGCGGCGACGGTCAGGCGGGCGAGCTGATCAACTATCCGCTCGCGCCCGTGAGCAACGCTCCCCAGGCATGGCCGTTCGGTGTGCCTGCGCAGGAAGTTGACGCGGTGATTGTCAACGTTCAGGTTGAGCGCAAGCGCGAATACGTCCCGATCGTGAAACTCTACCTTGACAAGCAGGATCCTTACCAGATCCTAGCTAGTCAGCAGGGCCAAATCGCGGCGCGTATGATGCGCGCTCCTGACCTGTCGGTGCGCGACCTGATCAACAGCAATGCGGTTCCCGGCAACTACTTTGATGAGCTGAGCTACTTCCACACGGCGCATCCGATCGCGCCGAGCTCTACCGTTACGTTTAGCAATGACATCACCTGTACACAGGCGGAATGGGACGCGGGCGACGGCATGGCGGCGCTTCTGGATGCCCTGGCGTCGATTCCCTGGTTTGATGGCGTGCTGAAAGACGGCGCGATGAGCAAGCCGCTGATCATCACCCCGCGACAGACGCTGGCCTTCAAGGCTCGCCAGCTCGTCGGTTTGATCACGTCGCTTGTCGGCCCGCCGCTCGTCGCGTCTGCCAATGGCGGTACGGGACACTCGCCTTTCAACGGCCAGGTCTCCGATGTGGTGAACTTTCAGGATCTATACCAGCCGGTGGCGTATCCCGATTCGGGCAAATACGTCTACGCCTTCGCGACCGCTGGCGGCGCTGTGCAGCCGGCTGTGATCATGTCCCCGAAGCGGTGGCCGTACATGAACATTTACGGCATGGACCCGTCGGAGGAAATCCGCCGTGTTCAGGGCGCGATCGGCTGGAACTGGTCTGGGTACTGGGGCGCGGGATGGGGATTGCCGCAGTGCGGCGTTCGCATGAAGATCCTGCCCTAGTTAGTTTGCATGGGCGGGCCGAGTCCCGCCTTCGTCTCTCAGTTAGCCGCTTATGCGGCACCGTAACGCTTAGCGCCGGCATAGCCGGCTGAGGCTTTCATGGCTGACATCACCGCAAACGTTGTTCTTGCATTGCCCGCTAACGGCGTATCGCCGACGGGCACCCTTACCAATACGACCGGCGAAATCCGTATGACGGTCGCCCTGCCTGCGAGCGGCGAGCCTGGCACCTGGCAGCTTATCAAGCAGAACAGCGATTCCACGCAATGGGGTCCTGTGTCAGATGCTTTCTTGTCGCTCGGTGGCAGCGGCGCTGTTGTTCAAGAGCTGGTGTGGAAAGACACCGAGGCCAACGCGCTTTACTTCGTCATGCAGACGCGCCCCTCTGGTTCGCAGGCTGTTCTGAACCCAGACGCGACGGTCTATCTGTCGGCGCAGTCGGCCATTGCTCAGGCTGCGGGCGCTCTGTCGACGACCACGCTTCACGCCACGAGCGCAGCGACGTTTGACAGCACTGTGGCGGTGGGCGGTCTGCTGACTATCGGCGCTGGCCTAGTCGCTTCGGGCGCAGCGTCCAACGATTTTTCGGCTGGCACTGGCACCTTCAAGACCTCGACGGGCGCTGGCACCCTGTCGGGCACTACGAACATTGCCGCGAATAAGAATCTGACCTGTTCGGCTGGCACGACTGCGATTGATTTGTCGCTCGGTACGGGCACCTTCAAGCCCCCGACCGGCATTTTTACTTTTCAGGGCAAGCAGGCAGCTATTGCGACGGCTAACACGATCGCCGATCCAGGAACTGGCGTTGCGATTCCGGTGACGACTGATGGCGTTGTGCCGATTGTCACGGCAGCGGCAGAAACTAACACCCTAGCCATTCCGAGCTACATGGGCCAAGAGCTGATTCTGACGATGGACACTCGCGTTGGCGGCGATCGTGTGGTGACGGCTTCCCAGGCTATCAACCAGGCCGGCAACACCATCATGACGTTTGGCGCCGCTCGCGACACCATCTGTCTGCGCGGCATCACCATTGGTGGGGCTCTGCGCTGGCAAGTGGCCTGGAACGACGGCGTTGCGCTGAGCTAGTCCTATCGCCGCATCTGCGGCGCTGCGTTCCGTCCTAATCGTTACGGTTCCTCGCCGCGACGCTAGACGGAGCGCACATGACCACCCTCTATATCTCCCCTGAAAAGTTCTACGCGCTGGCCATGCCGCCGGGGCTCTTGTTCTCAACTGATCCCGAAGTGCCTACGCCGCTCCTGCCTGGCTCAATTTCGGATGTGACGCAGACCGTAGGCAACGGCGCGGTCATCGACCTCGCAGGCAACCCGTTTGGTACCTTCAACGTGAAGGTTGTTTGTACGACGGGCGGACGCATCAATGAGCTAAACGAAGTGAATCCGAGCGCCCAGCTTCCCGCTTTCAAGTTGGCTGTTGATGGGGTCACGTTCGGGCGCTCGCGTACCGTTTCGGTAAACGACGATCGGGCATACATCGACGTGATCAGCGGGCCTGTTAGCCCAACGGCTGGCGGTGCGATCGGTCTGCGCATCATCGCTCTGCCTGGATTATTCACCGTCGGGGACACCTTTACAGCGACGACTACGCCCAGTCCCGATCTAGTCTCGCTGATCCCACCAGAGTGTGACTATGCAGACGGGTTTCTTGTGGGCAGTTGGGGCGCTGACCTCCCATTGACTGCATGGGGCGAGGATCTAGAGCAGACCGTAGCGGATCGCGTGCGCTGGCGAGCGATCCAGAAAGCGGGGCTCTCGTCGCGTGAAGATATGGAGCGCTATCACCCTGACAAGACAGGCGCCACGAAATGGTACATGCGGGCACAGTCGGGAGAGTTCGCAAACCATCCCGCTTATATCCCGTCGCTGAAGCGCGGCACGGGTACGCCTGATCGGAACTTCCCGCTTATGGTGCCAGCTTTTGATCCGTTGTCGGGGATGTTGATTTAGTGTCTGCTTCTAGACACTCTGCTAGGCGCGCACGCGCTATCAGTGCACAAGCGGTCTGTTGCTGGATTTATTGCGATAACGACTAGACGATCTGCCATCCCTTCATTTTACCTTCCATAACCAGCAGCGCCACATGAAACAGTCAGGCACCCCGCTAAGTCAGCTCCTGGCCCGCGTACGAAAAGCCGCAACACAGACCATTGCACAGACGCAGGTAGCCACGATCCGACAGCTTGTCCATCGGTGTTTCGTTGAGCAACGGGAGCCTGACGGTACAGCCTGGCCAGAGCGTGCGGACGGTAGCGGTAAACCGCTTCTGCTCACGATTGAGCCTGCTCTAGAGTTCTACTCCGACGGTCAAGCCGTTTACGTGGATTGCCCTAGCAAACCGTATGCCGATTTCCAATACACAGGGACGCGGACCATTCCATCCCGCAAGTGGACGCCACCGCCGGGTATGCCGCTGCCCCCACGATGGCAGAAAGCCGTTGACGCAGCGGTTAGAAAGGCGCTAAGCGACGCGATGAGGTCTTAATGTCCCAAATCATACCGACGTATCTAGTAGATAAAACAGGTGTTCCTATTGATGGGACGAACCCCTTGCCTGATGCTGCCCACACCAGCACAGCAGCTCACCTACGCAAAGTCGCGTTATCCCATCGATCCGACATGCCCCAACGGGTGGACGATCTACCGTACCGCTGACGCACAGGCGCAGAAGCCTCAAGAGTACTTCAGCGATATGTCCTATTCGTGGGGCTATCTTCTCGACGATGCGCGGCCACAATGCATCATCGACGAAGCACAGACAGGCGGCAGCGATGCGGGCTATTTTGGACGCAATGCGGGGGCGCTCACCTTCTTTTTCGTGTACGTGCCGGCGCTAGCCGTCACGGGCAATCCAATCCTGCATGCTGGCAGCGACGGCACGAATGCGCGTACGGTCAAGACCGACACGTCGGGGAATCAGATCGTCGTCGGAACTGTTGCCGACGGTGTTGCTGTGTCGGGCAACCCGGTATTGGTAGGTGGATATGACGGAACGAACACTAGGATGCTGCGTACGAACAGTAGCGGCAACCTAGCTGTTATAGGCTCTGGGACGGCGGGCACAGCGACGAGTGGCGCATCAATCCTTTCGGTACAGGGCTGCCCCGGCGGCGTCGAAATTCCTGTCGTGCCTACTGCGGCGTCTAAGACGGTCATCTCGACGGCGACGACGACGACGGTAAAAGCATCGGCTGGTACGATTTTACATGATCTTTTGGGCTGCTGGCGGTGCGGGATCGTCGATTGCCGTGTATGATAACGGGTCAGGTGGAACAACTAACCAATTCGTCGGCCAGCGCACAACGACTAATGATCGAATCGATTTTGGCGCTGTCGGCTGCGCAGTCACAAACGGTATCACCGTCGTCACCGCGGGAGCAACACCCCCCTTTGTCACTGTCATCTATCGCTAGGTTGTGGGCGGATTGGGGCACTATGGGCGGCGCTGCTTTGCGCGGCGCTGCTTTGCGCGTCCGCCTGTCGCAGCCACGTCGACCTGAATCAGCCGCTTGCTTTGCAGATCGATGTCGCTGACACCGATTTTCGCGGCTTCTTCACTCGTCGTGCCGTAACGTTTGCGTTCTCCGATGCGCTGCGCCAGCTCGGCGGAACAGTCGGCGACGCAGGCCAGGTTGTACGTGTGACGTACGGTGGCGCACCTTGCGACTGTGCGGGGTGCGGGCCCTACACCGTTGCAGTGTCATCGCCTGTTGAATACCTTGTGGTCTTCTGTCCGTATGTGCAGCAGAACTACCCTGTGCTCACAGATGCAGCGATGAAACATGAATTAGTTCACACCCTCACACATCGGGGCGACCATCTGCCTTGTGAGTCGGGCGCCGTCATGTCGGCAGAGCTACGATGCGAGGTGGTGGTGGGGCAATATATCGCGGCGGATATTACATATCTGTGCGAGTCGGGATATGTGAGTGGGGGTGTTTGTGCGCGTTAGTGGCCTAGCTGTGCTACTGTGGTTGTCCGCCTGTGGTCCCGCCTGGACACCTACGTTCACAGCCCCCGGCAATCCACACAACACGCTACCGTCGTACGACAACCCATACCCCGAGTGCGACGACTCCGTAGAAAACGGACTTGTCACACAGCTCGGTTGCGCGCCCCGATGTCTGCCATTAACGACAATCAACCTCATTTGCACTGACAACGGCGTGCCGGCGATGCTGCCCACACCAGCACAGCAGCTCACCTACGCAAAGTCGCGTTATCCCATCGATCCGACATGCCCCAACGGGTGGACGATCTACCGTACCGCTGACGCACAGGCGCAGAAGCCTCAAGAGTACTTCAGCGATATGTCCTATTCGTGGCCACAGTGCATCATCGACGAAGCGCAGACGGGTGGAAGCGATGCAGGCTACTTCGGGCGCAACGCGGGAGCGTTCACCTTCTTTTTCGTATACGTGCCAGCGCTGAACGAATAGCCCACAGCACAGACGCAGCCCGCAGCCAGAGGTGCAACATGCTCTTTCCGACCGATGCTTATGAGCTGGTTCATGCCCATCCTTACCTATCGGGCAACTCACCCAACGCGAACTTTCTGCTAGGCGTGCAGCCCATCAAACACTTCTACGGCGATCAGCTCCCTGAACAAGAATGGTCTAAGACCGCCCCGCCGTTTATCGTTTGGGTGCCTGGCCGTGATGCGTACGACGCAAACAGGCCGCAGCAAGTCAAGCTGACGATGCAGGGCAAGCAGAGGGCCATAGAGGCGCCAGAACGCTGCCGGGCAGGGCATACGGTTCACATTTTCGTGAAGCGCACCAAAGACCTAGCCTGCTATCGCGAGTTGTTTTCGTTGATCAGCCGCTTTCGCATCGCTTGTCGATATGCTTTGAACACGACTGCGAATTATGAAGCGCGGGGCGGCTTGCAGGATGGCGAGAGAGACCGCGAACGCTATCCGGGGCTCTTGCACTACGAGCTTGATTTAGCGCCCTACGTGCCCGTTCTGGACGTGCCTAACGCGCTGGCGCTGATTGATCAACCAGCGGAGATTGCGGCGCGGGGGATTGATCCGAGTGAGTAGCGGAGTCGGCTGCGCATTTCAAGCTCAAAGTCTGCGCAGCCTCTTCGGTATGATAACCACGCGACTTGACCACACCATCGACGAGATGAGTACAGCCCCAGCGCCAAGTGCTGTTGTATTCAAGCCATTCGGGCATGTGTGTTGCGCACCGATGCTCTAGAACAGTGTCGCCATTCAGGTAAACACGTCGACAGCGATGCACAGCGGGTTGGTAGCAACGACAGCGATTCATCCAACCCAGTATAGCGCTCGCACAGCCCATCGCAAACCGTAACGTTTACCACCGACAGCCCAGCACAGCCCCGCCCTTCCATCCGCCAACAAACAGCCGCGCGCATGCGCAGCTAGAGGCCCGCCCATGGGAACCAGTCTCACAGTAACGCTGCGCAAGTCGCCCGCGCGCATCAATCCCCAGGATCTATCAGCAATCACTGCCGTCGTCGGCACGTCGAGCCGTGGCACGGTCGATACCATGCAGACGATCACGCAGCAAAGCACGTTGCGATCGACGCAGGGCGGCTATTCGCCGGCATGCTCTACCGTGGCCGAACTTCTGGGCGTGGGTGGTGCTCCTGTCTATTTCGCGCGCTCGACGACTGACAACGTAGGCGTCGTCGCTGCTGTCGTGAAGACTCCGATCAGCGCGGGCGTAGCTTACAACGTCTATGGCTATGCGCTACTAGATGGGGCAGATGTCAACGGCGACATCGGCTTTCAAGCGCTTGCAGCAGACGTGAGCCTGACCGTTGCTGTTGGCGGTGCTCTTGCCGCTACGGTCGTCGGAACGGACGTGACGCTGACGATCACGGCGGCGACTGCGTCTAGCGCCGTTGAAACCTTCTGGCTGGGCGCTGACCCTGGCGCTACGGCTGCCCGCGCGCTCATCACGGCGACCTTCTACGGCACCAAGGCGAGCAACGCAGGCACGTCGCTGGCTCAGGTCTTTTTCAATAACGGTGGTATTAGCTACACCCCACCTGAAACGGGCTATACGTTCAAGCTCACCGTCGGCGCTGCTCAGGCGCTGACCTCTACGTACGCAACGAACGCGCTGACCGTCAACCTCGCTTGCAACGCGGATTCGCAGAGCAACGGTACGGCCACGCTGACGATCGCGGCGATCAATGCGGCGCTTGCGGTCCCGACGAACGGGCGCATTGTTGCCGCACCGATCGGCAACGGCACCGGCCGGCCGGGCTTTGCGCCTAGCACGTTCACTGCTCTGCAATTCGGCTCTACGTCTGCCATGACATTGAGCGGGGATCCCGTGGATTACATGCCGAATATCCACGTCCTGTGCAGCACAGGCGGCGCACTCGGCATGGCTCAGATTCGATGGACGATTGACGGGCAGGCGGGACAGGTCACAGCAAGCGGCGCAACAGCCAGCAACACCCTTTCTGCACCTGTGCTTGTGCCTGGTAGCGGAATCGTAACGCTGACCGTGCCGAACTTCGAGAGTGGGCTCACGGCTACGTTTACGGGCGTACTTGAAGCTGGCGACTACTGGGATAGCTCGGCCACGGCCCCGACCTCTAATATCGCATCGCTCCTCTCTGCTGCAACCGCGATGCTCGACGATCCCGATCGTCAGTTCGGTGTACTGACTTGCGCGCAGCCCCTGACGCTGTCTGAAGTTGTCCAGATGGATAACCTCATCCAGACGAAGTGGGGGACGAAGTTTGTAGAGGGTATCTTCCCGATTCGCGACCGCACGATCAGCGGTGGGGCGTATACCGAGACGGATGCTGATTACGTCGTCGCACTGAAAGCAGAGTTCATCTCTTTCAGCTCGTCTCATGGTCTCACCGACCTTGTGCCGGCGGGTTGCGTGTTTGTCGATGGCTACACGGGCTACACCTACGGCTTGCCGAACTTTGCCGGCGAGGTTGTGGCTGCCCGTCCGTCTATCATCCCAGCCATCGCGCGCAACTCCGCAATCCCGGTGCATGAGTCGCTGGGACGTGTCGCGACGGGCGCGATTCGCAACGTGATCGGCATCACCCACGACGAGCGCACGGCGCCGGGCCTTTTTGACAAGTACATTCCGACGCAGACCTACGATCAGCGCCCTGGCGAGTATTACTTCTCTGGCGCATCCACGACGGGCGATCCGTCGGACCCATCCTATACCCGTGAGCCGTGGGTGTCGCTCGCTTGTGCCGTGGCCCGCATTGCGGCAGAAGCGGCTTTCATTTATACCGGCGACACGGTAGACACAATCGCTGTGGCTGAGTCCCCCGCCGTGCCGGCTGGCGCTTTCACCATCGCGCAGGCGCTTTCTATCGAAGCAACTGTTGCAGCGCCGATCGAAGACTTCCTGTTTCGCCCCAAGACTGACGGACGGCCAAGCGCGGATCGTCTGCCGGCGACCGATAGCAGCGGGGCGCCTTTGAAGACTTGCACCGTCGCACGCAACTACAGTGCCAAAGACACTAAGCAAATTAGGCTAGAGGTTGTCTTCGCGCGTAAGGGCATCATCGAATCTATTGACATCGGGATCAACCTGCTGTAGTGCCCAGTCCGTACGACCGTAACGTTTAGCGGGGCTGCGGCCCCTTTGAGGTTCATACATGGCCCAGCAACAGCAGCCCGTAGGCATTTCGAGCCCCGGCGGCATCAACGGATTCAAAACCGACTGGTCGTCGGTTCGCACTACACTTTTCGGCGCGGGTTTGACCGCCTCGCATATGAAAGACTTTTCTTGGAAGGAGTCTATCACTCCGACTAAGCCGCGCGGCGTGCATGGCATTCCTCTGCGTAAGGGGCCTGGCTTTTACACTGCATCGGCCAGCACAACGATCACGCTTGAGGCATGGACGAACCTGCTTACGGTTCTACCGAACGGCTATACGATGCTCTTAGACACGATCAGCGTGAGCTATCAGCCGTATGGCGCGGACATCATCGGCCAGGCGAAGATCTACGAAGCGTCGATCATCGGACAAGACAAATCATGGTCACCAGGCCAGGGTGACGGGCTGTGGGTGAAGATTGATCTCGACGTGCGTTACTGCGAAGAGGCAGGACCAGACGGGATCTTCAAGTGCATGTACCCGATCAATCTGGATGGACGATAACCGTCTGCCGGTTGGCCTTGCTGCATTTACGCTGCTATACTCCTCTTTGCCGGCTCCGCTGCGTACGAACAGAGATAGCTCGTCTTAAAAACCGTACCGACATCTTAGCGGGACAAGCTCTGTCAGTGAGGCGGAGCCGGCAATTTCTAAGGGCTCAGCCCGAAAGGTTCACATGACGCCTGAAGTTCAAGAGCTGCGCGACAGCCTGCGCGCAAGCTTCCCTGGTTGCGTTGACATCGAAACAGAGGAGGGGCTAGTAGTTGTCCGCCGGCCCGCGTCGGCAGAGTTCATCGAAATCGAAGACGCTGTGATCAGTCTTGTCGATCTAGGAGCGAAGCTGAGCCCCTATGCAGGACTTGACGCGATCAAGCGTGTCGTTGTGCATCCTGCGCCTGACCGTGTAGAAGCGCTGCTGAATGAATACCCACGGTTCTTTGATCAGCTCGTTACGCTGGCCAGGCGTGCGGCACAGGGGGGCGCTGCGGGCGTTTCAGTGCGCAAAGTAGAGCTGAAGGATGAAGAGCTGTACACGCGCGAAGCTGCGACTGATGAGGGGCGGCGCGCCAAGCGATCGGGCGGGCGTATCTTCGCTGTGGAGTGCTTTACACTACGCATGCCGGCGGCGGGGGTGCCGGGCGAGACGCGACCAGAGCTTGTCATCACCGGGCGGCACATCATGCGCCGGCTAGGGCTCATCGAAGATCGCGAGCTGAAGAAAGAGATCACGGCAACCGGCTACACTGATGAACAGGGCAACAAACAGCCACGTAACGCTACGCTAGCGAAAGTGGCGCGGGCTCACGTTGTTGAAGCTCCTGGTTGCACTGTACCCGACTGGGAAGCGCACCCCCATCTGCTGACCTTGCTGGGCCAAGCTGTTATCACGATGTCGTCGATCGGCATCGGGTCAAATTCGGGAAAATAATCGCCCGATTCGAGACGGGCAAATCAGACCCTGTGCGGCTCTCGGAGCAGCTACTAGCGGCACTGCATGGGAAGGGCTGGCGTCGGAAGGTGGGGCGTGAAGGGCGCGCGGGGGCTGTCTGGATGGCCTACGCTTTGCGCGTTGGGTTGGCGTATATGACGGGCGGGAAGTTCTAGGCGCCCCAGGTTCCATACACTACCTGGCCCACGTCGCCAGGCACTCAACCAGGGTGCTGCATGTCAGGCGACTCTACACAATGGGATATCTTCTTCGCATCACACGGCGAGCCTGAGATCAAGGCTAAGCTGGGGCAGCTTCACGAGTCCATTGAGCAAATCCGCAAAGACGAGGAACAGCTAGCCTATGTGCGACGCACAAGCCTACAACCGCTCAGCCAGCAAGCGATCCAGACCGGGAACCTTAACACTCAGCTAAAGCAGAGCAGTGAAGGTTATCGCTCTAGCACTTCATCTTTGGTTGCGTTTGGTGTAGCCGCTGGCTCAAGCTTTGCGATCGTCAGTCAGGGTTTGAGTCTGCTGAAAGAGGGAGCAAACGCAGCAGCCGCAGCACTCGCAGACCTCGATGGCAAAGCAGTTAAGGCGTTCGGTGAGCGCACCTCAACGATCCGCGCGTATACGACGATTCTAGGCGACGCGAAACAAGCTCATATCGAGTATGGCAAAGCTAACGAGCTAGCGAGCAAAACAGAGCTGACATCGGCCAGCACGCTCAAGGCACAGCAGGCGCTTATCGTCGCAGGCTTCCGAGGTAACGACCTCACAAACGCGCTAACCGCCTCTATGGACGTGGCTTCTACTAAGCAACCAGAGGAACGCGAGTTGACCATGGAGCGCATGGGGCGTGCGTTCTCGCAAATCCTTGCCGCCGGTAAGCTTCGCGGACAGGAGCTGAATCAGCTCGCAGAAGCTGGCGTGAATCGCGGCCAAGTTCTTGAACTCCTCGGTAAGGGCAACTCGGCAGCCGGCGAGAAGGCTATGAGCGGCGGGCAGGTTACTGCGCAGCAAGGCATCGCGGCTGTGCAACAGGCGATTCTGCAAACGCTTGGGACGCAGAAGCTAGGTCAATTCGCGACAGGCGCAGCAGGGAGCCTCGCCGGCCAGCTATCGAACCGAGACGAAGCACTTGATATTTTGCTTAAGTCTTTCGACGGCGAGACGCTGCCAGCGGTCAAGGCGTACAAGATGGCGCTTGCCGATCAGACGGCCCAGCTTGCTACATCGTCAGAGACAGGCAAGGGTCTTGTGATGATGCTGTCCGACTTCGCGAGCATCACAACGAACGTCAAAGCATTGTGGACGGACTTTACGACGGGCTTTCTGGAAACGTTTGTTTCGAGTTACAACGCTGCGCGCGAAAATAGCGGGGCGTTTGTGACAATGACTGATGGCGTTAAAGCGCTCGGCCAAACGTTGGGGGAAGTTGGCGGTTTTGTGGGCACACTTGCTGATGGCTTTGAGAGATTGTTGGCAGCAATTAGCCCGTTGGCTACTTTTTTAGTTAGAGTTAATGAAGCTCTGAATCAATTTGAGCAGGCTCAACAAAAAGACCCAATGGGCATTCTGACGAATCTGGGCAATTTTGGCAGATCGGTATCAGCGGCTGCGCGCGGTGATACGGGACCTAAAACGCTCGCTGACTATCAAGCAGAAGCCAACGAAGAGGACGCACACAATTTTGATATGATTCTGAAGGCCCAGCAACACGCTAGCTTCAAACGCCGTCAAGCTGCGGGCTTTCCTGCCGAAGCTGCATCGGCTGGCGCAACCGTAACGAAATGGGGTAAAGGTGGCGAGGGTGGGGGCTCTGGCGGACGTGGGCGCGGTGAGTCGGGTTTTGACATCACCGGGCTAATGGGTGGTAGTGGTGGGAGTACGGGCAGCTTCCAAGCATCCATAGACGCAGCAGCGGCTGTGTCGAGCGCCCCTAGTGCTCAGATGCAAGCAATGTCTGCGGGGGGTTCTGGCGGAGCTTCTACGGGCTCTGATGTCAACGTTACGGTTCAGGCTGGCGCGATCGTGGTGAATGGCGTATCAGATCCAACTGCGGCGGCTCAAGAGGTTATGAGGCTTTTGGGGCAGACTTTAGGACGAGTTCACAGAGCGCCTAGCGTGCGGACGGGACTTTGAAGAACAGCGAACACAAGCTGGGGGCGCAGGTTGTTGATGAAACAACAGACAACGGCACCAGAACAGCCGCAGAACAGTTTAGCGTTAGCCTGCTCTGCTGAAGCTTGCACACGTACCTTGTAGTCAGCTCCTGGATTCGCGGCTGAATCGGCGCTCTCTTTCGTCGGCCAGACGAAATGCATGTCAGACCTTTGTCGGCGGAAGTTCGCGATCTGTTGGGATAAAATTGCGTAGCTTCATGATTGCTCCTCTGAGATATAGGATATCCGTCAAGTTACCAAAGTCAAGCCCCGCCACACAGCCCCCGTTCCATCTCTCATGTCCATCATCCTCGACTCTCAAGAGGACGCGCTAGGCGTCACACCAGCGGGACGCATCCCCTACTGGCGGGACAACGTTCAAGCGTGGGACAAGCCGACGATCGCGGGAGTGATCCTCCCTGGCACCGTAACGCTTTCGCCGTTCGGGCCTGAGCTGAACATTCATGAGGGCACAGCGGCGGGCAAGGATGGGGGTAAGCTGTTGATCCGCGGTATGAAGTTTGCGCCGGCTGAGTTCACTTTGGAAATCGACACGCGAGAGGACTTCTTTAGGTGGTTGCAACTGGCCCCGACGCTTGTACCCGTCACGCAGCCACAAGAGCGCAACCTGCTGCCCGTCTATCACCCGTTGCTGGCGATGTTTCGATTTAGCCGGGGGCTTGTCACGGCGATCCCTGTCACGCAGCCTCGCAACGGCGGGCCGATCGTGATCAAGATCAAGATGCTCATGGCGATCGATCGTGACAATGCAACGCATGCGCCGACGCCCACAGCAGCGAGTAAGGCAGCCGTGCCGGGAGTGCAGTCTATTCCGCTGGCGGGCGAGTATACGGCGCTGCGGGATGTGCGGGATCGGAACAGGCCGACGGTGCCTTAAGGATCATCACATCTGCAACCTAGAGGATGTTCAGCCAGCCAGCTTTCGTAGCGTTTGATCGCGTATTGCAGTCGTGTTTGATAACTTTCGCTATTGGGCGGGCACCCAGCAGACGCTTCTTCGCCGGCATACCAGGAACTTATTTTTTCTTGGGCTAACTTCCTGTAAATGCACTCAACTACACCAGACACAGCAATTACTCACACAAGTATTCGCTTGCATTTTCTGCGAAAGTTGATTCAGCTCTTCGTTTTCTTTGCGCGACCGTGGGTATTTATCTGACAAATCGACCCAGCGGCGGCGCTCCGTCAATGAAAGTGCTGGCCCCTGGCAAGAACTTGTTTGTTGTGCTTTGTTCATGCCTTCACCCTAACTCCGTCCGTTACCCATGTCAAACTAAATTTCACCTTCCGTCGGTGACATGCCCCTCTCAAGCGAATTTCTCGTCGCGCCCCTCAGCAATCCCGACGACGTAAGACCGATCCACATCTTCGATCTGCTGTTGCCCTATGCCGGCAACTGGTCTGTCCGCGTCGAAATGGCTGGCCCCGCTGTGCTTCCTGACGGACCCGTAACGGTTACGATCGGGACGCAGTCTATGCGCGGCTTTGTAACTCGCACAGGGGCCGATCGCGGTAACTACATCGGGATCATCGTCGGGGGCAGAGCACAAACCGCGGCGCAGGGGCTGCAACAGGACGCGACCGCGCAGCACTTTTGGCAGACGCCGGCACGAACGATCATCGCTGCGACCCTCTCAGCCGTCGGTGAGACACTGGCGACGGACAGCACAGGGATCGATACGTCGATAAACTTCCCACGACGAGCGGTGAGAACAGACAAGGTGCTTGACGATCTGGCCGATGCGTTGGGAGTTGTGTGGCGCGTGCGAGCTGACGGCAGCGTTTGGTTCGGTACAGACACCTGGCCTGCGTCGCCCGCCACTTTCACCTATCAGAGCCGCCAACCGGATGTAGCGGCGCCACTCCTGCAACCCGATCCGCAACAGCTTCTAGTGACCCCCGGCACGACGATCATTCTCGACAAGACACAACCAGCCGGAAGCTACGAAGCAACCGCCCAGCGTGTCACCTGTTCGCGCTACTGGTCAAACGAGCGGGAAGCGTTCGCGCGTGTGTGGCTGGCCGATCCGAACGTTGACTTTTTGCTAGATGACAAGCTAGCAGCCGATCGCATACATAGTGGCTTTGCTGCTCTCGCTGTCGCTGCAACTCGAAAAACGGACTGGTATCGAACCTTTCAAGGCAGTGTTGCGACGCAGCGCAGCGACGGGACACTAGACGTTACGTTAGATCAAGTAATGGGCGAGACAGAGCTACCACCGATCCGCGGTGCGGCTGTCTCTGCGCCTGTCGGCGGAGCCTCACTCAGCTTCCAACCTGGCGATCGGGTGGCGGTCTATTTTGAGGGTGGGGACTTTCGGCGACCGCGCGCAGCAATGGCAGAGCAAGGGGCGGGGACGCTGGGGGTTGCACGGGTCACTGACACTGTGGGGCAGGCTGCGGGGTTTTCGTCGTGGTGGCCGCTGGTGAAATCCTTCGCTGTGGCTTTCGCTGCGGATCCGCTTTTTGCGACGTTCTCAGCAGGTACGCAATCCGCTGTTACAGCTCTGGCCGCGGGCCAGGTAGTGGACCCGATCGGGACGATAACGTCGGGGTCGGGGGATATTAAGTTGAGGAAGTAGCCTTAAAGCGGACGGTTCGTTGAGCGATTCCAAGGCATTGCAACGTTAACAGCTTCGATAGCTGCGTTTGCGCGAATACGAAGTGCTGGAATAACCTCAGCTTTGAAAGCTTGCTTAGACCTACAAGACAGACCGACCATCGACGCAAACACCTGCATTTCACGTAAGGTGCTGCCTAGATGTCCTTCAGCGGTGAATAGGTTGTCTTTGGCTTGCGCCTGAGCATCCAATAAAGCGCGGTTTTCGTACTTGCGATTTCGTTCTTGCGCTTCGGTCATGTCTTCACCCTAATCCCATCCGTTACCTATGTCAAGCCCTAATCGTCTTCCGTCGCTGTAATGGACTACGGCAACGATGTCTCTTGCTTCGCCAACGGGCTGCCCGACTTCCGCAGCGGCCCCCCCGCGGGCTCTCAGCGGGTCAGTAGCCAGCCGGCGTTAGACCTCACGCTGTCGCTGATTTACGATCGCGACGTGCTGATACAAGACGCCTACAAGCTGCAATTCACGCCCCCTGCTTACCTATTCTGGTCGACGGACCCCCAAGGCAGACCGAACCCGATCACAGTCAACATTCCCGACTTGATCGGCGACAGCGTGAGCAAGGCTGATCTCGCGTCGCTTGCCTCGACGCTTGAGCAGATCATCGTCGCTGATCAACGTTTCGCCGATGCCCTTGTGATCGTCACGCCCCCGATTGGCCCAGGACAGCCGGTCATCATCACAGAGACGATTCAACCGACCGACGGACAGACACCGATCGAAATCGTGATCAATGTTACGGGATCGGCTGCGGAGCTGGTGAGGGCGAGTTAGCAGCCTGTTCTGCAAGGGCTATCAGATCGATTTCCCCCGCCCCCACCTCCGCCGCCCACGCCGCCCACGCCGCCCACGCCGCCTCCGCCACCGCCGCCGCCTCCGCCGCCGCCTCCTCCGATCGATCTTCCCCACTCAGCCACTTGTCAGCCCATTCGTTCCACTTCGGATCTTTACAAACTTGTTTCGCGCAGAGAATCGCGAACTTAACGCGCTGCTCTGTCGTCACAACAGGCAACGTAATCTCTTCGATCGTCGTGAGCGTCTTCACACCCACTTTCAACCCGTGATCGTCAGCGACGATCTCGCCCTCGCAGCGCCACAGGCGCGGATTCTCGTAGTTGGCGTGAATCGGGTTCAGCAACACTGCCAGCAACGGATGTGTGTAGGCGTGAATTACATCTGCTGAGCACAACCGCGTGCCTTGCCCCGTCGCTGTATGCGAAACGCCAGCACCCCAGATAAGCGACGTGTTGCCACCGTTGGTTGTGTTGTCCTGTCGAGTGAGCTTGTAGAGGGTTGTCATACGTGATCCTTTCTAAAACTATTCTAACTGGTGTGTTACCTGTGTCAAGTCCTATTTTACTTCGTCGCACGCCCGGTTCCATCCTCCCAGCATGGCCGGCTACATCGACAGCGTTCTACCTGCCCAGACTCAGCCCCAGGTCTACACCGAAATCCTGACGAATCACGTAGCTAACGGCGTGCCTGTCTCGTCGTGGCGCTCGCTTGTCAATGTCGGGCTGTCACTCACACAGTACGTCAGCGAGGCGAGCAGTACGGCTCTCAACCTGGCCCGCACCGTGTTTCGTGGGTTGTTCGTCGATAGCATCAACGAAGACATCGGGGCAGCGACGACAGCACAGGCCATAAGTCAGATCACGGCAGCGGCTGAAGCGTTCGCGCTCTCGCAGTACCAAGAGGCGGCACAGCCGGCAACTCTTGCAACGCTTCGCGTGCGCCTGTCCGCATCCGTCGGCGCAGCGGTAAACGTATTCACCGCCGGGGCTGTCATCGTCGGCACACCGTCGGTATCTGCGCCGCTCCTGTACACGCTTACCGAGGATGTGACGCTAGACCCGTCAGGGCGTATCGTGGCGCTCTGTCAAGCCACCTCGCCAGGTAGCGGCTACAACCTTGCTCCTGATTCGCCTTTCGAACTAAAGACTACCTTCGTCGGTGTGACTGCGGCTGTCCCGTCGACTGGCGAGCGGTTGACCGTCGGCACGGGCAACTATTCGCTTTCGCTCTCTGCTGGTGATAACCTGGCTGTCAACGCTGGCGAAGAGGTCGCGATTGAATTTGTTGTTGATGGGGCCAGCGTCGGGACGCTTACCGTAACGTCTGCGACAACCGTAGGCGTGCAAACGCTCGTTACAGTTCACATGCGATCGGACGGGGCAAGCGCTCCTCTGTCGACCGCAGCAGAGATTCGCGCGGAGCTGTGTGCCCTTCTAAGCAGCGCAATTATCGCGGGGGCTCAGCTACCCAGCGGCACAACGGGTGGGGCTGTGATGCCCGTTTCTGGCCCCTTTGTGCTACCGCGTGCCAACGGGCCGATTCAGATCGCAGGGCAGAACGCAGAGACTGCTACTTCTGTCATGACCCGAAGCGTCGCCAAATGGGATGCGCTGTCAGTCGGCACTGGTACGGACGACGCGCTGTATTATTGGATAACTAAGATCCCAACGGGCTACACTGCCTCGCCAGTTTCACAAGCTCAGGTCATCAACGCGCGCAAGCCTGACGGCACAACGCGGGGCGGCTGGATCACGATTCTTGTGACAGGGCTTATCGGCCCGCTCTCTGGCGCTGATCTCGCCGCAGTGACGGCGAATATGTACAACCCTCGCAAATTCGCAAACTTCGCGCAGCTTGCCGTGATCAATGCGACGCCAAAGAACATCACCGTTACGGCGTACGTCAAGTATCTGCGCAATTCCAAGCTGACGGACGCGGATATCGCAGCGGCGATCTCTGCGGCTTTCCTACGGCTTCAGGAACGGCTACAGATGGGTGTGCAGACGATAGATCCGTCGCTGGTAGAGGGGACGATCTTTGATGCTTCTAATGCGGTTTGGGTGGTTACGCTCTCAGCGCCGGCTGCGCCAACTGCAATCGCTTGGAATGAGCGGCCCGCGTTTGTCCTGTCGGGCATGACATACGAAGCTGTGGACGCCTAGCGTGCGCTGCGCTGTGTAGTCTAAAGAGCCAGTATAATGGGCAATCGCATACAAGCATACATCCAGTCGATTCTAGTATCCTGGCTCGACTACCGCGTTCTGCGCGCTTATCAGCAACAGGACGATGCGTTTGTTGACGCAGCGCTCACTGCCAAACAGCAAGGCTTTCTTGAGACCCAAGACGGCCAGATGCTCGATTACACGGGGCGCAACAGCGACGATCGGCGCATCATCTATCGCTTTCCGACGCCAGAGAGCGATAGTGCGTTCAGGGCGTATCTGCGCACTCGCTGGCTAAGGCACGGTGAAGCTGGCACGCTGGATGCGCTCGACTACCAAACGTTACGGTATGGCTTTTCACGCTACACTTGGGTTGACGAGCTGGCGTTGCGCGAGCTGGGCTATCTGGGCTTTGGACAGACCTCTGTTACAGGGCTTGTAGGAGGTCCGCCATACTCGCCGATCAACGTTTCGCCGTCGCCGACTCTCATAGCCCCCGACGGCACACCGATCAACATTTATCAGATGTGGCCGAATGCGGGCGACCCTTTGCCAGGTGGCGGCACTGCCGCTGTGGATTACGAGCCCCAGCCCGGCACAGGGTTCTTTTCTGTCATCCTACATCCCCCACACTATTTCACACCTGCATACGCTTGGGATAGTGGTCACAAATGGGATGAGACGGCGCTTTACTGGGATTTCGGACCTGTCAACGGCTACCCTGGAGTGAGCGCAAAGACGATCCTTAACGATTATGCGGCGCTCATCGCTGACTATCGCGCGTCGGGTTCATCGCTGCGGCATATTGTTGTTGACTTTGTCGGCGATTGCGTGATCGACAACACTACACCGACGGGCTACGCTGGCACGCGCTTTACGATCTTCCCAGTGTGGGAGCCCTCAGAGCTACGCACCGATGGTACTTTTCTGTCACTATACAATTACGGATGGGTGAGCCCCTAGCTAGGATGAGACACAGCTAGCTTTACTGCAAATTTAGCGCATGCTGTAAAGCATGACAAAAAAGATCGTTCTCTGGTTCGCTCTGTTTCTCACCGCTTGCGCTTCACTCGACTCGACGACGGCAGCCGTTACGTCTGAGAACGCAGGTGATAAACCACTCCCCGGAAGCTGCTGTTGCATAGAGCTTGTCAAGATGGCTGATACGACGATTACAGGGACGAAGGTTTACCCCGCTGACTTACAAGTGCCCACGCCAGGCGATGACGTGAAAGCCGCTGTTGCGCCCGGCGCCGTACGCCCCGCATACCAGAAGCTGATCAACGGCATGAGCGGCGCACAGGCGCAGCTTTACGGACGGATCAGTAGATATCGCGTCGTAATGACCGATAACAACAGCATGTCTGTCGGGCGACTGGGCGCGTTCACTGTTAAAAATGGCGCGGGCGATTGGCAAGTCTATGCCGATGAAGATAACACAGCAAGCTATGGGAGCGCCGGTACATACACAGTGTTTGATCCTGAAGCCCTATACGGTGCGCCGCTGACGACAGGGCGCTATTACGTCTATGTGACGTATCCGGCAGCGGCAGCCAATTATGATCTGGTTGTGCTTGATAGCACCGTCGGCAATGAGCCAGATCAGGGACTGTTCTACCAAAAAAATAACGAGAGCAGAGCGTTTCTCACGACGTTCTACGTCGATAACGTCAACCTGGCAATCCCGTATATGCAGACGGGCGGGCGCTTTGTCTATAAGACGCGAACCTCTACAGGATTTGGTATCACTGCTGGCAACTTGGTTTTGCGTTTGGGCCATGCTGTTGTGTCTACTGGTGTCAATTTCGGCGCTAGCGTGCCGTTTACGCCTACGCTCGTAAAAGTAGCTTTTCAAGCTTCGCGCACAGGTGCAGCGTTTAGAGGGGCGGCTAGCGGCGAAGCGGCTTCGTTAGCTGTGGGATCTCCCAACGGTGTCGATGTGTGGGGCGACGGCACAAACACGACTGCGGCAACAAACGAATTTGAAACGATCGGCAATGGCACGCAATTTTTCTACGTCCTAGACAATGCGGGCGCAGATGCCTACGCCTGGATCGCAGGCTACCAGCTCTGGTAGCATCTGGCCTGCCCGCTACCCCAACCGCCGCCTACCGTAACACTTCCGTTCCGCATGCTCGCCGCAGTCGATCCCGTTCAAGCTGGTAGTGAGTTCGCCCGACACGCTGAAGGATGGCCGATCACGATCGGCTTCTTCCTAATGTTCGGGCTATTCGCCGTTTTCTTCTTATTACTGCTTGTGAAAGGTTGGCCTCAGTGGCTGACAGAGCAAGCAACCAATCGCGCGCATCGTGAAGCTGAAAACGAAAAAACACGTAGCCATATCGACTCAATGCTGACCGGCAGTCGCAAAGAGGCTGCCGATCTGGTTGCAGCAGAGCGCGCGGCAGCCAAAGAGCGCCATGCCGAAATCGTCGGGCGTGTTTCTGACAAGGTTGACAAGTTGCACGAAAAGGTGGACGGCTTGCACCAGCGCACCGGAGCAATTGCGGCGAAGCTCGGGATCACGGGATTCGCCGCATTGATCGTCGGAGCTGCTTTGCTGGGGCTGTTGCGTGTTAGCTCGCCTCATCCGGTAATCGTGGCTGAAACGTGCAATCCTCCCTGTCCTGCTGGTCAGAAGTGCGCCGGTAGCTCGCCGGCCAGATGCGTAGAGGATAAGAAAGATCAGCCGGCTGTTGGTAAGCCTCAGCCTCGCCCGCCACGCAACGAAAACAAGCCTGGCGCTGTCGCTGCAATGCCAGATGGCGGGCACAGCGCGAAGCGATACCTGTCTTATGCAACGCTCGCGACAGCTCTGTGTGACCAGCGTACGGCGGTGTGTCTGTGAGGCGGGCGCTGCTGTCTGTCTTGGCGCTGGCGATCGGGCTCTTGCATGAAGGCTGCGGCCCTGGCCTGTTGCAACAGGTACAGCTTCGCGGGCTGTCGGATCGCGCGACGGCTGACTGCAAAGCGGTGGGTAAGGGTTGTCCTGACATGAAAGCAGGCGATTCGCCAGCCTGTCTACTGGCCCGCTCCCGGTGTCAGGCAGCCCTTGCGTGCGCGTCTGCCGTCAAGAGCGCTGAGAACGATATCCAGACGCTTCAGAAAGCACGAGCTAGCTCAGGAGCCACCGCAGATCAAATCGCCCTGGCGGCGGGCGCAGACGCTTCTGCGCGGTCCTATTGCAAGTCGGGAGGGTGGCAATGAATTGGTTTACTGCTGCGATGTTGTTTCTGTCGGGCCTAGTCGCAGGTTGGAAAGCTAAGCGCGCAGCCAAGGCAGGCTCAGAGTTGCCCCAGGGCGAGGCACAGGTGAAAGCCGCAGACGAAAACGTTACGGCGATCGAGGCGGAGTTGAGGCGGGGCGTTGTGTCCCCGGTGGGAAGGCCGAACTAGTCCCTGGCAGCTTTCTCTAAATACACTTGAAGTTCTGCGAGAGTTGCGAAAGTAAAGCCTGTCGGTGAGTAAGTCTCATTGCTGCCATGAATACGAACGTAAACCGCATATCGCTGTTTTGCGGAACACGTATCCCACACAGCTAAGCCAGGCCAGCGCAAACGCGGCAAACGCCAAACGCGCTCTGTAGGCGCACTACGATTATCTGTTGCTGTCACAGCCCAGTGCGGTTTTAATGGTGCAGGTTTGCTCAAAAAAGCACGCACACTTCCGGGCAAACCGTCGCGTGCAGCGGCCCATACACACGCTTTATAAAGCGTAGCTAGTTCGTCATAATTCCACAGTTCAACTTCACCCATGAATAGCCAGCCTGCTCGCAAGGTCACGCGGGTTGATTGACGATAAGGTAAACCCTTGATAGCACCGACAAAGCTCGTAAGTGTGCCATCGTTCCAAAGAATGACACCGATGTTATCAAACGTACGCCGCCGTGCGATTGCGTGGCGTTCAACAGCTTCGCAGGTACAGAGGGTCATGCATTCACTCTACCTCATCCGTTACCCAAGTCAAACTAAATCTGCACTTCCGTCGCTGTTATGCTCTGCCCACTAGCCCACTGGCAACCCTCACCGAATTTCGATCGCCGCGCAGGCCGTCCCGAGTTCATCGTCATCCACATCACAGACGGCGGACCTAGCTTCTCGCGCTGCGTCACACGCTTTCGCGACGACGAGACACGCATGGCTCCCCACTTCGTCGTGGGTCGTGAGGGTGAGATCGCCCAGCTTGTCGACACAGCCGATCGGGCCTGGCATTGCGCCGGGTGGAACACGCAAAGCATTGGAATTGAGCACATAGCACGCACTCCCGGTGAGCTGAAGAAATGGCGGACGCTGAGCAAAGAAACACGGCTTGCTTTGGTTGATGACCCTGCTAAAGCAGGCGCAGCGTCTGATCCAGGGACGCCCGTCACAGACGCACAGCTAGCGGCAAGTGCGAGGCTCACGGCTTGGCTTTGCAAACAGCACGGCTGGCCGGTTGATCGTTATCGCATTCGAGCGCATTACGAAAATCCTCGCAGCAGCCATGCAGATTGCGGGCTTGACATCGGCAACGGCGGGATCTGGCCGTGGGATCTGTTTTTCGAGCTAGTTCGTGCTGAGCTGCGCGGCTAGCTGTGGGGTTGCACGCGGTCTCTCCGATACCCAGAACCAGACAGCAGCGCAAACGCACGCAACAGCCGTAACGCCAACGGTACGCACCGAAGCGAGCCCGGCTAGCTTTCCGCCGGCTGACATCGACAGCAACCACAGCGACATCGCAAGAGGCGCGTAGCGTCGAGGGACTAGCGACGTTACTAGGTTCATGCCGAGCGGTGAGATCAACGCCTCGCCAAGCGTTCCCAGGGCATACCAGCCGACGAGCCACGCAAGGCTATCACCACCTCGCATGTGTTGCGAGAGTATGAGTAGACAGAACGCTGCGGCAATCGAAAGCATGGCGAGGGTCATACGCTCCCGTAACGCTGACCATGCACCAATCGCAGGCACAAGCAAGAGCGCCATGCAGAACAGCGGATTTAGAGAACTCAACGTCTCAGGATACTCTACGCGGCACACGTCGCGAGCCCAGACAACCAACGTGGTTTGCTGTTGCTGGAAAGCGGCAAAGAAAACGACAGCGCCAGCAAGCAGCCCGGCTAGCTTGCCCCATTGCGCTTTCGTTATCGCGCCGTCTATCACTGCCTCTGCTATGCTCTCGCGTCGCGGTTGCAGCTTGCTCCAACCTGCTGCGATGGTGAGCCCGGCGGCTGCTGCTGAGGTTGCGCAGACAGCGAACACAGCCCAGAAACCGAAGTGCGAACGCAGCCAAGCACCGACGAGCGTAGACGGCAGGCTACCGAGCTGAATCGCGATGTAATAGCGACTGTAGGCTTGCGTGCGATCGGGACCAATCGGGTAGAGGCTACCGAGAAGCGTACCCAGGCAAGGCTTGAAGAGGCCACAGCCGAGTGCGAGGGCTACGAGAGCTGCGGTTGCATAGTCGACTGAGGCAAGAGCATAGCCGATTGCAAGCGCAACAGCACCGGTTAACGTAACGGTACGTAGGCTGAGCTGAGAGCCTAACCAACCGCCCACGAGGGGCAACAGGTACGCAGCGGCTAGAAGGTCGCCTACACTGGCCTCACCGCGCCACAGGACTAGAGCCCCTAGCATGGCATACCACGCGAAACGTTCAAGGGCGATTGCAAGGTAGATGTGACGTTGAGGGGTCATGGCTAGACCTTGTGGTTCGGATAGTCGGTTTTCGCCGCGGTCGTCACAAACGGCAGACCCGTAGAAACGTCTCGCTTGTAACGATTGAGTGTGCTTCGCAAGACTTCGCGACGACGCGCAAGCTCGGCCAAAAGAAACTCACGCCGTTCGATGCTCTGATCTTCGTAAACGCGTGAGTATTCGGCGCACAGCTCTTTGTACTGACCGGCCATCTGTACAAACTGGAATTTCATCGGCTTGCTCATACCGATCAGTCTAGCGCCGTTGTTACCCATGTCAAACAAATATTTTCACCGTCGCTGTCAGTCCGCTGTCATTGCAGCAGCGGGTTCCAATTTCGCCCAGCCAGCTAGCCACCGCCTCAGTAGCGGCAGCGCACCGGATGCCGTCAGCACCACGACGCAGGCCAGTAGTGCAGCAACCCACCGCTGCCAATGGGCCACTTCCAATCGCAGCTCTCCTCTCGCAGCAGACGCACCGAAAGCCGCTAGCAGCGACATCATGCGATAGGCGGGGAAGCTTACTGACGACGGCTGAGGGCCAAGCATGATCCTGGTCCCTAGCAGCCCCATTCCAAGCGATGCGATCGAAACTGCCCATAGCCGCCAGTCAGTAAGCGGCGCGGGGCTGACGAAGTGGGAGAACGCAGAGGCGATTGCGAGGGCGAGGATTGAGATAAAGACCTGTTCGGTTGCCATGAAATCGTCGAGGCTGACTAGCCCTGTCGGGGGCTGCTGCGCCGGCTGCCCTATCACCGCCTGGCCTGCTCCCTCGCCTTGCTTCGCCGAATCGACCGATCGGATCTTGATAAAATAGCCGGCGGTTTTCATGAGCCCCAGCCCGATCGGCACAAGGGCCAACCGTAACGGTTCGTGATAGACGGACAGTGCGACAGCGACGATTGAGAGAGCAGGGAGGGCTAGCGTTCGGGGAAGCGATGGGCGTGCGACGAGACAGAGGCAACCAGCTTGCGCGACAAGGATCGCGATCATGGATTTCGGCATCAGGTACATAAGCGTTGAGGCAGTGAGAATGACAGCGCTCGACAGGGCGGCGCGTGTCTCGGGGCCAGTCGGGGGCCACAACCGGCGCCACGCCCATAGGTTCGTGCGCCTGCCCAGGGCGAGAGACACAGCAAGGGCAGGCGCAAGTCCCATTGCATAGACTTGAAATGTTGCTAGAGCGCTGTATTTACTGCCGATATTGCCGCAGAGGTAGGAGTAGGCGAGGGCCGAAACGAAATAGCAGGCGAGGAGAACTAGCATTCGTGGCTCCCGGTGGCGGTGTCTAGAGGGAAGGTACAGCCCACGCAAAGTGTCGCCGATGCGTTTCCCACGACTTACTCAAGAACTCGCGAACTTGTGGTAAATCAGTCTCTAAAACACTCTTGATCTCAACGCCACGGCTTGCACCTTTGCGAGGATGCAACAGCCAGAGGTTCAAAACTAGTCGATCTGGACCGAGCCGAATCGAACCACTTTCACAGCATGCGCACGAACCGTATACGCCTAAACGTTTTGCCCGCTTTTCGATCAACAACCAACGGTTGATCGCGTCATGTTGCATGTGATTGGCGTTGGCCCATGCAGCCGATGGACGTGACCCGTGTTCAACTAACTTCTTTGCTTCTGGATCCCAAACTTGGCTATAGCCGGGCGCGTTGCGAATGCGACCTTCATCGCACAACATATCGACTTCATCTTGTGTGATCTTATCAACCCATCGTCGTCCAGACTTTGCGAAGTCGTAAAAATCGTCTGAAATACGCTTCGTTTCTACATTCAACCCGCTGCCCTCGCAAGACTCACAGTCGCTACAGTCGTGCGTGACGTTGAAATAGAAATCAGCAATCAGATTGAGATCCCCATCCCAGTCCTGAGACTCTTTCCAGAACGCGCCCCAAGTTTCGTGAAAAATTCGAGACTGCCAACCGTTGCCGTCAACGATCATGTAGTCTTCATGTGGCCCCCAACCGACGTAGCCGCGGGCGTGTTGATCTTGGTTTGGAAGCGTTGCAAGCAGTTCTGTGGGCGTCATAATCAACCCTCCCATCCCATGCCAACCGTGCGCGATTCCGAGCGCGGGTTAAAATAGTCGTGTACGATCACGCGCTGCGCGTTGTGCTTCAGAGCTGAGAATCCCAGCATCGCCAACAGTAGGATCGCCAGAATCGCTAGAAGCGGCTCATGCTCAGGGTTCGGTGCCTTGCTCGCTATTCGTCCCGATCGGCTCAACATTTGGTGCGCCCTCCTACTTGCAATAATGGGCGGGGCCGTTACCCTTGTCAAGTAAGAGATACGTACGCCCTCGGAGAACCATGCTGATCCACGAACGCCCTCTAGTTGTGCTCACCAGCCGCATCGGCTGTCCTGATGAAGATGCGTTGGATGTGACGCGCAAATCTGGCGACGTGGGCCTACCGTTTGCCCCCAGTTGGGACATTCTTGGGCCACAGATCGCGCTGCGTCGAACTGGCCTAGAAACGCCTGAGCAATGGGAGCGCTACAAAGCCCTCTACACGGCTGAAATGCGCGTCTCGTATTCTAGGTCCCGTTTTGCTTGGGATGCCCTTCTAGCGCGTTCTAGAGTGGTTCTCTGCTGCTACTGCAACCTAGCGTCGCACCCTGGCATGTGTCACCGCCTGCTACTCGCCCAGATCCTTGTCAAGTGCGGCGCTGTTTACCTGGGCGAATGGCAACCCGGTACGCCCTGGCTTGACTTGGGACAAGCGGAAGGGGGAGCGGCTTGATCCTTCGTCCTTATCAGGTGGCGGCGATCGATGCGGTGCGCGCAAACTGGCGAGCGGGCAAGGATCGCGTGTTGCTGGTTGCGCCTGTTGGAGCGGGAAAAACGGCCATCGCAGAAGAAATGATCACAATGGCTCTGGCCCGCTCCCCCAACACCGATATCTATTTTCTGGCCCACCGCGTCGAGCTTCTAGAGCAACCTGCCCGGCGTTTCCAAAAGCGCGGCATCCCTTACGGCATCGTCAAGGCTGGCGTTGCCCCACGTCCCGACAGGCGTGTGCAGATCGCCTCTGTGCAAACGCTGTGTAATCGGCCCGCAATCGCTGGTGAGGGGCGCAGTGCGCTGGTGTTCGTAGACGAGGGGCATCGGGTCAAGGCACAGACCTATCAGCGCATTCTGCGAGAGCTGCGGCAGACGTATGAGCACGTCTATGTCGTGTATCTGACGGCCACACCGTACCGTTTAGATGGGCAGGGGCTGGGGGATGTGTCGGATGCGCTTGTGGAAGCAACGACACCGCGCAAGCTGATTGCTGAGGGGTTCATCACAGAGGGGCAGGTTATCGGACGGCCACCACCAGAGAAGATCGACACGCGCGCCGTAGACAGCGATGGGGAGTTTCTAGAAGAGGCAGCAGAGCAGGCGATGGATCGGCCAAAGCTGATCGGCGATTCGGTGGACACCTGGCGTAAACACTGCGACGGCTGGCCGGGGCTAGGGCGGTGCGTAACGAAACGGTCAGCACTTGCTAGAGCAGAGGCGTTCAAAAACGCGGGCTTTCGTGTGGGGTATCTCGACGGCGAGACGCCACAGCGCGAGCGCCAGATGCTACTTGCAAGGCTTGCGATCGGCGGTCAACGCAGCGCTCATCCGATGGGGCTTGACGCGCTGTTTTTCGTCAACGTGCTCACGGAGGGTTACGACTCCGAATCGTCTTACGAGCTGGTGCTAAACGAATGCAAGCGCGATCTTTGGATGGGGCGATCGTACCCACCCGAATACGTCCCGCTGTGCGTGCTGGGGGACTATGCGCCGACGCAATCAATGGGCGCGTTCATCCAGTACTGGGGGCGTGGATCGCGTGTCCATGCACGTAAGCCGTGGCTGCGTTTTCTGTCGCACGCTGGGAACGAAGATACTCATTGCTATCTATCGCAACATGAGGGCTTCACGCTTGAGCATCGGCAGTCTGAATGGCTCTCAAAGATGCGCGAGCGTGAAGCGGCGCAAGGTGTCGCCGTGTCCTCTGGCGCTGCTGCCCGTGTCATATGCGCCGACTGTAACACGCGATGGCTAGCAGGGACCGTTACGTGTCTGCATTGTGGCGGGACGAATCTAGGCCCGATGGGTGGGAGTGGCTCTGGCGCGTTGGAAGGGGACGAAGAAGCACCCGGCGAGCTAGTCGAGAAAGCGCCTGATGCAGAAGCCCCACGTCCACCTACGCCTTTTGAAACCGAAAGCTGGTTCACCGCCGAATTTACCAGGCTACGCGCTGAGAATGCACGGCGAGTCTCTGACGGCAAACCGGCTAGGAAAGTGGGGTCTATCGTCTACCGTTACAGGGGGATCTTCAAGCGGGATCCTGACTGGGCGGTGTATAATAGGTATCGAAAACAGTACGGGTTCACAGGGTAGCCGCTGAGGTGGTTGGAAAGGTATCACATGGACGAAAAACAATATAGCGATAACTTAGACGCTTTGCACGCAAAGCTTGGTGATAAACCGTTTCGCGATCCGGCTGTATATGGCTTAGCTCATACGCAATGCTCGCGCGACGATTTCAATGTTGAAACATCGCTGGCACAAATAGCGCAACACCTAGTTGATCAAAAGCGCGAACTGATCGAGAAGTGTATAAAGCTTTCGAGTGATTGCTTCTGTCGGCGCACCCGCACGGTGCGCCCGTGATCCCCACCGATATCCCCGCCCTCCTCGCTGACCCTTCCCCCCAGGATTGGCGCAAGGTTTGCAAGATTCTGGATGAGCTGTGGAACGATGTTCAGACACATCCATATACGCAGTCCGTCCTAGCCGCCGCCATCGCCGAAACTCACAAAGCCCTCACAACCTGGCCCGCTCCCGCTCTAAAAGCCGTCCCCCGTGATCCTCTGCCTCACTGGATTCGATCGCCAGGCAGGGGACAGCCAGGTCACGACGCTCTACTTGATCTCTGCCTGCGTGTCAAGCATGAAAGCCAAACATACGGCTATTTTGAAACGTACGTCTGCAACGATCCACGGTTGCTGTGGCCCAAGTCCGGCCCGTGGGGCGCTGCCGGCTGTCAACAGGTTCACCTAGCGCGGGGGTTTTCAGGCGCAGCCCGATCGGTGCGCAGTGAACAATGGCTGTCCATCGGCGAGCCCGGCCAGGGCGATTTAGTTGGCTGGGTGTCGCTTTGGTTGCCACCGTATGGGCTTCTGGCGCTGAAACTTGAGCTAGAGATCAAGATGTCAAACGGCAGGCTTAGCCCGAAGCAAAAAGCGCGACGCACTGAGCTAGCGCGAGCTGGCGCAGCCTACCTCTCGACGAAATCGGTCAAGTCATCAGTCGATCAAATCGTACTGTTACGGGATGCGGTAAGCGAAGGGCGCTTGACGGTAGCGCAAGCGGTTGAAGCTGCTGAGGGGCTAGGGTGGTAGGCTACTCGTAGGCGCGTGACAGCTTTGTGCGCTCACGCCATGGCGCATGCTTTCGCAGAAACTCAGTACGATCGAAAGCACGGCCTTCCAGCTCTGCTAAGATGCGATCCTGCGCCATATCTTCGTATAAGAATGTACCACTAACGCGGACAATCGGTTCCCTGACTACATAGACTCTCGGATGCCGCTTCAGATAAACGGCTTTATTCCAGCGTGCGCGGCAACGCCTACCACAAAAGGCGCTTTTCGGCCTACCTCTATTCACGTCTGCGAGCGTGAATGATATAATCGTTTTGCAGTGTCTACATGCAACGGTTTTTGTAGTACGCAGAGGCGCACAGCCGCGTGAATGACGCAGAGTACAGCGCGACGAGCAAAAGCGGCGTGTGCGCTTTACGTGCCTGTGCGTTATAGGCTTAGAACAATGCTCGCATTGCGCTGGTGTTGTCATTTAGTCGGCTCTAACGTAGATCGGCCCGTGCTCTTTGAAGACTTGAATGAATCGCGCACGCATAGCGATATCGGCATGCAGCAGGCAGATAGCAGACGGAAAGGGCGCGGGGTCAGTCTCGGAGGGTTGCGCGGCGGGGCATTCGCTCTTGAGCGTCTTTTCGTCTGCTGTGAGCGTATCGCAGAGATGGCAATGGTATTTGTGAGTATCAACGATCTCACGCCATTCATGCTGACAGCTCAGAAACTTAACCCGACCCGACAGCGCGCACCATGCGTCCGGGTTCATCTGGCGCCACCATCCGGTATCGACACGGGCAGGAACTAGCGCAATCTGCGGGCAAGGCTCTGCGGACATCTTCGCAGCCCATGCTTTGAGGGCGCGACCATAGGGGGGATTGATGAAGGTGAGCTGACCGTTACGGGCATAAAGTGCCCAGTTCTGAGTTAGCCCATCGCCAACGATACAGCGTTGATTGACTGGATACTTTGGGTATGAATAACCCTCAATCGCAACGCGCACAATCAGCGCAAGAGCTTGTAACGCTGACTCACTCTTCGGATGCGCACACGGATCCAGCGCAATCGGGGCCACCTTCTCAACTGCATCGAGAATCCAGCCAGGCGTTAGGTACTCCGCACTTTCGGAGCCCATGAGGGTTTTCATCGTATCGCCGTTCATCGTTGTCTTTCTCGCCGTCTCAACGGCGCAGCGGATACAGGAACACTACAGCAACCCGCGCAACACGCCAGCGACAATCGCCACCCTCTCTTGAAAATTGGTTGTTGCGATCGGCACATAAGGCACATCACCCAGCTCCAACAGGAGCTTCACCATGCCGTCGATGCGACACACGCCCCCTGTGTCTAGATCGCTCTCAGCGCGCACACCGTCGCCCCGCGGCGTCACGCCAGGGCGTACAAAGAACACTGCGCCCTGTTTGCTACGCACCGTGTCAGCGATGCGCCGCACGTACTGACGACAGGCAGGGGAGCGCCACATTGCAGCCGCTGTGCCATGCTCCGCAGACTCTGCCGCGTATGCGATATTATCGAAAGCCCGATCGGACACGTAACGGTCAACACCTTGACCTACGCGAAGTTGAGACGCGAACACGTTACGCTGGAATCGCGTGACGGCGGCGAGGTCCGTGCGTAGCGCATCGAAACCACCACCCATCTTGGCTATCTCAATGCGAGCGATCTCGTCGAGAATCGGCAGATCGTACATAGCTGCGATGTGACGAACCAGTACGCTTTTGCCAACGGCGTGACTGCCCACAACTTCGATACGAAGGGGCTTCTTTTTGGCGCTTCGCAGAGCGCGTGTTTTAGCGGACATTGTTACCTCGGTATTCGCGCCAACAACGCCAAGCAGCGATGATTGTCAAACCGGCGGCGCAGACAGCCTGCGATGGAATGCGTGTGAAAACAATGTGATAGACGGTAAAGAGCGAGTTCGTGAGCAGCCACAACCGATCGTCGCCTGTCCACTGTGCTGCGAAGATGCAAGCGACAGGAAGCCAACCAGCGATCGATATTTCAGACGGCGTGAAGGTCATGGTCTGCTATCCGACTCGCTCAACACTCGCACTACCTCAAGCATATCAGCCCAAGTCTGTTCGCGCTCCTTCGATGCTGGGCCAGTGCGCAAAAGATAGGCAGGATGAAAGGTTGGCATGACACGAAACGTGCGACCGTTCATCGTTCGATCGAACCATTGTCCTCGACGCTGTGTGATGCGTGCTAGTGGATCTTCGGACAGAAACCGTAACGGTGTGTTCCCGAGCGCAACGATCACACGCACGGCCGGTAGGGCGCGAAGCGTAGCCCAAAAATACGGCGCGCAAGCTTTCATCTCTGCGGGCTCTGGCGTTCGGTTCATCGGAGGATGACAGCGGCAGACGTTTGTGATGAAGATGCCGCTGCCGCGGCTGAGCGGTGTTCCGCCTGACACAGACAGTCGGCTCAGCAACCGATCTAGCAACTCACCCGCAGAGCCAACGAACGGCTTGCTTGTTGCGTCTTCTTTGCGTCCTGGGGCCTCGCCTAAGATGAGCAGCCGCGCATCGGGATCGCCCTCGCCAGGGACTACTTTCGTGCGTTCGCGATGCAGCGGACAGCGGCGGCAGCCGTCAGAGACGGCAAGGGTGTATTGCAGTACGGGTAGGAGATCACTCATTAGCTGCCCGTGTATCCAGCGGCTGAGACGAGAGAGCGCCACTTGGCGATGAAATCAAAGCGGGGAGTCATTGAGAATGAGTCAATCCGCTCCGCCAACGGCTCCTCCCCACACGTCCATTCTGCTGGCGATGGCCCCATGAGGTCGCGCTTTTCGGTCGCCAACAAAATCAGGTCCGCACGCTTAACGATCGCCGGCATCTCGACGGGCAGACCGTAACGCTTCATATACGCCGTATGCGCCTTGCGCTTCAGATCGCGCAGGTCGGGTAGAAGCTTCAGAAGTGGGGACGGTGGATCGAAGCCTAGCAACGCTTCGTCGCCCTCATGATTGAGAGCGTAGAACTGCTCAAGCGGCGTGCCCCCAAGCATCGCAACACACTCAGCGACGCGGATCGAATGCTCTGCAACGGAGTAGAAAACGCGCGTGCGCCCACCAAAGCGGCAGATGCGGCTGAGGACTGTTGCTGTCTCGCGCAAGCTGATAGCGTCGCTGTTGAACTCGGGGATGCGAAGCTGCTTACCTTCGTAGGTTTGGAGCCAGATAGGCGGCTCACATACGATACAGGGTTTCTGATCGGTGTGAACGTGGGGAAGGTTGAGTTGATCCATTAGAGCCCCTTTCCAAGGGTCTTGAGCTACGAAACGATAGCGCCAGCGCCGCGCAGAGTGCGAATGCAGTCTTCACGCTGCTTGGCAGTCTTGACCTTGAACGTGAAAGACACGCCAACAAAAAGCATATCAACGATGTCTTTGCACTCTTTCAGACCGCTGTGAAAACCGCCTATCAAAGCCACTTCTCGCAATACCTTGATTAAGCCGATCTTGTTCTGCGGATTGCAGGATTGCAGCACAATAGGCGCAATTTTCGGCATCGTTGGTGGCACAGCGGTTAGACGCTTTAGCTCCGACTGAAACTCGACACACGAAAGCAGAACCTTGTCTTTGTCACGCCGCGCCAAGCTGTGCGCGATCAACTCAGACAACGTAGCGTGATCCGAAATCAACAGCTCGTGCATCATCGCACCCAGATACAGTTTATACAGCTTGCTCACGTTAATCGCCTTTCTTCACCGGCACACGGTATCCCGCATCACCGAATGCTTTGATCGCCGCGATTGGCATCTGCGGGATTACGTTCTCTTGAAGCCAGCGGCAATAGCCTGGCATGTTGTCGCGCAGCTCACCAAGTTCGCGCCCTGCGTGCTGGCCGAATCCAAGCCGAAACGTTGACGGCTCATTGCCCCAGGTGTCACGGTCGCGATAGATGTAGTGCGCGAAGTTGCGATATTCAGCATCGACACGCACAGCATAGATTGCAGCCATACGCATCAGGTGCAAATCACCCTCTAGCGAATCGGGTAGGCGCATCAACTCGCGCAGCTTATCCAGCACGCTGAACGTTACGCGAATGTCTGATTTCGCGTCGTGTGCTGCGCCCTCTGTCACTGCATGTAGCTGCGTCGCCACATCCCAAAGCTTGCGACTGCGCAAGCCCCGGCAGTGCCACGAAATAAGGTCCATCACATCGACGATCATCGGCGCAGGGCCAATCGTGCCTACCGTAACGGCTAGGGCATGCGTCAGGAGCGGCAGATCAAACTGACGCAGGTTGTAGCCGACGAGACACGATCCAGGCTCGCCAGCGCGAGCCAAAAGCTGCACGATTTTCGGCGCGTGCTTTTCGATCGTTCCCTGATTGGCCACCATCTCGTCGGTTAGGTGATGGATCTTCGTCGCTGACGCGGGAATCGGGCAGCCTGGATCGATCAAAAAATCCGCCTCATGCAACGTCTGCCCTTGCCGTTGAGCTAGCGTAGCAAATTGCACAATCTTGGCTCGGCTCGGATCGCTGTCGGTCGTTTCCAGGTCGATGCCAATGAACGTTACGCGGGGCTCTTGCTGGTTGAAGATGTGAGGGGGCTGTGGGGTCAAGCGGGGCTCCGATTCGCGAATAGCTCGTAAGTGCGAGGGAAGCGTTCTGCAATCGCAGCCGCAACAGCGTTCGCATATTGTCGGATCTCCCATTGCGCAGCCTTGCCGCTAGGCAGAACGTCGCTCCGAAGCGTCAGGAATGCCAGCCAGTTACGCAAGTTCGCGCTTGCGCGCATCCGACTAAAATAGTGGCTGTGTTTGCGCTCGCTCATAACGACCTCGTAACGTTAATGAAAGTCTACTCCCCAATCCGTCCCACGCCACCCGAAACCAACCTGGCATCTTCCCACGCAACCAACACGCCCCCCGCACGGCGCTTCTCTGCACGCTTGCTCCAACGCTTGGCTAGAATCGGCTCACACTTCACCGGCACGTCGGGACAAATCTCAGCCCCTGCGCGGTTCATCAGAGCACCCACCGCTCTAGCTGCGGCATCGCCACGCACAGCAGGAGCCTCGACGAGAAACTGATCGTGAATCTCGTTTACCGGACGACATCCATAAAGCGGCTCAGCTCCTGGCATGCTCCCACGCAAGTAACATGCCTTGAACAGATACCATCCAGCACGCTTGAGCACGTCGGACAGAAGCCCCTGATAGACGGAGTTGCATGCAGAGCAATAAGTACAGTTGGCTCGTAGACGACCAGACCACGGCTGGACAAGGTTGTAGAGCTGTTCGATCTTGCGGCGGCCTGTCTTGTCAACAGTAGCACGGCCCCGCTTGCCCTTCATCCCGTCGATCCAGCGGAAGTAGTGCGGCATTTCTTGCCACTCTTCATCCCACATTCGGAGGATTTCAACCCATCGTTCCTCCGGTAGATCCACGCCATACGAGCGCACCGCGTAGGCTCGCATCGTCTTTGCCGACAGACCGCCGGGCTTGCCGAAGTTGACCGCCTTGCCAGAGTTGCGGGCGTTGTCGAAAACCGAATCCTTGATCTCTTTGAGCTTGAGCCCGTCTTCGTAGCTGATACCTAAGATGCGGCATGCGACGACGGTGTGAGGGTCGCGACCCTCTCGCAGAACATCGGCCAGCTTTGACCAGCCGAACGTCCAGAGGCACGATTGCGCGAGCGTGTGAAGTTCCCCCAGGTTGTAATCGGAGTCAACCAGATCCGCCGGCTGCATGCTCTGCGTCGCTGCGTCCCACATCATTTCGCGCGGGATGAAACATTCTCGCGCTCCCAGCTCTGCGCCAGTGCCCGCGCACCGACTGCAACACGCTACGAGTGGTTTTTTACCTCTGCACTGCATGCACTTCTCACCGCGAGCCACGTTCTGAACGTTTGGGTTGCTGCTGCCGGTGCGCCCCGTCTCTTGAAGTTCCTCGAATCGCGTATGTATGGGCGCTGTAGTGCCCGATTTAAGCGTGGGGATGTCCGCGCTTAGCATCTTGCCAAGGTGGCTAACTTCTGCATAGTCGGCGAGTGAACCGTCTACATCACCGTCGCGCACGGACTGCACAGCTTCCTTATCAAGCTTGACGCACTCGCCCCGTGTGTGGCGCTTCGGATCGTAGCTGTCCGTGCGTGGAATCTCCGCCCCTGAGCGTTCACAGGCGGCGATCATCGCTTCTGCTGCGGTTTTCGTGTCGCGGTGATAGGTGCGATAAGCGAGCCCGACAGATTCGAGGATGGCAAGAGCTGCGCAGGCTAGTTCGCGCGCTCCTGCCTCTAGCGTGTTTGGCTCTGGTTTGCTGCGAAGCATGCGCCCCGTGTGAAGCCAATCGGCAGCAGCCAGGGCAACGTTACGGTGTTGCCTGATTTCCTCTTGTCCCTCGTCGCAGGCTAGGAGCTGTGCCAGCTTCAACAGCTCCGCTTTCTTCGTTCCCAGCAACACCCCCAGATCGCGACAGCGCGCCTCTACCCACGTCGCCAACGCCTCACGATTTAGGTGGTACTCAACGCGCATCAAGCCCGATATCACAAGCCGATCGCGTACCTCAACGTGCTTACCTTCTACCCATTCCGAAAAGCGAGCGACAGCCTGTGCATCGGTGCGCAACCCGTGCGCAGACATGGCCCGCAACCAGATAGCGCCGCGCGTTTGCCGATACTGATCAGCGAACGGATCGGCATCCTCCCCGAAATTCTCACGCACCTTGGCCCAGATTGCAGCAACAGGCCCGATGGGTTGCGGCGCACGGGCGGGGGTTGCTGCAACTTGGGGCTGCGTGGGGATGTTCGCAGCTTCATAGCCAGCGACGAGATTGCGGATAAATCTGCTCTGCTCTCCTCGCCCTTCCCAGCTTTGCATACTACGAGATTTTGCTTCGGTGAAGTGCGAACAACGACGCAGCCAGCTAGCGCCACCTAGACGGCTGACCGTTGAAGCGAGGCGCGGATATTGAGTAAACTTCGCTGCAATAAGCTGGGCCATGAGGCGATCTTGGGTAGGCTCGTCGGGCGCTGTGTCTTTGAGGGCAAACCACGCCGTCTCTATGTCAACCCACGCTCGCCCCTGAAACTCCACAGGGTAGCCTTGCGCAATTGTTCCCTTACGCCTGGCCAGCTCCGTAGGATTCGTGAGCGCAGCCGCTAGTCCGTTGCCGTCAGTAGAGCCTGAAAAAATGTTGTAACCAGCGTGTTCTTTCGACGGTCCCGCGTAAACGTTACGGTGTTTCGCCTGTCTGCCGGATTCTTGCTCATGCCAGCTCAGCGCACCAGCCACAGCATCGTCGATCGCGTACTTGCGCGCGTCTTCGGGCCACAGCTCAATCGGTGTGTCTTTCAGTTCTGCATACCGCAAACGCCAGCCGTTATCGCTCTCGTCGTCCTCTTGTTCGGCTGTTGCAGCCGCAGCGACTGCCTGCTGCTCTGCAACGGTCAGCTTCGTTGATGCCGCCTTGCCATGCTGCGGTGCGCCCTTGTCTAACCGCATGCGGCAGAGACGCCATGCGAGCGATTCTAGATTGTAGCGATGATGCGACCAGCGCCCATCTGGCAGTTGTTCGCGACGATAACAGCCGGCAGCTAGGTCTAGAAGCTTCTGCCGGGTGAGTAGGTCACTGACGCGATCAGTGTCGCAAGCGGCAACCCATTTAGAGAGAATTGCTTCATCATATGCGGGGCCATCTGGATCGGGATTCGGCCAAAGCGCTGACGTAACCAGGATGTCGAAACCGATGTTTGCGCCTGTGAAATGAACGGTTGGATCGTCGAGGAGTGGAATCAGGAACGCGGGCCAGGAGTGACGATCAAGGATGCCTTTCGCCTTGATTTTGGGTGTGGCGCTGCTGAGGTCTAGCTCTGCCCAGGTCAAACAGACAAGCGGGGGAATCTGACGCCCACGGGCGATAAGCTCGGTTTCGGTGTCGAGAGAGATTAGGCGCACGATGGGGCTTTCTTCAGAGCGCTGTATTGCTTAGCGCATTGTGGGCAAAGATCGAGCCCAAACAGTCTGCGCCAGCCAAACTGTCTGAGGGCTTTTCGTGTGTCGGTTGCGTCGTCGCTGCGTTGTTCCCAAATCTGGCAACGCAACCCATCGCGAAGCCCGTCACACCAGATCGTCGTCTGCCGAGTGGCGCTCACACCGCACCTGGATATTCCCGCGGATCAATGCGATGCAAACGCCCCATATGGTTGAGCCGATCCCAGGTTCTGACCATGTGCGCCGTACCACCTCGACTGCCATCATAAACGGCGATCAGCTCGTCGCACACCTCAGCCATCGCTTCGTTGCGGTCAAGTAGCGCCTTGTGGGCAGCTTCATCGTCGAGAATGCGTTTATCTTCAACGGTATGCCCATACCGCTCGCAATTAGCTGGCGACGGCGAGACGATACGAATCCCGGCGGCAGAGTCTAGAACCTTGCGATAGACCTCTCGCGACGTTGCCGGCCATCGCAGCTCCTGGCCTACGAATGGGAGGAACGCAATGAAAGGCACGCCCAGCTCAACGCAGACACCGCAGAAGTCTTGATCGATGCCAAGTGCGACGCCAGAAATAGCGATCGGCGCGGTGCTGGTGGGACGAATGCGCCACTCGACATGATCCAGCTTGTTCGCCAGATAGCTTGCGTCAACGTAACGATCAGGTCGTGTCTCTGGCGCTGTCTGTATCAGGTTGAGCAGAATAGATCGCATCTGCTCACGACACCAGCGACGCAGCGGATTGTGGCGATCGTAACCGTCTTGCATGCCTGGCGAATGCAGCTTATTCGGACGATGGCCGGTTACACCGACGACAAGACGCGGCACGATAGGCGGTGCTTTCTTTGGCGCGTTGCGGAGCTTGCTGAAATCGACCACGCTACAGCCTCGCTTTCACCCATTCGATCGCCTGACCCATCAAAGCCCATGCCGGGATCGCTAGAAGCAAGCCAAGCACATCGGCAGCATGTAACGGAGTGGCGCAAGCCAGCACGCTATACGCCCCGACGACGTGCTAGCTTACGACGCTGCGACTGACGCCAGCCTGGCGAGCGCGAGAACCAGGGACCGACGCCCCGGTTGCTGTTGCTGTTGACGTTCTCAACCTTGATTTGCGACTCAGCAGCCTGAATCTGTTTGCTAGTCGCTGCCGATATGCCGACATTGAAAAGCGCAACCACCATCGCAGCGAGACGTTGAATGTAACGGTGCATGCTCAAATCCGTTTCTGCCCTAGGGCGTGTATGTGAACAGTATAGCGCCGTGATTCAGGCGTTGCACGGCATCGCCATTGCTGAGCGGACTTTGCGGCGTGCCGTCCTCTTAGAGGCGCGTGTCCAGCCGCGTAGCGAGCCCGGCAAACCGGCTAGAACGGTGGGGGCTTGCAGCCGCCCGTATGGCCCTGGGGTAGCGTACACGGGTCGCTATGCTCACCGCAAGCCTTGGCGCAGGCCGTCGAGACAGGGGCAGACGGCGCAACAGCAGAGCGCCCAGCCGGCGCAGCACCCCCACGCGGGGCCTTGCGGCTGTCCACCTTGCCCGTCGCGCTCGCCGTGAGCAGATCCTTCATCCAGTCCTGTTCATCCAGCGCTGCGGCTTCCTGACGGGTGACACGCACGTCGGACAGCTTGAAATACGAAAGCTGAACTTTTGGCGCGAAGTTGCCATCTTGCGGTTTCAGAGCGAAAGCCGCGGTGTACTCGCCAGTCATGCCCAGATCTTCAGCGCTGACGGCTTCCATGCCCTCGACAGGCACAAAGTCAGCCGTCGACATGCCGGTCAGCGGAGCCTTGACGCGGCCAGGCTTCCAGCCCAGCAAGCGCAGGTTGTTGATGCACATCTCAGCGGCAACGCCTTGCGTCAAGGTGCCAGCGTAGACGAAGCGATAGCCCGTAACGTCGCGGTAGCCGAGCGGAGCGAAGCAAAGCATCGTCTCGGGGATCTTTTCGCCCTTCTCATTGACGATTTCCATGCTGTTCTCATCGCGCTTGTAAACAGGCTCGCCCGTCTCGGGATCCTTCAACGCCAACTCGGTTTTCGTCTCGCCGTAAGCGTACACGTCCCAACCTTCGGGGTTGTCGCGCGGATACTGACTCGGAGGGCAATCGAGCTTGTGCGTCGCGATGACAACGCCCTCAATCAGGATCTGATCGCTGCCCGATCCGCTCTTGGCGCGCAGCCCGCGTAGGATGCGGACCTTGACCCGGCCCGCCTTGCTGCCTGCGCCATCGCGCGCACCGTGAAAGCAGGCTTCGTTCAAGTCGAAAGGCGGGTAGGTCAGGGGCTGAGCCAAGATTCGCTCAATGGCGCTGTTGATGATAGCTGTCCGTTCGGGGCTCTCTTTTGCCGTAGTGGTGGCGGTGGTCATTCTCGAATCCTCTTCTGCGCCTGCGGCGCTTACAGTCCGGGGGTCCGTGGGCGTGCTTGCGTCGGAGCTGGCGCGCGATTCTGCACATGCGCAGCCGCTGCGTTGCCATCATCGTCATCATCGATCGTGATACCAGCGAGAGCGCAGAGGCAGTAGCGACGCAGGTATGTGATCTCGCTGCCAAGCGCTTGCACAGAAGGCGCACGCTTCTTCTTTTGCGGTTCCTCTGTGCCACCTCCAAGGCCACCAGCAGCCGCGACGAGTGCAGTAGAAGTGGTGGCCGTTTTCGCAGCGTCTGCAATGCTTTGCCGCACGCTGTCAAGTGTCGTCAACGGAAAGGCTGCTTGAATCCACTCGCCAGATTCATGCGCGATGCGCGTAAGCAAGAACACGTCATAGCCGATCGGGACGGTGAAGTGAATCACCGACAAGCCAAGCGAGTTCAGAGCATCCATGCAGGCATCGTGTACGCTCGCCAGATCAGCATAGCGCGATGGCCGCTTGTCGGCAGCTTGAAAGCCCAGATTTTCGTGATCGCGCTTAGCGCTCTTGAACTTGCCCTGTGCTTTGGCAAAAGCGGTCAAGAATTGACTCTGCTTGTCGCTAGCGACAGGGAACAGGGGCACGCTGCCGACGAAAACACACGGCAGCCGCACGACGCTTTCTGACGCGATGTCAGATGCATCGTTGCGAAGCTCAATAACGCGGGGAGTGGGATCGCTCACGGCTATTCTGCTTTCTGCGTGGTTGCCGCGTCACTCGCCACGCCCGTACTGCCGAACCCGCCGATGCGCACCCGGCCTGCGCCCTGCTCTGCGACGCACTCAGCCACGAACTTGTCAGCGTCCATGACATCAAACTCTGCGGTAGCGATCTCAGCAAAGACGATCTGTGCGATGCGCTCGCCAGCCTTGATCGAAAAACTGTGGGGACCGTCGTAGCGCAGCAGTACTTTGATCTCGCAGGGCTGCGTTTTGACAGGCGGCGTGGCTGGCGACACTGCATAGTCGCTATCGATCGTGCCTGGGCTATTGGCGACAGATACGCCCTTGCACGCAAAGCCCGAACGGGGACGGATCTGCGCCTCGAAACCGGCGGGGATCTTCAACGCTAGACCCGTCGGAAGAAGTGCGGTGTTGCCAGTGTAAAACGTTACGGTTCCTGCATGGTCGACAGACAAACCAGGTTCTTGCGCGTTTACGTACGGCAGAAGCTGCGTCTTCGTTACAGACAGAGGCGGCTGATAGGTCAGGTCATAGCCGCTGCTGCCGTCGGTCTGACGCTTCGGTAGCGCCTCACCGCGTAGCACGACGGCGCGAACGGGGATCGGCGCCTGGCGCCAGTGATCGACGGCGACAGCGAGCGCATCGCCCAGAAGGCCCGTTGGGGCGGGGCTGATCAGGACTTGCTCGACGGCTTTGTTGACCGATGCTAAGGCCATGGCGTCGAGCGTAGGACGCAGCTTTGCGAGAATGTCGCTCGCTAGCTGTTCGGCGGTTTGTTCTTTCATGGTCCCTCTGTAAAGGCTCGGTTCGTTGGTTGTGTCTACGCTGCGGACTTCTGGCCCTTGGCGGTCAGCTTGTAGACGGCGGTGCGGCGCTCGCCGGTCTGCTTGAGCAGCCCTTCGTCTTTCATCTGACGAAGCGGCAAATCGGCATCGCTCGCCTTATTGGCCTTGGCGAGAGCCGCCACGATCGCGCCGCGCCCCATCGGCTCGGTTGCTTTCTTCAGGACTTCGATGATGTCGTTGCGGACTTTCTCATTCTTGGGCATGGTCGGTTCTCCTCTTCGGGTTATTCGTGGCTCAACTCCACTTACAGAATCAGTCTGTCTGTCGATTGCGTTCGCGCAACCGAAAAGTTACGGTTTCTTCGATCGCCCCAGCTTCCTGTACGCGGACCAGTAGTGCGGGTGCTGAGGTGCCGGCTGCCTCAGCGATCCTGGCCAGCGAAGTAGACTCTCTCACCGCCACGCGATACTGCTCTGGCGTCAGCTCTGCACGCAACAGGGGCAGCGCCGCATCTGTAACCTGTCGCCGTTGCTCTCTGGTTCGATAGAGCACACGACCGCCAGCCACCGGGAGCGGCCCATAGCGGGCTACATAACGGTCAAGAAACGTATCAGCTTGATCGATTAGACGGCGAGCGGGGCCGATCGCATCTGCAACCTGGCGAGCTTCAGCGGGACCGGTGCGCCCTTCAAGCGAAATACCGAGCTTGCGAATCGGCGACTGCTGCACAGGACACGCGCGAAACTTCGGGCATCTTGCACACCATGAGCCCTCAGCCCAAAGCGCAGCGGGGCGCGTGGTCAATCTGACGGTGAGTTCTTTGAGCTGTTCAAGCCATTCGAGTAGCTCTGTTTCGTTTAGTTCTGCCTCTTCGATTCGCCATTCGTCAGCTTCTGGCGAGCCGTCGCGCGTCCAGAAAGCTACAGCCCCTGCGCCAAAGCGAAGCTGATCAGGCCATCCCAGCCACAGCAACACGGCCAACGTGTAATAGCGAAGCTGCCAAGACTCGCGCACAGGCGGCAGACAGCCCGCAGCCTGGCCCGCTCCCGTCTTCAGATCGGCTACTCTCAGGTAAATTGCGCCGTCTTCGACCGCATACGCGAAAGCATCGCAAGTGCCGGCGCTAACACGAGGCGAGGGGACACCGTAACGCTCACCTATCAAAACCGCTGTGCAGCCGTCGTCGGAAATGTTGCGTGCGCTTGCCGGATCGCTGAAGTCAACAAAAAAGCGGACCTCAAACACGGGTGCGCACAGGCCGCCGATGCAAGTGATCCAATCTTCCAAATTGACCGGCAGTCCTCCGGGGCGTAGCTTGCGTGCATGCTCTGCCGTGCCAGCATCGGCGAGAGCTTGATCGCGTTCATCCTCCTCGACAGTTGGAAGCGTTGCGGCGCCTGCGCACCGCATGATCGCATCTAGGCCGCTGGCTGTGAAGAGGGGGGCGTACACGGCGGGTTAGGCTTTGACCTTGGCTTTGTTTGCTTTCTTAGCGGGCTTCTTTGTTTTCTTCGCCGTCTGCGGACCACGACGAGCAGCTTTGACGGGCTTCGTACTGACGGCGCGGGGTTTGCGGGTCTCTCGCGCATTCGCCAGCATCGTTTTAGCTGTTGCGACATCGGCTTTGGGTGCCGGATCGGTGACAGTCGAGTGCGTTACATCAACCGACTCGCTCGCCTTGCTTCCAAACGGGCTAGCGGGCTTCACAACCGTCCGCACAGCCACAACCCCAGCGGCCACCGCCTCTCGCGGCGTGACCTCAATCTCTGACGGCACCCGCTTCTCCGCCGCCAAAACTGGCACGCCCGTAGAAACCAGGCCAACGCCAGTCTTGACGGTCAGACCAAGATTGCCCATGGCGGAGCGCAGAGCGTCGCCGCACTTTTTGCGGAAGTCGTTGACCGCCAGATTTTTGCTGTCGCTGGCAAAAGCCGTCACATCGCCGCCAAGCAGGGCCAGCGTGTGATAGACCGCCTCTAGCTGCATGAACAGCCCGCGTCCCGCATCGGTCTTGATCGTGCCGTCCGCAGCAACAGGAATCTCGTCGATCAGCACCTGAACACGATCACGCATTGCGCGGAAAAACTCCCCATCAACACGGGCGGGCTTCTGAACCGCTGGCGCATCGGGGCCGACTTGCGCGCGGGGCTCACTCGCTGCATGCCGATCGCCTGCGCTGTCTTCGATCGAAACGTTGCGGGGCGTGCTCTCGCCACGACTGCCGCCACCTTCAGAGCCGCCATCCGAACCACCGCCTGAACCAGCCCCACCATCATCAACCGGCCCGAGCCCGCGCTTGCCCATAAGTAGCTCTAGAAGCTTGAGCTGCTCTTCGCGACTCTTCGGAGCGCGTCCGCCGTTGCGGCCACCGCTACCAGCCAGGTAAAACCCACCGTCGCGAACCTGACGGAGCGACAAACCAGGCTGACCCAGAACGTGCGCATCGACTGCGGCTTGCACTTCGGGCTCAAGGCTCAGCAAATGAATACGATCTTGCACCGTGTTGACTGTGATTCCCATCATCTCAGCGACGACGGTAACGGGCAAACCCTGGCCGTACGGCGCACCGGGAGCAATTCGCGTCTCGTAATCCGCTTCAGATTCATCCTCGACACGCTGAGGACAAACGGGGCGGCAGAGGCTGGCGAGCTGGTGAGCTTCCTTCGTCGGCGGAGTGGCAACCTGTGCAGCCTTCAGACCCAGACTTGCAAGCTGCGTTGCGCCGGTCGCGGGATTGCTGTCTTCGGGCTCATGCGAAACCCAAGCGATGTAAGGGATCGCAGCGGGGCGCTCGCTTTTGTCGCAAGGCGTCCAGTCAATCAGGCCCGCAGCATCGAGCGTTGAAGACGAATCGCCCAGCTTGCCGCCGATATACAGGGGCAGCAAATCCGCCTTAGCCCAGGCCCACGCGGGATCCGTTGCGCGCAGCTCTTTGGCCTTGCCGCGTAGCCGCACCTTGAGCTTGTGGCCATCCTTGGCCAGGTCCGTGTCCTTTTCGGCCAACTCGCAGGCTTGCGCGACGAGCTGCTTGACACGGAGGTTAATCGCTTCGATCGCGCCAGGGTTTTCTTTGCCACGCTGCGAACTTTCGCCGGCACGCTGCCGCCCATCCTTGATATAGACGCGCATGTGGCCGCTATCGTCGAGCCAGATCGTGGTAGTGATGGGCTGCGCGCGATTGCAGACGCACAGGATCGGGTCGCGGTGGCCAAACACCTTGCGCTTTGCGGCAACGCTGCTGTTGACTAGCAAACTGATGATCAACGTTTCGGAAGTCGGCAGACGACTGCGCCCATCATCGCCGGGAGCGTTGTCAGCCTGAAAGATGGTGAGATCGATCGGCTCAAAGAAACTGTGTTCGCGCAGGCTGTCGCGAGCTGCTTGTGCCGCGTTGGCGGCTTTATCGGAGGTGTTCAAGGTGTGGCTCCTTTCGAGGTGGTGAGCGGTTCGAGGGCTGGCGTCCGACTCTTCAGCTATTGATACGATCGCACTGAAGTACTAGGAAAGCCTTTCCGACTGCCACTTGCATAAAGTTCCGTACGCATCATACAAGCACTTTGTTGGCGCTACTCGCTAGGAATGGCTTGAGCCATCGTCGCGTCAGCCCTCGAACCTTTTCAATCAGTCTAGCTGCCGTTTTGACATCGGCAACCTAAATCGTTACGGTCGCGCGTTTCGCGACGCCAACCACGCCATGGCCTTGATTGCAGTCGCCCCACTTTGCGCCTTCTCCGCAGCGATGTACGTTGCCCGACTCACACCGATCGCGGTAGCCACATCCGATTGCTTGAGCCCCGCACGCATCCGTTCATCGCGCAAGCTGCTGCCCGCAGAGATGTGTTCGCGCCACTCTTTGATCGGACCTGTGACGGCGACGGCGATTGATCGACGATTCGTAACGATGTAGCTGTAAAGCGCGTCGGTTTGCTCATCCGTCAGTACCTGCGCACCGCGGCCCCAGCGAGATACGGCCATTTTGTTAGCTGCAACAGGGCCAACTAGACCGCCGGTCAGGCGGTGCTTGCGTAGGTGTTCGATCAGCTCAGAGAGTCTTTCTCGGATGCGGCGTTTTGCGATCGGGGTCAACATGAAGCTCGATTCGGCGGGAGAGCCGCCATTTACGGGGATCCAAACCTAAAGGTAACGCGATCGGATAATTCGGCAACCTCTTTCGCATCCCCCGTCGCTGTTCGGCCAGCACAGACAGCGGAGTAGGCAGCGAGTAACCGATCGGCTTCGTCTTGCATCGGCCAGCTAGCCCCCAGCTCGGCCACAGCGGCTACTAGGCGAGCCTCTAGGTTGCGCGCCCTCACATCCACAGCCCGCGCATCGCGCTCTAGGGTCTCAACGTCGAGCATCTGGCCTAGTGCGTCGATGGGACGAACAGAGTGAAAGCCGACGCCACGAACACAGAGCCCCAGCCCGTCCGGCTCCGTCCCGCCAGGGTATGCAGCCAAAGCTAATGCCCCGTCCCTCGGTTCAAGCCAGAGCCAAAAGCCGCGCCAAGAACCTGCCCAGACGCGACGCATTGCTGCGGCGTGTCTTTGCCAGAGGTCGCGAACGATCGCGTTGCCGTCCTGAAGTGTGGCGACCGCAAAAGGCTCAGCACCTGGCCCGCTTACCAGCGTTAAGCCAAGCTCCCCGCTTACCGTTACGTGACCCGCCCAAGTGCGCAGCCTTAGTGATTCAGCGCGCAAGGCTGCTAGCTGCGCAGGCAATCGCGCAGCATCCCGACGTAAAGCGGTGCGGGATTGTGACCACGATAACCAGCGACGTTCAAGCCCTGCCAATTCGACCTCAAGCCGGGTTTTCTCCAGAACTCGTGAATCGCCAAGCGCAACAGCTTTTGCAAGTGATGCGGTGAGCACGACAGCGCCGATGTCATCAGCTTCGCGACGGGCTGCTGTGCCTGACATGAGTTGATTGAGCCAGCGGGCTTTACCCTCGACGATTTGCCACACAACCGGATCATATGATCCCTCCGTAACGTAGACGTAGACATGAACTTCATCAAAACGGTTGCCTTGACGAATGCCGCGACGTGTGCGTTGCTCTAGCTCATCAGGTCGCCAGGGGCAATCAAGATTGTGAAGCGCAATCAGACGATCCTGAACGTTCACCGCCTGGCCGATAAGCGGAGTCGAGCCAACGCAGACACGCACGCTGCCGCGTCGGATCGCCTCATGCAGCTTTGCTCGCGTGCGTGGCGTGCGATAGTCGTGTGCGAAAGCTACTTCATCCGGCGGGACCCCTTTGCTAGCGAGAGCTGCTTTGAATCGTCCGTAAACACCCAGCGCCTCGAATAGCTCCGCCTCTGTCAGCTTCGGGTTGTAGTAGTCCTCTGCTGTTGTGTCGGCAGTCTTTGGGGTGTAGAGATCACAAAAGACAAGCTGTGCTCCGTGGTGATCATCGGATTCGGCATAGTGTTTCCAAACCCGATCAGCGCACGCCTCTAGCTTGGTTCGATCAGGGGGAGCAGGCCAGGAGTTCGGTGGCCCGTTGAACACTGAGGCTTTGCGCCCGTCGGACGTGATTTTCAGGAGGTTGTCAACCTGGGGGCTAACTGTGCCACAGCGCACCGCGGCAGCGCGATCCGCAAGTGTGCGCGCGTACTTCCGTAACGCTGCGGTAGAGGGCACAGAGATGATCTGAATCTGGCCGGTAGCAAGGGTGGGGGTCATGCGTCCCAGGCTTTCGGCTCCGACCCTAGAGCTGACTTATACGGCTCTTCGTCAAGCGGTTGCCGAGCTGTACCGTAAGCCATCCAGACAGCACGCGGATCAGTGCGCTCGGCAAAACGTCGCACCGCATCAACCTGTGCGAGTGCTTGCGCGTGTTCTAGCCAGGGTCCAGCGAGGAAGTAGCGGCGATGTGGCCAGTCGATTGCTGTGACGAAGTAGTGACCAGGACGCGGATCGGGCTGTTGGTTGCTCATTGCGACACCGCCACCCACTCGCACGGATTCCCTGGCACCATATCACCCAGCTCCGCAAGCCACGCGGCTATCTGCTGCTGGTCATCCTGTGCTATCGTGCCCCACCATCCAGGCGAGCCCAGATACACCCATCCTTCAAGCGGCCCTGGTGAGTGCATCATCGCGCCATATCGCCCAGCCGCACGGGCTAGCGTGTCAGGACGTGGCGCATTCCACAGGTGGTGCGGGCTCTGGCCTGGTCGCATATCGTACGGGATACCCCAAAGCGCGAGCGTGTCGGGCTGACGCCAGAGGACGCGGATAGAGGGAAGGTTGATGGGCATTATCGTTTGCCATGCTTCTGCAACCAGGCTTTGGTTGCCGGATCGTCGTCAAACTGTGGATATTGTTCTAGCAGTTTGTTGAAGCGCATACGGCTTCTAACATCAACGAACATCTCGCGAACTAGTTGCAGGCGCAACTTCAGGATCTCTATTTGAACGCGCATCAACTCGCGCTCTTTCGCCTGCGCGTCGATGACTGCAAATTCTTCGTCGAGAGTCATACCCCTATGCTAATCCCTTCGTTACCCGTGTCAAGCCTCATCTCTGCCGATCCCGCAAAATCCCAGCACTCTCCCAACAAGCCTAGCAGCTCCGGTACGTTGCGAAACCTTAGCCGAGTCTGCGACCTAAACCGACCTACACAATCCATTTCGACGGACGGGTGAGCCTCGGCAAACACCGACGCCCAGTCATCGAACCGAGACAAGCCGACGCGAGCGAGCAAGCCCGGTTGAAGCATGCGCATCCAGATATGTGCCTCAGCTAGTGAGTTCGTGAGAGGTGTTCCCGACAACGCAGTCACGCGCCCGCCAGCACGCAGAACCGTCTGACACTTTGCCCAGCAATCTAGAGCCCTGGCCGACTCACCACGAGGCAGACCTGAAACGCGCTCCATGCGTGTCACCACGCCCAAGCTTTTCGCAAAGTGCGCTTCGTCTATGATGAGCTGATCAACGCTCAACGATTCCCAGGTCGGGCGACCCTCACAATAGACAGCGTGCGCCTCTAGCTCCCCGCGCAGAGTTGCGTCGCGCCCTCGCAGAGCCCGACGGGCCAGCTTCGTTGACTCTTTGGCCGCTGCTGTAGCGCCGTATTCAGCATCCCGTAACGTTTGGCGTAGATCGGTCAGCTCCTCAGATACTAGCGCCGCATATGCAGGCAGGCTCAACGGCACTTCGCGCAGCATTTCGTGCGAGATGATCAGAACTTGTGCCCCACACCCTGCTTGCTCCCAAAAGTCCCGACGTTCCACGGCTGTTCGTCCCGAGTAGGCCAGGAGGTGCGAGGCTCTCGGGTAGAGCTTGCGGTATCTCACAAGCCACTGACCTACCACAGACGCAGGGACAGCGATAACCGTTCTGCCGCGCTGGCCGGCTGCACGTAGTTCCTCTGTTGCAATCACAGCCGGGTCGGTCTTGCCATAGCCCGGCGGATAGACCAGATAAGCCGATCGGTCATAAGTCCCGCCCTCAATAATGCGCGTCACGCCGCGTAGTTGGTGGGGCTTGATTCGGTAGGCGTAACCGCTGACAACGCGCGCGGTTTGCGTGGTGAGAGGGCGGGGGGCGCGAGTGCTACGCGACACGAAACGGTTAAACCGCGCGTTGTAAATTTCGACTAGATGAGCGGTGCGCTTCTCATCCGTCCACACCCACGAATCAAACTTCTGCCGCAGCTCTTGCACTCGCGCTTGCGCTTCCATCGTCGCTGCTTCGTTGCGGACGGGCCTGCCTGGCATAGCTGGTGTGTCTGTCACCAGCGGCATTTGATTGTTCATCGCAGCAGAGATTAAATCTAACGCATCAACACGGGGCGTGCGAACGTGGCTATCAAGCGTCGCGATTGCTGGGTTTGTGCTAACGACGAGCCAAACACCGGACGGCGAACGCTCGACGGATAGCCCCCAGTCTAGACCTGCGAAGAGATGGTAAAGCCAAGCGCGGTAGTATTCCGCTGGCACCCATTCAGCGCCTAGCCCCACAGAGATGTCTGAGTGCGCGATGGGGTGGGGTTGAACATCGGCGAGGGCTGCCGCTTGTGCTGCGTAGCGCGGGCCGGCGGCTGTGGCAACGGCTAGCTTTGTCACCACATCGCCAGTGAGATAGGTGTCAGGATCGGCGCTGCGGCTGACGCAACCGAGGGGGAGGGGTTGTTCGGTCGTTGACTCGGGCTGTGGTGTGTTGTCCGGCGCGTATGCGGCGATCGTTGCGCAGACGAAAGCCACAGCTTCGGAAGTGGAGAGGTTGCAACGAACCTGTACCTGGCCTGCGATCGGCTCCCAACCACCTAGAACCGTGCTGGCGTCGGTGAAGACAGCATTGATATCGTAAGTGTTACGGTCCTCACCGATTTGTATGGTGGCGAGGGGGATCACTTGCGCAGACCGTTGGCTGCGGCTTCATCGTCGCAACCACAATAGCCAAAGAAAATGATTTCTTTGCAGTTGGGACACTTGCGCGATCTACCTGGAAATACGCGCGAGCCCGTTTCATTTTCAAGCGTATACGTATGCAGAACCGTCGGCTCGATTTCGCGGCGCATTGTCCCGACGAAGTTACGAACAGCGATAACGCGATCCACAACCCTATATTCTCGCGTCACTTCGCACCTCGTTTGAACCCTATCGCCTTCAGCGCATCCGGCAGCGACATATCCGGCCCATCGCCTTTGTGCAAACGGACGGGCGAAGCATGGAACATCCTCACCCGCGCATCAAACCCAGCATCATATAGAGCAATCAGCTTCTCAACTGCGCCAGGGCTCAGAATGTAGCCATGCTCTCGGTGCGTGTATCGAGCATTGAGCGCGTTGAGCAAGTACGACGATCGGCCCTTCAAGCCGTCGCAATTGTCGGTGACACGAACAAGCATCTTGCCTTTCGCGTAGCGCGCGGGGCCGACGGTGAAACCGCGAACAGGCACAAGGCGTGCGAGGTAGTCAGGCATTCTCAACCCTCACTTGTGAAAGATATGGCGCAACCTCTTTGCCGTCGTCGAATCGAAGCAAGAGCGAGTCAATATAGCGACCACGGGCGGGTGACTCGCCGTAATAGTACTTGACAATCACGCCTGTTCGACCGTAGTGCTTGCTCTGCGCATCGTGCGAGGTAGCCCGCGCGCCAATCGGATAGAGACGCTTCGTTTGCTCCTCGTTAAGCCGCGCGATGATACGGCGACTTGCTGGGCCGATAGACAAGACACGATTGATCTGCTCTTGCGTGAGCGGCTGAGGCCACGCTAGCGCCTCTTCTAGAAGTGTGGCGATCTCTTGCGGAGTTGGTTGCAGCTTCTGCACTATCAACTCACTTGGGCGTTTGCTCATGTCTCTATTCTACCCGTCAAGTTACCCGTGTCAAGCGCCGCCGTATCAGCGTCGGCGCAACATCACCAAATCCGCCCCCTGCCCCAGCGCTTCAACCGGCAACCGCCACATGCGGATCGTCTCGGTTCGTGCATGCAGCCATTCGCGTACCCCAGGTTCTGGCCGATCAAGTACGACCGTCGGCACGATGAGAGCAAGCACACCGCCAGGACGAAGCATGGACACAGCTCGGCACAGCCAGTAATCAGGCGCTGCGATTCGCAGGCTGGCGTGGCGCATCTCAGGAGGTGCGAGAACGTCAGGACCGATTGCGCCGTCCGTGGGGACACTGCCTGTGATGAGGTCAAAGCAAGGGGCTGCGATGCTGGCGGTAGTGATCGGAGCGTTACGGGTCTGATGCTCGTAATAGCCCCGCCAAAGAATGCGGGCGCGAATCGGATCGGGCTCGATGACAAGTCCGAGATTGTTTTTGGGTAGAGGCCAACCCAAATCGCCACCCATCAGAACGCAGCGATTGTAAAGCCCTAAGCGTTGGAGTGCTGGTAGCTCATGCCGCGCAAGCAGCGTCACCGACTCACCCAACTTCCCCGGCACAACCAACCGATTCACATCCCAGCTCAGATCCGCAGTCAGGCCTAGCCGCGCATATGCCGCTGCAACCTCTGGCTTAGGTTCCCCGATTGCGTCAAAGCCCTCTGCACGCACCTGGGGATCTGTCCAACCCTGATAAGTGGTGAGGGCCGAATTGTCGCCAGGGGTGGCGAGTTCTGCGAGGGCGCGCAGGTTGGCTGCGTAGGCTTCGGTGGGGGTCATCGCGGACCATACTTTTCTTCAGAGAAAGCTTTTCTATTGCGCTCGTTTAGTTGCTCTCGAGTCAGAGCAAAATTGCTCTCTTCTAAACGCTTTCGCTGGTCGACAAGACGCGGATCATCCCAGTTGATGCCCATTGGAGATAATTCGGTGGGGGTCATGATTGCCGCCAAAGCCAAGTGTTGGCATAGTTCAAAGCGCTAGCGACAGCGGCAGAATCGACAAGCGAACCGATCGCATCGACATAGCCGACGAGAAAAGGCTTGCAACGCCCCGCTTTGAGCACTAGACCTTGATCAGAAACGTCTAGCTTGACGCCTGCTTTGCTTACCTCAGAAAGTCTCTGAAGTGCAGTCGCTACAGTGAGCGCGATCACAACCCCACCTCCGTCAAGAACCGCCGAAAGTCCGCCAACAGCTCAGGTGCAGAGCCGGACAGCGTCAGGTCTAGCTTTGCTAGCGTCGCGTCGCGGCTGAATGCACTCCACAGATCATCTACGATCTTCAGCGCCCCTACCGTAACGGTAAGCTGGCGCGTTAGGTGCATGGGGTATTCGTTCCACTTCACTGCGACGGCGATACGAAGCCCGTCGATCGTTTGGCCGATGCTGCCTGTCGGTGCGCTAGGGGTTGGCTTGCTCATGTGCTTATAGTAGCGCCGCTGTTACCCGAGTCAAGCGGAAACTGCGGTCAGATGTCACGCAAGATGATCCATAGCCGACGAAACCGCCGCAAGTAGCGCCCGAATCGAACCAGCTTCGCCCACTGAGCGCTGTCAAGCTCTCGCCACGGCATCACTACCACCCATATTTCTGCGCCAGCCACGCGGCAACCGATCCGCTACTTGGCAGCGTGACCATGCGCACCTGAAGCTCACCCGAAGACTTGTAGACCTTGTAATCTGGGTGGCGCTCAACAACATCGATCTCGCGTGAGCCATCGCGGCCAGGAACAGACATCGTAAACACGCCGTCAAGATGACGCACGATGTTCGTGATCGACTTCTGCCCATTCGCTTTCGCCCACGCCCCATAGGCCCCAGCTAGATCAGAGGCGCACATATCGAAGGGACCTCCCGACGGCCAACGAATCTCTTGTTTTTCAACCTTCATGCCGGGCGAGGGCGCACGCTCGACGACGATCGATTGTGTTTGACACGCGGCGCTAAATATGAACGCCTCAACACCTTCAAGAGAAGCGAGCATCATGTTCATGCGCAAGCGCGTTTGCGGAATCGTTCGCAGGTTAACACCGCCGCCCAGGGAGGGCGAGCCTTCAACCGGCGGGCCGTCCAGACGAACACCGTAACGTAGATGGTGCATGAGCCCCGAGAGGCCCCGATATGCACCGGCAGCCGCGCGCCCCAGGTCCAACGAAGCGCTAACCGGGGGAGGCTCGCAAGGGGCGTACATCTCGCGCCACAGGGCAACGAAGAAAGCCTCATCTCGACGACGGCGAGGCGAGACTTTGAACGCGGCATAACGTCTGTCTTGCACCTGAATTGATACGCCGTCTTCCCGATTCGATGCGAACACATAGCGCGTATATGCGCGGCACGTCTGAAGAGGCGCGAACTTTTCAGAGGCTGCGTATTCGGATTCGGTGATGAGGCTGTTGAGCCTGTCGGCTTTGTCGCGATTGTCGAGCCCCCGCGCTTCGTCGAAAAAGATCAACAGCTTGTCGGCAAGGTGTAAATTCCACTGGCCTGCAACCTGATCGGCACTTTGCACAAGCTGATAGTACCGGCCCAAGAGCAGACCCATCGCGCGTAAAAGAGTGCCCTTCCCGGTGCCTTTCTCGGGGCTGTAGAGGTAGAGCGCCACGCCTGACTTATCCGCCGGACGTTGGAAGATGTCAGCGAAGAAAGACCAGATGTAACGGCTTGACTCTTCGGACCCGTCCGCGATCACTTCGTCGATCAGCTCTGCAAAACGCGGGCAATCGGTGAGGCCCCGATCATTGTTCTTGACAGCAAATCCCTGATATGTGTTGAGCAGTCGACGATATCCGGTTGATGGGTTGATAACCTCGCAATCTGCCGGTGAACGCTCGGGAGCAAAACCCCACTCCTCGTATTGACGGCGACGGGGATGGCCTAGCCACAGCTCGCCACGGTTGAGCGTGACTAGCTTTTCGGCTCCCTTTGCGGTGAAACTTCGCAGGCGCAGAGGATAGCGTTGCTGTTCGGTGAGAAAGCCGCGCGGTGTGAGGTAGGCGCGTTCTCCGCCTCGCCGTTCTGCGTTTGACACGGAGTCAACGATAACCGCATCGCGCGACAGTTTGACGTAAGCGAAACGAGCGTTCATCTGCTCAACGATCGCGCGCTTCGCGGCTTCGTCGGTGTCATCGATGATAACAGGTTCATCCCAGTCTTGATCGGACGGAATCGCAGTGCGGCTTCCCCCAGCGGGGCGTGGGGCACTTAGCCCGAGTGGCTGAGGTTGGCTCAGCCCTCCAGGCAGAGCACGCAGCCCGACCCCACCCCCTAGACCCTGTGCAAACGTTACGTGTCCCATTTGCACACTGGCGGGCTGGGCCTGCGAGGCGCGAACCCCCAGCGGCAGCGGAATAGCCGCGCGACGGGGACGAAAGCCATCTGGCAAAGCTTCGGGATCATACGGGCGAATGGGACAAGCTTTGGCTGCGTCTATCGACAGCTCAAGCAGAGCCCCTACGCGCCCCGTAGAAGCGTATTGATCGCCACTGGCTGAGTAGACCCCAGCGGCATCGACTGGATGCCCTTGTGAGCTATCTGAGCGCACGACGTAGAACGGTTCACCCTCACGGCTGGGCCGATCAAGCATCGCGCCAGGTGTACTGCCAGAGCTGCGTACGTCCGCCAGCTTTTTACGAATCTCCCGACTAGACCACGGGTAAGGGTTGCCGCTTTCGTCTGTACAGCGAGGGTTGAAAGCACACTCTACAACCCGTAACGCCCATTCCTCGCCGTCTGGCTCTAGAGGCACTAGGAAGCCAGACACGACAGCGCTACAGGCTCGCATGAGAGCATCGGCGCCATGCTGACCAGACACAGAGGCGGGAAAATCAGAACTGCCGACATACAGGGCTGCACGTCTCACACGTTCGAGGAGTGTGTATTGAGTGCGGGCCAGGTAAGTGGCGATTGTGGCGTCTGGATGGCTTGCGGCAGACGCAGCGGTGCGAGCGGGACGCGCGCCGAACTCCGCTTCTAACTGTACCCTAGCGCCCGCCCACCATTCATCAAAACCGCTGCCCGCAGCCCATGCGAGAGTATCCAGTCCATAGCCCCGAGCCCACGTAACATTACGATCAGCCATCGGGGTTTCAGCCGTAGGACGACCGCCGACGAAGTGCAGCCGGGAGTAATTCCAGCACGACAGGTCGAATCTGAAGACTCCAGCGGCGAGGCAGACGGGACAGGGCTTATCCCCCGTGGGCACGCCGCCGCAAGCGGGACACGCCACCGGCAAACCCGCCAGCTCAGCCAAAACACCGGCCAGCCAAGCATACCGACACCTGGCCTGCTTCCTGGCCCACAGCTCTCCGTCCTGTGCCTTATCCCCCGACTGTTCTACCGCAAGTGGGGCAATAGGCAGAAAGCACCGCCAGCGCGGCTGTGCGGGAGTGCTGGCCCATGTCGGCGCGATGCAATAGGCTAGGTGCAGCTCATCAAGTGCGCGACACAGAGGCGCAGCGGCCACAGGTGCATCGCAGTCAAGAATAAGCATTGTCTGTGAGCGAACCTGAACATCGGTACGCCATGAGTCCGATTCGCCGCCTAGCCCCAACCCTAGCCCGGCTACAGCAGGACGGGTGACACCGCGCGTGACCTCGCCAGCGAGAATGTACTTGCTATTGTCTTTCTTGTGTGCATCGGTTGGCCCGATTACGGTTGCAGCGTAATCAGCAACACCCTCGCAAAACTGCGTCCATGTGGCCGATCGGGGACGCGGGGACGTGTCGGTAACGCCCTGGCCGGATGCGAACCGTAACGTTTCTACCTCAGCAAAACGGTTAAGCGCAACCGTCCCGTCGGGCTGCGATTCGCGCAGACGGGGGAGCTGATTGCGCGCAGTGTCGAAAGCTTGGCGGGCGAGTGTTTCGAGGAGGCTCATAGACGCACCTTGGGCGCTTTGCGCCAGAAATTTATGTTCCAACGCTTCTTAGAAGGCGTCGCGCTGTGCAGATTTTTGCAGTTGAACTTGACCACATCACCAGGCACTAGATTCAAGCTGTCAGTAGGCGCGTCGTATCGCGGATCATATTCAGTTTCAGTCGGCGATTTGCCGAAACCCAGTCGGCCCGCCCAGTAGTCAAAGCGGCATGTGCCGTTAACATTTAAGCCGACGGCTTCGTAATCAGCAAAACGCGCGTCTCGATGTGGTTTGATGCCGATTGCCTCAGAATCGCCGCTGTATGTGACAAGCGCGTAATCGAAGTCCCACTTGATCAAATCGCGCAATCTGAGACGAATGCCGGCGGGTATGCGCAGCCCTTGCGATATACGTACATCGGCAGTCAATGAGGGCTCATCATCCAGCCAAACGCGCAACCGCCCTTTAGCGTAATTCGACACGTCAGGGCGCAGGTTGTTTCTGACGTGTGTTTCGAGCCAGCCGCGCAGATTTGATGTGTCGCCTATGTTGTGCGTGAGTGCGATCATGCTTCCCCGCAGTGATGGTGATAGGGTGCAGATTTATCTTGCGCTCTCGCTTATCCATTGCGTGCAATTCGGCGATAGTCATGGACACACAGCCCCACGCAAAGCCCAGTATTTATCCCAGGCGAGTAATTGTTGACGGGCGAACCAGATAAGAAAGAGGGCGCGAATTTCGAGATGACGCATCACATTTTGATCGATTTAACGGCAGCTTTCGACAACGGCAAATCAAGCAGCATGCCCATTGCACCTAGAATCCGGCGTGCATTGAAGGGGCTTAGCTTGATATGGCTTTCCTTCCCGTCGTGCGTTTCTGAAATGCAAAGTTCATCGCCCACCCATTGAACCGAGATCGGTCCATCAGTTGGAGCGCGTTCGATTGTCTTGCTCATTTGCTCTCCCATCTATAAATCTACCCGCGCAAACCCGCTGCGCAACCCAAAGCAGAAGACAACGCCGCAACACGGCGAGGATCGGACCACGGATCAACCATGTCATCGCGAACGTCATCCAGCGCAAAACGCAACAGCGGAATCGCAGAGCTGAGTGCGTCATCCTGCGTCGCGTGCAATTTGTCGCCCATCGTAGGCATGCCCAGGACACGCAGACCAAGCCCGGCAACCCAAGTGTAACCGCCTTCCACCGCTTTGCAGGTCAGCGAGCATTGCCACAGACCGAATAGGCGAGATAGTCCTGTGAATGCGAGACCATTCGCATTAGGCTGAATTTGCTCAAGAGCATCTGCGATTGCGGCGCTGCGCTTGCTTCGGTTCATCGTTAACCATTGATTACGGTCCATGTTTCGCTTTCTGCGAGCTGCTCCCGCTAAAGTCCTGGCCTGCCCGCACTACCAACCGAGCCCACCCCAGAACCCGCCGAACCAGCTAGAACCAACGTCAGCTCCCTAGCAGCTCTAGTTATCCCAGTGTACAGCCATCGTGCGCCGTCCTCTCTGAAAGCCGCGCTCTCGTCGAATAAGACCACTGAATCCCACTGCGAGCCCTGCGATTTGTGGACGGTCAGCGCGTCGCCGAAAGTGAACTCGTCAGACCAGCGACGTGCGCGTTCGGACAGTTCGGATTCGCGACCCTCAAAGAAGAGAGGATTGACGCGGATCGTAACGGTTTGGGAGTCTCCATCAGGGTCTGTGTCCCGTTCGTAGCCGAACCCGCCGGCCACGTCAGCCCAGCCGACTCGCCCGACCGATCGCAGGCCAGGAGCTGTAACAGCTGGCCCGCCAGAGTCCAGACTCCGAACCCCAGCGCACACCATAGGGTCGTGAGACCAGCACCTTTCGACAGACCACAGCGAGCCGTTGAGTAACCCCTTTGCCCGGTTGTTCCGCAAGCACACCAAGCGATCGCCCCTAGACACCGCCGCAGGCATCCCACGCAAGCGACGAATCTGGGCGCACCTGGCCACCCTGGTTCGGTTCAGGCCAACTAAAACCGTTCCAGCCTCAACCAGTCGCGCGTCACTTACCTGGCCTACGATTCGAACCGCCCCATAGGAACCCAGCCCTATGCGTAGCCCCTGCCTCGCCCTGTTTGCCAGCACGATGATCGGCGACTCTGCCGCTTGTCGGTGAATCTCCGTCAGTAGCCAGTCAGGTTGCCTGTCGGTGAAGAAGCCCGCACCGTCAACGGGTGGAAGCTGGGCAGGGTCGCCCAGAACAAGTACTTTGCGACCGTAGGAGAGCAGATCGCGCCCTAGATCAGGACCGACCATAGAGCATTCATCGACGACGATAAGCGAAGCCCCAGCAGCGTCAGACTCTGGATTCAGCTCCCAGCGCGTTGCCCCACCTTCATCGACAGGCGAGTAGATCAGCGAGTGAATCGTGGACGCGCCTACGCAACCCTTATTGCGCATGACAAGAGCGGCTTTGCCGGTGAAAGCGCAGAAGCAAATTGTACCGTTTAGGCCCTCAACGAAGTGTCGCGCGAGCGTAGTCTTGCCCGTGCCGGCATACCCTGCCAAGTAGAACACTTGAGGCGAGGCAGAGCCTGCCTGATGCCAAGCGGCAACAGCACGTAGAGCGCGGTCTTGTGAGGGTGAGAAGGTCACTAGCCGGTGGCCTCGCTGTCAGTGGCCGCAACCGTTGTTGTAATTGTGTACAGCGCGCAAGGCAGCGGCCAAGTCTTCTGCAATCGCTTTCCAGTCCATTTAGCCCTCCTCGTCGTCGCTGCGTGGATCGAAACTGTCGCTTGACTCGACGTGAAATGGTTCGTGGTCGTCGCAATCGCAGTCTTCGATCAGCTCACCACACTCGTCGCATTCTTCGTCTTCATCGTCCAACGGTTCGTCCCAACCGGCGGCGAAGATCTTAGCTATGCCCGTCGCCGGCGCTTGCGGGTACTTATTGTGATCTACGTGATCAATGCTGATAGATCCATCGTACGTCTCTAGACGTACCTCAGCATCGGGCGGATACTTGTTCAACTCTGAAATCAGTTCACGAACGGTCATTAGTCTAGTCCTTATCGAGGCAGTCTCACCGCGTTCGCGCACCACAAAGCACCACTGCCCCGGAATCGCACCGTCTGAGCGAAGTCTAGCGCGAAGTCACCATCAACCGCACTGCGTTGTGGCTGAGCCTTTAACGGCAGCATCTAGAACCAAATCACGAGCCTGGCTTGCTGTCAGAAGTGCGGCAACTCGCAAATCACGAACCATCTCACCGAGCGCAAACGGCCCGAAAGTACGCCCCGGCAGCGACGAAAACGAAGAGACAAAGCGTTTGCCACGTTTTGTGATAGTAACGAGCATATCGGTATGCTAGCCGCCCAGTTACTGAAGTCAAGTGATAAATCGTGCCTACCTTAGCACACTGAAACACCCAAGTACCGCCAAACACCGCCTACCTAAGCAAACCTAAGTACGCACACCGCCTCACCTAGCAACAACCCAGCTACCGTAACGTTGTGAATCAAGCACACATCCAAACACACCTAAATGATCCATTTTGGATCACTTCGTACAGAGCCCGCTAGGAGCATTCCTAGACACGCAACACTGCGCCAGCCTCAGAACAGCGACGGCATACATCTCAGCTACTCGCCCGTCGAGCCCAGCCCGTCGCACCGTCGCTGCTACCGTAACGTTGCAACACAACAAAGGAGCCCACATAACAGCGACGGAGCATAGACGAGGAATAACAAAGGAGTCCCACAGCAGCAACACACCCAACCAACTAACACACACCGTATCCGGCACACTAATTGCAATCGCGAGCGCTACATGTGCGTACTGCCGAATTGGTTGGACCAGAGGAGGTGTTCCCGAGAGAGAGGGGGGAACCTACGGAGGGGGGAGTGAGTGTCTTACTCTTCTTATATATTCTACACCACAAAGAACGAAGTTCTCATTTAGTCTAGAGTCCGCCGGCTGTCGTTTGCGCTGGTTGGCGTCGCTGGCAGGCCTGTGGTCAGACCGGCGGGGATCTGTCGGTGAGGTGGGTTGTGGTTAGACCGATTTCGTTGGTTTGAGTGGGAGGGTGTGGGGCGGTTGTTGGTTGCTGTGGGATGAAAAATAAATCTCAATTTGCCCTTGCGGCTTGCTTTTTGCCGGGTATTCTATCCCCCAGGTCGGTCACTGACCGGATTGGAGCGTGTTGCGATGTCGCTGCTGAGTCGAAAAATTTGGTTCGTCGTGCTGGTCGGGCTGTTGCTCGGTTTGGCTTGCGGCGCTGTCATGGCGGTGTGGCCGGAGCTGCGGCTCGCTGCGGCGCTGGTTGCTGTCGTCGGGGCGGTTGTGTTGGGGCGGTATACGCCTCGCTGGGCCTGGTTTGCGATGGGCGTTGCGCCGGTCCTGGCTGTGTTCGCATATGCTGCCAACCGACGGTGGGGCATGTCGACTGCTCTGATTGGCAGTGCTGTCGTCGCTGTGCTCTCGCTCGTCGTCGGTGGTATTTCGGGGCTGTGGCGGGCGGTGAGTCACCCTCTCGGTTGCGGCGCTGATTGCTTGCGTGGGGTGCATTGCGTCGACGGGCATAGCTTCTTCATGTGTCCCGACACCGGCCAGCCTTGCGCTAAGGGCTGCGTTGCGACTGCGACACCCTGCGACCGTAACGCTTCGGTCCACCCGAACGGAGCCCCGAAATACCAGCGCCTAGCCGTCCCCGAAGACACTCGAATCGAACGCCTTGCGAAGCTATTGCACAACGCTGGCCGGGCTGCCGTTGAGCAGGGATTGACTCAAAACCCGAGCGGGGGCGCTTTCGTCGAGTGGGACGATGCGCCAGAACGCACGCGAGCCGGACGGCGAAGTCAAGCCACTTATTTGCTAGCGGCTGGGGTGGTGTTGCCTGACGATCGGCCCGCAAAGGACCCGTATGCTTGGTGCCAACCGACGGGGCTGCCGCTTAAAAAGCTGCGCGATATGCTTTTTCAAGCCGATCGCGACATTACCAACGGTAAGGGCCACGACCTCGACGAAGTGCTGGCGGAGCTGGATGCTGACGATAAACCGCGTCCGTCGCTGCGAGAGCTGATAAGCCAAATTGCTGTCGATGTGAGGGTGTTGAGAGAGCCGAATCGGCTGGGCGATTCTATTTCGGAATTGACTGTCGCCGCAGATTTGGCGAGCTTGGCACGTTTTCGAGAGCATTACAGCAACGCTGCGCTCTCCGTCGAGAAGCCTACGCCGTCCCAACCCCTTCAAGGCTTCCCCACCGACGAACAGATCCGAGAGTGGCGATACTGGCGACGTTGGACGAATGGGCGTTTTCGTGACGTTGAGCTAGCTTTTGCTAATGGCGATTTGCTTGACGATAGCGGCGAGAACGCGCCTCTTGTTTTGCGCTACAGTGCGGGACATGAGGCAGCTAGTTTTGTCCACTACAAGCGGGATACCTGGGAGAAAGCCCCAGCCCCCACTACCACCCAGATCGCCCCGCAAGCGGCAGATCGAGAGGCAGCCGCGAAGTGATCGCAACCAGCACCGCCCAACCCGCCCGTCCCCAGCTCCCCACCTCCTGGCTACCCCTTGCCACGTTCGAGCCTCGCCCAGCGCCTAAGCTCACCCGAGAGCAACAGGATTTTGCCGGCAGGTACTGGCGTTTTAGTGCTGTCACAGGGCGCAAGATTTGGCTCGCATCGGTCCCCCGTGCGCTGACTACTCATCCGGCGATGGGCACACCGGATGACGGCGAGAGCATCGCTGTGGATGCGCTGCTTGACACAGCGACACGCTACCCGATGCCGTGCAATGGCTGTCGCGGCTCACGTAGCGTTACGGTACTCCAGACCATGCAACGTGCCCGCTGTCCCGAGTGCAGCGGGACGGGAGCGCCACGCAACCAGCACAAGGCGATTCACGCTTACTTGAAACTGGCGATCCTGACGCAGGTACGAAACGAGATAAACAAGCGTGCGTCGCTGTGCAAGGCGCTTATCGGCGAGAGACGACAGACGGGTAGCGGCTGCATACGCAGGGGGAAGGGTGAGGCTCCACTTAGGGGCGACGAGGAGCTAGAGGGGCTGTGTGTGCCCGTGAGAGTGTGGACGAGTCGGGTCGTGGGCCAGGTGGTGCAGGGCGCCGGGGCACTGGCGTTCTATGTCGGCCTAGGCTCCCCGTACTATCCAAGCGATGACCTTCGAGAGCAATTCAACGCGCGTAACCTGGCCTGCTCGCCGCAACCGATTTGGGATTCGTTCGTCGAGGAGTACCGTCGCGGTCTGCGCCGCGTGCTCATGTCGCCCCGTGGGCTGGCGTTCTGGCGTCCACTCCGGGGGCTGGCCACACGGGACGGTTATGCAGACGTTGTGCTTTCATGCGATTGCGTGCGCGCTGATCGCTGCCACCGCGTTGTGCTTGCAGACATGCTAGCGACGGCGACAGGCGGAATTTATGAAGGAGAGGTTGCACAACGGGTTTAGAGCGCTATAGTTTGTTTTGGGCCCGCAGCGTAGCCGAGAGGAGGCCACTTGAAGCAATGACCGCTGCGGGCCCCGAGTTTCCGGGTGCGAAATGGTTTCGACAGAGGTGAACTTCACGTAACGGTGCGCGTCGAGGTCTGATGGGAATCCTCGCTAATCAAGCCGATCAAACGCAAGAGCGAACGACAACGGTTACGCTCCGCTTCGCGCAGTCGCCTAAGAACGGCAGCGCTTAGCCCGGTGGCCGCAGCAGACCGGGGAACAGCAGCAGCGGCAAAGCAGGGTTGTCGGACCTAAACCGACTGGTGGAGGCGCCGACGTTTGCTGAATATCGACGGCAAACGTGGCTTAAGTTGGCGGACTAAACCGCCTATGCGCGTGAATGATCGTTAAGTGAGGCGTCTTTGGACCGGGGTTCGACTCCCCGCGCATCCATTACCTTCGAGGTTGCGGCCGAGCAGAGCCAAGAAACACAATCCTGCTCATGGTTGCGGTAAGCGTGGCTGCCCTACAGACCGAGAATTACGCCTGACAGCCGGGAAAGACCGGCACTAACAGATACGTCGGAAGGCAACATGCGCGAAGAATACAAGATTTATCTGACGGTGTTTGCTCAACAGGCCGCGCGGCCAACCTCTGTTGAAGCAACTGCGAGCTGTATCGCCCGCAACACAATCCAGAACCAGGCCGCCGCAGCCCTCGCCGTGTTGGACGCAAAGATGCTTGAACAGGGTAAGTGGGAGCGTGTGCGCTCCTACTACGAGTTTGAAGCTATGCTTGAGGTCATGCTTGCCCAGATGCCCGCCGCGCCCGTCCCCGCCACCTGAACCGAGCGGCTTAGCCGCAGAAAGCCTACCATGCTCTTTGGCAAGTTCAGCACAAGCCCCAACAAAGACATCACAGCCTCTGTCGTCGCGCTGTTCATCCTGCTAGCTGTGCTCTCCCTCACCCGCTGCGGCGGCTTCGATTGCCCTTTCGGCACGGTGCGCATTCCAGACCCTGTGACAGGCTATCGGTGCGAACCTGCGCCACGTGGCGAGGCTGCTTGCGATGGACGGCGGGAGGTATGCGAGTGAGCTGTCTATACGCCACGTTGATGCGGAGCGGGGAACCTTTCGCATACAAGCCTTGCGGCACTGACGGAGATTTCTGCTCTCCCGCGTGCAAAGCTGCGCACAAGATGCGTTTGGGTGGCAACGATTACGACTTCATCGCCGACCGCCTAGCCATCGGCAACGTGGCGTCGCGGGCTGTACCGGGCTTCGTCGCTGTGGTGTCGCTGCTGAGCACGTCGCCGTGGGATGAGCTGACGGGAGCGCCAGAGATTCTAGGCAGCGTGCGTTTACCTGCTCGGAGTAGCCTATCAGATTTGGGGTCACACCCATCGATCCATGTTGGCTGCATACCCATTCTTCACATCAACATCTCCGACGGTGAAACTAGCCGCGTTCGCCCCGACAATGGCGAGACGTACGGCAACGACCTAAACACCTTTCTCGACGACGCTACCGCCTTCATCGCTGCGCACATCCGACGTGGCTGCGTCCTAGTTCACTGCGGCGCTGGCAAGTCCCGAAGCGTTGCGGTTGTCATTGCGTACCTGTGTCGCTATGCCGGGATGAGCTTGCAAGAGGCGCTAGCGTATGTGTCGGCACGGAGGCCAGGTGCCTGCCCTGCGCCTTGCTTCATCGAAGCGATCAAGCGCTGGTTGCGACTGGATGAGCTGACGATGGGAGGGCCACGGAGATGATCGAAATCGGCTACAGCGCCATCACGATCAACGGCTTCTGTGCATCGACTTCAACGACAGTACGCCTTGATAACGGCCAGATCCCGCTCGGCAAGATCCCAGGTAAGTACACCTTCACCGCCACGGCGAAGCTGGACCGCGATGCCTGGCAGAAGCTGTGCAAGCTCCTCGACGGTCCACGCATTCGCTCAACGTGGGACGATAAACCCGCTTGGATGTGGTCACTGTTCAAAGCTCACGAGGGCGGCGGCAATGCTCGACAGCGCAGGAAGCGGCTGAGAGCTGCATATCGTGAAGCGCTGGGGCTGCGTCACGCAGAGCCCACCCCAGGGCAGAGAGGGGGCGATGGCCAAACCTAAGAAGCAAACCCCCACCACCCCCACCGTTACGGTTACAGGAACCGTCAGCGAAATCTGCCGGCACATCGCCAGCGCTCACAAGCTGCCCCAGCTTGCAGAAGCTGCATCACTTGTCGAGTGGGATGACTCAGAGCACACGCTGGCCCAGAGCCCCCTGGATAAGGCGCTAGCCTGGCTGGCCACAACCTGGCCAGCTCTCACCACTGCAACACGCTCAACCGACCCCACAGAGACTGTAGACCCCCGCTGCGTAGAAGCTCGGGAGAAGTTTGCTGTCTACACACAGCTCATGTGGCCGGGCTTTGAGTTGCGACCAATCACAAAGTATCTGATCGCTGAGTTTGAACGTGCTGTCACAGCTTGGGAGAACGGCGAGAAAGTCAAGGTACTTTTCATCGTTCCGCCGCGTTGCGGCAAATCCGAGCTAGTCAGCCGCAACGGTGCGCCATGGGTCGTGGGACGCAATCCTGAGAAAGCACTTCTAGCCCTGTCCCTTTCGCAAAACTTCGCGTCAGACATCGGCGAATCAGTGCTTGACGCGATCCAATCCGAGGAGTACCAGGGCACGTTTCCAGGTGTGCGGCTAAGCAAGCGCAGCCAGAGCAAAAAAGATTTCAAGATTGAGTCTGACGACACCGACGCGCCAGAGCCCAGCGACGACGCGGGCCAGGGTGAGACCGAAGACGAGGGCGTAGCTAGCGGCGAGCTGTTCGCCGGACGTGCAGGCCGTCGCAAACGTGGACGTTACGTGTCCTATGGCGTGGGTGGACGCTTCACCGGACGTGATGCCGATGGGCTGATCTGCGACGATCTGATCGACGAGCGTGACGCAGATAACCCTACGCTCATGGCTAAGGCTCACAGAGCCGTGCGAGCCTTGCGTAACCGCTTCAATCCGCGCGGGCGCTGGTTCTGGTTCGTCGTAATGACCCGCGACAACGACGACGACGTAGCGGCACTGTTGCAACGGGACTTCTCAGGCGATGGCCCCTGGCGTGTGATCGAAGTGCCTCTGATCGCAGAGGAGCGCACTGAAATCGAGGTCCCTCACACAGCGTCGGCCTTTGGCGGTACTTGGGTTCGTGAAACTGGCGATGTGCTAGAGCCGTACACACCAGAAGAGGCGTACGCTCGTCGAGACAGCCTCCTCAGTACGCGCCCCCACGAGTGGTACGGGCGCTATATGTGCAAGCCTGCGCCGGCCCAGGGCAACATGGTTGATCCGGTCAACCTGCGCTCCTACACCGTCAGCCCCGTAACGTTGAGCAGACGATCCTACTTTCGCGTTGCTCTGTCGGTGGACACAGGCGAGGGCAAGAAAGTTGATAGCGCACGTACAGCGATCGGTGCCTATGGCGAGATGATTCCAGCTTGCAATCCGTGCGAGGTCTGCGGGGGTGGCGATCGTCGAACGATGTGTCCAGAGTGCAAGGGCTCAGGTTTAGGCCACCCGGTCAAGATGCTTGAGCTATGCGCGCATCCGTGGCAGCTACCAGATCAGATCGCCGTTGTCAAGGCTATGGCGAAACGGCATAGGCCCGACGTGATTTTGATAGAGGACAAGAGCACGGGCTTTTCGCTGGCCCAGGCGCTTAGGCGTGATACCGACTGGCCCCGCTGTCTCATTCAACTAGAGGGCTGCGACGGTGACAAGATCGTGCGCATGTCACGCGCTTCGCCTGTGATAAACGATTGGCAGCTCGCGCTACCCTCGTCCGCTGTGCTTGCTGGATCGTCGTGGCAAGGGGTTGGCGCAGACCTTAAGGGAACCTGGCCGGGGGATCTGCGCGCAGAGCTGCTACAGTTTCCGCGCGGGCGTTTCAAAGACCGATGCGATCAGCTCTCGCAGTATGTCAACTGGCGTACGCTGAATCCGCTGGCGCTACCACGTGGGGTGTCGTCTGGGCCGACAGAGGCGGGAAGGGGTCTGGGGGAGCAATCGCAGAAGGTGTCAAGGGCGATCAGCGGGGGGGATTTTAGTGCTTTTTAGCCACGCCGCCCGCTCTGTGTCGCAAATCCGTTCCCTTGATCTCAGTATAGCCGTCACTAGCTTTGCTCCAACTTGAATCGCCCACCGTTGCACGGGCCACAAGAAATCACGATGTTGTCGCGTGTGTACCGGCCACCAGCATGGCCTGGGAGCGGGAAGCGGTCTACCTGCCAATTGCGAGAGCTGGCGCGAAATGGTGCTGCACAGTGATGACATTCAACCCAAACGCCCCGTTCGCCGTCGAGTCTGAACCCTGCTTGTCGATCAGGTGCGCCCGTCTGCGCCGCCTAGCTTCTGCACTGCCTCTGCTATCCACCGTTCGATGATCTTCACCGCCGCGCATAGCTAACACTCCGCATTCATCGCACGCCCAAGTAGCACCGCAAGCGCTGCTGATCCGCTGAGGCCATCCGCCTGCGCGTCGACGACCTCGAAAGGCTTGCGCTTAGGTGCGGGCATGGGTGGCGGTGGTGGAGGACGATTTGCATACTCGATTGCTTTGCGCTGTGCGTGACGAGCTAAGCTTTCGCGTTGCGTCTTCCACGCTTCGATAGACCGCGCAGGGTCTGCCGCTTCGTCAACTTCCAAGAGGCTAAAGCGAGTCGGTTCCTCTAGTGGCTCTGCGATGCGGGCTGCGCGCTCTTTGGCAAGCTGAGCCTGAACCGCCGCCATGTGTGCCTGGCGTTCTTTCGTCTCTGCGCGCTGGCGCTGCGCTTCGGTGTCGATGGGCTCGGAGGTGTCGAGGGTGGGACGATCGGCTAGCTCTTGCCGGGCCAGCTCGTCGACGCGGCGCTGTGTGAACTGCTGGCCCGGATGACAGTATTTGCCGACCGCACGCAGAAGCCACAGACACAGATCATCACTCAACCCGCCGGCCCACCGCTCTAGCACGTATTGCGCGACCTCGCAGTCGATGCCCGACGCTTTCGCCGCTTCTGCGATCGAACCGTTTCTCCTGGCCATCACTTCGCGATATTTGCCGATGCTCTCGACGGTTGGGAGCTTGCCCCGCTTCAGGGTGGCGTTGTCTTGCGTCGTCGTGGCCGAGTGGTCTACGTCGTTCAGCTCGTCGGCGGTGAAGCGGGGAAGGAGCGAAGGCTGTAGGTTGACATAGGTTGCATCGCCGTCTATCTCGACGGCGTGAGGCTGGCTCATGACAACCTGGGCGATTGCCGCATTAGCAGCTTCTAATATTCGCTGGTAGACTGACTCTGAATCCCGACGCGCATATTCAAGCTGCGCTGGCGATACACGGATAGCTGGCTGCCCCCGTGCCACAACGCGTTGCTCGGCCACTGCGTCGAGAACGGCGGTGAAGTTGCGAAGGGGAACACCGTAAACATCTTCGTCTGATCTCCAAGTCATTCGCGATCTACATTGAAGATACACGCCTTTTGTGTCACGCCCGAATCGGCCACCTTCAGCTCGTCGATCGTGCTCAGTCGTAGCTTGTAAGTGCCACTCTGCCTCAACATCCCGCGGCATCGTCGCCTCGCCCTGCGCTCCATCAACGATATCGTACAGCGGCTTTAACTCTTGGTAGATGGCCCAGCGGGCGAGGATGTCGGCACGGGTGAAGCCTGGCCGAGTGTCATCTGTAAGATATTGTACATAGCCGGCAGCGAAATGGAAAACATTTTCGCGCAGTTCCGTAATGTCTTGGAAACGAAGACGGCCTACATCAGCGGCAATAAAGTTTTGGCACATCTGCCGCCACAAATCCGCCCGAAAGCCTTGGGGCTGCGCGCCGGCTGGCTGCCCGATGCTATCCCACGATACGGGGTTGCCTTGCTCGTCGGTGGGGATGACGGTGCGGTCAAGCCAATTTTCGGGGAGGAAACTGTGCAAACCTGTGTCGGTCCAATGCACCCAGCGATAAGCACCGTCTTGCACGTAAATACGGCGATGCACTTCGCTCACGTTATGCAAAGCGTCGTTCCTGGGCGCTGGTTGAGCCTGCCACCATCGCCACCCATGCCGATCCGGTCGCACGTCGGCGAAGCTGCGCGGTTCGGGCGTCTCTGCGGCAGTTAGGTTACAGGCGACGAGTGGGCCGCTGACTTCTCCCCGCTGCGCCCTCGCCACTTCTGCATCCAGTACTTCCCAGTCAACGGGCGTGCCGTCGGTGTGGATGGGGCGGAATGAATAGCGCTCCACATCGACGCGATCGGCTATCCTGCCGCCCGACAGTGTTTCCAGCTCGCCCCAGCCGGACACGTCGCCCATGAAATCACACCACAGCTCACCGTCGCGCATTTCAAAGCGCCAGCGCCGGGATTCGCTGCGGGTCCATCGCGTCTCTTCCCACTCCAACCCCAGCCGCGACGCGGCCTCGACATGCGCAGCGCTGGGAATGCCTCTACGGTATTCGGTGGACATTAACGGACCTCCGACAGCGTGACTTTGCCGCCGCCAGCTTCAAGCGCTGCTGCGACTTCAAGTGCGAAGTGGTCATCGTTGATGATGCAGCCAGCTTCTGAATAAGCGAGATCGATCAACGATTTAGCCTGTCGGAGATCGAAGCAAGCGGGCACGCTGCGACGCAAAGACCGCGCCATGTCAGCAAATGGTTGCGGGCAGATTTCATCTGCGACAGGCGACAGCGAAATTTTCCAACGGGCCATCTCTTCACCTCACGTCTACTCTAGCGCTCTCGTTACCCATGTCAAGCGGCAATCACCAGCGCTGGCCCATCCCACGGTCCATAGTGACCAGACGAGCACAGCAGTCTAGCCGCTTCATCTGCCGTGTACCGTCTCACATGCGCTTCGGTCAGCGACGCGGCGCGATAATACAGAGCCCGTGGCATCGTCGGACGCCCTGACATCGTCAGATCCACGACAAGCAGATCGCCCAGCTCAATCCAGGCGTGAGCATAGCGGATGCCGGCGACTTCACCAGCATGGCCTAGCGGCGTGCCGTGTACGAGGGTGCTATGGGCGTGGCACATCAGAGCGTGAATCGCCGCTTCAAAGCAGCGCCCTTCCCAGGTGTTCACCTTGCCACGCTCCGGCTGTCCCACGTATCGATCGCCATTGTCTCGACGGTGCGCGCCCCGAAGCCGAAAGCAGCAGCCAGAGCGACAATGACGAATGCCGCTGCTACGAATTGCCAGGTGGGTTGGGACTGAGAACGTACATCGTAACGGTTCGCGATGCTGGCCAGGCTACGCCTCGCTTCTGCCTCGGTTGCCGACACGATATCTACACTTGGCGGCGGGCAGTAGCTGCGAGCGAACGCCTTGAGCGCTTCGCTGTGGATCGCAACGGTGGGCTCGAGCTGCGCCGGTTGGCTGCGGACAGGGGCGAACACGACACCGCCAAAAACAAACGATCGGCTCGACGCTGCGCCTGCGCGTACCTCCGGGTGAGGCGAGGCCAGAAGCTCAGCGAGGGTGTGGCGTGTCGTGGAGCCGCTGGCGGAGCATACGGGTTTGCTGGAGTGGTAGATCATGGTGAGGGCCTTTCGTCGGAGTCGGTGAGGAACCAGGAAGGCGTTTGACGGCGTGCCCACTAAGCCTTGCCGACGTGGATATCCTGGTGAGCTTGCGCGGCCAGGACGGGATCGGGAGTCGAGCCAAAAGAGGTTCACAGCACATCCTCTTTCGATGCAAGCCAGCGTACGCCATGGATTAGCGCCCACACGCAGAAGCCTAGAACAGGCTCACACAGGCGGCAAAGTAGATAACCGAGCGCGAAACCGGGGATAGGATGAGCAGCCAGCCAGAGCGTGATCGCGTTCATGGCGCCACCTTGAACGGTGCGCCTGTTTCGTCTAGAACATCGTCTGCGTTGACCGTGGCACTGCTGATTGTGGACCGTGCATCGTCAACTGAAATGTCGACGCACCGCCCGCCAGCGACGCAGCGAAACGTTGACGAAAGAGGCTTCACGTTCAAACCGAAGTAGGTGTAACGCATCTACGCAGCCTTTCTGGCGAGCGCTTCGCCAAGCGTGCAAGGCGTCCAGTGCAGATCCAGTTCTGTGCCGTGCGCGACAAGCTCCGCAATCGAGATATAGCCCAGCTCTGAGCCATAGCCAAGGTCAGCCGAGCCGAAAGTCTGATGCTGAGCGACGGAGGTGTCGCGTTCGATGATGAACCAATCGCAGCCGTTCTTGAAGTAGTGCAGATGCACGATCGCTGCATCGCCCTTGCCGTCCTGTTCATAGACCTTGTGCATCGTCTCGAAAGTGCTCACCAGCTCGACGAGCTTAGCGCGAAACCATGCGCCCTCTTCACCGCGGCAACTGGCGACGATGACGGCGAGCTGACGACGACCAATGAAGGCGGCTAGGTGTGCTTGGCGAGCTGCGTTGTTCATGTCTTCACTTTAGCGCCGCTGTTACCCGTGTCGGTGAGCCAGCTTAAAAGGCCAAGTGCAGTTTGGCGTGCGATTTCAGGTCGCGGAGCGTCGCGGCCGGCACATAGAGAGTATTTGCACCCACATAGATTTTCGCGGTACCGTCGACAATGCTGTCGACGGTGACAAGCAGACGTTGCGAAGTACCAGCAACCATAATTTCCAGAGTTCCGATTTGTGCCATGGCGTTCCACCTCTGTCGCTAATACTAGCAGCCTTGTTACCCGTGTCAAGCACAAATCGACCGAACCGAGGCCCACCTTCCATCCGGCTACATGGGCATCATCGCCAATCTAGCTGCCTCAGCCCGCACCTACCTGGCCCGCGTACTGCCGCGCGCACAGCATGCACCCTTCCCCCAACAGCGCTCCCTTCCGACGAACTCAGGCCCAGCCGGTGAGGGATTCGGGGGGCAGACCGTACCCATGCCAAATATCCAGGTCATCAACGACTGGATCATCCCCTCGACGCTCGGGTGGACGCTGGATGCGATGCAGGGCGCGATTCTTCAGCTTGAGAACGGCAACTTGTACGCAGCGCACAGCCTCATGCTTGCGATGACGCGAGAGGCGACCGTAGGTCATGGGCTTATGGTGCGGCGCATGAGCCTTAGCGCCCTGCGTTGGGAGATTCGCTTCCCGCAGTGCATCCCTCAGCCCGCACGCGACGCGCTTCTGCGACACTGGCCCGTAGCAATCACGCCACAAGACATGGCGACGGCCGGATCGTACACGGTCATGCTCGGCCTCGCCCCGTCTACTCAGGTGTGGTTTGAGAAAACCGAGCCAACGGGCGAAACGTATTGGCAGTTTCGCTCGGAGATTCTAGAGAGCGGACACCTTCAGTATCGGCCCGATCTGCGTCGCTACTTCTTCATTGCGCGCGATGGCTATCGCGAGATTGTCGACGACGGCAACACCTGGGTCTTGTACAAGAGCCTGGGTGATCGGCGGCATCATCTGGACTCGGCGGTGCGACCTCTCGCAACGCTTTGGTTCATCGTTCAAGAGGCGATCCGGTACTGGCGCGCATATAACGCTGAGTATGGTCGGCCGATCAAGGCGCTTATGGTGCCGGATCAGATGCGACTTTCTGAGGACGTTTCGCAGCTCGTCTCTCAGGCGTCGGGGCTGTACGGCGGATCGGTCATCATGCTTCCCCAGTTCGCAGAGGGACAGGGGACAGCCAATTTCGATCTGAAACTTATCGAAGCGAAGTCCCGCGGCTTTCAGACGTTCGGCGATCTGATCAAGGTCTGTCGTGACCTCATCACGCTCTATCTCGTCGGTGTGCTAGAGACCACAGGCGGGGCTAGCGCGAGCAATGCCAAAGCGCAAACGCAGCTTAAGGTGGCCGATCGTTACATCGTCGGCGACGCTCAGATCCGCACGGATGCGATCAACCGCGTCCTGCGTTGCTGGGCTTCGTTTAACGGCTACGTGGATGCACCTGAATACGTTATTCACACGGAGCCCCCCGAAGATGCGCAACTACGGGCGGAGATCTCTGCCAAGATCGCCGATTCGATCAAAAAGACTGCGGACGCTTTGAAAGCGATGTCGGAAAGCGGTGTGCGTGTCGACGAAGATCGCGCCGCGACTCTGTTTGGCGAAGTAGGCGTGTCCCTTCGTCAACTTCCGGTGGGCGAGCCGCTAGCTCCTCAGCTTCACGAGGGTGATCGCGCTAAAAACTCCGTGCTGGTGTGCTGGCAAGTGCCGGCAGAGATCGCCGGACTGTTGGCCGTACCTGGCGGACAGGCGCCAGAGGAGCTTCATTGCACGATCGCTTATTGCCCCGGTGGCGATTTGGCACGTGTGATCTCTGCTTTGGTGGCGGTGCTGCCTACGTTGGAGATTGCAGAGGGCTTTATCTCTGGTGTGGCATCTTGGCCGGTACGTGAGCCTGCTGTGTTGCCGGTCGAGGCTGAGACGGTTGCGGGTGAGGTGCTTGCGCAACAGGTTGCGCCGACTGAGTCTGCACAGGACCGTAACGCTAAGGGAGCGGGCCAGGAGTCGCCACAGCCCCCTACAGGCCAGGGCAAGCCCCCGGCTCCCCCTAAGCCTCGCCAGCTCTCTGTCACGCAAGGGGGCGAAGCTGAGCCCGACATAAGCCAGCTCGCTTTTGTGTCGCTTCTGGATGTGCCTCAGCTCGCAGCGATGCGCGAGAAGATCGTTGATGCGCTGACTGCTGCCGGTTGCGCTGTCACCACACAACACGGTTACATTCCCCACATCACGCGCGCTTATCTTCCCGCTGGCTCTGGCGTGCGCGCCCCTGGCGAACCATTGCCGGTGCGGCTGGATCAGGTTTCTGTCTGGGCGTTAGGTGGCGCTATTCGCGTCCCGATGCGCCTGCAACAGCCAGCGGCTGCGCCCGTCCAGCTTGCACCGCAGCCAACCGGCGGATCACCAGCGACGCAGCCGACAGCGAGAACCTAAATGACCCATCGCGTTATCTCCCTCACCGCTCTCCCCCTCGCTGGCAACTCTGGCGAGCCCCCGCGCGATTTCACGTTGATTCCCCGTGGCACTCTGCATACGGTCTATGGGGATTTCGAGTGGGACGATGAATCGGCCAGGCTGACCGCTGCGGCATGGGCTAAGCGCAATCGGCGGTTCCTATGGGACTACGAACACCTCAGCGGCTACACCGGCCAGAACGGCAAGCCACTTGCGAGTGTGCATGATCGCCGATCGGCTGGCGATGCTGCAACGCCCACCGCTGCGCCTGACGGTTTCAAGCTGGCGGATATGCGATGGACCCCCGACGCTGAAAAGTACATTCGCAACCGAGAGTTCCTGTATTACAGCCCGGTTATCGCTGTTGATGAGACGAGCAAGCCGCCTCGTATCGTTGATGTTCTTAAGTCGTCACTGACGAATGACCCCGCGACGTTGGGATGTGCGCCTCTCACTCTGTCGGCAGATGAGGCGGATGCGGTGAGCGAGCTAGCAACGCGCTCAGCAGGCCAGGAGCGCCCCACACTCTGCCTTGATTTCGACGGTGTGATTCACCCCAACGAACCACATGACGCAGCCCTTGCGCGTGAGCCTATCGAGGGTGCAAAGCAGGGTGTCGCAGAGCTGCGCAAGCTGGCGCGCGTTGTTATCCAGTCAGCTCGTGCAACGTCGCCAGAGGGACGTGAGGCGATAGCTAGCTACCTGAACAGTCACGGGATCGATGTCGACGAAGTGACGGGTGAGAAGCCTGTTGCGAAGCTGTATGTTGACGATAGAGGGCTACGCTTCAACGGCTCCTGGCCTGCTCTCATTGAGCATGTTCAAGCGGGCAATTTCAAGACTTGGGAGCACGAAATGTCAGCCACGCAAGCCTCAGCCCCTACCGCAGAACTAAGCGTTACGGTAGCGCCCGCCTCTACTGTTGATCAAGGGCTCACTGCCCCCGCTCTGTCCCCTGCTAGCTCGGTTGATCAGGGTCTCGCCGCCCCGGCAGCCCCCACAAGCCCCATCCTCAACCAAGGCGTTTGCTCCCTCTCTGGTCGCGAGCGCAAGCGCCCCCACGGCAGCCGTGCAAAAAAGCAGGCTGTCTCTATTCTTGTCGAGCGCAAAGGAGACGGACATAGCCTATGGGCCAAGCGTCTCTCTAGTGGTAAGTATTCGGCTCCCGGTGGCTTCGTCAAGAAAATTGACAAAGCGACGGGCAAGCCAGAGCGCCCCGTAGACGCTGCGTGTCGCGAACTACGCGAAGAGACCGGACTAGAGAGCAAGCCCGGCGATATGCGCTACATGGGCACGATGCGCGGCAAGCACAAAAGCGGCAAGGCGATTGATGTACATGCTTACCGGCTGACTGCGCCAGAGGGCGAGCCCCAGCACCTCGCCAAGCACGAATTTAGTCACGCTTGGGAGTGGCACAAAGAGCACCCCCTAGCAGATGCGCACCATTCACGCGACGCGCTCGCCATTCTATCCGCTCAACACGCGGACTTGCGGCGAAGCACGATGCCCCAAGCACACGCCCTGAACACTCAGAGCAGCGAGACAACGACTATGACGACGCAGCAGATCATCGGGAGCACTCACACCATGGATATCCAGCGGGCGCGAAGCCTGACCTCTACCCTTTTGGGCGGCTTGCCCTCGCTTTCCGGCGATGGTGTCAAGGGCTCTGTTGCGCAGGCTGCTCAGGCTGCGCTGTCGGCTGTCAAGGCGCTCGACGAAGCCCTGGCTGCGGCTGGCGCTGGCGAGCCCGCCGACATCGAACAGGCTCTGAGCCTGTCTGCTGTTGTGATGGACGTTACGGGGAGCAAGGATCTCAATGGGATCGCCGGCAAGCTGTACACGCTGGCGGACGCGGCCAAGGTCGCCCCGATCGTGCTCAACCTGTCGACTGAGCAGGCTTGCAAGCTTGCCATTGATCAGGGCATCAGTCGTGGCGCTATCAGCCCCACTGAGAAGGCTCGCTACTACGATTTGATTGGTCGTAAGGTTCTCAACCTCAGCGACTGTCAGAATCGCGCGAACGGCCCGAAGTTGTACGACGTGCCAAACACCGCGCCTGCCCCTGTCGGCGCGAACAGTGCGACTGTAGACCTGAGCAAGCCCGTTGCGGCTCCCGCAGCCCCAACGGCGATCACGGCTGCTCCGCCGGCTGCTACCTCGCAGACTGTCGAGCTGTCAGCCCAGCATAAGCAGCTTTTGATTGACACTCAGAAGCATTTGCCCGACGGCATGAAGATCGACGAGAGCGCAGTTATGAAGGTGCTGACTGCACAGAGCGCGCAGGGTGCGCCGGCTCGTATGCACAATCCCAGCCAACCCGCGTAGTGCGGTGGCGACGTTACGGTTTGAACGGGCTTAGAGAAGGCCCATAAAGAACGGCCCTACGGGGCCACAGCTACCGAGGATAGACGATGACCGCCACCGCGAACCCGCTCAAGATGAACCGTTCGGCGCAAGAGAAGTTGCAGCCGGCTCTGTTTTACAAGCTGAAGATTGGCGCCAAGATCCCCGCCGGAACGTTTGCCATGCGCGTGCT
>OFRM01000008.1_pt1 | contig 74275 bp, 101 predicted proteins | sample 1543101 | NCBI WGS metagenome assembly OFRM01 (sample SAMN07774223, study PRJEB24372) | wastewater metagenome | isolation source: Exp Tend VB 0WW | collected 2016-02
AAAGCCGCCGCCGAAAAAGGACATAATAGGTCCCTCCGTAGTAAATCAAACATAGCATAAATACATAAGAAAGTCAACTAAGTAACTCGCCTAGATCATGACAGCCGGTTTGTCGAAACCCATGCCACGCCTCCACATTAAAGCAGGGAATGTGGCGACGTAGGAGAAGGGCGTTAAGTTACTCGCTGATGGTAGGCCAGTGCCGTCAGGAGTCTGGTTATAGAAGATTACCTTAACTGTTAGCACCCCTGTTATATCATTTATAGCTGGGCTGCCTGACGATTCGCCATTGAGGAACCGCGCAAGTTCCAGCGGCAGATCAAGACTATTTGTGACTAGACCAGCCGAAAAGCTGGCAGGGACATCCTCGAATCTAGGTCGTAGCACATCGTAAATCACTCGTGACGCTCCTACCCCAATAGGTAGGTTATAACTAGAGTCATTCCAGTTCGGACTGTCTGGCCCTAATATTATTGGTGATGCGCTATACCGTACAGCACCGGTGCTACCATCATCTGGATTCCAGTAGGCATAGGCGTAGAGTAGCGGAAACGGGGAAGGGAACCAGGTCTGGAATTCTAGTAGGACCCTAGTTAGACTGGGATTCGTATAATTTATATCTGGAGGGTTGGTCTTAATTTTCAACCCCATCGCTCCCCATTTCAGTCTGCCCGTAATAGGGTTACTCGCAGAGTAAGCTGGAGCGCTTAAGTCCTCGCCAACGCTAGTTACATAATTAGCTGTGGTGGCCGACTGAATTGGGCTGTTCAACCTGCCGTGCATTCTGGCATAGAACCGAAGAGTCGCCATCTTAGTGTGCTGAATAGCTACGTAGACAGTCTTCAGGCCAGGTGTAAAATTAGCTGCGTCGTCGCGTAGGATAACCTCGCCTCGCGGGAGGAAGGTGCCACTACCATTCTTATCTGCGAATAGTACGATCTTATTAGCAAACACGGGAGTCGCGGGCTGCGTGAACTCAATCGCAATTAATGAATGGTGAATATCTTGAGGTTCGGCTTTTGCTAGGTTCACGTTGAAGTTCGGCGATGCTAAAAGGCTAAGATTTTCATCGAGCCCACCAGCCTTAATAGAGACGGCTGATCCCGTTGAATTGATATGGCCCTCGCCATTACTGCTCTTATTCTTTAACCAAAGGTAGGTGTGGCCTAGCTTAAGATTACATGGTATATCTACGTAAGTGGCAGTTGGCTCAGGTACCGCAGTGAATGGTATCTCTATACCACTGGTTTTCTGGAAAATGGCAGTTACCAATTGGACTAGATTGGCTCCCCATGTCAAGCCAGTACTAGTTGAGGTATTGGCGGAATCGCAGAACACCCTCACAACTACCTGCGCATCGCCTGTGCTAGCATCTACATCTGGAGTATTAGTGCTTAAGTAGGTGCTCGAAAGAGATGGTGCCGAAGGTGCAGTTGTAGGGGCATCTGTACCAGTGGCACTATCAGTAATAGTTGAGGAGGTATAGATACCGCCACCGTTTGCCATGATCACGTAATAATAACTAATCATTCCCGCAGGAATGCCTTTACCATGCACGGCCTTGAATGAAACCGAAAGTGGCCCGCTGACCTGGAAGCCATTATCGGTTGATAGGTCCTTGAAGCCAATTGCCGATGCCTCAGTGTCACCTGGCTCTTGCTGGAAAAGAGTGATATTCTCTAGGAATAGCGGGCCAGGACTTGGCGAGGCGGGCTGAATGAAGGAACACTTAACCTTAGAGTGTTGGGAGGATTTACGCGCAATGGTGATAGGAGGATTAGGTGCGCTTAAAGTCGCAATATCTACGTTCCCCTGACCAGCAATAAATGGTAGGTTAGTATGCGTAGGGCATTTTACCAGTATACCACCACTAGCTAGTGCAACTCTGACTACCTCATAGCGCTTCTTATATTTGAGCTTATCTAGTGCGACGTAGACTACATTGCTCGCAAGATCGGCGGGGTCGATTGGGCCACCCTGGAACTTTAGCTTATTCTCGCCAACCGTGGAGCCAGCAGCGCCAGGGTCGTCTTGAGGAGACGTGCCTGTCCCTGACTTAACCTTACGTACTTTTACGTAGGCGCTATCAATGCCGAGCGAGGCGAAAGTTGAGCCCGGTGGCACTAAGCTAGTATTCAGGCGCACTGGGAACGTGCAGCGCACTTCAGCGGTAGACATCGAGCTGTCATCAACTGCATTCTCTGCGGGTGCAGCAAAGTCTCCAGCAACTGGATCTGCTGGTGGCTGAATAAGGGTACTCATACTAGTGCCTTGTACCGGAACTATGAGGGTAGGGACGGCGTTAGCTGAAGTCTTACCGGCTAGGAAGATACGCGCACGGAAGTATATAGCCGCAATATTCTTTTTAGTCTGTACCTCTTGCGTGAGTACATTCACACCTCCTGAGTCAAAGGCTCCTGCATCGTCAAGCGTCCTAAATGGCGCACCGATTCTATGCCAAGTTGTACCGTTCTGAGACTTCTCAAATATCACGCGCTTGTACAAATAGGCACCGCTGCCACACGCCATTGAGAAGGTAGGTTGTGTGATCGTGAGCGTAAGAATCCCGTGACGGTCATCCTCAGCGGCGAATTGGAGTACCGCAAAATCACCAGTAGTGTTGACATGTATAATACTGAAGCCATCAAGCCGTGCCTGGGTTACCGCTGATGACCCTGAGCCTACCACGAAATACACAGGACTAGCAGGGGTCACGACCTCTTTAGTACCATTGCCGCTATAGACGTTCTGATACCATTCAAACTCTTTACCAACCGGCAGATCGTCAGTATAGGTGATCGTTTTAACTGTAGGGTCATCTAGTACCCCACCTAGCACCCTACCCCTACCCGTAGTGCCTCTCTTACGGATAAATGCCCGCGCTTCATTGAAGCCTCGATCCTCAAAGGAGAGGTCAGATGCACCGCCATTATTAGTGCTTAATGGCAGCAAGGTGAAAGAAACACTAGATGTAGTAGACTCAGTGGCGTTCTCTAGGATATCGCAGACTTTATCGTCAGCGGGTGGAGAGCCGTTCTTATTATCAACGAGGTCGAAGTAGAACTGCGTGGCTCCTGCGGGGTTTACGCTGAAAACATTAATAGGTACAGTAGCCGTAGGATTGACCGGGCTATCTACTGGGTTAGGTGAAGAAGAGAAGTCGGTGTACGCACGTAAACGAACTAGCTGAAACCGGTTCTTATCCTTCTCGCCCTCACTAGTATCCTTCATGTGACGTTTCTTGAAGGGGCCAATGACGGTTTCCAGCGTGCCGGAGGCTCGTTCGATATCAGTCAAGTCGATGTCGAAGTGTTCAAACTTTGTCTTTATGCGATTAAGGGCTTGAATCGTAGTCTCGCCAGGTAGCACCTGGTTATGGACTTTCCGCACTACGGTAATACGAGCAGATTGCATGTTACCTGCTACGCCGGTCACGCCCACATTGACGTTTACGCCATCTCCATTTGGATCATCATTCTGGCCTAGCTTAAAAGAGGGCGTTACAGGTACTAGCTGCCCCATGAGGGCGCTATTCTGCATAGGCACCATCTGTGCCTGTAGATTACGTATCTCTTGACTTAGCCCTCCAATTGAGGCCATTACTACGTCAAACGATGCGTCTGTTAGATGGTCGCGCCTAAGAGCCATTAGATCCCTTCTTTCTGAGGAAGTCTTGTACCACTAGACAAAAAGCTAGCCAGAGCCAGCACAGCAAAAATACGACAATTATCGCATATAAGAGCTGCATTATGAGTGGTTACGGGAACGGAGCCCCGTGTTATAACGTATAGTCAGGTCAATAGAGTTCAGCATCTCATTAGGGTTTTGCATGGTTACCTTGACGGTATATGCCTTGCATTTAGCGGCAACCCGTTGAGGTTGAGTATAGCGTTTACCCGTGCCGTTATCTATAAGTGTGCCGTTCGTTGGCACGCTACCAGTATTGAAATCTGTGAATAACTCACCTTTTAATTGCGTGGCTTTCCCATTGAGACGGAAGCTAGTAATAGTACCAGCCATTCCAGGGACTGGCATTGAGTTCCAATTGGGCATTAAGAATGCCGCACCAAGCCCGGTACCATTCTCCCATCCATAGAGGCTATCCCCCATTGATACGTAGAGCTGGCCCCGCCAAGTGATGCACGCCTTTACAGCGCCGCCTGACCCGTTTAGGGTGATTGGGGGTGACCAGATGCCAAGGTCAAGCATATAGCAAAGCGCAGTTGTCCCGTACATGTAAACTACGCAATTATTCTTAGGGTCATATCCTACGACAACATTAGCAGCTTGCCAGTTGTTGTCCTTGAAGTACTGACGCACTGGTAAAGCAAACTCCATGTCGGGGTTAGAGTTGTTACTTAATATGATTGCGCCACTATCGGCATTGAAGCCGAAGATCTTAGAGCCCACGAATACTGCGCCATGAGGCGACTGAATGCCTGTAGAAGGCCAGATCGCCTTTGGGTAGATAGGTTGAATCGCGTTAGAGGTAAGTAAGAACGACTGGACAGAGTTCATCGTCCATACGACTAATTCTGACTCCTGTGCACGAGCCGCGAAGCCAATAACCTGCTCCAATGGATTAAGGAAGGTTTGACTACTAGGAGGATACGCGCCTAGGTTAGAGCCATCTGATACGTTAATACCTGTACCGCCTTCAGTTCCAATTACCAGTAAGTACGAGCCCAGCGCGGCAACGTATTGACCTGTCTCAGGCTGGAAGTTATCAGTGGGAGCGCTTAGCTGTCCGATTAAACCTGCGCCTGAATAGTCAAATGTGATTACCGGAGTGGTCGCGCCCATACCGACCATCGCAGTCTGCAAGAGGAAGAAGGTGCCTGTTGTAGCCTGGTTAGGTAGAGTTACGTAGATTTTATAAGCATCATACGCATCCTTATCATTAGAAGGAGGAGTACTTGGTAGCGTCAATTTCACCATCTTATTGGCGAAGGCCACCACATCAGACGGTGGAGAAGGATTACTTTCCTCACCCGTCATCGTGCGATAGGCAGTATACTGGACTGAGACAGTGCCGTTGGTTATGCCCGCATTGCCAACTTCTATTTTATATTGTGCGCCACTTTGCCCTGCTCTAGTTGGATCGAGTAGCTTAGGGGGAGCAGCAAGTCCCGCATTTAATATGATGCCATTCCAGTAGTATTGGAGCTTTCCGCCTGTTCCGCCTGGAAAGATAAGCTGGGCAGAAGTCCCGTCAGCGCTGCTAATATATACATCCCCGTCTGCAACCGCAAAATAAGTAGAGCGTCTGAATGGGATAACTGAGCCCTTACCTTTGACTACTGCGATACGGTCATCGGCTAAATACATACGAGTACCGCCAACGCCGCCATTAGCGCCCGCCCCTAGCCCATACGCTGTACGTACAACGCCTGGCGCGGTGAAGAGTACATTAGCGCCATCACTAACGCTCTCAGGAATACTTTCTGGACCCACGTCACCAGAGGAGGGGTAGAACCCTCTCTTCCAGGACATAGATACAGTCTCTTCAACGGTATTACCACCCATTACATGTTACTCCCTGGCACTGCGCCAGCGTCACTAGTGAACCCACCTGCTTGACCAGTTAAACGTTGAGTAGTTCTAGCAACTAGCAGTTTTTCACGAGCCATATCTGCCAGCGTGTCTAGGAACTCATCTTGTAGCTCACTAGGTAAGGTTGTAATTGTGAAGTAACTGCAAGCCCTACCGGTGATATTACCAGTTAAGGCTGTACCGGCTGATGTGGCACCATAAATCGTCGAGCTGCCCTCAGAGCCGCCCTCAACAGTGAAATAGCCAACCTCTGTACAAAGTTTCTCACCATAGAGGTCATGGAGTGTCGGAACGTATTGTAGCGGTCGTGGAAACGTGGAAACATTGAGGAACCCTTTGCTGCCATCAATTAAGCTGTCGCCCATTATTGCCGTAGATAGGCTAGCGATACCTAGTCCGCTGCCGCTATCAGCACCAAATGTGCCACTTACTGTAGTCTGGAGGTAGCGCCACTTTCTTGTTGCGTAAACTCTGTCACAGGTGAGCTTTACGGCTTCGGGGATCATGGCTTCAACATGAGGGATGAGTAACTTTGTCTCAACCTCATCAGTGCCAGGTGCTGCCATTATCCAAGCTTTTCGAGCTAGTTGCGCATTAGTAAAACTAGTAGGCATTATTTACCTCCCGTGAAGAAGGTCACAGCAGGCAGGGCGACCATTGATTCGTGAATCATTTTTAGCATTGCGACGTACTGATCGGTATAGTGGTTAGCTGCTTCTATGTTCGTACCATCTTTAGTCCAGAGGATTGAGAGAGCACCTGCTAATACCGCGTGCTGATATTCATCGGGAGAGAGTAAGCCACTAGAGCCAGGTGTGATAGTCGATGAGTCAACTACCTCAACCTGTGCAGAACTGCCGGTGAATGTGAATATGCCGCCAGAGATATTAAAGTACTTAGTGCCAGTGGTCAATGAGAGGTTATCTTCCTGAATACCGGTCAGTGTAGCAGATGAGACAGGCTTACCTGGAGTACCGTCGATGAATACGCCACCCTCGAACGCCTTGAGGATCTCTCCGCCATTTGCTATGGACACAAGCTTACGATATTGACTGCGGGAACGGTGGCCAGGCGTATCGAGTATGGCCCCGACGACAGCTTCGTCGGCAACTTCAATCGCATTATCAATTTCTGTATCCTGGTAATTAGGATCAGTAGAGTTACTAACCGTCGTATAGCTGCCAGGTGTCAAGTGGAGGTTGGCAGTGATTAGTAATTTAAGGGAAGCTCTAGTTAGTGCCATCTACCCACCTAATGACGGTATTACTACCGTGTCCGTGAATGTCTATTAACTCTTCTGCATTGCGATAGATACAGAGTGAGCCAGGACTAGTGTGCCAAAGCATTACACATTGCCCGTCGGCGAACTCTACCCCTTCAGCGACTAGCCCGGTGCCAGCAGACCTATTAGGGTCAATGTATCTATGGAGATAAAATCTACGTAATTTTACCTGTACCAAGGGGTCGAACCCCTTCCCGCGCCACTGTTATAGGCACGTTTCTTCGTGACTTGCGAGTGCTTATTCTGTAGCCGATAATGGTCGAACTGTTTATCAAGTCGAGCCTGCTCATTGCTAAGACTCTGAGCGTACTGAGGGTAGATGACCTCGCTATAGCCACACCGAGGTAAGGCTAATAGGGCTGCGCTTACAGCAATCGCATCATCAAATTGAGCCATTACTAACGGCTTATCAGCAAACTTAGGCGGAGCAGTATCAGCGATAGGCTCATAGAAGACCCGATATTGAACGGCTGCTGTCGGAGTCGGCACCAGTCGGCACTGTCGTGGTATCAAGCCGAAGAAGGCAATCGCCGCCGCAATATAACCTGATGTGTCAGTAATCGAAGTACTAGCGCTGTTCGTGATCGTATTAGCCTGATTATATAGGTCAGTGTCTTGCAGATTGATAATCTTAACCTCAATCCCATTTACGTTAGGGTTATTGGGGTCATAAAACTCGACTTTAATTGGCTTGCCAAAATCGGTCGCACTAATAATGTACTCATTATTTACGCCATCGGTATTTATCCACGTCTCCTTGATAAACCAATCACAGTTAGCAAGGCCAAATTGCTGAGCATAATAGATCGCCCGACCTCTTACTATATCAAAGAGGTCAGGGTCATTAAGCTTATCATGGGTTGGCCTACCAACTAGGACTCGGACTTTATCGCAGATACGTGAATAAGTTCCCATTATTGTTTCTTCCCGGCTTTAGGAGGCTCTACGGCAGCAGGTGTAGGGAGTACAGGAGTATTAGCTTTAGGGACTAGGCCAAGCTGCCCTAATACTGCGCTAATTACTGAACCGATTATCTCGGCTGTCTGCTCAGGGCTACCCCCAGTGTTTCCAGTGAATTTCTGGCCCATCATCTGGAAGAGGTTACGCTGCATCTCCTCAGAATCGAGCTGATATTCGCCAGCTTGTTTATCGACCAATGGCAGCATCGCTAGTACCGTTGGAGGTAGAGATACTATGCCGGTGCCGTTGGCGACTCGGCGTTGCGTCATCTCAGCCTTCAGAGTCATCAACTCGTTCAAGATGAATTGCTCGGCTCGCGCTATCCCTTCAAACATACGGGAAGAGGTAGCCTCTAGTAACGATCTGAAAGTGCTGCTGATATCAGGGGACTTGAGGAACTTGTTTCTACCAGCCTCAATCATATTGCGCAACTCAGAAAGGGTCATATTGCGTAGTATATTGTCGTCCTGCTCAGTTATTAACGCATTGATGATTAACGCGACGCGCTCTTCAGGTTGGTCGATTAACTCCTCTAAAACTACTAGTCCTTTTTGACCTAAGCGTCTCTCTAGCCAGTCGGTAATCTGTCCAGCTCGCAAAGGTAACATTACTAATACGCCGTCTTCATGTTGACCCTTGACAAATGGCAAGCGCTCTGCATTCGGAGTACCACGATCATCGGTATCTCTTGCGCAATATCTATGAGTAGTAATCTGAACTACTTGACCACGAGGTAAGGTACTAACACCTATATTGGTATCAGCAGGACAGAAATCTATGCAGCCCTTATTCGCGGGCCCAGGATACCAGATATATCGAGTACGATTCTCCAGCATCTGTCGAGTTAATTGAGGATCGGGCAGTGCTTTCTTGAAGGCGATATTAGCCATGTAAAACTAATCCTTTCGTTTGTTGCGTTTGTCCTGGCACGAAGAAATTACCAGAGTGCGGTGTAGGAATTGTCGGGTCATTGAAGATAAATTTATCCTTATGATCCCAGAGAACTGCGCCAAGCTGATCACCAAAAGCATTAGCACGTTGCTCACGCTGAAAGTCCTCTTCAGCTAAAGCCTCTCGGAGTCGTCTCTCTACTATATGCGCCGGTGGAAACTCTGCTAGGTTATACAGCCAAGGGTCTTGGTTCTTGAGATAGATTACCCGCCGTACCCATTCTAATGTTTCAGCGTTGGGCTGGAGGTATTCTCCTGCGTCGTTCTGTAGCTTAATAAGACATTTGTACTGGCCATCAACAGGAGGTGGCCCCATGATATCTATCTTAGTGCCAGTAGCTATATCAATCTCATAGCGTAAAGCTTCCCAGCCAGGACAGGCTAGGGATGGTGGCATCCATTGCTCTAGAAACCATGCTTGAACACCTTTCACTTGCTTCCCATAGATTGGACGAATAATAGCTGGAGTGCCATCAGGGTTGAATGGATTGACGATCTCCTCGACTGGTACGGCAACTTCTTTACCATTGCGTACTACAGTCCAGCCGATCTGTACGGTCTTCCAGCTTTTCGGGTACTTAAGCCTCATCTCTCCGTGAGAAAAGATACGCTCAGAGCCTCCCCAGGCTAAACGATAGATAGGGAATCTACCGCAGGGCGATAGACCACCTATCTTAGTCAATTCCTTGGTAAACTCAGGTGGTATATAGGGCGCATCGCTACCGATGTCTACCCTATGAGTTTCAAGTGCGATTGGCAGTAACTCCACTATGCACCACCAATCCCAACTAGCCAGATCTCAGTTTGAGTACTAGCAGTTAGCTTGGTGCCGTCTAAGAAGAACTGATTCTCCTTTAAGGCGGCGGTGCTGATACCACTTTGCCCTGGTGTGGTAATGCCCATCATGTCTGTCACTACAGTTTGAGCACCAGGTACCCCTATCACGCCTGTTATCCGTGAAAGCAATAAAGACGAGAAGGTCTGGTTAGCTGGAACTGCGCCGGTCTGAAGGATATATCGCTCAAATCCCAGGCCAGAGCCCTGGATGTGATGCGCACTAGGAGTAGGAGATTTACCCGATAGAGTCCCAACGTAGGTGAGTGTTGGCACTGTACCGAAAGTCACGTTATCAGCAGGCGAAGTAGCACTAGTCGTAGTGGGATTAGTGACCGTAAGATGCCCAGAGGTAAAAGCGGGGGCAACAGCAGTTGCAGTCGTGTTACTTACAACAGTGAACGAGGTAGCTGGCGTGCCATTAAAGGATACGGCTGTTAGTGCAGCCGTATTAAAATTGGTACCAGTTATAGTGACAGTCTGCCCCACTGCCAAAACAGTGGGGGAAACGCCAGTAACAGTTGGAGTTGCCATTTAGTCCTCCTTAGTGGCTCTCGCCGATGACGTTGCTGCTGTAGGACAAATTCTTGATAACACTATTTACAGCAGGGCGATTACAAGCAAACTCGCCATCCATTGCAAAGTAGATGTTAAACTTATCCCGATGCGTTACCGCGCCATTAGAGTTAGTATCGCTAGCCAAGTGGAGCACAAGCCCGTCATCATCGAACACACGGAAGTCGCCTTTTGGAGCTAGGAGCTTCATAAAGGAGGTCTTGCGCAGTTTGTAGATACGGTCACGAGGTGCGTCAACGTCAACGATAAAGTTCTTACCGTTATAGCTAACCTCTTTGAAGCCGCCATCGTACTGATGAGTTAGACCCTCGATCTCCCGGATAGTATGACCAAGCAACTCATATTGGAACCGTTGAGCCACAGGCATAATATACTGAAAATCTTCGCTGTCTTCCTCGTGGTAGTGCATAGCCTCAAGGTCAAGTCGAGAGAACAATGCGTTGGTGATTGGGCCAGTGCCAGCGTCAATAACTAATGCTTTAAGGGCATCATAATCACTACGAGAGACACCTTGGTAGAAGGTTGGGGAGTCATCTACGTGAGTGGCCAAACCAGTGATACCACGATTATAGGAGTCTTGCCAAACGAGATAATCGCCATCTGCCGCATCGGAAGGCAAGCCAGTGACAGCAAAGGTAGTACGTCGGTTAGGACGATCTACGCTGGTAGCCTGTAGGACAAAGGGAACGCTGCCGCCACCAATACGAGCAATACCAGTAGCAGGGTTGATCAAGTTATAGTTCTGGCCGACTAAGGTCTTCCAAGCACCATAAGTTGAGGTAGCCGCAGCCGAAGTCCAGGTTAAGCGCTTATTACCAGCGTCAACACCAGAGGTGGCAACGATAGCAATTACGTTAGAACCGGAGCCATAGAGCTCTTGGTTGATAGCTTTTTGCGCACTATCAGTCAAGCGAGAGAACTGTCCGCCTAAGCCTTTAACAGAACCAACAAGGTCGGCAGAGTTCAATTGACGCAATGCGTCACCAGTGATTTGGAAAGCGCGACGATAGCGAGTGTACCGAACACGCATAGCGATGTCGATACCGACAGAAGGCTCAGGCATTAAGCCGCCCTCTCCTACCCAAGCGTTCGACGCAGGTGGTTGTACGTAAGCAGGGATCTTGCAACCCTTACTAGTGATCTCTTCCCCGGAGCCTTCCATCATCCAGTTATAGAGCCCTAAGCGCTCTTGGAACTGCTTCTGCATAAGTGGAATGATGTGCTCTTTTAAGATGGGGTCAAGGAGCAACGTGGACATTGTAGCAGGCATTTTTGCCGTACCTCCGTATTAATTGTTTGCGTTTCAGGCTACTTGGAATTAGGTAGTCTGCCCTCTGCTGCCGCTTTGAGCAAAGACGCTTCAAGGGCAGAGCCGAAATCGAATCTTGCGGGCTTATTACTCGTTGGTGTCACCGCGCCAACGCTGCTAGGAGCAGCAGTATGTAAGGCTACTTCTTTACGCTGTTCTGCCACTTTCAAAGCAGCAGTAGCATTAGTTCTACGTAGAACGATATCCTTCTCTCGACGAGGCGCTACCTCTTTGATGAGGTTAGCTAACTCCTTCTGGACTATTCGCTCGTAGCGAGCAGCCTGGAAGTCATTCCCTTCCAACTTGGCTTTAGTTGCGATGGCCAAGTTGTCCATAGCGGTCTTACTCTTAGAGAAGCGATTCTCTACGATATCCATAACATCACGGATATCTTCCTTAGCATCATCGCCCCAGTTAAACTTCTTACAAGCATCTTCAAGGAAAGTATATTGGGCATTAATAAATGCACTTCTTTGCTGCTCGGCTTGAGCTCTCGCTTGTGCTTGAGCTTGGCTTAACGCTGCTTGCTGCTGTTGCGTTAAAGCGCCTTGCACGGTACTAAGCTGTTGACGTAGGGCGATAAACTGTTTACCAGCGTCGCTTTCAGGATCAATCGCACCTAAATCAAGTTGAGTAGTTGGGCCACCTAATGTCTTCCATTGCTGGAAAAGCGCCCAGTCTGGATCTTGAGAGAAGACAGTTTGCTTGAGGTTAGGATCGGCAAGAAGGTCGGCGAGGACAACTTGTTTGCTATCGTCGATAGCTTGCCACATAATAGCGCTGAACCGTTCTCGACCAGCTAATTGCTCTAGGGACTTCTTGGCTGCTACTACCTCAAACTGCGGGCCAGTCAACTGGTCAACCGCGGCAATCATAGGTTTAGCGGTTTCAAAACCACCTAGCGCATCAAAGTAATCACTATACTGCTTAACCTGCTCTGCCGCTTGTACGGCTATAGGGTCTGGTGTAGGTGTCACAACCTCTGGAGTAGCGGGAGTTGCAGCGACTTCTTCAGCAGCAGCACCTGTAAAAGAGGTTGTTTCTAAGGGAGTCTGATCGGGCATATCTTCTCCAATCTTGCGTTAAATATTCGGCTTGGCCGGTGGCGCAATCTTGTCCGTTGGGGTTGGTTGTGGGGCCTTAGTTGCTGGCAAGCCAGCACCGCCCATTGTATTACCTGCCATTGCTGCGGCCTGCATCTGCGGACCTTGAGCCATGACTTCAGCTTGACTCTGCAATACACGATTCTGAATATCTGCAAGGAAGTGCTCATCGAAGCGAGCTACCATAACCTGCCCTAAGATAGGGTCAGCGAATAATCCTTCGTCGCTGAGGAACCACTCCTGGATGAGACGCATATGCGTCTGGTGATCATCCATCTTGGGTATAATTGGCACCTCTTGCAGAATCTGCTGGATCGCCATAGATGGCATCGGGTCGCCTGTCACAGGGTTTATCTGAGGCTGACCAGTCATAGGGTCCATTGGTGGAGCAAGGAACTGTGGCCCAATCTGTTGAGCCATTTGCTGCACACTCTCGACTAGTTGAGTGATCTGATCAAGCCGCATCTTAAACTGACGGTCAATCTGAGCCGACGTGTCTGACTGATAAGGCACGTTGAATACGTCAGCTAATACTCTGCGTAACTCTGGAGGTATCTGTGGGTTCCATAAGCCTAACGCCAGGTTACCAATCGACATCGCCTCTACTAAATCATTCCTGCGCTCAATCTCTGAACGAGGCATGATAGAGTTCTCGGCATAGCTAACTACTAGATCTTGGTCGATATCGGCGGCACTAAACCACTGTATCTCTAGTTGACCATGATCAGATTTAACAGGAATACTTCTAGGATAAACGAAGTATTTCTGAGCTAATGCAAGTACCTGTTCAGCCCATCTCTGTTCTACAAGAGCGTTAATCGAAAGAGCCATCGCAACTAAAGCAACGCTAGCTTCACGCAGTAGCTTCATACCTGTCGCAGTTGTTACGTCCACATCAGGTAGACCAGATGCACTAGTAAAAGCACCTAAGATTTGCTGAAGGTCTTTCTTGCAAGTCTCTATAAACGCAGGGACTTGTTGAGGCATTTGGGCTGCGGGTATTTGTACGTAGAGATTACCTAGATTTACATCAGGCCCCGCATTCTCTACTGGGATAATTTCACCGGGTAGACCACTAAGTTGGCCACCATCAACGATTAAGCTATTATATAAGATCGTAGGTGCACTACAGTACTTAAGGTAATCTATGTACAGATTATATGCGTCATTCATCAACTTCTGTTGAGGTATCGCATCTTCAACACCGCGACCCCAAAAGCTACCAGGGAATATGCGGTAAACACCAGCCACCCAATGATCATTCTTATTCTCGTCTCTGACATCAAGCAGGCATCCTGCGGCCATCGCAAAGTACATGCCATTAGGAAACACTTGTCCTAGTGGTATGCCTGCTGGGATAGTCTGACCTACTACGGTCTGGACGGGCTGCTCTAGTACCCAATCTGCATAGCAGACCTTATCTAGCCAAGTCTGATACAATATTGCAGTATCATTATCTTCTGAGCCATGACCAGCATACTGGTCATCCCAAAAGTCTGGAGCCATGCCGTTAGCTTGGCGCTCCAATTTGCGTTGGAAGCGAATACCGTAGTTATTAATATCGTCGCTATGCCCTAGGGCCTCGAAGTTCAGCCCAGGATAGGATTGCTCAAGTAACGGCTTGTAGACCCTACGGTGTCTGCATAACCAAGGTGATGTAGCGATATCGCCGCAACGAGCCATTGAATGGACACGAATCTCAAATGCGTCAGGATCTTCTGTAACAATATCCCCTAAAGGACGTTCTTGATAACCAGTTACGGACTGAGTAGTAATACTCACAGGTGGTACTGGCGTGGCGCTCGTGCTGCCGCAATCAGGGCATTGACTGCCCATAGTTGGATGAGGCAGTAAATCCTCTTCAGCGCCATTAGAGCCGCAATCATTGCACTGATAACCTGGCCCACTAAGCTGAATATCTTGAGGCTCAGTTATTGGTACCGAAGTCGTCTGCGACCCTGCCATAGGGTCGAAATAGGTATATCTAAAGTAGGTGCCAACCAGTGCCGCGTTAAGACCCTCTCTCTGTCGGGCATCAGGGCCACGTAGCTTCCGCTGGTAGTAGGCCAGGATATTGGAGGCGCACCGAGCTGCTCCCATCGCCTCAGCCTTGTCACTTGCTGGGTGGACATTGAGTTGAGCTTTCGCCCGCGCCCATTCTTTCTGAGTCGTGTCAACGTAACCACTGAAGAAGTTGACAGTGTAGAAACGACGCTTAGGAGTTGACTCCACAGCCTGATAAGTGCCAGCCTCATCGTCCCAAAAACCATACTGATTGCCTCGATAGAACTGGAAGTTCTCTAGCCATTGACGATGGCGGTAGCGAGTACCGAGCATGTCCTGATTCTTAATCTTCTGTAACTGCAAGGTAAGCGCAGACTTTAGGTTAGATAGCGGTCGCTTCGGCACTTGAAACTGTGCACGGTCTTCAGCGGGCGCTAAATTCGCAGCCTGATCGGTGGCGATGCTTCTACTGGGCATTTAATTGCGCTTCCATTGCTACTCTGGCGAGTCGTTCCTCTGAGGCTTTCTTGTTGAAATACTCCTCACGAGCTTCTTCGATGGCCATTTCGACTGTCGGTTTAATTACCTTGTTTTTAGTAGGAATAGGGATACCCACCTGTCCTTGCTGATTAACCACTACCCCTGGAACCTCTGGCTTGGGTAAGAATGTAGGGACTACTGGAGTCTGGGGTTTCAGTAATTCTACAAATCGAGTATGCACAGCCATAATCAGATCTATCTGCTTTTCGTGCATCTCTTGAATGCGCTTCAACTCTGCGTTATGCGTCTCTCTAATGACATCTAGTTGTTTCGCATAAGTAGTAGCCAGAAGATCAACGCGCTCCTCTAGTCGTTTAGTACTGAACCTTGCCCAGAACCCCATATCTTACTTGCCCTTCTTTTTAAGCCCTGCGCCTGGTGTAGGCCCAGTCTTCTTTGGGGGCTTATTAGCAGGGGCCTGTGTCGGTTTAGATGGACCTTGCCCCATAGTTTTCTGCATTGGTGTGCCGGAGCCTAATTGTCCAGCTTTGCCTTTAGTAGCCATTGTTTCCTTTATAATACGCCGTGCGCAGCAAGACGTGGGATTGGGGGGTTAGTAATATCTAGCTGACCGCCGTCATTCTTGGTCGCATAATCATAATTGGTTGAGTCTAGAGGAAGACCAATCTGAGCAGTCAACAAAGCAACTAAACCAGCAGTTGTGGTCAAGCTCAAGATGGTCGCGTCAGTCAAGATGGCAGTAGCTGCACCTGCAACGGGTAAGATGCTCATCTCATAGATGGCATTCTGACAATCTCTTAATAGCAACTTGTCAGCCTCGCGGAAAGTGGCGTTAGGGTTACTCGTAGGGTTAAAAATAAGCATCAACCCATTGACGGTATCCGCAGCAGCCACGTTGGCGTTAGTAAGAACCTGCTTATCAATAGCCTCTTGAAATACCCGTAGCGCGGATCTAATTAAAAAATATTCAGATGGTCGAGCCATATTTACCCTCTAGTTCTAAAGCCACGGTCTATCGGACCTGACTGTTTGTGTTTTCTGTTTTTGCCTAATGCGACACTCTATCTCGCGTTGCATTAAAAGCCTTGCCCTGTGATTCATATCTTCTTCCGTGTAGATCTTGACTAATCGCAAGTTCTCAGGTAGATTTTCTTCATCACGTTCAAACTGAGATACCGGTGTAGGGTTCGGGAAAAACTCCATACCAGCTTCTCTTAAGCAGTCCATCGCATCATTAAAGTAAGGGTGGGGTACCGCTTGTGCATACGAGACTCCATTCTTACTTACCGACCACTTATAAAGCACCATCTCAGAACGAGTTCTAATGAGCCCGTTTTGATCGGTAGCCTGTCTAACTATCCATTTGTCCTTCTCTGATCTAGGTGAAGGATTTGCAAAGAACATTGCCTGATCATCATCTTCAGGCGAAAATACTAATCTACTGCGCCCCATTAACTCCGGTCGAAAGGGGTTAGGCTTATCGGTGTGGACAAGGTTAAGAAGCTCCTTGACTACCGAGATACCGCCTGACTTCTCCGTATGCCATGCCGAGAAGTGCAGATCATACTCTCGCGCATATATCAAACGCTCAGTCAAAGCCTCGTGTGACATCTTAGACATCACAACCATTGCTGTCTCTTCTGGAGACTCGCACCGCTTAATCTCTTCAGCGACATCACGAGGAGTACAATTGGTGAAGACCCGTTCTCGATAAACTACTACTAAGCCAGGTATCCGAGAGGTGCGCGGTGTTACCGCAATCCAAAGAACTACTGCTGGGTGCTGAACGCCCCAATCGTGCATTCTCGCTACACGACAGCCAGGGAAGGGAAACCGATCAACACCAAAAACGTCTTCAAGAGTATCTCGATCAATAACATGGTATGGCTCTTTATAATTGTCATAAATGTTGCCTTCAGCCTGTACATTCCAATCACCATGTAGTAACTGAGCCTTAGAGATCGGATCTAGGTAGCCTAAGCTACGTCGATAAGCCTCTTGATCAAGAGAGGGGTTATCCTCTATCTTCGCAGGCACAAATGCTCGCTCATGGGTTTCGCCAGAGTCCGCATCATAAAAACTTGTATAGAACACGCCGTCACGCTCAACGGCTTTATCAATGAAACGCTCTTTAACCCACATGCCTTCAGCGGTCTGGGCTGGGTTAGTGCCGCCTCGTACCATTAATGGTATGCCTTTTGCGGCTAGCTCTCTAGTTGCTCGCAACCGAGAGAATAAGAACGTGTACATCGAGAGCAGGAACTGAGTCTCTTCGTCAAAACAGATTAACTGGAACTCTGAGGATGCGTAGTCGTACTTATCTAAGTCATTCTCGATGTGTCCAAATCTGATCGTAGCTCCTGAAGGGAACGTCCATTGTCTTTTACGTTCAGACCAGTGAGCGCCGCTACTTGAGAGCCACTCATGTGCGCGAGCGATAAGTGAACCGGGTTGCTCAAGTTGAGGAAAGGTGCGCCGGAGGATGAGGGCCGAAAAACCGGGAATGTCAACATACCTAAGCGCTTGCATAAGAAGGGCGTCGGACTTACCCCCGCCTGCGGCTCCACCATATAAGGCCTCCGTATTCGTTAAGTTGAGAAAGACCTGCTGTCTAGGGTGTGGTGTATGAGGACACCACTTAAAAGGATCCGGAGCGAGCCCCTCTGATTGCATCCGCATCTTAGCGACTGCGGCTAACGCCTTAGCCCAAACTTCGGGATCAAACTTATTCGAGGGGTCGTTCTCTGCGGACACGCTTCCTGCTTCTTTCTTCCAAGTCGAAAGGCACTTTAATATTCGCTTGCGCGAGCGCTTCGACCATTACCTCGTGCGGGATATTCTGCTGTAGAGCCATCGCCAAGGTCTTATCAATTAAACTGTCAGTCAGCTTCGTTCTGTCTGCGTCATTCTGCCGAGGCTGCTGTTCGTTACCGGCGACTTTATCAAGCTGCTTTAGGGCAACTAGCATTAGATTAACGTCTAGCTGTTTGGCGTTTAATAGATCTGGACCTTTCTTGCGTAAGAGGGCTCGATAGAACCCACGTGTGTTTCCAGCTCTTTCTCTTTCTAGGTTCAAGGCATAGACATGAGCCTCAAGATCTTCTGGTCGCACCTGGTACTGCTTTGCAAGATATGCTACATCTTCCCAGTCTATGTATAGCGCTTCAATCTCTTCACGAACACTATGACGGCAAACTGGACAACTATGCTTTTCAGCGTAAGGAGAAACCATTAAGATAACGCCTCCTTTCAATATTTAACATATACTAGGATACTTGTCAACGTATATTTACGTAAGTGAATTAACGACGTGACTGACCGGTACTGTTCATGTACTGGTCTAAGGTCTGCCCGTCTGAGCTATCTTCTTCAGATGGAGCATCTTCAGATGGTGACCCATCTAAATTGCTCACTGTCCCTTTCGTGCGATTTCCACCCATCTTCCTATCCTCCGCATCCTCTTTATCTACCGATGGGGCAGCGATAAGAATCTGCTTAATAAGATCCCGCATGACGTTAGGGCTACTCTTGAGGAACTCGTTGTATGCCTTTGCCGATGCTTTCGCGTCCTCTTCTACTTGACGTTCAGTCATATAAGGCTTGTCAACCGACTTATAGTCGCTTATCACAGAGGATATCTCTTTATCTACATAGCGCTGGCCTGCCTCACCTAGCCTGTCGAACTCTGGCATTTGTCTCGCCATAATCTGATACTTAACCTTATCGGTAGCCAACGTATAGGCATGTCGGTATTTCTCTTGATTGATATGCGGCATAACTCCTAATGTTTGTAGCTTATCAACAATCGCTAGCTGCTGCATTGGAGGCATATTACCACTCTCTAAAGTTTCCATCTTATCTATTAAGGCAGGCGCATAATGATCACGCTCAGCCTTAGACATCGTGCTAAAGAGATCAGCTTGGGTAGGAAGATCCATTTTAGCGAACTTGCGCTCGTAAGAGGTAGTATCTGCTGCATCAAGCAACTCTTTGCCCTGCTTACTAGTGATCTCCTGCTTGTCCATCGCCCTACTAATAGCATTAAGATCACCGTTGTCTACGGCAGTACGTAGATCTTTACGACCAGCGAGCATCTCCTGGGTATCTACCGTAAGTCCACCGGCAGCATACTTCTGGTTATAGACAGTTTTAAGATTGCGTTGGAATCGTGTCTCAGCAATCTCACCGGAAGCCTTCGGATAGCCAAGTACGTCCTTCGTTACTTCCCACGCAGCGTCTCCGTAGCCCTGGTTCTTAATCTGTGCGTTCACATCCTTTAAGGAGAATGGAGTCATCCGTTTCACGAGGTAGTTGAACACATCTCGTGGTGCACTAGAACCTGGCCGGTAGATCTGATTACCGAAGTAATCCTTATTACTTAGTAGCTCAAATGCGCTGCCTAGAGTAGTCGAGAACTTGGAGCCCAAGAACTTAGTTGCAGGTGCTAGATCACCGCCACCGGCGGCTGCAAGCGCTTGTCCCATCGGTAGGATATCCTTAACAATTGTAGGTTGATTCAATCGCTCAGGCGTGCCGTCTGGCCCGATCTTACCATTACGAGGATATAAGATATCCTTCATAAACGCCGTCTTAGGGTCTTCATCCGTACCGTTCCCTGGTAGCTGTCCAGTGAGAACAAGATTAGTGGCAAAGCCCATCATGGCCATGTGGGTGGTCGCAGCCAACCAGTAGTGCATCTTATCAGTCATGCGATCACCGCCAGCCTTAACACGGCCAAGAGTGCCAGTGAGATCGCTGATACCGCCACCAAGTTGCTTAAGCGTGCCACCGTTCCAGCCAGGGAAGTTCACAAGAGCGAACATCGCTTGCTTGGTCATGTTATCAAGTCCCCAACGGTCATAGTTGACGTGACCCATCCGGTTCTCGATCTCATCCCAGGTCTGGTTATAGAGACGGTTGATATCCATCTCACCGACCTTGGTCGGGTCAAGCTTATCGCCCTTCGCAATCATTAATTCATGGAAAGCGGCCACTTTCGCATTGTCAATATACCAACTCAGTGGCTTCGAGAATAACTCAGCACCTCCTAATGGCAGATTCTTTATCGCCCTCCACATACCAGCAGCCTTCTCGCTAGTAGTGGCCGTCTTGGACATGGCCTGATTGATACCTGCGGCCACCTCTTTACCGAAGTGAGTCTCATACTGGGATGGGGTGCCTAGCGTGCCACCTGCCCGTAGAACAGCATCTTTACGTGCGGCAGCCTCTGGGTTAGCCTTGGCATACTCAGGGTCAAGAAACGCCTTTGTGGCCTCTCTGCCCTTCATGTAATACATCGCGCCAGCGTGACCCGGCAAGATGGAGCGCATATAGTTACCTAGCGCACCTTTGATATCACCATTAGCTAACTTTTGTTGTGCGATCATCTGCTCATTGATGGAAGCCTCGTGCGTGATCGTCCAGAAGTGGTACGCGCTGAGAGCCGTTTGTGCTATCTGAGTAGCACCGCGAATACTATGGAGGAAGTCTGTGGTAGCCTCCCATTTCTTATTACCGTCAGGCGCACCGAGCATCGTGTTATAAACATGAGCAACCGAGTCAGGGGCATATAACTGCTGGCTAGTCTTATCGGTCTTTTCAGTGACAAACTGCCCACCATCTATAGTTTTGCTCCGAGCGCCAGTCTGGTCGAATACATTACTAACAGGTTTACTGGCTGCTTTAGTGCGCTGAACTCCTACAGCACCCTCGACCTTACTCCAGCCTGTTGGCACTGCGTCAATGGGAAAATGCTGTATTACGCCTAGTCTAATACTGTCAGCCTGTAGGCGCAGCCCCGATAAATGATTTTCAACCATATTAGAGAAACCACCAAGGCTGAGTACTGGATTGGCCTCTTTAGGTTCTAGGCCATTTGCGATCAGCTTGTCGTAGTATGCTGAAACGGGAAGGCTTGGCTTGCCGGTCTTTCGACTGGTAGTCTCCAGTGCAGGATCTACACCAACCCCTGGAGTAGCCGAGCTGCCCTCTGACGTCCTGATGTCCTTGATTATTTGTGCCGCCCTATCTGAGTCCTTGAAAAGAAAAGGCAGGCTTTTCTCGACGAACTCGCTAAATTCATTAGGGGACTCTTTTTGAAGAGTACTTCCGTATTTATCTATAATAGTTTTAGCGGTAGTGAGATGGCGGAGCAGTTCTTGCACTTTTTCTGAGGGTGCAGGGCCACCTCCTTCTCTCGCCGATTGGATCTCTTCAGGAGAGGCTGTCGCAAACTCTTTAGCTGCATCTATATAGCTCTGGTCAGATAACTGTGCCTGGAGGTTGGCTTGACGCATTGCGTTATGTAGGTTAAGAAGGTCTTGAGCTTGACGCGCTTCCGGGCTAACTGAACTAGGAGCAAAGTTGCGTTTAATCTCGCTAGCCATCTTACCGAATTTACTGTTAGCGATACTATCGGCCAGCCTAATAGCCCCATCGTATACAGCGCCCCCTGCCCACTTAGCAGGCAATTTGATCCAATCTGGCACGATATTTGCATTAGCAAGTTCGCCTTTACCGCCCATAGCGCCAAACACTACGCTAGGATTTTTACCCCGCGCAGCCTTTGAGCCATCTAGTCCGGCTCTAATATTAGCCTTCTTGCTAGACTTAACCTCTGCGGGAGGTGTGAACTTAGGGATATCTTCGTCCTTCGGTGTCATTTCAGCGATGCGGCCATCTATAAAAGCCTGCACTCCTTTGAGCTTCTCTACCTGCGCCGCCATCTTTTTTGTCTGCTTCCCGTCACTCAGACTAGCCACCCTAGTAAGCAATTGACCCTTCATATCAAGTAGCTCATCTATAGTTTTAGCTTGATTAGCCTGTATAATTAGGTTAACTGCCGACTTAGGATTCTGTGGAGGAAGATTGCCCTTGGGGGTCTTAATAGGTGGAGTCTCTACAGGAGATGACTCCATTTGCTTAGCCACCTCGTCGCTGACAGTCCCGTCAGCTTCAGTCGCTATTGGGTTGTCGGGCTCAGGCTCAATAATAGGCTCAGTACCATCCAGTTTCTTCACTAAATCAGTATTCCCTACTGCCCTGGCTCGCTTGACTAATAGATCACGGAGAGTGGAGGAAGTCTGCCCGCTAGGGATCTCCTGGTCTAGAAATTCATCATTCCCGATGATATTATTATGCTCACTCTCAGCACCTGTGTATACCTGCTTTACGTAGTTATTATATTCTTCTTTAAGGGTTTTCTGGCCCTCCTCACCAATAGGAGGCTTACCCGCACTCTTAGCCGCAGCCTGTACAGCGCTAATATACTCCTCGGCTGTCATGTTGCTTATAGCAGCGTGGGCGCTATCGCCATAGCGCTTAAGACCACCAGACGCTGTGTTCTCAAAAAGCATCTTCCTCAGTTTATCGGGTGTGTCAACGCTACTTAGAGAGGTCTTACTAGGGGAGATATTCTCGCCTGCCATGACCTTAGCATGGAGGGAGTCAATCTCATCAATGCCGGTAGGTTTAGGCGGCTCTTTAACGCCGCCATTTAGGTGAGTTGGGCGAGAAAGCTTGGCAGCCTTCTCAGTCTTTATAATCGCCCTTAATGCCTCTTTCGCCTCTCGTACTCTCTGGGCAGCGGGGGCTACATCAAACTGACGCATGAACCCGCCACCCTTGGCAGCCTTCAGTTCGGCTTCAGCCTTATCAACGCGCTCTTGCGCAGCCTGTTGAGCAGGGCTTATATCAGTGGGCTTATTCGCCGTCCGCAGGGCATCCCCGCCGCCCTCACCTGCTGTGGTGTTGGGGGTTCTAGGGGTGGAAGATATTGGCCCTCGTTCAATATCTGTTGGCGCAGTTCCGGTGTTAGACTCCCCTCCATCACCTTCATCGTTTGTATATCCCACGCGCTCTGGAATGGGTACGGTGGGTTCCCCTTGAGTTGTAGTAGGAATCGACGCAGGAACTGTCGTAGAATCAATGGATTCTCCATGTGTGTCTGTAGCACCTGTGTCTCCGGGCTGTTTAACGGCATTAGCTTCAATAGTTCCGATAGTATTAGGACGAACCGATTCATGTGCCACCTCCTCAACTGGATTTGGCGGTACGTTAGCAGGTTCTTTCTCCGCAGTCAAGCCTTTTAGCCAAGCGTCATGTTCGTAACTATTACCAATAGGTATACCACGACGTGTCAGCTCAGTAGCCACTATCGTTGATTCGTCGGTCATTCCACCCTTCAAAACCCTCATCCTATCTGCCTGCTCTGGGCTCATATGAGAATAATCGGTCGCCTGATTACCTGTGAGTTTCCGTAGATCAGAGTCTAGTATCTTAGCGATCTCCTCGTAACTCTTGCCCTGTCTAGCTAGTTGCTCCATCTTGTCACCGAGGCCGGGTGACCGTGATAGAAGGTCGGTAGTCTGCTCCTCCATCTCGCTCATCCAGGATGGCTTTTTAACAGGCGGCTTGGTCACAGCATTTTCAGTAGGTGGCTTAACTGGCGTGTCGATAGATTCGGTAGTTGCGTCGTTTGCTACTTTCCTAGTAGGCAACTCAACTGGTGGGGCAGTAGGCTCTACAGTGGCATCATTGTTATTCACGGGCGGCTTCACTGGCTCGGCTATACTCTCACCGGTAGCGAGATCTGCTTTAGCTGACTTGGTTGGCTGATTCACGCTCTTACTTGCGGCAGCCTCTCGACGTAATATCTCCGCCATAGATGGGTTAGCGTTGATATCCTCAGTATAGTCACCGTAGGTATCTAAGACGTGTTGAGCTTGCGCCATTCGCGCTTCTGCTGCTCGACGTGCTTCAGGAGGCATAGATGAACCATGGTTGTCAAGGAGCTCCTGCTCACTCCTTAGAGTATCCTTGGCACTATCTCGGTGTCTTCTGATCTCGGTCACATTCTTGTGTGCCTGAGCGTCGTTTATAGCCCTGCCGTAGGTGTCTGGGTCCAGTGAGTCTAGGCTGAGCCCCTTGGATCTGAGGGTTTGGCGCATCGTGTCGTCGGCTAACTGCCTGCCTTCAGGATCTATGTCACCAGTCGCACTATCATGACGCAGCGCCGCAGTCTGCTGCTTAGTCCATGCCTCGCCTAATCTGGCCTTCATTTCAGGCGAATCCTTCCATTCAGGCACCTTGCCCTCAAAGCCCGGAGGTACTCGTCTACCCGAAGATATATCATTATAGTGATGAACAAGCGCAGTTAAGGCCGCTTTCTTTTCTCTCGTGTCAGGAGAATCAGGTTGAGCAGTCTTAAGGTCCTCCTGAATGCGATTTATACTTTTACGCAAATCGTCCGTATATTGGCTCCATTCAACTGGGGGCTTGTCAGGTAATTTGTCATTATAATCCTTGAGAGACTGGAATGTCTGAGCAGTGGTTTCCTTATCTCGTAGTAACCGTTCTTGATTAACTGGCGGTGGATTAGACGTGATACTCTGGTTAGCGGTACTATTCGGGTCGCCACCATTAGCGATTATTCTTAGCTGACGAGCTTTTTCTAGCGCATCTAACGCAGGTCCGCCAGGTACAGCATTACCTTTTTCGTCGTCCGTCATCGTCGTTGGATCGTCATATTCACTGGGGGAACCTTGAGCTAAAGCCGCCTTAGCTACATCTGCTCTGAGTTTTTGCTCTACCGGGTCGAACTCGCCTAAGCGCTCCTCGCCATAAGGATCGTGCTCGGTAATAGGGTGACCGATATCCATCTCAGGTGGATTGGCTCTATTAGCGATATCTGCGGCATGTGCCGCAGCACGGTCTTGCCCAGCTTGGATTGGAGCGCTAGCACGGTCTTTAGCCTTCTGTTGATAGCCCTCTCTAGTGCGGGCTCTTCTCGCCTCCAGTCCCTCCGCTGGATCTCTTACTTCTCCGTTTGAACCCATCCCAGTAGTGCTTTCGATACCTGGCAATGTTGCTGGCGTAGATGCGCTCGCATTAAAGGTTTGGTTAAAGGTCGCAGGATCAGTAGCCTGGATACGAGCCCCTGACTTAGGGACAGCACCGATTGGTATCTCACTATGACTACCATCGCTAAATACAGCCATCGCTCTACCCGTGTCACCGGTTCCAGTTACGACGTAGCCGTTGATTTTCTTACCGCCTGTCGCGGCTTCGATAGCTCCTTTAAGCGGTCCATTAGACGAATGCGCTCCTTCTACAGCACTGCCTGCTAAGGAATAGAGTAAACCGGTCTTGGCATCAGTTAGCGCGTCCTCAGCGTTAGGGGCCTTGCCTTCCACGCCAAAACGTGAAGCTCCGCCAGCCGCCACGAAATTACCAGTATTAAGGACGTGTCCAATGCCCGCCATTGACCGTTGAGTGATACGTCTGGCAAGGTCAGAGCCGACCCTTTTAGTTAGGCTCGCTTCCATTTGTTCCGCGAACTTGCCCAAGGCTGGACCTTGAAAATGTCCTAACCCTTCTGCCGCTGCAAGCATTACCGCGCCACTGACAATATTATTAGAAATTTCTTCTGGCGAAGCCCCGTCACCTGCGGCTTTATTAGCGCTATCTAGGATCATCGCAGCCTTACCGAGCCCGCCCCCTGCTCCTTCAACGAAGGTAGAAGGTATCGAGCTAACCTGCTCTCCGACCTTGAACGCGGTAGAATTAGGATCACCTGATTGTCGAGCTGCCTTTAATAGGTCAAATCCACCTGCGAGGTAAGTGGCTGCCGCCTTAGTGCCGCCGAACCCCTGACTAGCTGAATTGTATAGGTCGCCTAAGAACGTACCTGTCTCATTGTTATTTAGTGTCTGCCGTATTGGATCGTCTTCACTAATCACTGCTCTCTTCTCTCCCTCGGCGATCCTCGATGGGTCGTGTAGCAGATCCATTAGACCGCTACCATAATGCACTAAAGCAGATGGAACAGCCTCAAAGCTAGGTAAGCCTTGAGTAAAACCGGCACCATAATCGTAATAACCTTTTGCTAGCGAGTTGTCGGGTAGATCTAGGAGAGGACGTGGCTCTCCTGCGGCAGGGTTATCGTGCTTCCAGTCCTGGCCCCCATCTGTGCTAAAAGCCGCGAACTCAGCCTGCTGTTCTGGCGTAATCGAGTAAGGCATCTTTTCGCCGGGGTGTCTACGCATGTAAGTAGCAACATCTTGGTCACTTATTGGCTTGCCACCCTTAGTTAGAGTGCCTATCAAAGGCTTACCGGTGACTCTCTCATATTCAGCTAGGTTAGGATTACGAGCGATCAAATCAGCATTGATAGCCTGCTGATATGCGGCTGCTGTATGATAGTTAGGGTCGTCACCTAGATTGACTCCAAGCCGAGTACCGCCTTCCATCCCAGGGGTGTTTAGAGCGCCCCCTCTATAGGAGTTAGTTGGTATAGCCATATCTCTAGGGCTAGCAGCAGCGGGAAACTGTCCCTTGAAAGGCGTACCAGGTAAATGCCGATCATCTCTACCTAGATTCTGGTTGCCTAAATCAGTTGGCTGTAGATTCATTGGGAGCCCACTGACCTGTGGATTAGATGGTAAGGAATAAGCCGAGTTGTCAGTAGGCATTAAAGGATTGACTCGATTAGCCACCTGACTTGCCATCGCTGGGCTATCGCCGTTAATGAAAGGATTACGTCTAGGTAGTATAGCCCCTTGAGGAGGCGGAGCTACGTTCACTGGATTGCCGATTGGCTCTACCTGTTGAGGGTTACCGCCGAAAACTGAGACAGATGGAGCTTGCTGTGCACTGTAATCGATAGGCGCACCAGCGCCCCTTAAGTCAACGGGCTGAGATGGAGGTGGTTGAGGTGAGCGCACGCCATAAGGCACCGGCATTTGATTGCGTGGCACGATTGAACCCATATCCTGTGGCTGCAAGTCCTGCGGTAGCGATATCGACTGAGGTTGCAGATTAAGCGGGAACTGTACGTTAGGCGAGCCGAAATCCTGGATCGCATTGTCAGGAACGTAGGGCTCAGGAAACCCTGGCCGTCTACGTCTAAGTATAGATGTATCGTTATCTCCCATAGGAGGAAAAGAGAAGTATGAGGACATAGACCTTCCTATTGATTGCCAGAATTTGGGTTACCGCTAAAAGCTGAGGTGCTTGGACGAGGATGTATTGAGCTATTTGCTTTATTGCGCCTATAGACCTGTGTTAATGCAGCGTAGACTGGATCTGATAGCTTGTCACCATTGCGCATAAGGACTTCATGGGGGTCTTCGCCAGGTTTAATAGGTATCCGCGCTCCTCCAGGTATAGAGATATAGGAGTCGGCCACCTTACCTATCCGCTTATCCCTCTCGGAGAGCTTATCGGTATGTATTTTTATGGAGCTATTTAGTAGGCGCTGAGCTTCAACGTCGTCATAGGCAGAGCTAGCCCCACCACCGCCACCGCCGCCGCGACTAGGCGCGTTATAAACACGCACGTTGATAGAAGGTTGTCCATTAACCCCCGATCCTGCCATCGTGACGTTCTTAGCCTCGCCGCTATATGGATTAATAAGTATCTGGTTACCACTGCTATCCTTGCCGAGTATACCCCTATCGCGCATCACTTCTGCCTGTTCCGAGGTGAACGGCTGTTTATTAATCTCCGCTAAACGCTGCTGCATGACCAGCATGTCAGTAGAGTTGGGAGTAGTTGTCTTCATGCGCTGGTAGATACCTTGGACTTCACTGGCTAATCTATGCGCATCTTCGCGCTCCTTATTATGCCGCCCAAGCTCATCAATTTTACTCTGCGACTGACGCTGGGCGATACTTGTCTTTTCTTCGCTATCAGCCAATGCCTGTTGATGGCGACGTTCAGCAATCGAGTGGTTCTCGTTAGTTTGCTGAAACTGACGCTCCTGGAAAGCTCGTTCAGACTCCCGCTGAGACTGTAGATCGTTGAATTTCTCAGCACTTAAATTTGCCTGGTTGCGCTGAATGAGTTGTTTATCTTGATTGCCGAGGTTCTCGGCCAATTGGTCGATATCACGCTCATGCGCCTGCTTACCGTACACGTCGAATAGGCCAGCGGCTGCACCGGTAATACCGCCACCGAGTAGGAAGGCTTTACCAGCTTCGCCTAATCGCGCTAAGAGGCCGGGACCTCTGCGCTCGCCTAACTGCTGCTGAGCACGGGTGCGCGGGTCAAGGACCGGGGTCTGCTCAGCTTGGTATCTATCTGCGGGAGGCGCTACGGCTGGAGCCATTGAGTACTTGAGGCCGTTATTGTAATCCTCTTGCGCATAGTTAGTAGTTTGACTATCCATGCGATTACGAGGTGCGATAGAGCCTATATCGCCTGCCTGGGTTATGGCAGAGCCCATATCAGCATGACCCATCTGAGCCTGCGGATCGTAGAGAGCACTTGCTTGCGCAGCTGTGCGATTAGGCACAATAGCTCCTATATCACGAGTTCCTGCTCTCTCGATATTCTCTTGATAGGGCGAAATGCGTGGCATGATCACGCTACTGTTATCGCTAGGAGCTTCGGCTTGTGGCTGTCCAGTCGCAAAGGCGTAAGCCTGACTGGGATCAGTAAAATCTTGTTGCTGCGGGTTCCGGCGCTTAAGGTCATCCATTTGGTTACGAGGGAGCATAAGGTGACACCTCCAAGAATCTAACATAGCATAAATACGTAAGAAAGTCCAGTAGTCTACTCTTGACTAATATAACTAGATGTTCTACTCTATGTTAAGTACGTACAGGTCATGGGAGGGCCTCGCCAGGACTGCCTTGTCCTCACCCTCCTATCTACCTCTAAGAAGGGATATATGTTAAGTAAAGTTACTTTAGAAGATGTTAATGATGAGTTGAGCTTGATCTTACATAACTCTGCCCAATATGCCGAAGAGAGTCTACTAGAAGATAGGCTAACCGTGGCAGAGAATATCATCTCTACTATCGCCAGCGGTGATGGAGAGCCGTGGGCGTTATGCCAGCTTTATATGGATAGGCTTTACCCCGGTGAATCTGCGCAAATATACCTGCCGAAATATGTTGACAAGGAATACCATTCAGGTTAAGATACTTACATCGCTGCCTATTTCGCTACCTTAGGAGCGAGCTCGAAGGGATGTCTCTTCGAGCTTCTTTATTTCCATATTCAGGGATCATGCGGCTAAATGATTAAATGGCCTGATGCCGGTCAGCCCTGAATTAGACCCGATGCTCAGTGGTTAGAGCTTCCACCAAGGTGGAAAGTATGGGTTCGAGTCCCATCAGGTCTGGATACCAGTTAGCTCAGTCGGTAGAGCGCTCCTCCTATGCGGGGACAGGCGCATGGGTTCGACTCCCATACTGGTAGTTTATATAAGGATTTATAAGGATGACGATATGACAACCAATATTTTCCATTTTGACGCTAATAAGACTTCCAGAGAGGTGGAAGAAGAGATGCAGCCACTGGTATTGAAACTGATGGCAATGGGCATAGCGTATAACCTACCGGTTCTATTTGCAGTTCAAATAGAAGGCAAGGTAATAGTAAGCGCCTTTGTTCAAGAGAGAAACGGAGTGAAACCTGTAGATGAAATGGCGTTTTCCGCCGCCCTACTTCAAGGAAAATAACAATGGCAGAGAACACAACAGATACATCGGCGCTTAGCTTTGGCAGTTTACTCACAGTATTATTTATCGGACTAAAGCTCACTCATTATATTGACTGGCCCTGGATATGGGTAGTTTCCCCGATGTGGATAGGCTTATTGATATTAGTTATAGTCCTACTTCTGCTATATATGATCAAAGGCTTTTTCGCATAACAATCTCCACCAAAGAGAGACTTAGATGGTTCAGTGGTAGAACGCCGGGAGGTTAAAGCCTGGTAGCATCGTAGGTTCGACTCCTACCTAAGTCTTGGGTTATTCACACCTGCTTAACTGCGAACGTGGACGTGTGGTAGATACGATAGTTCTATCCAGATCTATAGATACCACCCTAGAGTCCTCAGCAGAGGATGGAGGTATATTTGGGTGACGAAGAAGGATAGGTCATCCACCACAGGAGGTGGGCTAAGGGATTTTGGTCACTCGCTTTGGAAGCGAGACTATGCAAGTTCGATTCTTGCCCTCCTGATCGCAGGTAGCTAACGTACGGCCTGCAACCAATCGGTCTATAAGAAGTTAGGGCATCATGGCTTGTTCGTTTGGCCTGAAGCACTAGACACCTTATAGACCTCCGGATAGGGAGTTAGTTTAAGAAGTGGCATGTAAAACACCTAGAAGGTAAAATCTTATAGGTGATCCGTTGGACCAACGGACTCCCCGACGACTTGTCGGCATCACCGAAAGGGCGACAATGACCGATGCGTAGAGCTGCGAACTCTATTGCTTCTACCTGAAGATGCGCAATGAGGTAGTGAACTTGAGTTAGGCAAGAAGGTCCCCAAACCGTATGACTCGGACGGTTTCTAAAATAACCTATCAGAGCAGGCCAGTAAAGTCACATGGAGTGGCAAGCGACTGTAAATCGCCTCCCGACGGGGAACTCGGTTCGATTCCGAGTATTGGCATTGCTATAGTGTAGCTCAGACGTAAAGAGCGCCGCACTGATAAAGCGGAGGTCGAGGGCTCATACCCTTCCTCTTGGTTTCGGGAGTTAGCTTAAGCAGACAGAGCAGTCCTAGCGTGGACAAGACGGCATCCAAAGATGTGCCACTCCCGACCATTTGATCAAGCAGGCTCTTCTTATAGAGTTATATTTAACTCCGCCTGCGAGGTAGCAAAAGGATTGAACAGCTATCTCTTTGATATCGTTACCCTAAACGACTGGATGATACCCAGATAGTTTAGGACTGGTCGTTCGACTTGGCTGGCATTTAAGGCGGGTGCTCCTCGCGCTTAGTTAGCACCAGAGCCTATGGGGAAGTCGGCGGTAGCCCTGGGCTGAACTTGGAGAGATGTCGGTTCGACTCCGACCCAGGCGGTTCGCTGCCGGTAGTGTAATGGAAACACGCTCCTCTTAATCTTCGAGTGTGGCAGAGCATGGCTTAATGCTGAATCCTAAACCAGAACAACGGGCAACATGTGGCCCAGAGTCGATGCTAACGGAATGTAACTATCTCTACTAGGCAATAGCGTTACAGCGACCCACCTTCGGGACCTAGTGGTGACGAGGGTTCGAATCCTTCCACTCGAATTTTGCAAAGAAGGTGAATATGCTTGACTACGAGGATATTATGGACTTCGACTACGAAGATATAAACCAAATACGCAATCATGTAGTGGTGACCTGTATAGTAGCTAGCATAATCACCATCATTGGATGCGTGGTATACTTGTTATATTGGGCATCGGTTATTGATTTGAGTAGATAGCAAAGCCTGGTGCATCTCCTCTCCTGCCAACCAGTGATGAGCCCAGGTTAAGAATATAGAAAGGTAGTGATAAATGAATAAGGATTACACTCATATTTCAGTAGTACTTGATCGGTCAGGTTCGATGTCGGGCATAGCCGATGACATGATTGGTGGGCTTAACTCGTTCATAGACGAGCAGAAGAAGCTCCCAGGTAAGGCTACGATTAGCCTGACTAAGTTTGACGATAGAATTGATGAGGTCTTTAACTTCGACGACTTGAGGTTAGTTCGTAAGATTAACCGAGATGACCTCAACCCTCGTGGTGGTACAGCCCTATATGATGCAGTGGCCCAGGTGATACATAGAACTGGCGCTCGCCTCAATAACATGGCAGAAGAGGTGCGGCCTTTAGTCGTAATTGTCCTAGTAATCACGGATGGTCACGAGAACTCCTCTAAGGAGTATAACGCGTCCTCTCTTAAGGCGCTAGTAGATCAACAGCGAGATATCTATAAGTGGCAATTCGTATTTCTTGGAAGCAATCAAGATGCGGTGCTTGAGGGCAAGAAGTTTGGAGCAGTAGGCGGTCAAAGCCTCTCCTACACCTCTAATAGCTCTGGAGTTGCAGCCGTAATGTGTAGTACATCTAATTTAATCTCAATGACTCGCGGTGCAGCGTCAGACAAAGGCTATATAGTTGAACAAGTATTTGAAGCGCACGACCGTGAAGCCGCACAAGGAAAATATGGAAGCTCTAAAGAAACTCCCAAAGTTACCGCGTAACGTACAATGCACACGCTGCGATAGACTGGTACAGGCAGATATGACTGGGTGGACGGCGCTAGCTATCCGCCCAGAAGTCTATTACTGTCATTCATGTGGCGTTATCGAAAATCGTAAAATAGCCCAAGCTCAGAAGAAAGAAGGGGACTCATGTCAAGTGTTTTAAGGAAGATAGACCGTCAGGTTAATGGAGTTGGTGTCAATCGTAGAGATCGTAAGAAGGCGTGCGTCGATGCCGTCAATGCTAGGAAGGAAGCGTTTAAGTGTATTAATTTAGCTTGCTTTGACCCTAATGTGAATGATGCGATTACAATTGGGGCTTACGAGGAGTTTAAGGCTGTTGAGATGTCTAAACCATTGAGCTGGTATCTCCCGGCTGAACTAACCCGTACGAGACATGTCCCAGACCATTTTGGCGGTCACTGGGAATATTAAGTAGATTTGTGGCGAAGCTAGCATAATGGTCATGCGCCAAGCTGTGGACTTGGAGGATCAGGGTTCGAGTCCCTGGCTTCGTATTAGGAGCTATAATGGATTACAATGTAGTTAAAGCATTTTCAGTAGAGATGGAAGGGAAGATCGGGACTCCGGCTGGAGCTGCGATCCTGGCACGCTACACTAGGGTCTATCCTATATATGCAGATGCTCTTATAGACCTTTATAAAGACATGCTGTCATGGACCAAGTAAATAGGCTATAGCGAATAACCCCACGATAAAAGCGATAAGCATCAACCAATCCTGGGGATCGGGGTCATGCTGATAGCAAATACACTCATCTATTGTGTCTTCAGTCATTTAATCTCCTAGAATCATTATAATACGCCTGCCACACCTTAGTCGTCTCATCGTCTTCTATGATCACGCGTATTAAAGTCGTAGCTACCGTAAGACTAATACCACGCTGTTCAAGTACGAGTTTATTTTGATCGCTCTCGTCCCAGTTAATCTCTCCACGAATCTCGTAGGGCTTAAGACACCTGTGAATATAGAGTAGCGCTTTAATCATTCTTGTGGACTCCCGTACTTAAGCGCATTAATTATGTCTGGCAGATAATACACGAAAGCACCTAATAAGATCAAGCCCAGAGCTGCGTTGACGACCTCACTGAGACTGTATTCCATTATGCGAACCCCTTCGGCATGACGGGTAGCTTTGGCAGATCTATCTCTAGCAGCAGCGCCTTCTCCCTAGCTTCACGCTCATACTTCTCGGCTATGGCAATGGCTTCATAGGCGGTTAGCATAAGATCTTCATAGGCCACTGGATCGCCACCCTCATAATTCGTGAGATGGTCTCTAGCGTAGCACATATCACTGCAACAATGCTTCTTCCAGTTGTTGAAGCCACGATGTTCATATTTATTAAGCCGATAAATAGCCCAATTAATATCTCGTAAATTATTCATTAATTCCTTCTTTTTATCCGCTTTTCCCAGGCTGGGAAACAAAACAGCCTGCCACTCTTGATACTCCATTAGAATGCCGCCTTATCGTCTATAGTCGGCTTATCCTCGTCTAGCCGCTGGATAGTCGCCCTACTCTCGTGATGAGAAGCTAGTTGCCAGTGCTTACCGTTCTTTGTCCATACGGACGAGCAATAGGCGATCTCACCATAAGTATGTCCATTCGCTATGAATACTATATCAATGCGATATGATACGGCAAAAACTTGACAACCGAATAGCCCGCGCTTGAAGGTCTGAACCTGTAAGCCTTCTGGATGGATATAGTACTTGACGATGATATTCTTACCTGGTCCTGGCTTAATCTCACCCAATTCCTGGAACCCTCCGGCAGAGGCCAGGGTAGCCTTAGGGCGCACTAGCTCTTTAACTGCGTCGATATCCTGTGCCTGAAAAGCAGCCCATATCTGGTCTTCAAGTCTATACGGCTCACGCTGATCCTTGCGTAGGGCATCTGAGACTTGAGCCATCTTAGGGTGAGGGAGCTCCTGCCCGTGGATAGAAACCATTAAACTTATTGCGATTATTATTGAATATAGTACTTTCATGGCACCTGCTTTACGTGATGGACTGTAGTTAGTATATACTACGACGTAGGTTCTACGCAAGTATTTTCTTTCGGTGGCTGGTAGCGCCAAAGCTTAATCTCAGAGCCAAGGTAGACATCTTTACCACTCTTAAAGCAGGGCTCCTTTGTGCCATCATTTCCACAGTATAATCCCTTACGAATCTGGACCTTACCATGCCGCTTATCTTTCAACTCGAACTCTACTAGGTGGTAAGGGTCTGGCCTAGACCATTCGTTGAAACATAGCCAACGTCCATCTCGAATGTTCGGCATATTATCTCGCTCCTTTATCCGAGGACAGTCTTATACACGCTCCAGGCATTATCTGGAAGGCAAGGCTATGGACCCCGGTCACCAATCTGGTCAAGTTCACCATTAGGTAGCCGTCACACCCTGTGCAGATGAACTCTAGATAAGAGTCGCCACTCTTGCTTTGGTCGCACGGAATCCAAGGGACGTTAGCTAGGCTACCACATTCATGGAGAAACTCTGCCTTACCGATATAGCCCTGCGGGTTAGTGTTGTGCCAGCCATTGTAGGCTAGCACTCTATTGACAATTCCTTGGGTCGCGTCCATATTATCGGACTCCTTCGTTAATCGCGCCACGTTGACCGTAGAGGCACTAGGTTGTTTTTCAGGTAGGGTAGCCGCCTCTGGTCTTGAGAAATGCAATCTACCCCCTATAGCTCTTGAAATTCGGGTATTCTAATCGGCGATCTGAACTGGCATCCCAGTCCCTGCTCTCTCAACCCGTACCTTGAACCCCATCCACTTAGCTGGAACAATCGCTCTATCGGCTCGCGGGATAGATGAACTAGAGCTATAAACCACCAAGTCTTCGCCGCTTACCCCAATCGCATATATCCAGGCTCGTCTGCTTCCTAGGAACGCCTTTAGTGCGATACCAGCATTCTCTCTATCGGTCATACCAAATCCTTTCGTGGAGGAAAGAGGGTAGGGAGATAGGAGGTCTTAACCCACCAGGTGTCTACAAGCCTTCGCTCCAGTTTGTCGCTCGGCCCCTTTCAGGGAAGAGATCGCATATAAAAAGTGAGGGGTACGTCCTGTGTACCCCGAACGTCCTATGCATTGTAACGGCTACGCCAGAGAACCTCAAGCCCATTCTCCCCTCCCTCCAGTTTGTCGGGAGACAAACGAACGCTCTTACGCTCCCAATCTCCCTCTCCACTCCTCTCCCTCTTCGAGAAGAAGAGGGAGATCTTCTCTCTTCCCTTTGGGAAGGTATATAAGAGATAAGAATAAGAGTAAGAGAAGAGAAGAAGAAGAGAAGAGTGTGAGAAGAGAGGAAGAGGAGAAGAGGTAGAGAGAAGGAGAAGAGAACTTAGGAAACCCTTTAAGCTAATCTTGCGATCAGTCTATCGAAATATTCGACAAGTTTATCGAATATACAGATTGATTCATCGAACTATTCGATAAGTCTATCGAAATATTCGACGACTGAATGGTCATTCATTTCTAGGAATATGTGCTATGCGCCCTTTTTGCCCTATGCTAGTATAGTCTCATCTAAACTAAGGAGTCGCATAATGGGTTATCACGCTGGTCAGCTAATTCGCAGCCATCGCAGGGAGAAGAGGCTTAAACAATCGGACGTTGAGAAGCACATGGGATGGAACAGAGTATCTCTATCTCGCATTGAAGCAGGTGCTAACTATCCCCCTGTAGGCGTTGAACTGGATAAGCTACTGTCCTTCCTTTCCATTGATCCTATAGACTTCCAGGCAGCAACTGAGAAAGACCAGGAGCTATGCTATCTGAGCGTTAAGGATAGAAGCAGGGCTATAAAGACACTAGGGTTTCTCTTGCAGTCTAACTGGTCTAACTTAGGTGATACTGATGCTGCTAGACTGATCTCCGTACTAAACTCTCGTCAGAGCACAGCATGTCGATATTAACTGGAAAACTCAGGATTTTTGCAAAATTAGGGACTCCTACTTTCAGAATAGGGGTGACCCTTTACCTGGAAAGGTAGAAGCAAGGTTTGATTATGCGATGCCCTGAAACTAGAGGTGTGTGTAAGCGCGACTGCCCCCCCCCGTAGTTTTACCTAAGTACGATTACCCATATACGGGTATACCCCCCTACGTAGTACTACGTACTACCAACTACCTAAAGCGTTGGACTAAGTACTCCTACCTAAGCAGAGCTACTCAAGTACAGCTACCTAAGTAATAGCACGTAAGCAGGACACTGTAAGGTAATTCGAGGTAGTAAGATTACGTACGTGATGATGATTAGGGATATTATCGTAGGGCGATGCACTGTGGTACAATTACTTTAAGTAACTACCTAGGTTACATTACCTAATGTAGAACCTTAAGTAGTAACGCCTAAGTGATGGAGCCTAAAGCTTTATACTTGCGTGTATATGCGAAGCGTTCGACTAGACCGACCGGTCTACTAGCGAAATGTAAGCACTAGACCGACTGGTCTATTCTGTCCAAGCGCTGTCCAACCGGACACTGTGATATAATTACTTTAACCTAATGAATGTTACCTAGACCGACCAGTCTATTAGTATACTAACAGTATAGTATTTTAGACTCGTGGTATAAATCGTATCGATGGTATAACTTAGGGAATGTTATGTAAGGTGTTACATTAGGGAAGTTATCACACAATAGCACGATTACCTACCATAGCATCTTATACTACCGTAGTAATGTATACCACCGATGTATACTTTCTATACACTGTGTCATTTTGACACACTCACCTTCTGTGTATACAATGTATCTACATAGCCGATCATATACGCCTAAGCATATACATGCAGATGATATATCGCTCTTAAAAACCGGTATGAATTATGCTATCTTGGCTAAGATTTTAACTGGCTGTCTTTCGCGCACAGTTGCCCTTAAATTGCCTTGGCTGGCTTGTCCTGCTATGTCTCTAGCCAATAGTGCCGAATTGCCTATAATGCCATTTCTTGAAGCTAGAAAGGTTAGTAGTTCTACCTATATATAGATGTGACAATTTATGTGGCGTATTTTTACGGTATATATTATGCCATTCTTTCGCTTTTTCCATAAGTGACATATTTTGCCATATATTGCATCGTCTATGCCTAAAATAGCCGTTTTCTAACACTTTTTGTCACCGAAGCAATTATAAGCGAAAAACTTTAGCGTATTACTACGCAAAGTCATTAGTAAACTTACTAATACGATTGACAATTTATGTCACCGATTCTGCCATATTTTGACAACTAGTATAGTACTAATACCTATACCTAAGTAGTTACTATGTTACAAAATTTGCTAGACTGATCGGTCTAATTGTAGATAATATTACTAATAAATAATTGGCCGTTCGCATTGCCTGCCAAAAAGTGACCAGTTTAGCGTGTTAGAAGCTAGCCTAACTCGTTTATCTACACCATTTAACGTCAAGCGGTTTTCGCTTCGGGCTATGCCGCTTAACACTGTTAAGTGAATAGCTGGCGGAACTAGTTGCTATGTCCGCCTATATTTTACCCGGCTGTAAGTTATTGATTCTATTGAACGATTGTCTCGCAGCTCCTTTCTCCGGTGAAACTGGTAAAATGTTGCAACTAACTTGCCAATTGTGGCACAAGCTTTGCTATATATATGCTCGCAAGTCAAGATTATCTGGCTTAGCAGTCTTGAGCAAGCATGGTTGCTTGGTTCGAGTTCTTTCTCAACTAAATATGCGTCAAAGCTGAATCTGCACAAGATAATGTTGCAGGACTACCATTTAACGTTTTAGGGATTTATATGGGCTATCATGTCTGTCTAGTGGTTCTCCCTACTAGAAAGGATAATCTAGCCAAGTTACCTAAACGAGCGAACGTCAATAGCTAAGATGCCAAGTTTTTACTGTCTTTAACTTTAGGACAACATAAAGACAGGCCATAATTAGATTATCTAGTAGGTTTGACCTAAGTAGAAGCTATTAAGGGTTTCTCCGTACCATCGAAAGTTTGTCGATATAGTATGCTGTTGCGCTAAGGGTGTTTACTTCAAGTTTCCCCACGCTACTATAGTGAGACACAACTTAGAGAAAACTGTTGAATAGGCAGAATAGACGGATTAAGGCGAGATAGCAGACATAGACGGAAACTAAACAACCAAAACAGGATAGCTAGAATTTATGGCGATATACTAGCAAGTATATCATAGTATATCATGCTAACAGTAGAATAATTAACAACTATTCTAATAGATTAGTAGATATACTAGCTACTCTTTAGGGAGTAACACTAGTCGGTAACTAGTAAAATATACCTAGTGAGTTATCACTAGTTTAGCGGGATAGGCGGGTCTATCATAACTTAGGCATAACATTGCACAAGCATACTTATGCAGACCTTGATAGGGGCAAATATCTCAATGAACAGATTAACAATTAGTAATTCTTAGTAAGTAATTCCATGTAATTGTCCAGTAAAGATACCCTGGTCTTGGATAGCAAGCTAATGGACTACTAATCGAGTATGTAGTGAGAGTATCTAGAGCAAGCTTGCTCGGTACTCTACAAAGTTTAGTAGCCTATCAAATAAGTAGTTCTACCTACGAACCAGATTTAACTCTAGGTAGCTTGGCTCGATTGCCAAGGATAGGCTTTGGTAAATTCACTTAAGGAGTTCTTATGATGCGCTTTGGAGTCGGCTTAACTTACGATGTCTGGACTATGAATAGCGAATATAGGATGAAATCGCCCAACACTTGGGCGTATCGAGCAATTACAAGAAGAGTTACAAGCGAAAGGATTTTAGGGCTACCTTTAGGGGCTTTGAAAAACTTCTTATAGACTGTAGTGCTAGCAAGCCATAGTGCGAAAATGGTTTGCATAGTTCTATATCTTTTCGATTTTGGAGTCACTATGAGAAACTTTAGCAGTAAGATGAAAACAAGCGGTTGGAATAGCCTTATGAATAGACTTAGCCGCGATGAAATGAGGGAGGGTAAGACCTCTTTAGTTAGTGCGCACAATGGCAACTGTGTTACCCCACAAGCAAGCTTATGCGTCAAGGTAGTGAAGAAAGGCACTAGCAAAGTAGCTAGTAAGCCTATGGTTAATACCACCAATCTGCGCCAAGAGGTAGCGGCGCATCAAGCCGGTAAGGTCAATGAGAAGAGCAAGGCTAGAGAAGCCTTTGCCAAGCTATTTAGTTAGTTGGACTACTAGGCTATAGTGCGAAAATAGCCTAGATAGTTTTACTATCTTCAGTATTAGGAGTCTGTTATGAAAGTATTGCAAGTCAAAATCTATGCCGGTCATGGCATAGATGCAACAACAGGGATTGTTAATATCAACTTCGAGACTGGCCAGGAAGTGGCCAGCTTGCCATATAGTATCCATGAGTGGGTTGCGGATGCTCATGCCTATAAAGGGCTGTCTCACGCGGCTAAGGTAGCCGCTCACCTAGAGAATAGTTCCACGGTATGCAGAGTATCCGAACGGTTTATAGAGTGGCAGGGGACATGGCAGGAGTTAGTGGAACATACTAACTCCTATTAAATCTGTAGCCAAGCCAGAAGTAGTGGTAGCCTGTCATAGGGCAACTTGGCATCTCTCAAATTTAGATAAAGGATTAAATACCATGATAGTTCTACAACACAATTTATATCTACAACCAAGCACCTGCGATGAGCTACTGAAAGCAGGTGTTGACATAATAGAATACAACCCTAATGTTAAGGGCAGTGACCTGTGGCTCTTTTCCCGCGAGCATTACGCGGTGAAGCTAAATCCAGAGGGGTACAGAAAGCCATCTTTGATGGGCATACTTGCGAATATGCCCAAGTGGACAATAGGCAGATTACAGGTCTACTAAAGGGGGAGTATGGAAGAAATTACTATTATCGCGTGCGATGGGACATTCGCCATCGGCTATATCGGTGATACTCCAGTTTTCCGTGATATCTTCGATGAGTGGGTGGAAGCCACAGACGGCTATAGCTTCCAAGCCGAAAATAATCAAAACTATCGCCTAGTCAATGGGCGATGGGTTGAAGTCGATTAGTTAATGGCCTAGTCCAGATTTTGTGGTCGGGGTTCATAACCCCAACTAGGCTTCTCAAGTTTAAGTAAGGAGGCAGATAATGGGATACGTGGAAAATGGCCAATTAATCTGTGGATGCGGGAGCAAGGATGCTGACCGCCAATATAGCTTTGGATTATATGCAGGTATCTATTGCGATGCTTGTTGGAAGCTCTCTGGTTACAGGGATGCTACTGAGGAGATAGACCGCAATGAGCTAGATGAAGAGTACTATGGCGACTCTTGGGATGAATAGCCCAGCTTTTGATAGCCATAGAGATGCTTGGCTTATAGATGGGAAAGAAGTCCCGTCTATCTACTTAGATGACGGCAGATGGTATCTGCCTCTAACCAAGGAAGTAGCACTAGTCGGCTTCGATGACAATGCAATCTTCCTCAAGCCACAGACTGCGGCAAAGGTTCTAAGAGAACCTAACAGTCAATGGCTAATCAGCCGGTATAATATGATATTCCATACAAATTGGAGATAGCTATGCGTATAAAGAGCAACTATAAGCCCATCAAGATAGGCAAAGGATTAAGCCTTAAAGACCACTTCTTTGGTGGTCGCTTCAATACTTGGCCAGTTAATGGCCACACTCACGCAAGGAAAGCCTTGCATAACAAGACCGGTTATTACTACGGTCTACCTAAGATGAAAGGTTGAATATGCAAAGCAAGCGATGGAAAGCTTTAGCTTTAGACCTATTCCAGCTAAGGGTTAAGGGTCAACTGGATGCCATTCAAGAGCTAATAGAGAAGGTGAACTTCAAGCTTAAGGATGAAACAATAACCTACGTCGTTACTTCAGATGGGATTTACCTTCAACTTTGGCGTGAAAACCAGATAGTAGCGTCAATTAACCAGTGGACAAAGGAGTAGCCATGATTACCTATCTAGAATCTGCTCGCTCTTGGTTCTGCCAGGGGTGCGGGAATGTAACCAAGTTCGCCCACTACGTAGTGGGCGTGAAACGCTCCTTAGTTGTTTGTAGGAAGTGCCAAGGGACAAGAATTGTTGGCTAGTTCTAACCAGTCTCTATGCCAGGGTATAGAGCTAAGTAGCTTTCATCGGCTAACTGGTTATCTGATTTTCAGTTAAAGGATGATAAACTATGAAAAAGCTAAAATCACCTAAAGTATTAAGCCTGAAAAAGGCTGTCCGCGTGTTCAAGTCTAAAGGTCGCTCTTGGAAAGATTTTACAAAGGGGAAACAATATGCTGTTTAACTTTTGCCTGATTTATATATGCGGATGTCTAGTCCGTGTCTTTATGCACGAGCCAAGGGGATAATTATGCTTATACCAATAAATTCAGATGCGCATCCAGTATTGACGCTGGATGAGTTAATAGAACAGCTTCAAATAGTGGCCTCTCAAGGTTATGGCCACCTGCCCGCCAAGATTGCTGTCATAGGGCAAGCTGAACCCAGAAAGATATGGGCAGTAAGAGTGCCTAATGTGAATGAAGTCACTGGCGAAGTTGACTCAACAGTAGTTGAACTGAAGTATTCTTAACTAGGTAAAGCTTGGTAGCTTAAGGGCAGGTTCAATTCCTGCCTTACCTATCTGATTCTAAGTAAAGGAGTTTCTATGAATAATCTTCAAGAAACTATTGAAAAAGTGAAGAAATTCGTGCAGCAAGCGCACGAAAATAAGGTTAGTAATATCGAGGTTCTAAGAACCTTAGCTAAGGGCTTTGGCCTAGCTAGTAACCCAGTGGGTGGCGGCAATAAGAAAACTCACTTGCCCGGTAACTATCGGCCAGTGGGCGCATCCTGCCCTAGTAGCTGCCCCTACTTGCCAGATGAAAAGGGCAAGAGTCAATGCTATGCTCTACGGGCGCACGTCAATATAGCACAGAAGCGTAGTAGCACAGACTTAGAGAAGTCTCTGACTTCTGCTGCTATCGTGATGATTAGTGCCGCTAATACTGGCACGCACGCTAGATTGCATGTTAGCGGTGACTTCTTCATAGGTGATAAGTTAGACATAGGATATCTTGATGGCTTAACGGCCATTGGAAAACTTATCCACCGGCTAACCGGTGTCCTTAAAGTGCGGGCTTATTCCTATACTCACGCTAAGAGCGTGGCTGACCTCCGTAGGATAGCCAAGCTTAAGGAAGTGGGTATAGTCGTCTTACAGAGCGACTCGATTGTTAAAGGTGGGGCTATTATCGCGGATTGGGATAAGCTTCCTGAGCTGCGAAAGAAGCACAAGGGCTTGCATATCGCCAAATGCCCTGCCCAAATGCCCCCAGTGAGAACTAGACAAGGCACAGAGCGAAAGGCATCTTGTGCCACTTGTGATTTATGCGTAACTGCGGAAGAGCGTGGTATCTGTATTGCGTTCAAACCTGATTACATGACTAAGGCGCAATCGCCTCAACTCGTCCAAATAGGAGGAAGATAATGGCCTACGAATACCCACTTAATGAGAACCCAGTTAGAGAGCAGGACGAGCCAGAGTGCATCTACTGCAACAAGATTTACCCTCTCTGCCAATGCCTAGCTTGCCCTTGTTGTGGTGAGCTAACGGCTCTAGACACCTTCTGCAAGTCTTGTGATATTTGCAGCAATTGTTGTAAAAGGCTTAGTTGTCCAAGGGACTAGGTAAAGCTTGGTAGCTAGTGGGCAGTTCGATTCTGCCCTTACCTATTTCATTCTAATTAAAGGAAGTGTCTATGCCACTATTTATACATGATTGTGATTTATGCGCCTACCTTGGTAGTGATAATAAGTATGATTATTACTACCACTTCCAGGAGCCGCGTAGTGTATTTAATACGTTAGTTGCCAGATATGGTAGCGAGGGCAGGGATTACACAAGTAGCGACCGCGAGACTGCCTTAAGACTGTCAGAGGACAATCCGGTTCGTTTAGCTTATGCGAGATACCCTTGGCTTCCCAAGTGAAAGGAGTAGTTATGGCTATCTCAGATTTTCTCGATGGTGTATTTACTAGAAAGATTCAGCATATGGTTGACACCTATGCGACAAGTGCTTGCTTGAGGCGGCATGTCAAAAAGTGGTTGTTGAACGGTGCGCCAGGTCATGCCGATAAATTCGTAGCAAAGAACAGGCGGTTCAACTCGACTTATAGCTTCGGGTATCACTTGACCACGGATGTCAATGGACACTACCTTAAGGTCTTCGTTTATTCACATTTTGCTGGCATCTCTGGCCTTTGTAGAGAAATGGAATTTCGCAGTACTAGGCGAGGAGATTAAGGCTTTACTAGGGCGTAGTGCGAAAACGTCCTAGATAGAATCTTAATTCATTAGGAGTGGATATGGCAATATCAAATTATGAGTTAATAACCAATCTCATTATCGAAGCAATAGAGAAAGGCGCTGGAGAGTTCAAGATGCCCTGGAATTGTGGCACTGGATTACAGCCAAAGAATGTTGCAACCGGCAAGCCATACAAAGGTGTCAACATCTTGACACTATGGGCACAAGCTTCTTCCAAGGGCTATACCGATGCCCTGTGGGGTACGTTTAAGCAATGGGCGGATAAGGGCGCTTCTGTGCGCAAGGGCGAGAAAGCCTCTTACATTGTATTCTGGAAGCCCTACGTCAAGACGGTAAAGAATGAGCAGTCAGGTGAAGACGAGACTAAAGCGGGCGCAGTAATGACTACCAGCGCAGTCTTCAATGTCGCTCAAGTTGACGGCTATACATCTAAAATTCTACAGGAAAACGACGTAAAACCACTAGAAAGTGCTGAACTTTTGCTTAATAAAGCGAAAATGGCCTTAGACGGCTCTGCTTACTATCGGATAAGTATCGACACTATCTTTATGCCACCTATGTCATCTTTCTTTACACAGGATGGCTATTATGCTACTCTGTGTCACGAATACACACATTGGACAGGGCATGAATCACGCCTTAATAGGAAGCTGGCTAACCGGTTTGGTAGTGAGGCTTACGCGATGGAAGAGTTAATAGCTGAGTTGGGTTCAGCATTTTTATGCGCTAATCTTGGTATCTCAAGTGAGCCAAGGGCTGATCATGCTAACTATCTCGCGGGTTGGTTGCAAGTATTAAAGAGAGACTCACGGGCAATATTCACAGCAGCAAGCGCTGCTCAAGCGGCAGTGGACTATTTACAAGGTTTATAAGGAGAAATTATGGCAAGTATCTACAAGAAACAGGTCTGTCTTATAACTGAGTATGGACACACGAAAGATAGGAATTTTGCAGTTCTATCACTAAGAGCTGGCAAGAAAGGGAAGGGTAGGTGGATTAATAGCTGGACATGTTCCTTTAACTCTCTAGCCATAACAGCTACCGAAGAGATGATCGTTAGCTACTGTAAAACTAATCGTCTAACTCTCAACCAGGAGGCTAAATGAGACTTATAGGAGCCTATAAATCGAAAGGCTGCTATGTCTATCTCTTTGATGGAAGTAGACGGTCGGGGAATGGCCTCGACAGTACTTGCTCGGTTGAGAAGTATTCAAACCTAGAGGAGCTTGCAGATTATATGCACAGAACCGGGGAAGAGCCAGTAGAGATAACAGATAGAGGTATAGAGGTGCTCAAAGAACTGGAGGAAAGATGAAGATACTTTATGGTTATATTAAGTATGATTGGCTCGACGAGGAGGATGAGAGGTTTTTCGAGTACTTGCGTATCGAAATTAAGAGAGGCTATGATCATCCAGATTGGGAGTTCGTTACGGCTCAATTCCTAACTGAGAAAGCTCGTAATTATGAGGTAGTCATTCGCCCTAATGGGGAGAAGCTAAAGGGCAAGGACTATAACAATAAGATGGCTAAAGAGGACTTTCTGTTAGCCGAAGATGCTGACTGGATTGGATAAGGAGGCTCAATGAAAAAGATGCGATTTACTTCTAGGGGTAGTTCATCAGTAGATGAACTTATAGGGGTCTTGCAGCAAATCAGTCATCCGAAGTTAGGGAATCTAGGACATCTGCATGTTTACGTCGGTAAGGAAGAGAAGAGTATTAAGCATATAGAACTATATGAGTATGAAGATGTCACAAGTTCTGAGGGTACGATCCAGGCTATTAGATTTATATTAGAATAGCACTTTGCCTAGTGCGGCTAGTACGAGCGCGACAAGTCTCAAAGGCTTGCTAGGTGATCTCGATGATAAAGTAAGGAGTAGCTAATGCTTAAATGTAAGCGGAAAAAGTTAGCCAAGGGCTTCATCTGGTGTCTCATTAAAAGCCGGTATGAAGCTAGGGAGTTTAATTGGTACTATCAATGGCATAACCTAGTCCATAAGAATGACTGGTAGCCATGTAGGAGGATTATGAGCGAAATTAAATTCGATCCGTTGGGTGATGGGATATCAGAGCTTAGTCTCTATCAGACTGTCGGCTCTGACCAATCTATTATACATGCAGCACGGGCTTCCTATGCTCAAGAAGAGGATTGGCGCGGTGCTGCTGATGAGAAGCTATTGGGTTGGATGCTGGAGCATGAGCACGGCACTCCATTTGAGAATAACTCAATAACTTTTAGAGTGGTACTACCTATGCCTATTGCCGTTCAATGGCTAAGACATAGAGTTGGCTGGTCTTATAATATGTTAAGCCGTAGATTTACTAGTAAGGACATACAGACCTATCTGCCTAGAGAGTTGCATTGTCAGGACGCTAGTAATAAGCAGGCAGCCGGTGGCCGATTGCCTGACAAGGATACATCTGATTGTCTCGAGGTATATCAACAGGTCTATGAGGGAGCGCTGGCCGCTTACAAGTACCTTATCCTATCAGGAGTAGTTAAGGAGCAGGCTCGTTTAGTGCTACCTCAAGGGGCTTATACTCGCCTCTACGCGACCTGTAATCTGCGGTCTGCTATGCTGTTCTATCGACTGCGGATAGCCAAGGATGCTCAGTGGGAGATTCAGCAGTACGCTAAGGCGATGGGCGAGATTATACAACCATTGTTCCCAATTAGCTGGGGACATTTCTTAAAGGAGATTCAATAATGGATAAACTAACTACCCAAGAGGCCGAAGAAGCTCGTCTTCAACGGCATGTCAACGGCTTAATCGAGGACGATCAGAAACTTGTACCTTGCGATGCTATCTATCTAGCGAGACTGGTCTCGGTGAACAAGCTCGTTAAAACGGTGGCCGAGCTTGTAGTAAAAACTGGCAGGAGTCGTAGGGATATACTCCAACTCATAGCGAGAACCGACGAGGTGAAGAACTCGTTCCCATTTATCGGAGATTTAATTGACAGACTCGCAGTATAGGAGGCAGGATGCTCGACATAGAAGTTCTATTTGCAGAGAAAGTGCAGGAGATATTGGCGTTGAAAGCCGAGCTTAAGAAGGCTCGTAGCACTATCCAGAAACAGGCTAGGATGATAGGCGCAATGATCGCAAGAAGCAAAAGAAAGAAGGTGAATAAAGATGAGTAAGATATATGCCGGTATCGGCAGTCGAGAGACTCCAGCCGAAGTGTGTGGATTAATGATAGATTATGCAGCACATCTCGCTAGGAAGGGCTGGCTTCTGCGGTCAGGCGGTGCTAAGGGCGCAGATTCTGCGTTCGAGGCTGGCTGCGACTATGAACATGGGGCTAAGGAGATCTTCCTAGCCCGTCATTGCACGAACGAGGCTCGTCTCTTGCTTAAAAGGAATTACCCCAATATTAAGGGTAAAGAAGAGTATACGATGAGACTGTTAGCCCGTAACCTAATGATCATTCATGGGGTAGACTTAAGCACCCCTGTTGATGCGGTTATCTGCTGGACTCCTGGCGGATTAGATGTCGGCGGCACAGCTATCGGCTTAAATGAAGCTAGGAAGAGTAATATAAAGATTACTAACTTAGGTAATCCTGAGACCTTAGAAAGAGTAAGGGATCTACTAAAAGGAGTTGAATAATGAAAGTAAAAATTGCTAAACAATTAGGACAAATATTCCGTGGTATATTCAAACGTCCGTTAGACCCGGATAGAATTGAGGATAAAGAATGGCTTAAGGAGGCCATTCTCTCTGCCCCTACGAATAGCTATGTGGATAGAGAGGAGCTAGCGCAGGACATTGTGCATTACTCTATCTATCTCTCATTAGAACAGATTCAAGCCGAGCTAGATGCCCTTAAGCAGTCTCAGTCTTCATCATGGGAGACGGTAGGTGAGCGCTTCTATGTCAGAATATCTGAGTATACTAAGCGCAGATTAGTGGGGCTATGTGATCCAGGCGATGTCGAGCGAGTCGCTTCGCGTACCTTAACTGAGCTACCCGCGGGTGTGCCGCCTCGTACTATGACCACTGCTGACGTAATGGCCGCAACACATCTATCAAGAGAGACGTTGCACAGATATAGAAAGTCTGGTAAATTGAAAGCCTACTATCTTGAGGGCGGTTTAATCCGCTATGATATTGATTCAGTGGAGGCGCTACTCTCTTATAAGGCGGATAAGAAAGCTATCCGTCGTAAGCGGAAGAGTGGCGTAATGAAAGGACACTAATGAAACAGCAGTTCCTGTATAAATACATCTATGAACGGCTGTATAAAAAGCAGCAAAAGGTCGTTAAGAATATTATCAATGCTTATGGCGCACTAAGTAAGTGCCATGTTAGTGCTAATATCTTAGCTAATTGCGCTACTAACTATTTAGGTAAGAAGAAGGGCGGCAAGGGCAAGCGGTTACTGAGGAAGCGCGACTTAGCGCTTATGGATGCGGCAGAGGTTGCCTATGCTCACCATTGCTTCCGTAAGATGGTACAGTTTGAGCTAGAGCTCATCATGCTAGCGGAGCGCAGTCAAGGAGGATTAGATGACCGATAATATTAAGCCGTATCTTCAGGGCGGATTTCTAGAGGCCAACCGTTGCCTCTTCTGCCCTAACACTGGTTGCTACTATGCAATCTATACTAAAGACTTACAGTTCGTCGAGCTATCATGCCCTGAGCATAGCAAGGCTCTTGAGATCCATGCTGATAACATGCTGAAGGGTAAACTTAGACACCATATAATGTCAAGTCACAAGCTAAATCGGCGGCGCATTAAAGATGATATTAATGACAAGATACTTAAGCTTATATCAGTAATACTCGACCCTGATACCAAGCTTACTGCACAGGAGTTTCTGGATGAGTTGTTTGACATCCATTAGGAGGTGAGCATGGACGCATATCAAATACTAATTGATGTAACTAAGATCTTGTTAGTAGGATTTATACTAAGATCTTTATGGGACTCTCGTCCTAAAGGAGGATAGATGCGGAAGCTGAGCCTAGATGACTATATACTGGCTATGAAAGACGCGATTAGACGACACAGAAGAAAGGTAAGCGATGTTGGAACTACGTAAATTAATTAACGTAACGGGGAGCTTGAGCAGTGCGTACCTGCTCAACTTCCTTGTCGAAACTGCCCCTGAATCTAACGATCAATGGGTATCTAGCCCTAAGATCACTAGACTCTTAGGTATTAAAAAGTGGGATTACACCAGAGATATTGCCGCACTGGAAGCCAGTGACCTAATCTCGGTGCTTGACGCATCGAGCAGAGGTACGCAAATAAAAATTCATTATATTGAGCTTTACAATAGGCTTGAAGCTACTTCGCTTGATGAGGATATCCGGCAATACCGATGGGAAATATTACGCAATAAAGATTTATCGAATATACAGACAAGTTCATCGAATAGTTCGATAGATTCATCTAACCCTTCGATAGACACTAATAAATGTTTATCGAATATACCGATAGATTTATCTAATAATTCGATAGACTCGTCGAAGGATTCGATAGAGCAATCTCCTTCTCTCTCTCGGACTCTCTCTCTTCCTCTTATAAGAGAAGAAAGAGAAGAGAAGATCTTAAGAGAAGAGGCAACTAATGTGCCAGAGATTCCTTTATGCGTAACTTTTTCCTGGGAATCGTTTAGACCGTCCGACTACTCGTTGAGACTTGCGGAAGGCACTGAAGTGAACGTCCGCCTCCTTGCCAGTCGGTTTAAGGATTGGCATATCAAGCGCAATAAAACTTACTGTGATATGGAGACTGCGCAACAGATCTTCCATGAATGGCTGAAAGGTGATATAAAAAGAGGCTCTAAGTACAGCGGGAAGGGCAAGCTTAAGCTTGCCCTATAGGAGGGCTATGGCAGCCGAAGCGTTTGATAGCTATAAGCAGGCAGGTTTTAATATTGCGGAATACTCTTCGGGACGTATCCGCACCACCTGCCCAAGATGTGCGAGTGAAAGAACGAATAAGACTCAGAAGTGTGTGTCGATTAATGCGACACTCAAGAATTGGAAGTGCCACCACTGTGGCTGGGTGGGATTCGTTAAGACCGACCAACCTCTGAAGCGTTACACCAAGATTGATTATAAGCCACCTATCCCTAAGGCCAAGCTCTATGATGATGCGGGTAAGCTTCAGCCACTCGCCCCAGGTGAGATGAGTGGGCTGCCTGCGTATGTGGTTGCGCACTTCAAAGAGCGTGGCATCTCGGAGGACTATCTAGCTCAGTACCAAGTGGGCTATAAGGCCAAGCATTATTTTGCGGAAGCTCAGAAAGAGATGCCCGCTATCTGCTTCACTTACCATGAGGATGGCGAGTTAGTCCAAGTGAAATATCGGTCTAAGTTTGAAGGCAGGAAGATCTTCGCTACTGAGAAGAAGGATCATGGTAAATACGTGCCGTGGAATATTGATAACATCACAACTAAGTATAACTACTTGATATGGACTGAAGGAGAATATGATGCGCTTAGCTGTATTGTCGCCTATCACGATAACACAATCTCTGTCCCATTGGGCGCACCACAACCTGCGGACTCCAGTGTGGATGGGAAGCTGCCATTCTGGTCTGAATACATTGACCTTTTCTTGCAGATCGACAAACACATCCTTATGGTCGATAACGATGAACCGGGTCGTAGACTGTCAGACGAACTGGTTCGTAGACTAGGGACAGAACGCTGTTATTTGCCCGCCTACCCACCAGGTTGCAAAGATCCGAATGATATCCTGGTTAAGTACGGGGTCGATGCTCTAGAGGCAGCCATACTGCAAGCACAGCCTATTCCTGTTGAGGGTCTATTCACAGTTGAGTCCGTGATGGATAGAGTGCTTGACCTGTATGGGCAAGAGCAGCATAAGGGACTTACTACTGGTTGGCCTTCGGCAGACGAGCACTTCACCCTGCATAAGCGTGAGATGACCTTCGTAGGAGGCGTACCGCAATCAGGCAAGAGTACCTTTTTAGATGCGCTCATGGTTCAAGTGGCGCAGTTACACGGCTGGAAGTTCTTGGTATTCTCGCCAGAGTCAGCCGGTATTGAGTCTCATATCGCCGGACTAGCTTCAGCTTATATCGGCAAAGCTTTCTACCCTTTTTGGGGTGAGAGGTTACGCATGAATGAAGCTCAATTAAAGTCTGCGATGGAATTTCTAAACGAACACTTTGTCTTCGTGCAGCTTGACGATGAGGCTCCTACGCTTGAACGTATCTTCGCTAAATTCAGGGCAGAGATTACTAGGAATGGAGGTGACTGCATTGTTATTGACCCTTGGAATGAGGTGGCACATAGGGATAGTGAGAACCAAGCGGGCTATCTTAATGAGCAGCTTGGGAAGTGCCGTAAGTTCATCGAGAGCATGGATGTACATGGTTTCATTGTTGCACACCCTCGGATTATTGAAGCGGTGCAGGCGGATGAGGGTTCAGTATTCAAGATACCGGGGGCTTACCACTTCTCTGGCGGAGCAGGCTTCTTTAATAAGGGCGCAAATATAATCATGGTACACCGTCCTGATCCCGTGAATACAGATTCTACCAGGGTGCAGCTACATTTCCAGAAAATAAAGAGGAGAACTACTGGTAAACCTGGGGCAGTTGAGCTATACTTCGAGGTACACACAGGCAGATATAAAGAGAATCAAGGGGAAGAGATCGTATGAAGATTATTTTGAGCTATGTAGTTGATGTGATTATAGGCAAGACTGAGACTCGTCAGTTCTTCGCCTCTGAAGAGGAGGCCAAGAAGTACTTAGACTCTATTGCCGTGGCTGCACAGGAGGCTAGTAAGCCTAAGAAGACAGCCGCACAGGTGACTGCCCAGGAAGTTAAGGACGAGTTAATGAGTAGGTTAAATAGTCGGTTGACGGAGTTATTTAAAGCAGGGTTCGGTAACCAAGAGATTGCCAATGTATTAAACCGTGAGAGGTACACTACTCAGGCAGGCCATGAGTTCAATTACCAGCGAGTTGCCGACTACCTGCATAATCTTGGCCTTAGACGACTAGGGCAGCGCAGCGACAGAACGCTAGAGGGCGTTATCTACGCTCCGCTGGGAGGTAGAAATGGGAATTAGAACTGATAGATTATTGGTCGGGGTTGGCGCAGTGGCGGGGCTATTAGCCGGTGCAGTTTTCTACTACCGTCAAACTCTAAAGAACGTAATTGAGGCTGGCGATGAGCAACTTGAAGCCGCTAACCAAGAGATTGTTGATCTAGTTCGGCAGTTACAGATGGTCGAGCCAGAAGATGGGATGGTGAACTAATGGAGGATAACGGTAACCTGGAAGAGGTTAAGGCAGAGCGTGTGCTGACCTACTTCTTTTCTTATGTGGTAATATTCGGAGTGGGGGAGAGCCCTACTCCGGGTTGGTGTATGTATGATAACGACAAGGAGATCGAGAGCCAAGAGGATATCGAGGATATGATCCTTGACACTCAAATTGCTATCGCTCAGAAGACTGGGCGTATGGGTATAGTGAATCCAGTGAGCTGGAGATTGATGATTTAGGAGGGCTATGAAATTAATTAAATATCCAAAAATACAGAGTTTGTTTAATAGGGATGAGAACTTCGTCGTCAATCCAGGGAGCTGGCGCATGAGAGAGTTCCCTATTATCTCCCAATGGGAGTTGTACGAGAAGATCGACGGCACGAATATCCGAGTCCACTTTATACCTAGTGAAACTATGTCAGATGGTACGGTAGTAGGTGGGTTAGTGAACTTCTATAGCCGTAATAGCGATGAGCCTAACGTGAACATACCACCCGTTGTGCTTAAGTTCCTGCAAGGACTATTTGACTTTGAAAGATTATCGAGTATCCTGGTTACCGAAACTATCCTATTTGGTGAAGCGTTCGGCGGTAAGATTCAGGGCATGTCGAAGTTGTATGGCAGCGTACCTCGATTCGCCCTATTCGATGTCATGGAATACGGATACTGGCAGAGTCGGGATGTCGTGCTGGGTAAGTCAATCGACTTAGGTATCGAGCACGCCCCATTTATGGGGATCGTTGGTTCAGTGGAATTACTTAATCCCTATGCAAGAGTGCTTGGGGATTATGCGCGAGTGTCTCCCGCAGGTGGGGGATCAGGCAGGCCAGAAGGGGTCATCCTTCATCCACGCGGTTGCGTGCTACAGAATGGTTACGGTGAGCGTATCGTAGCTAAATTGAAATGGGTCGATTTTGAAAAAGGCCACAAGCCTAAAGGAGAATAACTATGAAAGACGAGAATGCGATAAATATCGCTGTAAAAGGTGGCGAGGAGATTAAAGATGCGCAGATTCAGGAGATGCAGGCTTTCCTTGCCAAGGAAGGCCTATCTCAGCAGAAGATAGATGTCTACACTCAGGTGGTTATCAAAGACTTGCCTGAGATCTTCGAGCGCTGTAAGGCGAATGGGCTTCAAGTGGTATTCGCAGTGCAGCCCTGTGCTAATGCTATATCTCTATCGTCCTATCAGAACGCCGATGAGTGCGGAGTCCCTGCGCCCGTCCTTTATGCGGCTAGTAAGGTCCTTAAGGAAGGGATAGATATCCTGGTATTGGAATTAGCCCTGGAAGCCTTGAGGTCCACTGATCGTCAGATAGGTCTACTTAAAGCCTTAAGTGCTGCTCTAGGGGAGGTGAAGTAACATGGAAGAACCTAATGTAATAGAAATGCGAGAAGTACTAGGGAAGCAGGGTGTAGCGGAGGATAAAATCAACGTCTATGTTGACGAAATCATGCCCCTAGTATCAAAGTTGTACCATCTGTGCGACCAGAACGCTATTGCTCTATTGATAGCTACTCAGATTACTGAGCAATCTGGCTCGCATACAGTGTGTCTCAGCGAATCGGCTTCAGGGTTTAAGCCTGAGTCTTTAGCGGCGGCCTCTGAGGTCATTGAGAACCGATTAACAAGAGCTGATTTACGTGCCGCTGTCCTAACGCAGACGTTGTTTGGCGGGATAATGGGAGGCGGCAAATGGTAGATAGATTAGGTTGGAATACCGAGCAGGTGATCGCCTCTCGATACGCAAGAAAAGATTCGCAAGGAAAGGCCACGGAAACGTGGCCTGATATCGCTAAACGGATAGCTTATCATATTGGTAGAGATCAGAAGCAACGCGGTGAGTTTCAAGAGATGCTACTTCAGCGCACCTTCCTGCCTAACACACCTTGCATAGTTAATGCAGGTAGGGGAAATGGGCAGTTGGCGGCCTGTTTCATTGTGGATGTACCTGATTCCCTGGATGGCATCCTTGATGCGGTGAAGGCCATAGGGATGATTCAGAAGACAGGTGGCGGCACTGGTATGGACGGCTCGAAGCTACGGCCAATGAACGCCCACATCTCCTCAACGGGAGGTAAGTCATCGGGTCCAGTTAGCTTCTTTTCAACCATCTTCAACTCGTTGACTGAAGCGATTAAGCAGGGCGGCGTGAGACGCGGGGCTAATATGTTGACCCTTAGCGTCCACCACCCTGATATTTTAGAATTTATCTGCGCCAAGCATGACCAGACAACCCTAACGAATTTCAATATCTCTGTCACGGTGACAGATGACTTTATGAGAGCCGTTAAAGGTAATCGGTACTATGCTCTGAAGTTCAATGGCAAGCACTGGAATGGTGAAGTGCCTCTCGGTAAGACTGCACCAGGTGCTATACCAATACAGAGAGATCAGGAAGGCAACGTCCTGCTCTACGCCCCGGCAGTATGGAATCTAATATTAAGTTCAGCTCACCAATATGCTGAACCTGGCGTTATCTTCATAGACACTATCAATAAGTATAATCTACTTAAGGGTAAGTACGGAGATATCGCAACAACAAATCCCTGTTCAGAGTATGCGGCGCATAATTGGAATAGTTGCAACTTGGGCTCAATTGATGTGAGTAAGTTCTACAATAAGCATCTTAAAGAAAGTGGCTATATTGATTGGGAGGCGTTAATCTACACCGTTAGCCGTGCCGTAGACTTCCTGGATAATGTGATTGACAAATCAGTTTGGCCTTTACCGCAAATTAAAGCGATGGTTCAAGACACTCGTCCAATCGGGCTTGGCGTTATGGGCGTAGCTGATCTGCTCATTAAGTTAAAGATTAAATATGGCAGCCCTGAAGCTATTAAAGTAGTACAAGAGATCTTAAAGAAGATTCAACAGACTGCATGGACTCGTTCAATCCACCTCGCTCGACAGTATGGAAGCTGTCCAGCCGCAATCCATAACGAGAAAGTGAATAATGCGTTTCGCAGCTACTTGAATACCAGGTTGACTCCTGCCCAGCTACAGAATTATTTCACACCTCGTAACTATCAGGTGACTACAATAGCCCCAACAGGTAGTATTAGTTTAATCGCAGAGACATCATCTGGTATTGAGCCTAACTTCGCTTGGGTCACGAACCGCAGTGATTCAATCGGTAAACGTACCTATCCTCATGCTCTGGCAGCAGAGGCTCTCGGTATCACTTGGAATAATCAAGACCCTGATGATATTGATAGGGCAGCTAGAGATGTAGTCGAGAGACAGGATGAGCTACCCGATTACTTTATTACTGCGCACGATTTAACAGCTCTTGAACACGCTAAGTTCCTTGCCGCTTGTCAGGTTTACGTGGACAATGGTATCTCAAAGACGTGTAACGGTGGGGGAGACGATACTACAGAGGATGTCAAGAAGCTCTACGAGTATTGTTACGATGCGGAGGTTCGGTCGGTATCCTATTATCGTGACGGTAGTCGTGATAATCAGGTGCTAACCAAGGTCGAGAAGAAGCCAGTGCCTAATCCAGCAGACGTGGCAGCCTTTGCTAAACGATGGCCAAAGGACGGGGAGTTTCCGATGCCGCAGGGTATGCTGTTTGGGGCTGATCCGCAGCCCACCGTGCTAGGACAGATGGCTATAAATATCGGTGCGGCACCGTTACCGACTATGGCAGATGATCAAGGCGCTACGCGGAAGCCCGCGCTAACCGCCGACTTATCTCGTGGTGATGAGCCGTTAATCGGCAAGACCTACCGCTTCCGTACCAACCCCAAGTTGTACGTCACTATCAACGTAAATCAAAAAGGACGTATAATCGAGGTGTTCGTTAAGGGTGGCGAGGTATCAGAGAGCATGGGCATGATGATGAGCCTACTATTGCGGGAGGGCTTCCCCGTGGCCAAGCTTATTGGCAGGCTGCGCACGATACACGGTCAGTATGCCATCTATTTTAATCAGAGATGTCTGACATCTCCAGAGCAGATGATTGCCGAGGTGTTAGATATCGAAGAGAAGCGCCTAAGATCGCTAGATATATCGGGCAAGGAGTTAGTGGCAGCCGCCGTACAAGCACGCGTGGATATGGTTGCTATGATGGGTGCTTTTAGCGAGCCGGTACCTAGTCCTCCTATTAAGATTAAGGGGCCATGTTGCCCAAGCTGTTCTGCGGTACTCACCTTTGCTGAAGGGTGTCGCAAGTGCCTACAATGTGGCTACGAGAAGTGCGGATAATATGAGAGAATATACTTGGTGTACGCTGTCCTCTATTGAGGACATACAGGTTAAGGTATATGGCGCAATTAGACGTGGAGACGCAGAGGAGGCTGGGAGACTGGCCTCTGAACTCACCACTTATGCTAATCGAGTACTTGATTCATACCACATGATCAGCCAGTATCTCTGGCGGTGTCCGGTGGATGGCCAGTACTTAAGTCCAACGGAGGTTAAATGCCTAAGAGAAAAAGGGTTTGCCCCTGGTGTAGGTCTGGCGAGGTTAGAGGTGATAGGGACGTATGCTCCGATATTTGCAAGCTAGAAATCAGAGATCAGATGACAGTCACAGGAGATTACGATGAGTCGTGGCGAGTTAGTGGACAAGTTACTGGACCAGATGTACCAAGTAAATCTACCAATACCAGGCCGAGAGCTAAGGTTTATGCCAAAGGGGACGAGAAGGTGGCGCTTCGACCTACATTACCTGGATTTGAAGCTGGCGATTGAGGTTGAAGGCGGTACTTGGATTAACGGTGCGCATACTCGCGGGAAACATTACGCCGAGGATTGCGAAAAATATTCAATGGCTGCTATAATGGGCTGGAAAGTAATCAGGGTGACGAGTGATATGATCGCATCGGGTAGAGCATTGCAGTTAATTATTGCAGCGCTTAACCCGACGAAGGAGAACCTCGCGCCTTTAATGACTAAACTTAAATCGGTGCCTCGCAGGACGAGAGTGCCGCGATACGCAAGGAGGACATAATGAGCAGAACTAAAGAAGCTTTAATGCAGAAAGAGCAGGACGAAATGAATGGCAAACCAGTAGCCCCTAGTTATGGAGGTTCTCTAGTGAATATGCGTCGAGAGGAGCTTAAGGAGATTGTCAAGGCTCTACGTCGGCCTATCCCGAAGGAATTGATATCTGAGATGGAAATGGGCGGCGCAAAGGTAAGCTTCATTTCCTGGACTACGGCTCTTGACATTTTAGATAGCGTCGTGCCTGACGCATCCATTCAAGTGACGAAACAGTTCCAGTTGGCTGATTACGAGGTCATCTATGTCTCGATTGGCATACTTGGGGTTGAGCGTGAAGGGGTAGGCGTGGCTTTGCGCAGTAAGAAAGGTATGAGAGGGTTCGCTCAAGAGGGTGCGTATGCCAAAGCGATTAAGCGTACCTGTGTAAATTGGGGTATAGGGCGTGAGCTATACCAGGAAGACGATGACTTCGCTATCATCTCTAACTCGCGTGATCCAATTCACCAAGGGCTTGTGGCTGCCATAGAGGCGCTATGCAAGAAGCTAGGGTTGCCTAGTGACAAGTTCTACGCTAACTTATTTAAGAACTATGGCGCGAACAGTCTACTTGAGGTATCGTCTAAGGATCTTGAGATTATCCAGGGCAATCTTGAGCAAGCGCTAGAGGCGAAGCAGGCGAATAAATGAAGGCACTAGAAGATTTTACAATTGGGCAGCTACTCGCTGCCCTTTCTGCTGCTGAGCAGGATTTTATTGATACGTGCTGGCCTGACCAGTATAAATATGTCGTAGAGCTTCAGGCGACCATCAAGGAAGCCATGCAGTATGAGGCGTTTAACCTACGAAGGATGGAGGATACACAATGAATCAAGAAGAGATCATAAAAGAGTTTGGGCATATTACTTTAGCCCAATTATTCCACGTAGCGCAGATGCAATTAGAGAACGATAGGGAGGCTTCTGCTGTTGTTATGCGGTTGCTCCATAAGGGTAGGCTTACTTCACTAAGAGAGATGATTCAAGCTAATGTGTCGCAATTAAAGTCGCTGCGTCAGACCGACCATATAGCCTTAGTTGTGCGCATAAATGAAGACTTAGACCGATTAGGTGTCTCGCAGGCCGATGGCACTATCGCAGGCAGGATGCGGGAGGTTAGCAGGGAAGTTGAACGGCTACGGTCTGAAGAGTCCGAGTGTAACGCCCTACGTGAGATCCATGAAGAGGCCCACGAGATCTTAGAGCGTTTTCATGGGAACAACGGCTTGCTTATAGACGACATTAAGAAGGCGTTAGACACACGGGAAAGGGCAAGCGACCTCGTTAAGATAGCAGCTCTGGAGGACGAGCTTGCCAACGTGAAGTCGGCGCTCAAGAATGATGAGAAGCTACTGGCTGAGATACGAAAAGTGACAAAAGACGCTACCGGGTTCGACGATCGGGCTTTGACTGGGGTAACTAGGTTAAGGACGCTTTATAAGAATCGCTGTAAAGAAATAGACGAGCTTAATAACGAGAACTCATCTATGCAGTTGAGTCTTAATACGATTAGACATGAAGTGGCTATTATACAGCCTGCTCAAGGTAGCGCAGTTGGGGCGGTACGGGCGCTGATTGTAAAGCACCATCATCTACGGACGCAAAACATCGTGCTAGAACAGCAGAATGAGGCGCTAACCGGTCGGCTGGCAAGCACAGCAGAGGTTGTCAACAGGGAGTATATCGCACCTCTAGAGCAGGAGCGCAAAGACCAGGAAACTACTTTGCTAACTCAGATTACTAGAGCCACTGGATATCACTATCCGTCTCTGGATAGAGGTATAAGCGATCTCGTTAAGAGGCATAGAGACATCAAGGATGATTGTAGTTACTGGCGGGATAGCCTAGGTGAGGCTCTGCGTAAGCAATACAGGTCATTAGATGCAGCCTTTGCCGATGCGTATCAGGCGATAAAGGCAGGCCGCAAAACCGAGGAAGCAGAGGGTGAGGTCATTAAGAAGCTTACTAGAGCTACTGGCAAGAGCTATGTGACGCTAATTGGCGCTATTGATGATATAATAGCACTATGCAATTCTTATAGGGATCAATGGAACGGGCTAAGTGCCTCTCTCTCAAAGGAGATACTACAATCCTTCGAGAGCAATATCATACGTACAATTAGTGAGGCTACTTGTAAGGACTATGCTACTGCCTATAACGCGGTTTCCGATATATGCGAGCGATATAAGTCTGCACGGGAGGCGGAGAGAGTAGATGGCGAGGTTATCAAAAAACTTGCTAGAGCTACTGGTCAACAGGGAACTCTTAGTCAACTAGTAGATATCTTATTAAAGGACAGGGGGGCATCAGACCAATGGGGTCGCGCTTTACTATCTCAGCAGGTAAGACATAAAATAGGCAATGAGCTTGGTGCTCATTTTGATGATTGCGTAATTGCGGTTGAGGCTCTTATCAAGAGCCATAGAGCGCTCAAGGATCAGGTTAATCTCCACCATAAAGTGAATGCAATCGACAGACGCAAGATTCTCAAGACTCTAGATTCAGACAAGTTGGAGGCGTGCTCTCTATCCCTACTTATAGAGGAGTTAGCGAAATCGCATCAGCAGTGGAAGAGTGTCGCTGAGAAGCGACAGGGGCTGTACAGTAAAGTAGCAGGAGAGCTAGCTAGGATTAGGGAGGCTGTTAATGGGTAGGCTAGGCAGCTTAACGATGGTAGATTCTCCGGGTAAATGGACTGAGGCCATTGCCCGGATTCGTGATTCTGGCGCACTAGTAATAGCAGTAGACTCTGAGACTGCCTACTGGGACCTTGACCCAGAATTTGAAATGACCTCTCTAATACAGATTGCCTTCCGCGAAGCCAAGGGGTTGCATTGCTGCGTATTCGACGTGCTGAGGAAGCCTCAACTGGCCGCGTTGCTACAGCCACTATTCCTTGACCCTAATGTGGTTAAGGTGGGGCATAACTTCTCGTATGATATCCGTTTACTTGGTAAGACCTTCGGTCTAGAGTTTAAGAATAAATGGTGCACGATGACGGCGGCTAAGCGAGCCAAGCGCAAAGAGAACTCATTAGAAGCGATGGCTAAAGACCTGCTTGGTATCCCAATGGATAAAGGTGACCAACGTGCTGACTGGTCAAGGCGTCCACTGCCTATTCATCAACGTAACTATGCCGCGAAAGACGCGGCTATCACTCTACTGCTATATGATTATTGCGCAGAGCAGGGCTGGGACGGTAAAAGTACTTACGTACCTAATCTAGCGAAGCAGCAAGTTATTCCTGGTATCGTTGACGAGCCTGCCACAGATCTGAGGCGTAGGTTATGCAGAGCTATCGTGTCGGGTATGATAGGCAATTGCTTAATACAGACAGCCTATGGCTCGGTCGATGCTGAAGATCACGCCAAGTCACTAGTTAAGACGCTGAAGAGCATTGAGAAGGGTACATTTATAACTGAGGAGAATAGTCTTGATACCTTTTCTTTATGCGTACTGCCGAGCTCGATAGAGGACGTACTGTTCTCGGGTGAGAGATTGTTGAAGATGTTAAACTGGCAAGAAAAAGGGCTAGAAGAACTCTAGCCCGAAAAAGGAGGACACTATGAAAAGAAATGTTAAACCGTTGGGCTAGCCTTGGTCAGCTTACTCACTGCGGTTTCCATAATCTGACGCACCTCATTCTCAGCAATCTCTATACCTAGAGATTTGAACGCCCCTAAGCTACTCGCTACCACTTTGGCTGCCTTCTCTGCACCTTTAATGGTTGTATCCTGCTCGACCTGATGGACGAATGCTGTCACAATACCAGTCCCTAATGCTAATACCTCACCGCCGAATTTATCTTTGAGTCGGTGAAACTCGCTTACAAAAAAATGCTCTACGCTAGTAAAAATCTTTCCGAATAACCCCATATTAATCTCCTATAAATATCAATAACTACTTGCACAGTATAGCGTTTGCTGGTATGATTGTCAACATAACAATCATTGGAGAAGAGAGTATGGGAGTCGTAAGACGCTTTACTAGATTATGCGGGGTCTGGGTGGCCGCAGATAAAGATGGCAATAGTAAGCTATCCTTTAAGCTACCGGCTGATAAATTAGTCGATATAGGTAATGACCATAATTGTGGTGAGGCGTTGCCTAGTTTTATGATTTTCGCAGAGCGTCCACATGGTCGCACCAATGCAGCTCCGTTTGGCCTATATATCGTAGACGAGGCGGGTAAATTAACGGAAGCTATGATAACTAAAGATCTCGCCGGTAACCAACTGGTGATGAATCATTTAATCGAGAGGAGTCCGGTACCTGAAGTTGATCCGGATATTCCCTTATAGGAGGATTTATGTCATTCAATAAACTTATTGCCTACGGTCGGGTTGGCCGTGATATCGAGTTAAGAACAAGTAAGGCCGGTGGCTCTTACTGTAACTTTTCAATCGCAACATCTGAGAAGCGTGGCGAGGTTGAGAACACAACTTGGTTTAGCGTTACCGCCCACGGTAAGCAAGCCGAACTCATTCAGAAATATGTGCATAAGGGCGATGACCTGTATATCGAGGGGACGCTAACATTAGGCTCCTACGAGGACAAGGTGACCCACAAGACGATTCCCACTGCCGAGGTTCGCTGTACTGACTTTAAGCTAATAGGTAAACCGAAGCCTCAAGCACAGGCAGCCGCTGCAACCGCGTCCAAGGGCAAGGCCACTAAAGGTGAGTTAACCCCTGAGCCAGCTACAACTGACGATATCCCCTTCTAGGAAGGGCTACAAGGAGAGATTTATGCAATTAGGTATGCCGTTAGAGTCGGCGCTAGAGATTTTTAAGGCCGCCAAGTATGGTGGCACAGATCAATGGATTATCAGGGAGCTGCCAGGTGAGGGTAAGCTTCGCGTTCTATCTACAACAATAGGCACCGCGGCCTACGATTCCAATGGGAAGCTACAGTTAGGTCAGATACTCAGCAAGCAGTATACTGAGTTCGAGGCTAGTTGGATCGCATCTGCGATATTCGCTGGCGCTTACAATAACGTAGCGAAACTGCCGCTTCTCTCAGACGATTTAACTGAGGTAGTTGAGGAGCCCTATGAAAAAGAAGGTGAGAGAGCCGTAGTGATTGATAGTATTGTAATCCAGCGCAATGATAGCGATAAGCCTCTAGCGACTATTATGGGCGATGGTAAGGATGGTCCCTTTGGCAAGCTGAAGTATACGGAGTGTGACGGCTTCACGGTTACGCAATTAGTAATCACACCTGAAGAGGCTGTGACTCTTAAGCGTCGGCTGCGTGCCGCCAAGGACGTACTCCAGCGTTACGAGAAGGTTGGATTTCGCAAGGTACCGGCGAAGCAGGCTGCTAGCGTAGTCCAGACCCCCTCTTTCACGGTACCTTCAACCCAGGAAAAGCCGAAGTTAGGCCCAGCTTATGCGAAGCTGACTCCTGCCCAACTTGAGATCACCTTAGCTATGGAAGAGTCCTTTAAGGGTGTGCCAGGTTTTGAGACTTACCAGGAGTTCCACGATAGAGTGTCAGCCGAAGGGGTGGATAAGGAGCTGAGTAGGCTTGGAATGCTATTAGCCGCCCTAGCGGGGAGGTTTTAATGGCGGCTAACCCTGATACCGAATTAAGGCAGGGCGTGAAGCACGATGAGGGCAAGCTACGATATGGCTTGCTCTCCTTCTTTGCCCTGAAGGAATTGACTAAAGTAGTGACTTTCGGCGCACAGAAATACGCTGATAGAAACTGGGAGCTAGGTATTAACTATGATCGTGTCTACGAGGCCGCACTCAGGCACTTGACAGCTTGGTGGATGCGCGAGGATAAGGATCAGGAGACTGGTCTATCTCATCTTGCCCACGCAATGTGTTGCATTATGTTCCTGCTTCACTACTCAGTATTCTCTTGCTACCGGAAGTTTGATAATAGACCGAAGCCCCTGGCATTAGAGGGCGTTCAAGAGGAGGGACGACTATGAAATTATATATTGCAGGCCCAATGACGGGTTATCCAGACCATAACTTTCCAGCTTTCAATGCAATGGCTAAGAATCTAAGAGAGCTAGGGTTCGAGGTGGTGAACCCAGCAGAGTTAGTTGAGGATACGACTCAGCCGTGGGAGTTTTATATGCGGCGAGATATCCCACTGCTTTGTCAATGCGATGGGATCGTATTACTACCAGGTTGGCAGCATAGCAGAGGAGCGCAGCTAGAGCAGTATATTGCTAGAGCGCTGAAGATGGGCGCGGTTCAATGGAATGGCCTAGGGTTTAGTCTTGCTTCCACTGAGGGTACTGGCCTTTTGACGGCTATTCGTGATGCTCAGGTATTACCAGAGATAAGGAATGTTCCTAAGCCTAGCCGTAAGGCTCAACGAGCTGCTGAGCCTCTCGCTAATTTATTATTCCCTGGCAAAGGAAAGCCAGTGTTCGCAGGAGATGCCAAATGAGTCAATCTTTTCGAGAACTATTTGAGCGAGCTGCTAATTGGTCGGATTCCGCTTTCGGGGCCAGCAGATCCCCTGTCGGTCCTCTTAAGCACTTAGCTAAAGAGGTGAGAGAGGCGCGTCGTAAGCCAGATGATGTCATGGAATATGCTGATATGCTACTCTTGATTATGAACGCAGCTCATTGCAATGGATGGGATGGCTCTATGCTCATGGAGGCAGTAGGGCTTAAGTTAAAAGTCAACCGACAGCGCAAGTGGGGCGCACTGAACTCCGAAGGAATATCGGAACATGTTAAGGAGGTCAAATGAGGATAACACCTGTTTTATTTAGGTTGCCTGGCTGTGACCAGGATATGATTAAGTTGAGTATGAGAGATCGGGAAGGCGTAGAGCGCCAGTTTCGAGTGATCGCTGGCTTCGACCTTCAGTTTATTATGGGGGTAGGTTTCTCCTTCCCTGAGACAGACGAGGACGCGGCAGCTATCGGGGTAACTCTTGCTGGTGGACCTATCACGGCTATTAGGTATGTGGAGAGTGATCTTGGTGCAACGATATCAAAGAATGATTTCGTTCTTGCGCCTAACGAGTTCTTGAAGCGACGAGGACTGCCCTTTCTATTTAGTTGTAGTCAGACTAAACTAAGCTCCCTTTGGAAGGCGCTTGACCCTGACTCAGGCAAGCTAACTCCAATGTCGAGGAGGTCATAATGGAGCGCATAACTAAGACTTCCCATGATGGCTTCTCTACGGTAATTTATCGCAGTAAAGATGGTATCTACTCATTGAGAGTTCACTTGAACGCTAACGCAGCTTCGAGTCTTCGTCGTGCAAAGGGTAAAGTCACTCAGCTTGCGGTGCGCTGTAAAAGCATCTTTCCGCTGCTATCCGTGCAGGGCACGATAGCAAGTATGCAACTCGGCGAGGTGGCGGAGGCGCAGGTGTCTCTTCAAGACCAGCATAATATGGCTGACTTTGTTCAATCTCTGCAAACCTACTTAGGAGAAATTAATGGAACTATTTAGGGCGGATAGATGTTACGCAATTGATTGGGTGGGCGACCAAGGGGAGACGATGACCTCCCTTGGTTACATCACAAAGACTGGAGATGGGGCAGTTTGTATCGCCCCTCATCTACTTGAGCGACAGCCGATTGAGATCGGTGAGTCCATTATCTCGATAGAACGCATCATTGAAATACGAGAGATGCCAGCAGTGAGCCTGGTAGTTTATCATTTCAGTATGCGCATACAGGCTGAGGCTCAGGAGCCGGAGGTGACCAATGTCGAAGAAGATAAAGTTATTTAGTTTAACCCGTGAGGACTTTGAATGGGATGTTTATTGCTGCGGCGGTAATGGCGGTCAGCACCTCAATGCGACTAAAGCTGGGGTAAGATGTACTCATCCTCCTAGTGGCTCTGTGGGGGAGAGTTGTGAGACGCGCACGCAGCACTCTAATAGAGAGCTAGCCTTTTATAAATGCGTAACCTCGAAGAAATTCAAGGCATGGCATCGACTAGAGGTGGCTCGTAGACTGGCAGGAGCGCAGAGTATTGAGGAGATGGTCGAGTCTAACGTAGACAAGGCGATGCAGCCTTGTAATATTAAATTTGAAGTTAAGGATTCCCCGAAAGGGAAGTGGGAGGAAGCGATATGGTAGAAGAGAAACTAGAAGAGAAAGTAGAGAAATTTGAGTTCTTATTGCCAACCGGTGATACTAATACGCATATGACATTCCCTTTACCAGATTTTCCTGGTGCGGTAGGTATCACGATAATTGAAGGTGAGAAGCGTGCTTGTGCGATCTGGCCTCGTGATGTGATGTATCAGGTTGCGTTAGCCTTGCTGAATCGGCTAGCAATAGATGAGGCTGTACCCCAGGCTATCTTAGAGCCTCCCGCACAGGAGGTGGTTAATTAAGGGTGAATTTAAGAAGATACGGTTCCTTGCCGACGATGAGGTTGACCCTATTATCGAGTTCCACGGTGGCACAATGGGCAGCGTGCGTGAGCCACTGGATACGCAACCTAGTCTTAAGATCGAGATACCGTTAAGTTACTATGACCAAGCATCTACGGTAAGGCGTTATTTAGATCAAGACCAGGCGCAAGATTTGGCGCAATATATATTAGATTGGCTAAGGAGTCTTAATGGCAATACCGATATATCCAGGAATGGCGATTAGTGATCTCTGCCCTATTAAGCATGGCGTACTACACGAACCAAGAGGGGGAGCTGAAGATGGCTCTCCCTGTCTTTGCCTTGAATGTCGCGATTGCATCTTATGGAATTGCGATCAATGTGGCACCGAGCTCCATATTCGGCAGGATGAGTTAAGGTGTAGGGATGACCTTGAAATTAACGGGCAATATGGGATGAAGCAGTTTCTATGTGCGCACTGTCGAGCTGCCTATATCTTCTTCTGTATAACTTGGCTACCTAGACGCTAGAGCTTCCGACGGCCAGCTCCAGCCACTTGGACTTATATAGGCAGGGGTGCGAGTAGGCGATAGCCTTGGATACTGAGTGATAGGTGTAAAGCTATCCATAAACATCTTATACAGGTCTGTACTCTCTTGGAACTGCCGAGAGAGGGATGGCATAATATTTGCCTCTAGTATCTCGTTCAACCTACGGAAGTCTAAGGGCGGATAGTCTTGGCATATCTCTTCAAGGATAGCTGGACTAAATGCCCTCTTCTTCCAGCTATCTGGATGTTTTAATAGATTGCGATCAAACCAGAATTGATGAATCCGCCGAGCCTCTCCTGGCATTAGATCTCGCAGATAGAGAGTACCATCCAGTGATGGCACTGGTACTTCCATTATGCGCATATATCTACCTCACAGTAGCACTCCCCAATTAGCATACCACCATACTTACCATTACTCATCTTCTCAAACTTAATCGGTTGTACCTTAAACTTATCCCCATAATATTGTACGTACAAAATACCATGGTGCCATTGAGGATGCGGGTCAAACTCTGGCGAGAGATCGCAGAGGCACGCATTGCCAAATGTCTCATGGAACTGCCCATCCATTGTGCGAGCGAAGTGATAACTGAATCTGTGATGATGTCCAAAGACAGAGCTTACTCGGAGGTTGCAGTATTTAGCCTTAGCATCTGCGCCTGGACACCAATCGCCGTGGTGGTGATATAAACCATTAGGAGCATACACGCTACCAGTAGGAAGCCACTCAATGTCAAGCGGTCCGAGGCCCAAGAGAGAAGGTATATTGAGGGTATCAAGAGAAGCCAGTTCAGGACATTTATCAGCGATAAAGCGTTGTGGGCGGGTCTCATGGTTTCCTTCAAAGTATTTAATAGCTGTGTTAGGCGCTGTGAAGCGCAATCTGGCCAACTCTTTAGCGGCATAGAGTAGCTCCTCTTGAAAGGAGAATTTATAATCAGGGGCTTTGGGATGGCGCATGGTTGTGTAATTATCAATGATATCTCCTAGCAGGACTATCGTGTCTGGTTTAACAGCTTCTACGAATTTCAGTGCAAGATTCCATGCGGTCTTATCTTCTGAGGGGAAGTGTACGTCTGAGATAATAATTTCACTACTAAATTTCATGCGTAATCCTTATCTAAATTTAGCGCCAATTGCGACCACTTGAAGCATATAACCGAGAATCTTCTGAGCCTTCGAGACTGGCTTATTGAACCGCTTAAACGCGACCTCAACCTGCTCACTGACTCCACCTGTATGTTTCATCAGGTTCTCATATTCACTAATAATCTCAGGCGTTGCCTGCTGAATATCATCTACAGTTATCTTCACATGGTCAGTAATAGCGGCGATATTAGATATACTAGCCTGAATATCCTTGTCTGTCAAGAGTTTATGGATATCTTCCAATGTAATTTTACTCTGCTTCAATACCTTATCACCATCATCAGCTATTAGGGTAATGGCATTATTGGCCCGATCAATCATCAGGGTAACATTAGGTATAGTTTTCTCGTTGACTTGCGTGAGGATATTATTGGAATTGTCAACAGCAGTTTGCAGTTTATCGAGGGTGTTATTGAGGTTTAGGGAGAAGCGGTAGAACTCTTTGCCAGCTCGCATATAGAACTGTAGGCCATCCGTATTCTGTTTAGTCGTAGCAATCCGAGCCTGGATCTCGGCGCTACTTTGAATGGCCTGACTAGCGCTCTGTATGTTGCTAAGCGTAGGAGCAGATTTTAGCCTTAGTGTATCGGTCACACTAACTAGGTTTCCCGTGGCATTACTTAGGTTGTCTAGGATGAGATCTAGACGTGGTATGAAGCATACCCACCCATAGATAATCAAGGATATCAACGCAATTAATCTAGCTAGTTTCATTACTAGTCTTTCCTTTCGGCACGGAGGTGACTCCTATTGCTGTGAGCATAGTACCCATGAACGTTACCAAGAAGTCGGCGTGCCAGAAGCACCATACTCCCAGACAGGCTAGGAATATAAATGCAAAGACATATATATGGTCAAGTTTATTGAGCATCATTAGGCACCTTCAACTCGTTTGGCTCAATCTCTGCTGCCAGCAGCCCTTCGATTACAACTGAGCGTGCCAATACGTCTTTGCCGTAGTCGCCACCCGCAGTGCGAGTATTTGGGTCTTGATGGTTAGCTAGCGCACGTCGCACATTACCAGCGCCGCAATTGTAAGCGCATAACGCCTGCTCCATATTACCCAGTGCCTTCAGGTTGGCGGCAAGGATATCAGCGGCCTTACGGATATTGCTCTCAGGGTCCATGCCATCTTTATGCGCAATTAAAAAATCTCCCCAAGATCGGTCGTCGATTTGACAGACCCCTCGGCCATGCCCACCATCACCTTTTATATTGCGACACCCTGTCTCACGACTAGCGATTGCTAGTAGTATGGCTAGTTTAATACCTACTGCTAGTGCGGCCTTCTTGAAGAAGACCATCCAGCCAGCCGTTTTTACGGCATTTATCTGTGCCTGCAAGTCGGCAGGCTTCCAAGTGTTTCCCATGTTACTTCCTTAATAGTAAGACTACTAACGTAATTATACCAGGTATTGACCCGGCGAACAATCCGGCTAGAGCAGCCTTAGTGCGCAGGCTCTCGATACCAATCTGGATATCACATAGCTTTTGCTGAGTCTCCAGTTGCACTGCCGCTGTCTGCTTATTACTCTCGACTAGAGAGTGCAGCATTTCTAATACGAATTTACTTTCCGCTTCCCAGTTGCCCATACCTTACCTCCTATTGATCCCTGCCAGGGAAAATGATTAATTCTTGATTAGCTGCGGCATAAGCCCACAACTCCTCTAGTGGAAGCCAGACGCTCTGACTTGCCCCCCGCTGAGAAGCTGAGTGTATCTTGTCTGACCCTCGATCTAGGCAGTAGATAGTACGAGCCGAGGTATGCGTCTGCGCACCAGTCGGCAACGCGCCACTAGTAACTAGATTGGGATAAGAGCGATAGCTAGTTGTGCTTGACATTATTTCTCCTAAGCGAAGATCTCGGTATAGCCATGTAGCACGGCAAAAGTTCCGTGAGTTACTCCAGTGGCTAGAGTCTCGGTCACGGTAACAGTTAAGGCGATACTACTAGCCATATTCACATTGGCCGCTACGTCTGCTTGATATATATTTGTCGCTGCCGCAGTAGTAGAGGAGTTTGCGCCCTTGGTATAGAGCAACCCAGAGGCAGCTTGAGAGCTAGTGCTATTCTGCTGCCCAATATAGATCTCGCCCATAGAGAAGCAGTTCGAGCTCGTAGTAGGGATAGAAGGGGAGATAAATAAAGTTGTGCCACCTAGCTTGACTTTAACCACCCAAGTTGAGGTTGAAGCAATTCCTTGCTTAGTCGCAATAATGAAATGAAGGCGCACAACTCCAGTCGCGCTTAGCGTTCCGCCAGGGATGGTGTAGGTATAGGCTGTCTGCTCTGTGCCATCTCCAGTAGTGGTATTGACCGCTGCCCCCTGTTTATCGGGAACTATCGTAGAAGCGCCGCCTGTGTTATTGATCGTAATAGAGTTCGCGCCGTGAACGACACTGATATTCGTACCAGCAGTAATGGTCTTATACTCATTGGCAGTTCCAGCGTTGTTCATGCCAACGACTTGGTTGGCCGTACCTAGTGATAGAACCGCGGGTGATACCCCTGCGCCTCCTCCTACTACAATCGCACTTGCTGTTAGCGCCGCACTAGAGGCGATAGTGCTACTTGAGTTGAAATAGGGCACGCCGCCACTTGTGCCAGTATTGGCCGTGAGCGCACCTGACGCACTTGTAACTAAGCCACTGGCTAAACTGGGTAAGGTGAGCACGCCCGCCGAATCCAGGGTCATTCTAGCGCTATAGCCACCGGCATTAATCTGGCTACTAAAAACGAGGTTGACCGATGGTGAAGCAGCGCCCTGCACCGGCTGAGCTTCGCAGATCCAGTCAACGACTTGACTAGCTGCGGTTGCATTAGTCTTCCAGCCTGCGCCTGTCCAGCGCATGCGACCTGACCATTGCTGTGCCCCTACTGTAGCAGCGGCAGTATTCTGTATAATGTAGGCATCGGTCGAAGTAGAGCCTATGCCGTCTGTATTCCAACTTGCCATAAAGCTCCTATGGATAGACTGTGGTTCTAGCGTAGACTGCGCCAGCCTGGACGGTAGCCCCACTATTATTAGCCCACGCATTAATACCAACCGTAAAACCTGGGGCCGTGTTCAATGCACAAGCTTGACGGTATCCCTTAACCGCAGTAGCAGTATTCGAGCCAAAAGCCACTGTCGGGTTTTCTGATGTAGTCTGACTGAGGAGTAGCATCTCAGCGCCATTCACTGACACACTATTTTGGTTATTGAGCGATGCCTCTATATGCAAGACCATATCCAGACCGGCTGTAGTTAAGGTGATCCCGGTTACTGTAACCTGTATAGCGCCAGCGAAAAACGCAATAGAATAAGTTGTATTAGCTATAGCAGATGTGACGCGAATACCAGCATGTATCACCACGCTTCCATACACCCCTAACGCACTCGCAGGCACTGCATAGCTATAGAGGCTCCTGCCGGGACTCGCTGTTCCTAGCGTATTCAATAGGGTCGCACTATTAACTTTATCCATTAATGCAGCCGCTGCATTAATGGTCATAGAGCCAGCCGCATGAGCTATACTGATACCCGTGCCAGGTAGGATACTCTTACGCTCGTAGGCCGTAGCCCCAGCGTTCATGCCGATAACTTGGTTAGCCGTACCTAGTGATAGATCAACCGTGTATTCGTCGTTAATCGCATCTTCAGCGATAGCGAAGGCCGTACTGAAGTCAAGTCGTTTTCGCCCAGACCCAACCAATGCGGTATTACTAGCTAGCTCCACTTTTTGGACCGTAGAGTTAGTTACCACGCTGAGAGTGCGGTTAGCCGTGAGATCACCACCGCCGGTCAGCCCAAGCCCCGTTGCAATAGTCGTCTCGGTGCCAACTACACTAGTAGATGTAATTGGGAGTTGGCTCAAAGTAATATCCGTCTGACCTGCGTTATCCGCAGCCGTAATCGCTGCACCCTTGAAGTTTAGCACTGAGCGTTGAGGCAGCGCCGCGCCTCCCTCTTCCTTGACAGTGTTATATGCGCCACCTGCACTAGAGGTGGTCTGTATGGTAACAGTATCAGTCCCGCCGTCTGCAACTGAGAGGATGCCACTCCCTGTAAAATTAATGCGCTTACATGTCTTAACCGACGACCCGCCGAAATATACTTCCACCATTTGTGTAGAGGTATTGCTCACTACTCCAAGGGTTCGATCAGCCGATAAATCACCTCCACCTGATAGGGTGGCATCAGTGAGTATCTGCCTACCGGTTCCCACTAATATGGGAGCAGAGGCAGGTAGGGTAGTAAGAGTAGGAGTTATCTCTACTGCCGTGCCAGTGTCGGTGAATGACCAGCCATGTCCAGCCGTGGTCGCATTCTTAAACGTGACTGTGCCGCGCTGTCCCTTAAGGACGTTACTATTATCTAGAATGCGCACCTGTTGGTTGTGAGTATTAGGCACAACATCTAGGGTAGCTCCTGCCAGTGAGAGATAGCCGGTCCCTGCCACTGAAATCGTAGCCTGCTTATTGTTGAAGGTATTCCAGTCTGTAGTCGAGAGCGTACCGGAGGTGGCCACGCCAGCACGACCAAGCGTAATCTGATTACCGGCAAAGACGAGATCGCTACTACCATTAACGGTGATGGTCGCCTGTTTGCTATTGAAAGTGTTCCAATCTGTGCTCGATAGAGTGCCTGACGTACTACCACTCGCCCGCCCTAACGTAATCTGATTACCGGCGAACGTGAGATCACTACTACCGTTGACAGTGACCGTAGCTTGCTTATTATTGAAGGTCGTCCAGTCGCTAAATGAAAGGTAGCCATTCTGACTGCCATTAGCCACCTGAATAGTCAGGTTATTACTTGCGATAAATAGAGGCGGAGTAGCGCTAACTGTAGCTTGCTTATTATTAAAGGTCGTCCAGTCACCCATCGCAAGATAGCCATCAACTGAGCCGCTTGACCGAGGGATAGAATACTGGTTGCCAACGCTTCTAACTAAAGGAGGTGCCGCAGTTGTGACGACATCCTTGCCTGAGAAGGTGATAAAATCTGCCGCGGCTAGATACCCATTGGTACCAGCGTCAGCCTTAGTGATAGATATATTACCAGAGCCTATCACGATGGGAGCCACTGGGGTGTAAGAGGTGAGCTTATTATTAAAAGTATTCCAATCTGTACTACTTAACCATCCACTAGTGTTAGTGGTAGCCTGTGCTAACCCTACCGTGTTACTGCCAAATGTTAGAGCGCCCCCGGACACGCTAATCGGGGCCTGCTTATTATTAAAGGTGTTCCAGTTGGCGGCAGATAGCCACCCTAGGCTGCCAGTACCGGCTTGAGTAAGGCCGACGGTGGTTCCATCGAAGGTTAGGCCGCTACCTGACACGGCAATGGTACCCTGCTTATTATTGAAGGTGTTCCAGTCGGTAGAGGTTAGATACCCAAGTGAAGTTGCTCCAGCAGCGGTCAAGCCAATTTGGTTAGACCCGTAGGTTAAACCACCGCCCGTTACTGTAAAAGGTGAAGCCTTGGCCGCAAAGGTAGTAAAATCTGCCGCAGCTAGATAGCCGTCAACTAATCCAGTGGCCTTATCAATACTGATAACGTTCGTGCCAGAGTTATAGCGCAATGGTAGGGCGAAGCTAAATGTCTGCATACTAACAGCCGCTAGCATCGCTAGAATCTCTGTGCGGCTATAGGTCTGCATATCACGAGGGCGATTAACTGCGGCCTGGTTATAGATAGCAATCGCGTCCCAGGTGGTACAGGTAGTGTTTCCGCCACAAGCCCCATCATATCCTCCCCATACGTGCGAAAGGATAAAATTACTAAATGGCGCAAAGGGTCCGATTAACTGGCCAGTGGAGCTAAAAAGGTAAGCGTTATATCTGGCGGTAGAATTAACTCTGGCATCAGTCGTAGAATCGAGCGTAAATTGCGCAATTGTAATCGTGCTGCCAGCCACCGTAAATGCGGCGCTAACATAAAAGCCATCAGTATTACTGGCGCTACCTGACTGTATAAGTTTACCATCGCTAGTAGTAAAGTCACGGCTAGCATAGACGCGCACTTCTCCGCTGGTCACGCTAACCCAATGGAAGCCAGAGATAGTTTTACTTTGTATAGTTATTGATGCCATTTATCCGCCGTATTAAGAAAAATGAGGAGCGCCGTTGTAGTCGAAGGAAGAGTTATTGCGATAGCCTCCGCCGAATCCACCACTAAAAGCGCTACTTAAGTAGCTGCCCGTAGCTGCCCCCATACCCACGCCTAAGGCACCCTGAAGTAGCTGTCCACCAATACCTTGGTGATACTGATTACCGCCGATTTTGCCCTGGATAGCACCTTGATCTCGATTGAGGTTGAAGTTAGCCTGGTTATTAGTGTAGAGATTCTTACGGTCAGCATTCTGCCCTGCTATCCCAGCTAATGAGTTCATTAGCCCCTGTCGGGACGCGTCATTGGCTTCTAGTAGATCCTTACGGTTCCTTAGGTAGTTCTGATCCTTCAGCCTGTCGGTATAGGTACCACCCATAGTACCAAAGCCACTACTATTTATATTCTGATTCTCTTGGGCGAGCTCGTTATTGGCTTGGTTGTTATTCCCAGCTAACATACCCGCACCAAATGACGTGCCAAATATGTCCTGACCTTGGTTGAATACTTGTTTAGCAGACCTGTTCACGCCCTTCGTGCCAGCTGCTTGGGTATAGGGGCCGTACTGCTCGGCTTGAAGCTTATCTAGGTAGCCCTGTAATCCTGGAATTTGCGTAAAGCCGCCGCCGAAAAAGGACATAATAGGTCCCTCCGTAGTAAATCAAACATAGCATAAATACATAAGAAAGTCAATCTATACAGTCACAGCCTGACGATCAAAGCCCATGCCTCGCCGCCAAGCGATAGGCGGGAAGCTTACTATATAAAAATAAGGTGTTCCTGCGGCGCTTCCATCAGGTGTCTGGTTATAGAAAATCAGCTTAATAGTCACGCTACCAGACATTACATTAAGACCTGGCTGTCCGCCTACGGTCGTGAGATTCTCCCCATTTAGAAATCGCGCTAAGGCCAACGGCAGGTCTTTACATGCAGGCGAAGGATTACTTGCGCTACCTACAACTCCAGTGTCTAGGCAAATATAGCTAGTGTTTACGACCCCAGTGTCGCCGCCGAAGCTGGCTGGAGAATCGCTATTCTGCGGTTTTAACACCTCATATATAACTCGATTGCCACCAACTCCAATAGGAAAATTGACCGTAGAGTCATTCCATCGAGTTGTATCTGGGCCAATTAATAGCGGCGTGTTAGAGAATGGCACCGCACCAGCTTTGCCATCATCTGGATTCCAATAAGCGTATTGATTACGAGGGAGTGCAGTGGACGGGTACCAGGTCTGGAACTCCATCATGACCCTAGTGATACCAGGGTTGGTGTAAGAAATGTCAGGTGGGTTAGCCCGAATCTTTAGTCCCATCGGTCCCCATTTAGCCCTACCACTAACTGGGTTGGACGCAGAGTAGGAAGGGTAAGTTAAATCCTCGCCAATGCTAGTTACATAATTAGCGGTAGTGGCCGATTGGATTGGACTGTTCAACCTGCCGTGCATCTTGGCGTAAAACCGTAGAGTTGCCATTTTAGTATGCTGAATCGCCACATAGACAGTCTTGAGTCCAGGTGTGAAGTTGGCG